>Ga0123356_10000124_pt1 | contig 85126 bp, 78 predicted proteins | sample TergutEmb28metaG_2_FD_92546 | JGI IMG/M metagenome (GOLD analysis project Ga0123356, IMG submission 92546) | Embiratermes neotenicus P3 segment gut microbial communities from Petit-Saut dam, French Guiana - Emb289 P3 | ecosystem: Host-associated > Arthropoda: Insects > Digestive system > Gut ...
AATCGAGGAAATAATTATGGCTAGAAGGGAAAAGAATTTAACCCAAAAAGGTTTAGCCCAATTAATCGGAACAAAACAATCTAATATTTCCAGACTTGAAAGCGGTAATTATAATCCTTCTTTAGATTTCTTACAAAAAATAGCATCAGCAATGGATAAAAAATTGGAAGTAAGAATGGTATAGAAATAATTTCCAAAGTCATTGTAAACATCCAATTTGACAGCACTGGAAGTTTTGCTGTGAGCTCCGTGCCTGCTGGAAGCTTCGCTGCATAGTCCTCTGTGTCCTTTGCGTTCTCTGCGTCTCTGCGTGAGATCTTCCCAAAAAAATATTTACCAAAACCTCAAAGGCACAGAGATAAAGAATTTTTTACCACAGAGGGCACAGAGTTTCACAGAGGGAAAGAATTTTCGGACAAGAACTCCGTGAAACTCTGTGGTTAAATTCTTATCTTAATTCTTCCCCTGCGAGCCCTGCGCCTTTGCTCTTAGTAAACCAGAAAAGAACAGGTTAAAACATGCACTACCATTTTTCCAAATTTTATGTTATATTTTATATATGACCATTTCCCAAACCATTGACATACCGGCTGACCGCCGAATAACTCTGGAAGTTCCCCGTGAAATACCAACAGGAACAACCGCCAGGTATGAACTCGTCTGGTTTCCAGTTACAAAAACTGCAAACAACCTGAATACAACATTAGAAAAGATACAAGAACTTTGTAAAAACTCATCAATTACCGTTGATAGTTTTAAAGAAATGCGCCGTAAAGATAAAGAACTTGAAGAAAATCAATATCGCAGGTTATTTTCCGGAGACATTAATTGAAATATGTTTTTGATGCCTGCGCTCTTATTGCAGTTTTAAAGAAAGAAAAAGGCGCAGATAAAATTAATAGCTTACTTGAAGAAGCTATTATAGGGCAAAGTGAAATTTTCATGAGTTCTATTAATTTGATAGAAGTACATTATGGTTTACTTCGTACATTAGAAAAAGAAAAAGCAAATACTGTTTTAGAAAATATTTATGAACTCCCGATTAATTTTATTAACACAATTGACGAAGTCATTTTTCATGAGTCAGCACGTCTTAAAGCTCAATATGCTATTCCGTTGGGTGATTCCATAGGATTGGCAACCGCAATTAGATTTGGCAGTGTATTTGTAACTTCTGATCATGATGACTTTGAAGAAATAGAGAAAGCAGAGAATATTTCATTTTTCTGGTTTCGTTAACTTATTCATCTTGCCTAACTCTTTCTTTACAGTTATACTTACGTCATATGGCAGCACTTTTACCTCCTGGTATAATCGGTATTATTGGCGGCGGTCAGCTTGGCCGTATGATGATTTACCGTGCAAAAAAGCTGGGGTATCGTTTTTCTGTTCTGGATGAAAAAGGCGCTCCTGCAGAAAACCTTGCAGATTTTTCTGTACACGGCAGCCTGAAAGATCCTGCTGCTTTAAAAAATCTTGCTAATGTTTCCGATCTGTTAACCTACGAAATCGAACATATTAACACAGACGCGCTTGATGAGCTTGTTTCAAACGGTGTTAAAATATTTCCTTCGCCTTCTATGTTACGGATTATTCAAGATAAACTTTTACAAAAAGAATTATTTATTAAAAAAGGAATCCCTACGGCAGATTACTTTAGCGCTGATGATCCAGAAAACTTTGATTTTTCCCAAAAGAAATTCTCGCTTGTACAAAAACTGCGAAAAGGCGGCTATGACGGAAGGGGTGTAAAAGTATTAAATGCAACTAATGACAAACCTATGAATGCTCCTTCTATTTTTGAGGACATGATCGATATAGAAAAAGAACTTGCTGTTATGGTAGCCCGCAGTACTGACGGCTCTATCGCGGTTTTTCCAGTAACAGAAATGGCTTTTAACCCCGATCATAATATTTGCGATACAGTTATCGCTCCCGCAAGAATAGACGAAAAAACCGCAGAAGCTGCAAAAGAAATTTCTGTTAATGTTGTAAAAGCATTAGACGGAGTCGGTATATTCGGCGTTGAACTTTTCCTCGATAAAAAAGGAAATGTGCTTATAAACGAAGTCGCGCCTCGCCCTCATAACTCCGGGCACTACACAATGGAAGCCTGCGTTACGTGCCAATTTGAACAGCATATAAGAGCTATAACAGGGCTTCCATTAGGTGATACAACGTTAATCCGCCCTGCTGTTATGCTGAATCTTTTGGGTGAAGACGGAAGTTATGGAGAAGTTGAATTACAGGGTTACGAAGAAGCGTTAAAAGTTCCCGGTATGTCGCTTCATTTATACGGAAAAACAGAATCACGGCCAGTCCGCAAGATGGGTCACTTTACTGTAACTGCTGATACTTTAGAAGAAGCGATAAAAAAAAGCGAATATGTAAGATCGATTCTGAAAATTCACGGAAAGGAGAAATTAAATGACAAATAAAAATGATAAACCTCTTGTTGGAATTATCATGGGAAGCGATTCTGATCTTCCTGTTATGAAAGAAGCGGCTGCAATTTTAAAAGAAGCAGATATTCCTTTTGAAATTACAATTGTTTCAGCTCATCGAACTCCTAACCGTCTTTTTAAATATGCGCAGTCCGCCGTAAAGCGCGGTTTAAAAGTAATTATCGCAGGCGCAGGAGGAGCTGCTCATCTTCCCGGAATGACAGCTTCGATTACTCCGCTTCCTGTTATCGGGGTGCCCATAAAGACTTCGGCTTTTTCTGGACTGGATTCAATGCTGTCGATTATTCAAATGCCTGCTGGAATTCCTGTTGCGACTGTCTCTGTAAACGGCGCAAAGAATGCGGGTCTTTTGGCGATAAGAATCCTTTCAATAAAAAATAAAGAAGTTACGAATTGGATGAATAATTATATGAAAACTCTGGAAGCAGAAGTAGAAAGCAAGGCTGTAAAGCTGGAAAATGAGCCACTTGAACGAATTCTCCAATAAAGATATAGTCTAGGTATGGAAGACCGCCTGCAGGAAAAATGCGGAGTATTTGGAACTTACTCAAAGAACCCTGCTTCTGATGTCGCTGCGCAGGCTTATATGGCGCTTTATGCATTACAGCACAGAGGTCAGGAAAGCTGCGGTATAGCTGTCTGCTGTGAAGGTTTAATGCAGTATCACAGCGATCTTGGTTTAGTCCCTGATGTTTTTTCCAGAGAAACGCTTGCAAAACTCGGCAAAGGAAACATGGCAATAGGTCATGTCAGATATTCGCCGATGGATCAAAAATCAAGAGCAAACGCCCAGCCCCTTGTTGTAAGGCATATAAAAGGTTCGATGGCAATTGCGCATAACGGAAGCATTACAAACTCTGCCGCTTTGCGCGAAAAGCTTCAGATGGAAGGCGCAGTTTTTCATACAACAAATGATACAGAAATAATAATCAATATAATTACAAAAAAAAGAATACATACAAATACTATAGAAAACGCTATAGAAGAAGCAATGAAAGAAATCGAAGGCGCATATTCTCTTGTAATTATGTCGCCGAGTAAAATGATTGCTGTCCGCGATCCTCAAGGGTTCCGTCCTCTTTGTCTTGGTTCCCGTGACGGCGACATTATAATCGCTTCGGAAAGCTGCGCTCTGGACAGTATCGGGGCAAAATTTATCCGAGACATAGAACCCGGCGAAATTTTTGTCGCCGATAAAAACGGAAGCAAAAGCATTAAAACCCACTGCGGTAAAAAAAGCGGCATGTGTCTTTTTGAATATATTTATTTTGCGCGCCCCGATTCTGTCATTGACGGAGCGTGTGTACATACAGCGCGCATTAATGCAGGCGCATTTTTGGCGGATCAATACCCTGTAAAAGCTGATGTTGTTATTGGAGTTCCCGATTCTGGATTAGATGCCGCTTTAGGATTTTCCAGAAAATCAGGCATTCCTTATGAAGTTGGTTTTATAAAAAATAAGTATATAGGGCGTACATTTATTCAGCCTACTCAGGAAGAAAGAGACCGTTCTGTCAGAATAAAACTCAACACAATCGTAGCTAGTATTAAAAACAAAAAGATTGTACTAATCGATGATTCTATCGTACGCGGAACTACAATGAAACGTATTGTTAAACTTGTCCGCGAAACAGGAGCAAAAGAAATTCATCTGCGTATTTCTTCGCCGCCGTTTGTAAATCCTTGTTATTTCGGCACTGACATTGATTCGCGCGAAAATTTAATTTCCTTCAAAATGAAAACAGACGAAATCTGCTCTTACCTTGGGGCTGACAGTTTAGGATTTCTTTCGATAGAGAACGCTTCTAAAATTGCAGAAAACGCAAAATGCGGTTTTTGTGACGGATGTTTTTCCGGAAATTATCCGATTCCTGAGCCATTAATAAATAAAAAAAGCAAATATGATAAAAAAATCGGAGAGTTTAGTTTTTAATATGGAAAACAGTTACAGCGAAAGCTATAAAAATGCAGGCGTTGATGTTACAGCCGGATACAAAGCGGTAGAATTAATAAAAAAACATATCGAACGCACAAATATTCCGGGAGTAATAGACGGTATCGGCGGATTTGGAGGGCTTTTTGCGCTTCCAAAAACGGGAACTTCGGAACCTGTTCTTGTTTCCGGCACTGACGGCGTGGGAACAAAATTAAAAATTGCAATGCTTTTTGATAAACACAATACTATCGGCATAGACTGTGTAGCGATGTGCGTAAATGATATTATCTGCGCTGCCGCAAAACCGCTTTTCTTTCTTGATTATATCGCCATGGATAAAAATATTCCCGAAAAAGTTGAACAAATAGTCAGCGGCGTTGCAGAAGGCTGTGTTCAGGCAGGCTGCGCTCTTTTGGGAGGAGAAACCGCGGAACATCCCGGAATGATGAACGAAAACGAATACGATATCGCGGGTTTTTCTGTAGGCATTGTAGAAAAATCAAAAATACCTGATAAAAGTAAAGTAAAAGCCGGCGATGTAATTATTGCGCTTGCTTCATCTGGGGTGCACTCAAACGGATTTTCGCTTACACGCAAAGTTTTTGATATTAATAACGATAAAAAAATACTTGATAAACACATTGCAGAACTTGGAAAAACACTTGGCGAAGAACTTTTGACTCCAACAAAAATATATGTAAAATCAATTTTAGATCTTATCGAGCAAACAAATATAAAATCGATTTCTAATATTACAGGCGGAGGGTTTCAGGAGAATATTCCGCGCGCTTTTGGAAAAAACCTCGGCGCTGTAATTAAAAGAAAAGCGGTTAAAACTCCGCCGGTATTTGATATTATCGCAAAGACAGGAAATATTCCTGAGCGCGATATGTTTAATACATACAATATGGGCGTAGGAATGTGCATTATTACTGACCCATTAAAAGCTGATGAAGCATTACAAGTTCTCCGATCATTCAATGATGACGCATATATAATCGGCGAAGTTACTAATAAAGTCACGGGAGTAGTATTTGACTAAGATCGCAGTTTTAGTCAGCGGAGGCGGCACAAACCTGCAAGCTCTGATCGACGCACAAAAAGAAAACAAACTCGGCGGAGGAGAAATAACTCTTGTTATCTCGTCTGCTGCCGGAGTTTACGCTCTTGAGCGGGCGGAGAAAGCCGGTATAAAAGCTATTACAATAGCAAGAAAAGATTACACAGATTTATCAGATTTTGACTCGGCTATAGAATCATCGTTATCCGAAAACAAAATTGACCTTGTAGTTCTTGCAGGATTTTTATCGGTTCTTGGAGCAAAAGTATTAAAAACATTTAAAGACAAAATTATTAATGTTCACCCTTCGCTTATACCTGCTTTTTGCGGAAAAGGATTTTACGGTTTAAAAGTACATAAGGAAGTAATAAAAAGCGGCGTTAAAGTTACAGGAGCTACAGTTCATTTTGTTAACGAAATTGTAGACGGCGGTAAAATAATTCTTCAGAAAGCATTAGATGTATTGCCGGATGATACACCCGAAACATTACAGCAGCGTGTTATGAAAGAAGGAGAATGGGTTCTTCTGCCAAAAGCAGTCGCAATGTTTTGTAAAGGAGAAATAGTATGAAAGTACTTGTAATAGGCGGCGGCGGAAGAGAACATGCAATTATTAAATCATTAAAAAATAACAATAAAATAACAAAAATTTTTGCAGCTCCGGGGAATGGCGGCATCGAAAAAGACGCAGAATGTGTATCAATAAAAGCTGTTGATATTCTCGCTATGACAGATTTTGTATTAAAAAACGCAATTGATTATGTTGTCGTAGCTCCTGATGATCCATTATCGATTGGAATGGTAGACGCTCTGGAAGAAAAAGGTGTGCGCTGTTTTGGCCCTAAGATGGCTGCCGCCCGCATTGAAAGCAGCAAAGTTTTTTCAAAAAACATAATGAAAAAATACGGTATACCAACAGCAGCCTTTGAAACTTTTTCTGACGCAGACAGCGCATGCGAATTTGTTAATTCTAATAAATCGCTGTACCCGCTTGTAATAAAAGCAGACGGACTTGCTCTTGGAAAAGGTGTTATAATCGCCGAGAATAAAAACGAAGCATTAGATGCAATAGATTCTATTATGAAAGAAAAAAAATTCGGCAATTCGGGTTCTAATATTGTAATTGAGGAATTTTTAGAAGGACCCGAAGTTACTGTTCTTAGTTTTACAGACGGAGAAACAGTTATTCCTATGATTTCATCGATGGATCATAAACGAGCTCTTGACGGGAACAAAGGATTAAATACAGGAGGCATGGGAGTAATCGCGCCTAATCCGCATTACACAAAAGAAATTGCCGGGATTTGCGAAAAAACAATTTTTCTGCCGACTATCAACGCGATGAAAAACGAAGGCTGTCCGTTTAAAGGCTGTCTTTATTTTGGGCTCATGCTTACAAAAAACGGTCCAAAAGTAATCGAATACAACAGCCGTTTTGGAGATCCAGAAGCTCAGGCAGTGCTTCCTCTCCTTGAAACAGACCTTTTAAAAATAATGGAAGCTGTAACAGACAAAAACTTAGCAAACATAGAAATTAAATGGAAAAATAACTTTTCTGCCTGCGTTGTACTTGCAAGCGGCGGTTATCCGGAAATTTATGAAACAGGGTTTCCTATCAATGGATTAAATGCAAACGGCTGTATCGAATCCGAAGGAACAGTTGTTTATCATGCAGGGACAGCGTTAAAAAACAGAGAATTTTTGACTTCTGGTGGACGTGTTTTGGGAATAAGCGCAATTGGCCCGTCGCTTCAGAATGCTCTGGATAAAGCATACAAGGCAGTAGATTTGATCAAATTTAAAGGCATGTTTTACAGGAAAGATATTGGCAGATATTGATCTGGTTTTTAGTATAAAAATATGTTATAATAATTTATAAGGAGGCAGAATGAGGTTAAGAATTTTCCTAGTATTCTTTTTAGTTAGTTTTTCAGCATTCTGCCAGCACAGCTATAACCATAACGCGCTTGAACATTTAAGAGAGAGTCTTGAACATCTTGTAAACGGTGATTTTAACAATGCGATTATTTCCAGCAATCAGCTTATAAGAATTGACCCAAATTCCGCTGTTAATTATGTTATTAGAGCCCGCGCTCTTTACGAACTGCAGGAATATGACAGGGTAATAGCTGACTGCGCCCAAGCTATAAGATTAGACAGAAATAATGCCGCGGCATTCACAATCCGAGGGAATGCATACGGTCAAAAAGGCGAATATAACAGAGCAATTTCTGACTGGGAAGCGGCTCTAAGAATAAACCCAAATATCGAAGAAGCAAGAGTTAATATAGAAACCGCAAGGCAGCGCAGAGACAATTAGAGAGTATTTCGGTATGTTGATAAATTTTAATTAAATTGCTATAATTCCCCCTATGGAAAAATCGTTCTTTTTCGCGTCTGGTCTTAAATTTTCCTGTAAACGCTGTTCTTCCTGCTGCAGGTATGACGCAGGATTTGTATTTTTAACCGAAAAAGACCTTTTAAACCTGTCTTTAGCCCTAAATATGGACAAAGACCGGCTAATTAGCCTATATTGCAGATGGGTAACAGACTGGAAAGGTGACGAAGTCCTTTCTTTAAAAGAAAAAATCAATAAAGATTGCATATTATGGGATAATGGATGTACAGTTTATAAAGGACGTCCACTTCAATGTATTACTTTTCCGTTTTGGGAATCAATAATGTCTTCTGCGGAAAGCTGGGATATAACCGCTTCTGGCTGTCCCGGGATGAACTGCGGAAAGCTGTATACAGAAACTGAGATTTTAGAGGCAAAGGAACTGCGCGTATCAGAGCCGATAATTAGCAAAATGGGGGATCAATTATGAATATTAAGTTCTGGGGTGTCAGAGGCTCTATTCCGACACCGACACCGCCTTCCCGTATAAAAAGTAAAATTTCCGCAATCGTCGAGCAGATCACCCCCGAAGACCTTGTAAGCGCAGAAAGCAGAGAAAGATTTTTGGCAGGGCTTCCGCCTTGGATTTTTGGCACTGTCGGCGGAAACAGTCCCTGTGTCAGCTTATCGTTTGATAATATCGACGATTGCATTGTATTTGACTGCGGTTCCGGAATACGCGAGATGGGAATCGCGCAGGCAAACGAAAAAAGAAAATCTAATCATTTTCATATTTTCTTTTCTCATTTTCATTGGGATCATATTCTTGGACTTCCTTTTTTTGGACCTTGTTATAATCCGGCAATGAAAATAGATTTTTATTCTCCGGTTCCTAATCTGGAAAAAACTCTCAGCGGACAGATGGTTCATCCGTATTTTCCTGTTCATTTTGATGTGATGGGATCTACAAAAACGTTTCACTACATGGAAAAAGAAGTAAATATATCAGGAAGATTTGTAACTGCAAAAAAAATGAACCACCCTGGAGACTCATATGCCTATTGTGTAAATGAATCCGGAAAACGCTTCATTTATGCAACAGATACAGAGCTTACCTCAGGCGATTTTATTAAAAACGAAGAAAACACTGCGTTTTTTCAGGATGCCGATCTAATCGTAATAGACTGCCAGTATACGCTGGGAGAAGCAATAGAAAAATATAACTGGGGACACAGCGCGTTCAGTCTTGCTGTAGACTTTGCCGCTAACTGGAAAATCAAACATATGGTTATGTTTCATCATGATCCTACTTATGATGATCAAAAACTGTACGGTATATTGCAGTCTGCAAAATGGTATTTAGAAAGAATGAATCTTAAAGGAATTGAATTAACCCTTGCCTATGAAGGGCTGGAAATTTCAATTTAACAGGAAACTCTGTTGGCAAAAGAAAAAAAGAGAATAAAAAAACGCAAAAATGCGGTTTTTTCATTTTTAATCAGTCTAACTTCGCTGTTAATTAAAATCATACTGGTTCTTATTCCATTAGCGCTTGGCGTTTTTATGTATTTTAATTCTCCTATTAATACAGAAATACGCTTAAATTATTCTGATAGTGACGCGATTAGAATCGACGAAGACGGAAGCTATCTTATTGATGTACGCAGAGGAGAAACATCGCAGTCTGTAGGTATGCGGCTGGAAAGAAACGGACTTATAACAAACAGATATTTTTGGAATCTATTATGCAGGTTTGAAAGCGAATATTTAAAAACAGGAACATACAGATTAAATCTTCCTGCTAGTATGCTTTCTATTCATCGTCTTTTAACATCAGGAAGAGAAGTGCTTCATAAGGTAACAGTACCAGAAGGAGTTACATTATTAAAAACTTCGAGGATAATAGAAGAAGCGGGGATTTGTTCCGCTCAGGAGTTTCTTGCCGCGGCAAGGGATGTTTCGATAATTAGAAGTTATAATATACCTAATAATTCGATGGAAGGCTATCTATTTCCTGATACATATTTTTTTCCAAGCGGTTACCCGGGTGAACTTGTCGTAAGAAAAATGGCAGATAACTTTTTCAAAAAAATGGAAGAAATAAGCCCGGCATTCAGAAACTTATCCATTACAGAATTAAATAATATAGTTATTATGGCTTCTATCATCGAACGCGAATACAGAGTCGCTGACGAAGCGCCGTTAATCAGCGGTGTTTTTAATAACCGTATTAGAATTAATATGGCTTTACAGTCATGCGCGACTGTAGAATATATAATTACAGAAATTCAAGGAAAACCGCATCCTAATCAAATTCTTTTTAGCGATCTGGAAATAGTAAATCCATATAATACATATAGAAACAGGGGACTGCCTCCGGGACCTATTTCGGCTCCGGGTGTAGTTGCATTAAGAGCCGCTGTGTATCCTGACAGAACAAATTACCTTTATTTCCGCGTAATAGACACATCAAGCGGAAGGCATTATTTTTCACGTACTTATGATGAACATATCAGAGCAGGACTGCTTTATACGCCGAACCTTCGTCATAGACCTTAAGTTAAACTTTTAAGTTAACGCTATTTGCTGTAAATTAAAAAAGGAGTTTCTTTTTTGATATCCAAAACAACTATTTCCGAAGTGAATAACAGACTTGACGCTGTTACGGTTGTCGGAGATTATGTTCGTCTCGAACAAAAAAGCGGCAGATGGTGGGGAAGGTGTCCTTTTCATGGAGGCGGTCAGGAAAAAACTCCGTCATTTAAAGTTGATCCGGATTTAAAAATGTATCACTGCTTTGGCTGTTCTAAAGGTGGCAGTGTTATAAGTTTTGTGATGGAAATGGATAAATTAACTTATCCCGAAGCAATAAAAAATCTTGCAAAAAAAATGGGAATAGAAGTTATTTATGATAACGACAAGGACAATAATTATGAACAGAATAATACATTAAAAGAAGAACTTTATGAATTATATGCAAGAACAACTGTTACGTTTCAGCATTTTTTAAAAGAAAAACCGCAGGGGAAAGAAGCGTTAAAATATATTAAAGAAAGAGGATTTAGCATCGAAACTATCGAAACGTTTAAGCTTGGATTTTCTCCGCAAGACAGGGATTTTTTATTTAATTTTTTAAAGCAAAAAGGATATTCAGAAGAGTTTCTAGGAAAGTCCGGATTGTTTTCTTCTAACTATAAAAATATACCTCTTTTTTCCGGCAGGCTCATGTTTCCCATAACAGACAGACAGGGAAGGATAAACGCGTTTGGAGGGAGGGCTCTGCCCGGACTTCAATCTGACAACAGGGAAACGCCTAAGTACATTAACTCACCGGAAACTGAAATCTATAAAAAAGGCCAAACATTATTCGCATTAGATCTTGCAAAAAATGAGATGAGGCAGACTAAAACCGTATACCTTGCCGAAGGCTATATTGACGTAATGGCGCTCCATCAGGCAGGTATTTTAAACTCTGTCGCTCCGCTTGGAACAGCTTTCACAGATGAACAAGCGGCATGGCTTAGACGATGGGTGGAGAAAGTAATCTTAATTTTTGACAATGACGAAGCCGGAAAAAAAGCGGCATATAAGGCGATAATTACCTGCCGTAAGAACGGCTTAATTTGTTCTGTCGCTGATCCGCAAAAAGACCCGGATTTGACAGAAGAATCCGGAATTTTCAAGGATCCGGCGGATATTTTGCATAAATTTGGCCCTGATATATTGAAAAAAAAGATGAAATTCATTATAAATGACTTTGAGTACTTAATTTCTCAAAATCAAAGCGGCGTAAATAGTGTGTCATTTATGTTTCAATATTTGGAGGCTTTGGATTCTGAGGTTGAACGCTCGGACAGTATAAGCAGAATTGCCGACATTTACAGAATCGAAAGAAATGCGGTTCAAAAGGATTATTTACAATGGAAATCTGCAGGAGGTTCCAGGGTTTCTTCTGATAAGCAGGAAAGTCAAAAAGTTGATCTGCAGATCCGCAGGAATTCGGATCTTAGCCTGCTTACAGTTGTCGCATTAAATATGGAACTTTACAGCGAGTTTCGTTCGGCAATGGAAATAAAGGAGATTGAAGATCCTGCTGCCAAGGAACTGTTTATAGTATTAGAAGAATGTTTTAAGTATGATGAAACAGGACTTGATGCATTGCTGCTGCGGATAAACGACAATGCATTGCGGAATTATATTTCTGACAAGGCTGTTTCCGGAGAATTTAAAGTTAATGTGCATAGGTTTATGGAGGATGGAATAAACAAGATTAGAAGAAAAAGACTTGATAAAAGACTTACAGAAATAAACGCTTTAATGCGGGAAAGCGAACGAAACGGCGAAGATATTGTTAATATCGATGAATTACTGGCAGAAAAAAAATCCATTGATTCACAAATAAGAAAACTGGAAGGCAGATAGTTAATGTTAAATTATTTTAGGTCTAGAGTAAAAAAACCGTCTCCTTTTGCAGGTCATTTTTATTCTTCTAAAACAAAAAAATACATAACTGCTAAAAAAGAAAAAACGGCTCTTAATAACGGAATAAACGCAGACGAAAATATTGACCAGACAATTTCTGATCCTGCTATAATTAAACTATTAGAATATGCAAAAGTAAAAAATACTCTTTCTTACGAAGAACTATCTGATTTTCTCCCAGAACATATTACAAACTCTGACAAGATCGAACAGGTTCTTATACTTTTGGAATCCAACAATGTCCAATTGATAGAAGAAGACAGCGCATCTGACGAAGATGAAGCCGACCCGAGAAAAGATCAGGGAAATTCAAAAAAGAGAGCCGCTTCTGCGGGAACAGATAAGGATTCTTCTCTTGTAGATGATCCAATAAGATTATACTTAAGAGAAATAGGAAGAGAACATCTCTTAACAGCAGAACAGGAAATAGAACTTTCTAAAAAAATGGAAGAGGGCGAAAACATTGTAAAAAATGTAATAAGAAGATCCGGCATGGTTATACCGGAATTTTATGCTATCGCTCAAAAAGCATTTTCTAAAAGGGATCTCCGCGAATTAAACCTTTCTAAAAAAGAAATAACAGAATACATGACCGAGTGCAGAAGACTTAATCAATTTTATAAAGATACACTGCGCGCGGTTCAGGTAGATTTAAAAAATTATATGGAATTAAAAAAACAGCTTATCATAAGGGATATTGACTACAAAGAAGATAAGGATTGTTCTAACATAAGAAAAAGAATAATGAAGCTTATTAAGAACACGCAGTTACACCCGGAAGAAATCCAGTTGTTCTCTGACAAGTTTATTATTGCGTCTAAAAAAATTAAACGATATATCAAAGAACAGGAAAGGCTGGAAAAACACTTAAAGGTCGGTTCTGTAAAAGAACTGCGCACCCTCGGCAGATGCCTTACTATAAAACCAGAAAGAGAAAAACTAGAAGACGAACTTGGTCTTTCTTCTGACGAGATAAAAGAAAAAATAAGGCTTATTCAAGTAACAGAAAAAAAACTAAAAGCTATGGAAACCGAATTTGAAGAGCCGATTGACAGCATTAATCAAATGGCAAGCGAAATATTTCATGGCCGCATAATGATGAAGAATGCCAAAGATAAACTTATAAGGGCAAACCTTAGGCTGGTTGTTTCTATAGCAAAAAAATATACAAACAGAGGATTGCATTTCTTTGATCTCGTACAGGAAGGAAACATTGGTCTTATTAAAGCCGTAGAAAAATTTGAATATCAAAAAGGATTTAAATTTTCTACTTATGCGACATGGTGGATACGTCAGGCAATTACCCGCTCAATTTCTGATCAGGCAAGAACAATCCGCGTTCCTGTTCATATGATCGAGCAGATAAACAAGGTTGTAAGAGAGTCAAGACAGCTGTTACAGTCGCTTGGAAGAGAGCCGACTGATGAAGAAATCGCGGAAAAACTCGGCGGAAGCTGGACAGCGATTCGCGTAAAATCTGTAAAAAATGTCGCGCGCGAACCTATAAGCTTAGAAACACCGATCGGCGAAGAAGAAGATTCGCTTTTGGGCGACTTTATCGAAGATAAAGATGTAGAAAATCCGGCTAACCAAACGGCATTTAAAGTATTGCAGGAACAGCTTGGCGGAGTTTTATCTACGCTTCCTGCGCGCGAACAGGAAGTTCTAAAAATGCGCTTTGGTCTTGATGATGGTTATTCTCTTACACTCGAAGAAGTAGGATTATATTTTAATGTAACGCGCGAAAGGATTAGGCAGATAGAGGCAAAAGCTTTAAGGCGTCTTAGACACCCAAGAAGAAGCCGTCCTTTAAAAGATTATCTGGATCATTAAAATGGTCTATTGGATTAGAAGTCTATTGAAATGGGAATAAGACATAAATATTTTTGGAGGGAAACATTATGGTAACAGAAAACGATTTGGATAAACTAAGATCTTTACAGGATATTATTTACGAAAAAATCGGACTGGAAAAAAGCATTCAGGAAATACCCAAACTCTTGGGAACTCAGGAAGAACTTTTGAACAGGTTAAAGAAAACCTTTATCGAAATAAACGCAGAGTACGAAAAAATTAAAGCGGAAGAAATCGATTATAAGAACAGGCTGTTCGAAGCTGAATCTACAAGAGAAAAAGCCGAAAAAAACATAGCCAATATCAGCACTCAAAGAGAATACGAAGCTCTCGACAAGGAAAGAAAAGACGCAATAGAAAGAGAACAGCTCTACAGAAAAGAACTTCAGCAAAAAGAAAGGTCTATTTCTGAACTTGATAAAAAAATTAAACAGCAGACCTCTTTGATAGAAAGCCAGGAAAAAGATATCGAAGACCGCAGAAAAAAGATCGAAAACGAAATTAACGATAAACAAAAACAGATTGACGGCCTCAAAAAGAAAGAAAACAAATTGACAGAAAACCTTGATACAGAAGTTGTCTTTAAATTTGAAAGAATCATCAAAAATAAAATGGGCGTAGGAATTGTAGCTATTAAAGGCAATGTCTGCATGGGCTGCCATATGATACTTCCTGTCCAGTTTGCCAACGAAGTCAGAATTGGCGAAGATTTCATTTTCTGTCCCTATTGTTCCCGTATCCTTTTTTATGAAGAATCAGCAGAAGGCGAAGAAGACTTCTTTAATACCGAAGATACTGGAGCCCTCTCAGACCTTGACGAAGAAGAGGAAGAATACGAAGATGATGATGAAGAAGAGGAGATCATTAACATCGACTCCGAAGAATAGTTTATTACAGCGATGAACCATGCTGCCGCTTTGCCGTAAAATACGAAGTATTTTACGGCGGGGAGGAAAGTCCGGGCTCCGCAGGGTATGATGCCGGGTAACTCCCGGGTGACAAAGCCTAAGAAATTAGGTTCTGTCAACAGACAGCGCAACAGAAAGTATACCGCCCGTTTATTCGGGTAAGGGTGAAATGGCGGGGTAAGAGCCCGCCTCGGCATTGGCAACAATGCCGGAAAGATCCCAGCGGGATTGATGCTATTTGGGATAATTGGCATGAGTTTTGCTTTAGCAAAACTCACCGCCTTTTCCCAACGGCATTCTGCCGTTGGGAAAAGGCAAGCCTCATCAGGAGCAAGGTTAAACAGCGTAATTATTCACGCCTAGCGTGATTAAGCCGGCTTCCCGCCGGTTAAACGCGGGTAAACTGCTAAAAATTGCTGGAAACAGCCGTTTTAGACAGATGGCAGCGTTAATATAGCCAAAGGCTATATTTTACAGAACCCGGCTTATGGTTTATCGCTTTTTTTTAAATCTCATTGACTATTGAACGATTTTTCTTTAGAATTCACTATATAAGGCAATGTTAAGCAATAAAACATGGTCCAGTTACGGGCGTCATATATACCTTCTCAAGAGAATTCGCTCCATTGGCATTATTTTTGCCGCTGTTCTTGCGATTGTTATGTCAATATTCTTTTTTTCACAATTAAGAAGTTCTGTAACTAATGAAAGACGCGAAATTCTGCGCGTTTGGAATGATGGAAACTATGAACAAGCATATAATATCAGCAAAAATGCTCTTTTAGAAAAACCTGTTGATTATTTTTTACTGACAATAAACGGTTTTTCTGCATATCAAATGGGAATTTCTCAAATTAACAATCAAAGTACATTAAAATTTATTAATGAATGTATTTTTTCTTTAAGAAAAGCAGTAATGAAAAAAGAAGCCGCAAAAGACGGACGGGTTTATTATGTTTTAGGAAAAGCATACGGTCACAAAGGAGCGGAATACGCTGACCTTGCAGTAAAATATCTAGAAATGGCAAGAAAACTTTCGTATAACGCGCAGGATATTCCGGAGTTTCTCGGACTTGCATATGCCGCTTACGGTGATTACAGAAGCAGTATCGCGGCGTTTTCTATGGCGTTTGTTCCCGGCAAAGCAGCTTCTGACAATTTATTATTATCAATAGCAAGATCATACATAGCAATGGATGATTATCAAATGGCTTACGGTTATCTTTTAAGATGCGTAGAAACATCCCCTGATTCCAGAGCAGTTGCAATGTCACGTTTAATGTTAGCTGAAATTTACAGAAATACAGAAGAATTTTCAAAAGCAGAAGAACAATACAGAAAAATACTAGAAGATTCCGGAGAAAATGCGGAGGTGCGTTTTCAGCTTGGAGAACTTTATCACTTAATAGGAGACACGACTAGAGCGCGTTCTGAATGGAGAACGGCATACAGACAAGATCCCTCTCATTCGAGAGCTAGAGCGCGGCTTAATATATAAAAGGAGTTAAACATGTTCGGCAATATTTCATCGGATTTTGGAATTGATTTAGGTACCTGTAATACCCTTATTTACATAAAGGGAAAAGGCATAGTGTTAAACGAGCCTTCTGTTGTCGCGGTAGAACGCGGAACAAAAAAAATTGTAGCGGTAGGCTCTGACGCAAAAAGAATGTTGTGGAAAACTCCAGAAAACATAATCGCGATTAGACCTATGCGTGACGGCGTTATTGCCGATATCGAATCAACAGAAAAAATGATCAGATGTTTTATAGATCGTATTTTTCCGCGTTATCGTTTTATTAAGCCAAGAATGGTAATCGGCGTTCCTTCGTGCATAACAGAAGTTGAAAGACGCGCAGTAGAAGAGGGCGCTTACAAATCCGGCGCGAGAGAAGTCCGCGTTATAGAAGAAAGCCTTGCAGCTGCAATCGGAGCTGATATTCCGATTAGAGAGCCGGCAGGACATATGATACTCGATATCGGCGGCGGTACTACAGAAATTTCTGTTATCTCTCTCGGCGGCATGGTTGTTACAAGCGCGATTCGAGTCGGCGGCGATGAATTTGATGATTCAATAATTAAGCATATCCGCAGTGTTCACAATCTTATAATCGGCGAGCAGATGGCAGAACGCCTTAAAATAGAAATCGGAAACGCTTCTCCTGACAGAATAATCGATAAGATGGAAGTCAAAGGAAACGATGCAATTACAGGTCTTCCGCGAAGACTGGAAATTGATTCTGTAGAAGTAAGAGAAGCTCTGCGTGATCCAATTACGCAAATCATAGATGAAATTAAAACTGTTCTTGGAAAGACACCGCCGGAACTTGCTGCGGATATTGTTGACCGCGGAATTGTAATGGCAGGCGGCGGCTCGCTTCTTAAAGGGCTTGATAAACTTATACAAAAAGAAACCGGCGTTCCCGCGATTATCGCAGAACAACCGGAAATTTGCGTAGCTCTCGGAGCCGGTAAGTATTTTGATTATATCAAGGGTGCTGATCTTACAAAGAATATCTATGACAGACTAAATGGATAAAACTTTATGAGGCGAATCCTTGGTTTATTATCGCGAGGCGGCAAAATACAGGGCGCTCAGGCTAATATATTTGTTTTTGTTATACTAATTATAGTCTCTTCGATAATGCTTTTGATCTCTGGTAATACTTTTTCTTTTGATATAAAGAACGCGGGACTTTCTATTTTTTCCGGGATCAGAGGGGGGATTTATGAACTATCTTCGTTCCTTTCCCGGACTGTGCTTTCTATAAAAGAGCTTTCCAATTTACGCGACGAACACGCAGATCTTTTAAGGCAGCTTGACCGTTTTGAAGAACTCGAACGCAGTAATGCAGAAATCTATCAGGAAAATATCCGTCTAAAAGAACAGCTTGATTTTTCCAGAACGCTTCGCTACCGCAGAATACCTGCTCAAATTTCGGGAAGAGATCCTGATAATTTATTTTCTGCCATTGTTGTAAACAAAGGAAGCTTCTCAGGAGTTTCTAATAACATGGCAGTAGTCGCATGGCAGAACGGAACACAGGCTCTTGTAGGAAGAGTTATTCAAACAGGTATTTTTGAATGTCTTGTTATGCCGGTTTTTGATATGAACTCCCTTGTTTCAGCAAGGCTTTCGGTTTCCCGTTTTGAAGGAATTATAGAAGGTCAGGGAGACAGAGACACGCCTCTTTTAATGCGTTTTGTTCCGAGAAGAGCAAGGGAAGAAATAAACATAGGCGATATTGTTGTTACATCAGGTATGGGGGGCGTATTTCCTTCCGGCATAAATATTGGCCGCGTAAATGTTGTTAACACGCTAGAATACGAAACAACATTAGAAATAGAAGTTATACCTATGATAGATTTTTCCAGGCTGGAATATGTTTTTATTATAGAAGCGGAAAATCTTGATATAGTTACATTTGGGGATTAACAATGATAAGAAGCATTGTATGGACAGTTGTTTTCGGTGTTGTCGCGATTATTTTGCAGTCTGCGGTAATAGGTATGATTCCGATATTCGAAATTAAACCGGATTTACTTTTGTGCGTTATAGTTTTTTCCGCGTATGTAAACGGAACTATGACAGGACAAGTATCAGGTTTTTTTGCAGGATTAATGCAGGATTTTTTATCTCAGAGTCCGCTGGGATTAAATTGCCTTGTACGCACAGTAATAGGCGCGCTTGCCGGTCTTTTTAAGGGAGCTTTTTTTCTTGATTTAATTTTTATGCCGGCTATTCTTTGCGCGCTTGCAACATTATTAAAAGCGCTTGTAACTTTGCTGCTTCATTTATTTATGGGCTCGGTTATTCCAAACCCGTTCGTTGATACCGGTATTTGGGTCGAGCTTGGGCTTAACTCTTTATTTGCTCCTCTTTTATTTTTATTGCTTAAAAATTTTAAACCAATATACGCAGGAAGAGGCTGAGTATGCATGAAGACCAAAGTACAAGAATAGATGTCTTCAAGATATTCCTTATTGCAATTTTCGTTGTTTATGCCATCAGACTTTTTAGCATGCAGATTATTTACGGTGATGTTCACAGCGGACAAGCGCGCAGTATCTCCAGAAGAACTTACCCGATTCCTGCACAAAGAGGAGAAATATACGACAGGAACTTTACACAGCCCCTTGTTATAAACAGGGATACCTTTACAGTAAGTTTAACTCCTGCAGAAGTTCCCCGCGGCCGCATGGACGAACTAATTGATAATGTTTCATTTATTATTGGCATTACTGCCGATGAAATAAAAGCTAAACTGCCAAGCCAGTATCTGCAGCTCTATCAGCCTCTAGAAATTGCTTCAAATGTTCCGTTTCAGGTGATTGCTTCTTTAGCGGAAAGAAAAAACACATTGCCCGGTATTTCCTGGCATATAAAATCTGTCAGAAACTATGTAGAAGTAGAAAGCCTTTCTCATATTTTAGGCTATGTAGGAAATATTACCCGCGACGAACTTACAATGCTTTATAACCTTGGGTATCAGCAGGGAGATGTAATCGGCAAAACAGGCATAGAAAGGCAGTATGATCAGCTTTTAAGGGGAGAGCAGGGCTGGGAAACAAGAACTGTCGATGTCAGAGGCAGACGAATTGCCGGTCAGCAGAATGTTGTCCGCGCGCCTCCAGAAATGGGAAGAAACCTTGTTTTGACAATTGATGCCAACTTGCAAAAACTTGTAGAAAAAGCAATCGGCCCCCAAATTGGAGCTGCTGTAGTAATGAAACCGTCAACCGGCGAAATTTTGGCGATGGTTTCTTACCCTTGGTATGACCCAAATATTTTTATAGACGGTTCAAGCGCTGACTTTCATATGTTACGTGATGATCCTGCAAAACCGCTTATTAACCGCACGATTCAATCAAGTTATCCTCCGGCTTCTACCTTTAAGACTGTTCTTACAACAGCTATTTTAGCTGATAATGTTTTCTCTCCGGATCAGACAATTCTTTGCCGCGGTGTAGTAAATTACGGTAACCGCAACTGGCATTGCCATCTAAGATCTGGGCATGGCAGATTAAACTTAAGAAGCGCTCTCGGGCAGTCATGTAATATTTATTATATGACAGTAGGACGAGATAATGTTCATATCGACAGAATTGTAAGATACGCGGCAGATTATGGTTATGGAAAACTAACAGGTATTGATCTTCCGGAAGAAATCGCAGGATTCCTTCCCACCCCGCAATGGAAAGAACGCAGGTTCCATGAAAGATGGGTGTTAGGTGACACAATGAATATCTCAATAGGTCAGGGATATATGCTTGTCACTCCGCTTCAGATGTGCAATATGATCAGTATGGCTGTAAATAACGGTAAAATTTACAAACCTCATGTTTTAAAGGAAGTGCGCGATCCTGCCACAAACGCGATAGAAAGAGTTGTTACTCCAGAACTTATACATCAGAGCACAATTTCACCTTCTGTATTTGAATCAGTGCGTAATGATTTAAGAGGAGTTGTAAGCCAAGGGACAGCTCAATATCCTTTGAATATGAGAACAGTTCAAATAGCTGGAAAATCCGGTACTGCAGAAATTGGACTTGCAGATCGGTGGCATTCGTGGTTTACAGCTTACGGACCGTTTAACAGCACAAATCCTGATGAGCAGATAGTTGTAACAGTAATTATAGAAGCCTCAAGTTCTCAGGTTTTTAGAGCATCTGCATCAACGGCAATTATTTTTCAGGGGTACTTTGCAAATCAGGATTATGAAGCGGCAGCACGCTCATTAGGATTTTAATTAAATGAAACTAAAAAACATTTTAAACATTGATTATTTGCTCCTTCTTCCTGTTTTGGTTCTATTGTTACTGGGAGTGCTTTTTATTTATTCATCCGGAGTAAACTCCGACGGTGAACTTGTTTCTAACGAATATATAAGACAGATAATCTGGGCATCAGCTGGGCTTGTTATAGCTGTTATTCTTTCTTTTATAAATTACCGCAGATTTTATAATATCTCGATTTATATTTATATTTTATCATTGATTCCGCTTTTATATACATTATTATTTGGACATGTAATTTACAACGCTGCACGCTGGCTGAGAATCGGATCTTTTGGCGTTCAAATGTCAGAACTCGTAAAGATTACCGTAATAATTCTCCTTGCGCGTTTTCTTGCAGATACAGATCGTAACAGAGAATCTTTTTCGCGTTTTATTATAAGCTGCGTTATTGTTTTTATACCGATGTTTATTGTACTGCTTCAGCCGGATTTAGGAACAGCTCTTGTATACACGATGATTTTAATAATTATGCTGTTTATGTCGGGTGTTGCAATGCGTTATGTGGCATTTATGATTTCCTGTATTGCTTTAACGGGATTATTTTTGGTTCTTCCTTTATGGCAGGAATTTATTCTGCGCAGAAGCATTCCGTTTCTTGCTGTTCTTACAAATATAAGAATCGTAGCTCTTACTATACTTTTCTTTGCTGTTATTGCGGGAATATCTCTTTTTGGATATTTAAAATTTAAAAAACGATACTTTTTTTGGATAGTTTATGTTTCTGCAATTATAATTTTTTCTATCGGCGCTTCTTTTGTTGCGCGCGCTGTTTTAAGGCAATATCAGATAATGCGGCTCATTGTTTTTTTAGATCCTCAGATAGATCCGCGCGGAGCAGGCTGGAATATTATTCAATCTGTAACAGCGATAGGAAACGGAGGGTTTTCCGGACAGGGTTTCCTGCAAGGAACACAAAGTCATTACAGGTTTTTACCCGAACAAAGCACTGACTTTATTTTTTCTATTTTTTCCGAAGAAGCGGGATTTTTAGGAGGAGTTTTTGTTTTTGGGCTTTTTATGTTAATTTGTTTTAGGCTGTTAGTCACAATGAAGACTGTAACAGATCCATTTGCAAAGTATGTCTGCGCAGGTCTTGCGGGAATGTACAGTTTCCATTTTATTGTAAATGTTGGAATGACAATGGGTATTATGCCTATAACAGGTCTTCCTCTTTTATTTATGTCTTACGGAGGCTCGGCTGTTTTAACATCTATGATTGGCATTGGCATTGCTTTGAGTATTTATGTAAGAAGGTATAACCGTTGATTAATGGACAGATTAATTATAATGAAAAGATAAATTATATCGAACCATTAAAAGTATTCGGCGGTCAATTATTAAATATAGAAAAACCTGCCCGTTATACAGGCGGCGAAATAGGCTCGCTTGCAGATAAAAATAAATTATTTCGTACGTTAATTGCGTTTCCTGATCTTTATGAGATCGGGATGGGGAATAACGCGGTTAAAATTATTTATAATTATATTAATTCACTGCCGGATGTTTCCTGCGACAGAGCTTTTGCGCCTGCGCCTGATTTTGAAAAAGTTTTGCGTAACAAAAATATTCCGTTGTACGGCCTTGATACGGGAATAAGCTTTTGCGATCTTGATATTTTAATGTTTACAATCGGATATGAATTAGGATTAAACGGCGTATTAACAATGCTTGATGTTTCTGCGATACCATTACACTGCAAAGATAGAAGCGAAAACCATCCATTGGTAATTGCCGGCGGACCTGCAGTTTCTAATCCGCTGCCGTATTCTCCGTTTATTGACGCTTTTTGGATAGGAGAAGCAGAAGCAGGTTTTTTTGATTTAATTAAAGAAATAGCCAAAGCAAAAAAAAACGGGCAGGGCAGAGCGCTGCTTTTTTCAATGCTGTCTTCTCATCCTAATATTTGGGTAAAAGGAAAAGAAGAAGTAAAACGCGCTGTATTTTTTGATTTTTCTGATTTAAATATTCCACAGAATCCTGCAAGTCCTGTACCTGTTTATCCTATTCCTTCTATGAAGATTATTCAAAATCATGGCTCTATCGAAATTATGCGCGGATGTCCAAATGGCTGCCGCTTTTGTCATGCGGGTTTTTGGTACAGACCGGCAAGGCAAAAAAGTATTGAACAAATAATATCAGAAGTAAACGAAATTATTACAAAGGGCGGCTGGCAGCAGATTAGCCTGTCTTCCCTGTCATCCGGCGATTTTACAGGGATCGATATCCTTATAGATAATTTAAATTCATTGTTTGGCAAAAACCATGTTTCTTTCCAGCTTCCATCGTTAAAGGTTTCTAGTTTTGCGCTTTCTATATTGGAAAAAATTTCCTTTACAAGAAAAAGCGGCCTGACTTTTGCGGTAGAAACTCCGGATGAACAAAATCAATTGGCTTTAAATAAAGAAGTAACAAGGGATTCGATAACTGCTATTTTAGAAGAAGCCAAAAAAAAAGGATGGAAAGGCGCTAAGTTTTATTTTATGGTAGGCCTTCCTCTGCAGGAAAAAACGGGCATTAACTCATCATCAGAAGAAGAAATTGTTTCTTTTATATCCGACATATCACGGCGAACACGTATGAATTTTAATATTAACATTGGTATATTTATACCAAAACCTCATACTCCTTATCAATGGTCAAATCTAGATATAGAAGAATCAGAAAAAAAACTTTTCTTTTTAAAATCAAAGATAAAATCAATGGGGCACAAGGTCAGCGTTTCTGATTCGCTTATGTCCTGCATAGAAGGGCTGATAAGCAGGGGAGACGAAAGAGCAGGGTTTTTATGCGAAAAAGCCTTTAAAAGCGGCAGCAGGCTGGATCCATGGGGCGAATATATAAACAGGGAAAAATGGCATGAAATTCTTAAAGAAAACTCAGATTATTTAAAATCAATATTTAACTATGCTTATAACCCGAATAAAGAGCTTCCATGGAAACATATTAATTCTTGTATAAATAATGAATATCTTGTAAACGAATATAAAAAATCCAAGGATTGTAAAAGAACGCCTTCTTGCAAAGAAAAATGCAGTTTATGCGGGGTATGCAAGGGCTTTTCTGTTAACACGCAATTATTGGAGGTTAACCAAATTGCTTTAAATGAGTCAGTTGTATCGAATAATAATGAAAATACAGATAATGTTATAGAAAGCGAAAATATTAAGAAAAGCGACCCTGACATATACAGGGTTTTATTCAGTTTTTGTAAAAAGGACAGCGCTGTTTTTCATGGGCATTTATCCCTCATAGAGATATTTTCTATGTCTTTAAGAAGGGCTGGTGTAAACGCGATGTATACAGGCGGCTTTAATCCGCTTGCAAAGATGGAGTTTGCATCGCCCTTATCAACGGGTATATCAGCCGAAAATGAGATTGCTGTTATTGATTTTTTATTAGATGTAAATACAGAAAATTTTATCGATAAACTAAATAATAATTTACCTGCCGGAATCATTATAAATAAAGCAAAGTGTTATTTAATAAAAAGCGGTTTAAAAAAACATTCGTTATCGTCATTATTATGGGGATTTGCATACAAAAATAACGGCAGTACAGATTATATAAACGCTGTCAGCGAAAAACAATACAGGCAAAAATTTAACAAAAATACTGACGAAACCGATAAAAGCTATTTGTTTAATTTAACCCGCAGTACGGTATTAGCAAAGGATTTAAGCAATTCATCAGGCTCATATATATCGTATTTTGACGCCTATGACTCGCTGTATTTAGGTAGACAGAATATACATTATGAATAGTACTGTAAATACGGAATTCTGGGTAAGAGCCTCACACGGCGACACAAAGGCTCAGAGGACACAAAAGATTGGCTACTCTATGATGGTAATTTAAAGATGTTTAAGAGCGTGGGTTTGCTGAATATTCTGTTAAATTCTTCAGGATGAGTCCCTACCGCGACAATAAACATCATTGCATATGCATGATGTAACGGAACTGATAATGTTTGATTAACAACATCAATGTTTAAACTTATACTAGAATTTTGTTTCATTTCTTCTCTTAACCTAAAAAAATAATCAGGTAGTATATTATGCAATTTATTTTGATCTGATCTAGAAAGCGTATGTTCTACTCCTCCATTAAGTGTTAAAAATACTTGATCACCTTGTCCAAAATTAATACTTAAGTTACCCCCGGTTGCAGGCAAAACATTTAAAACAGGTGTTGTTGGATCATTATAGGGGCTAATTTGAAGCTCAAAGTAACTGCGGCTGACAAATGTACTAGATGTAGTAATAAACGTTTTTGCTGGATCGGTATAATTTGAAAAATAACTATAATCAGCTTCAAGAAGAGGGTTTATTAGATTCCTATTATTAGAATTTACAATCAGATCTCCAAGATCCTCTGGGCTATTACTCAAATATATCCTATAAAAAATTGTATAACCAGAAGCATTATAAGTGGTTATATTAGGCAGATCAGCCGTTGCAACATTAATAGGTCTTTGGACATGCGGCACCTGCGGGAGAAAATAGTATTCATAGATTCCGCAGGTTGTTAATAATAAACTTGCGGAAAGTACAAATACTATTTTTAATCCCTTCATCTTGCCTCTATAAAAATAATCCTGCTTCTTGCCAAATGCTGCCAATCTGGGATATCCGGCCATTTAATCATAACTTCGCGGTAGGCTTCTACTGCCATTGAAAAATTGCCGGAAGTCTCATAAAGCCGCCCTACCGAAAACTGAGCGCGCGGAGCCGCAGGAAACTCAAAGCTGTGCGTTGCAGCAGCTTTGTAAAGTTCGATTGCTCTGTCCGTATCACCCATTTCTTCGCTGATTGCCGCCGCGGTAAACAACGAAATTGGACCCAAGTAGGTCTTATCACCTTTTTCCGCCGCATTAAGCCAGGCCTCCCGCGAAGCAGCCCATTCTACCCTGCTGGAATAAATCTCCCCTGCCATAGACCATGCTTTGCTTCCAGCAAAACCGCTGTGTTTTTTGCCGAATGTTTTTAATTCTTCAAGCAGTCCTTCTATATCATCGGTAATATTGCCTTCGGTTATATCAAAATGCATATCAGAAAATCGGCGGTTAAAATCGTCAATTTGGGCAATTGCGCTCTTGTTAAGGGATTCGCTTACAAAATAATAAACAAAAACTCCTACAAACATTAAAACAATAAGGCCAAAGCCGATAAACAACCCCTTTCTGTTTTTTTGGATAAATTCAGTAATTTTATCCCCTATGTTTGTTTTTTCCTTGCTGCTTTGCATAATCACTCCTTGGATGTTATATTAAGCTCTTTTATCAATCTTGACAAATAAGTACGCTGTATGGCAAGAGCCCTTGCGGTCTCTGTCTGGTTCCAGTTATTCTCCTCCAAAACCTTTAAAATAAAGTTTGTCTTAAAGATGTTTACCGCTGTTTTTAGGCACCGAACGGCTGTATCATTTTCGCTGTCCGCATCTCCAGATTTAAGAAACAGGTCTTCTTTTCCTATTTGTTTATTCTTGCCTATAATGCAAGCTCTTTCAATACAGTTCATAAGCTCCCTGACATTACCCGGCCATGAATACGATAACATCGCTTCTAAGGCATCGTCAGAAAACCCGTTAAACTGCTTTTTTGTCTCCCTCTCAAATTTTTTAAGAAAAAAGCCGGCAAGTTCAATTATATCTTCCTGCCGCTTTCTTAGAGGCGGAATAAAAATCGGAAAAACATTAAGACGGTAATATAGATCCTGCCTAAAAGCGCCGGTTTGCACAAGATCTTCCAAATCTTTATTTGTAGCCGCTATTATCCTTACGTTTACCGTAATTGTAGTATCTGAGCCTACTTTTTCGAACTTTTTTTCCTGTATTATCCTGAGTATCTTTGCCTGAAGCGAAAGCGGCAAATCTCCGATTTCGTCAAGAAGAATTGTTCCTTTATCGGCGATTTCAAAACGGCCTTTTCTGTTTGCAATAGCGCTTGTAAAAGCGCCCTTTACATGTCCAAAAAGTTCACTTTCCAAAAGACCTTCCGGAATCGCTGCACAGTTAACTTTTATAAAAGGAGCTTCTCTGCGCGGGCTTTTTATATGCACCTGTTCTGCGAATAATTCTTTGCCAACCCCGCTTTCTCCAAGAAGCAAAACAGAAGAATCTGTTTTTGCTACCTTTTCGATTATTTCCATTTTTTTTAAAATAAGGGGGCTTTTGGTAATAATAGTTTCAGAATCGCTGTTAGGCTGAACCGCCGTAGTTTCTGATACACTCAAAACGTTTATCTATCCCTGACAGCAATCTGATAATTCTAGGTCTCATCAGACTTTGAATTTTTGGATTTAAGTATTGCTCCAATTGTATTTGCGGAATCCGATGATTCTTCTTCTGATAAAAACCGTGAAATCTCTTCTCTCTGTGCTTTCTTTTGGCTGTTAAACAATGTAAAAGCAACTTTTTGTTTGTCAGAATGTACTTCCAGAACAATTGCTTTTAACTTATCTCCAACCTTGAATTTTTTAAGAGCGTCATCAGGATTATCTTCTCTTGTTTCTACAAGATTTGTCTTATGAATAAGTCCTTCTATACCGCCGGGAATTCTCAGGAATAAGCCAAAATCTGTAACAGAAGCTACTTCTCCTTCTACAGGGGTTCCCGGTTTATAGTTATCGTTAAAATCTTTCCAGGGGTCTTCTGACAACTGCTTGATACCAAGTTTTATATTACGGTTATCTGTATCGATAGAAATAACCATAACTTCTATTTCTTGTCCCGCTGCCAAGCCAAAGTTCTTTCCTTTTCTTGTCCAGGACATATCATCTGCATGGAGGAATCCGTCAATGCCTTCTTCCAGTTCTACAAACGCGCCTGCATTAGTAACTTTAACAACCTTGCGTTTTATTCTTGTACCTGCTGGATATTTTTCTTCGATTTTTTCCCACGGATTATTCTGAACCTGCTTAAGTCCGAGAGATACCCTGCCCGCCTGCAAATCGTATCCAAGAATCATGCATTCGACAACATCGCCTGCATTTAAAAGATCCTGCGGTTTCTGTACTTTCTTTAACCACGAAAACTCAGAAATATGCGCCAAGCCTTCGATTCCTTCTTCCAGTTCTATAAATGCGCCAAAGTCAGTAAGTTTTGTTACTTTGCCTTTTACAATATCGTTTACATGATATTTTTCTTCAAAGTGAACCCAAGGATCATCAGAGTAATGTTTTAGAGAAAGATTGATTCTTTTTTCTTCTCTGTCAATGCGGATAACTTTAAGTTTAATTTCCTGGCCTTTTTTTACAAAGTCTTTTGGGCGCGTAACATGTCCCCAGCTCATATCATTAATATGCAGAAGCCCGTCAAAACCGCCTAAGTCTATAAATGCGCCGAAAGATGTAAAACTTTTTACTGTTCCCGTAACATCGGTGCCGATTGGCGTATTCTCAAAGAAATCTCCTCTTTTGCGATCGAGATTTTCTTCTAGAAACTTACGTCTGTTAACAACAATGTTTATTTTTCCGTCAGAATATAAACGCTCTACATAAACTTGAATTTTTGTATTTAATATTTTTTCGGGTTTGTCCAGTTTTTGAACATCTGCCTGACTTACAGGAAGGAACGCATGCACGCCTGCTCCCAGATTTACGTCAAAACCGCCTTTAACCTGTTTTTCTACTTTGCCGTCAACTGCTTTTTTATCAGCAAATGCCTGCCGCAGATTTTTCCAAAAAAGTTTTGCATCTGCCTTTTGCTTAGAAACAATTACTTCGCCGTATTTGTTTTCTTTCGCGATAAGAATTACAGAAACAGAATCTCCGATAGCCGGAACTTCGTTAAATTCCTGCAGGGAAATCTTCCCTTCCGATTTGTAACCTACATCGATAAATACCTGATCCGAAGTAACCTGAATTACCTTGCCTTCTATCAGCTGACCTTCTTCCAGCTGTTCAAGCGATTTTAAGTATTCTTCCTGTAACTGAGTCTGAATGTTTTCTCCGTCCTTTGTACTTGGACTAGTGTCCTGCGAACTTACGCTCGGTCGCACTTCCCTCTCTGCCATCTTCTTTCCTTTAAATTAATCTATACTCTCTATTAATTTCTCATAAACTTGAACAATGGTCAAGTCACTTGTGTCCAAATATTGCACTCCTTCGGCTATTTTTAGGCTTCCTTCGACCTTATTCTTGTCAATCTCATCACGCTGTAAAATGGCGTTTTTTATCTCTAAAAGGGATAAATTCGACACTCCTTGGTCAAACCGCCGTTTTGCCCTTGAATCGGCAGATGCATCCAGATAAAAACGGTGCTTTGCGTCAGGAAAAACAACTGTTGTCATGTCCCTTCCTTCGACTACTGCATTTTGACCTTCGGCTAGCTTATGAATAAGATCGTTAACAATATGCCTTACAGGTACAATTGCTGATAATGGAGAGGAAAACTTGTCAATTTCGTCAGTATGCAAAAGGTCTGTTACATTCTCGCCTTTAATGAAAACATCGGTTTTTCTGTATTCGATATTGATGTTTCTAGCGTATTCGATGACTTTTTCGCTGTCTGTTATGTCAATTTTAGAGCGAAGACAACCTAGAGTAATTGCCCTGTATAGTTTGCCGGAATTTATATAGGTGTAATCCAGTTTTTCTGCGAGTAGTTTTGCAATAGTGCTTTTCCCTGAACCTGCAGGTCCGTCAATCGCTATAACCATAAAATCCCCCTAAATTGATCCAAATTATTAACCACAAACCACGCGAACCTTTTATCTCAAATCTTTTTCTTTGTTCGTGTTGGTTCGTGGTAAAAGATCTGAATATTCCTTTTCTGTTAAAGCTCTTGAAGTGCCTTCCTGGAGATTTCCAAGCTGAACAGAACCTATCCGTACTCTTCGCAGCAGGCTCGGATGAAGCCTAAAATGCGAAAAAACCCTTCTTATCTCCCTGTTTTTTCCTTCTACAAGAATTATTCTCATAGATTTCCTGCCGGTTTTTTCCGCCAGTTTTGCTTTATAAAAAACATCTTCGATGGTTATTCCATTTATAAAAGCTTCGATGGTTTCGTCAGGAATTACCCCTGTTGCCTCTACAATGTATTCTTTTTCCATCTGCGAACTCGGATGTCCAAGGCGATTCGCAAAATCTCCGTCGTTTGTAAAAAAAATTAAACCGCACGATTGATAATCCAATCTGCCTATACTGTACAATCTTTCTTTTCCTGCCGGAAGCAGGCTAAGCGCTAATTCTCTTCCCTGCGGATCGCTGGAACTGCAAATGTATCCCGGCGGTTTATTCAAGGCAAGATATATTTTTCTGCTTTCTAATGATAAAGGAGCGCCGTCAAGCAGCACAACATCATTTTCTAATACTTTGGTCCCCTGTTCTTTTATAACAATACCGTTAACAGAAACTCTTCCTTGAGCAATTATATCTTCCGACGCTCTTCTTGACGCGACTCCGGCATGCGAAAGATAAACCTGCAGTCTAATATTTTTCTCCTTCCAATTCGAATTTTTCTATATCGCTTTCTCCGAGTTTTGGAAGTTCTGCAATCGAATTTAAATGAAACTGCCTTAAAAATTCTTTTGTAGTGCCGTACATAACAGGGCGTCCGGGAATATCTTTTTTTCCAGCTTCTTTGACAAAATCTTTTTCCAGTAATAGACGTATCATATTATCAGCAGAAACGCCGCGGATTTTTTCTATTTCTGCGCGCGTAACAGGCTGTGAATACGCCACTATCGCCAATGTTTCCATTGCGGCGCGTGAAATTTTTGCTTCGTTTTTTCTGCCGTAGCGTTCTTTTAGATTATCCCACAATTCACGCTTTGCAGAAATTACAATCCCGCCGCCGATTCGCGAAAGTTCCAAGCCGCAGTCTGCAGCTGTATAGCGTTCGTTTAAATTATCAAGCGCGTCTTTTACTACATCTTTAGAAAGACCGCAAATTCGCGCTATCGCACCTTCATCTAGAGGGTCGCCTTCCATGTATAGAGTTGCTTCTACAAGAGCTGTTTCTTTTTTAATATTCTCTTTCATTTTTTATACTCCGCTTGACCGTATCAGAATATCACCAAAAAGACGATTTTGAAATAGCACGATTAAACGCATCTTTGCCGCTTCTAATACAGCCAGAAAAGCGCAAACTACATCTAATGCTCCCGCTCTCACTATAAGGTCTGTAAATCTGCATTCTCCGCGGTTTTCTAAAAACTCTGCAAGCAGCGTAGTTTTTTCGTTAACAGTAACTTCTTCGTAGAGGTCTATTATTCTTTCTGCCGGAAGATTAACAGTAAGGGAAGTAAATACTTTAACAAGATCCCATATATCTACTTTTTGCCACATATCATCATCTGTAAAAGGCAAATTATGCTGAAGTCTTTTTCGTTCTATCATCCATTCGTTTTCTTTTTCTTTATCTGTCATTAACTCTGATAATTTTTTAAATTTTTGATATTCGATAAGGCGGTCAACAAGTTCCGCTCTTGGATCTTCGCCGTAATCATCGTTCATTTCTACCGGTAAAAGAGTGCGGCTTTTTATATACAATAAAGTTGCCGCCATTGCGTGAAACCCCGTAAGGTCTTCCAAGTCAATTATATCAGCCTCTCTGATAAATCCGATATATTGTTCTGTTATCTGGGCTATTGGAATATCATAAATATTAATTTCATTTTTACGGATCATATAAAGTAAAAGATCGAGAGGACCTTCAAAATCGCTTAATTTAAAACTGCGGGATTCCGCCTTGGTTTCCATATGAGAGCATTATACCAAAGAAACAAATTTATTTAAAGAGATGCAAAATAAGTAAGAATTCAACCACGGAGTGCACGGAGTATCACGGAGAACGTAAGGATTTTGTGCAAAAACCTCTGTGTAACTCCATTACTCTGTGGTAAAAATTTCTTATCCTTCGTTCACAGCGGCAGGTGCTTCTTCTTTTGGGGGTTTTGCAGGTTTGGCTGATTTGTCACCCTTGGAGCCGGGGATTTCTCTTCCCGGAAAAATCTGACTTCTCAGCTTAACTTCCAATTCCTTTAAGAACTCGGGACGCTGTTCCAAATATTCGCGGGTGTTTTCTCTGCCCTGCCCGATTTTTTCTTCGTTATAGGAATACCATGCGCCGCTCTTTTTGATAATTTCGTATTTGACCGCACAGTCCAAAAGGCTGCCGACAGCGGAAATACCCTTGCCAAAGATAAGTTCGATTTCGGTTTTTCTGAACGGCGGAGCGACTTTGTTCTTAACAACTTTTACGCGTACACGGTTGCCGATTGCGTCTGTGTCTTTGCCCGCTTCGATTGTTTCGGTTTTTCGGACTTCCAAACGAACCGAAGAATAAAACTTGAGCGCGTTTCCGCCGGTTGTAGTTTCCGGGTTGCCGAAGAATACGCCGATCTTCATTCTTATCTGATTAATAAAAATCAAAATGGTTCTGGATTTGCCGATTGTCGCGGTAAGTTTACGCAGAGCCTGACTCATCAAACGAGCCTGCGCTCCCATTTGCGCGTCTCCCATCTCGCCTTCGATTTCTGACTGCGGAGTTAAAGCCGCTACAGAGTCCACGACGATTACATCGACAGCGCCGGAACGTACAAGGCTTTCTGTGATTTCCATCGCCTGCTCGCCGTTATCCGGCTGGGAAACCCATAATTCATCAATGTTAACGCCTAAATTTTTTGCGTAAACAGGGTCTAACGCATGTTCTGCGTCGATGAATGCCGCGTTACCGCCGAGCTTTTGCGCTTCGGAAATTACATGAAGGGCGAGCGTGGTTTTTCCCGAAGACTCGGGACCGTAGATTTCGATAATGCGTCCGCGCGGATAACCGCCAATGCCTAACGCTTCATCAAGAAGAATAGAGCCCGAAGGCACTACCTCGATACCGGAAGCCGCATCGTGCGTTCCCAGTTTAATAAGTGATCCCGCGCCAAATTGCTTTTCAATCTGAAGCCGGGCAGCTTCCAGAGCCTTTGTTTTTTCCTCACTGGAAGTAACAGGACTGACCCTAGACTTTTCTGTGTCATTTGACTTTGCCATAATTATCTCCTCCCCTATACATGGCGCGAGCGTGCATTACGCTTTAGTGAAACTGAATAATCATAGCATTTTTTATAAAAAATGTCAATAGTTTACTACATATTTGTTAAGTAAACTGCTTTTTTTAGCAAAAAAGCATGGAGTTTGCCGCCTTTCTTTATGAAACATCTCCACGGGGAATCGTCTTCCATTCGCAAACATCCTGATTGCTCATTACAGACCGGGGTTTAGTCCTGTCGGCGACATCCTTGTCGCCTATTCCTAACGGCGGACAAAACCCTTCGATTCCCTGTTAGCAAAAATATTCATAAAAAAAGACACCTGAGTGTCTTTCTTTATGAAACATCTCCACGGGGAATCGAACCCCGGTTGCCGGGATGAAAACCCGGTGTCCTAACCGCTAGACGATGGAGACTAGCTGATACCAAATCTATAAAAAATCAAAAAAAATGTCAAGCCCTTTTTAAATCAATCTGTATATACTTTTAGCTTCGCTGCAAGCACCTTTGTGCCTCTGTGCCTTTGTGTGAGGCTTCTTCATATAAATATACCACAGAAGGCTTACTTGACAAAGCAGGCGGTTTTTCGATACCATTAGACATCATACCTTATAAGGAGAGTTCATGCCCTGCGGAAGAAAGCGCAAACTGCGAAAAATAGCTACTCACAAACGCAAGAAAAAACTGCGAAAAAACAGACATAAAAATAAATAAACAGTCTTTTTTGCCCTAAAAATTAATATCCACACAGGAGTTAACCATGAATATATCCGCTTTACAAAAGGTTCGTTACGAATATAAACCTAAGCTGCCCGAAAATCTAAACGGTTCTATTGACAGTATTTCGATTCAAAATGGAGAGCCGACAGAATCAATTTCTGACAAGGATGAACTCCGCGGCATTTTTAAAAACACATACGGAAAACCCATCGTTACCTTTGTTAAAGGCGCAAATGATAAAATTAAGCGTGAACTAAAAGTCGGAGTAATTTTAAGCGGCGGACAGGCTCCGGGCGGCCATAATGTTATAGCCGGTCTATATGACGGCTTAAAAAAAGGCAACCCCAACTCTACCCTTTACGGCTTTAAAGGCCGACCTTCGGGGCTTACAGATAACAAAACGATTGTACTTACAGACGCTATCATCGATGAATACCGAAATACAGGCGGCTTTGATATAATAGGTTCCGGACGCACAAAAATTGAAACTCCGGATTAATTTGCGGCTTCCTTAGAAACAGCAAAAAAACTGAATCTTGACGCTGTTGTCGTTATCGGCGGCGACGATTCCAATACTAATGCTGCTCTATTGGCAGAATATTTTACAGCTAACGGATCTTCTACGCAGGTAATCGGCTGTCCCAAAACAATTGACGGCGATTTAAAAAACGAACATATCGAAACTTCGTTTGGCTTTGACACTGCGTGCAAAACATATTCCGAACTTATCGGCAACCTTTGCCGTGACACAAACAGCGCAAAAAAATACTGGCACTTTATTAAATTAATGGGACGCGCGGCAAGCCACATCGCTCTTGAATGCGCCTTTCAGACCCAGCCCAATATTTGCCTCATATCCGAAGAAGTCGAAGAAAAAGGAATGTCTCTCGATCAAATTGTCGAACAAATATGCGCGTCAATCGTTAAGCGCGCAGCTAACGGCGATAATTTCGGCATTATATTAATTCCGGAAGGATTAGTTGAATTTATTCCCGAGATAAAAAAATTAATCGGCGAGCTTAATGATGTAATTGCAAAAGAAGCTGACTCTTTCGCTAAAGCGGAAATTTTTGCAGAACAGTTAGACTGGTTAAAGTCAAGAATCCCTGACGCTTCTTTCAAAATAATGCAATCGCTTCCTCCGGATATCGCCGCGCAGTTTTTAATGGATAGGGATCCGCACGGCAATGTTCAGGTTTCGCGCATTGAGACCGAAAAACTCCTTGTTGGAATGACAGAAAAAAAACTTAAAGAAATGAAGGCAAACAAAAAGTACACAGGATCATTCAGCTATCAGACTCACTTTTTTGGCTACGAAGGCAGATGTGCTTTTCCGTCTAACTTTGATTCGGATTATTGTTACAGCCTCGGCTTTAGCGCCTTTGTTCTTATTGCGTCAGGGTTAACAGGATATCTTTCCAGCGTTAAAAACCTTACCAAACCTGCAGCAAAATGGATTGCAGGCGGCGTACCCCTGACGATGATGATGAACATGGAACAGCGCCACGGTTCAAAAAAACCTGTCATAAAAAAAGCGTTAGTAGAACTAGACGGAAAACCTTTCAAAGCATTTGTTAAAACGAGAGATACATGGGCAGAAAAAACATGCTTTCTTTTTCCGGGAGCGATTCAATACTTTGGTCCTGCCGAAGTTTGTGATCAGCCCACAATGACATTAAAGCTTGAACATGAATAAAAAAATATTTTTATTGATTAATATTTTAATATGCTCCTCTTTGCTTTTTGCGCAGGGTTTAAATGAAAGTTCTCAAAGTGACTCTCCCCTGCCTCTTAGAAGAGTTGTGATACTCACATCCGGCCTTGCGTATTATGAATATTCCGGCTCCTTAAACGGCTCTGCCAATATTGTCATCCCTTTTAAAAACGAAGCGATGAATGACGCGCTTAAAACTCTTGTAATAAATGATCCGGCAGGATCAAATCCTTCTGTTACATATCAGTCAGAAAATACATTGATCGAAACTTTACGCAGCTTATCGGTTGATATTTCTGACTCTCCGGATTTGACAGTGATACTTTCAAGACTTAGAGGCGCAGAGGTAGAGGTGACAGTTAGAAGTATTTATTTTATACGACCTATTGGAGAACAACAGGAACCTCCGCCAGTAGTACATACAGGAAGAATTACAGGTATAGAGTACCGTCAATCAGAATTAAGTTTAACGGGAACTCCATATCTTATTTTAAATACTGGCGAAGGTATATTTTCTGCTAGTTTGCAAAATATAGGATCTATCAAGTTTCCTGACCCAAATATCGAACGAGACATAAACCGCGCATTGGATTTAATTTCTGCTTCCAGAAATTCCAATAACCGTAATTTATCGATTAACCTTCCCGGTACTACTAGAAGGAATGTCTCAATAAGTTATGTTATTCCTTCTCCTGTCTGGAAAGTATCCTACCGCCTCGATCTAGGTTCTCAAAGACCGCTTTTTCAGGGCTGGGCAATAGTTGACAATGACAGCGATACAGACTGGAACGGCGTATCATTATCGCTTGTCGCAGGCCGTCCGTCTTCATTCATTCAGGAATTGTATCCGCCGTACTATGTAAGGCGCCCAATATTACCGCTGGCAATCGCGGGAGCTGCAGAAGCAGCAGTCCACGATCGCAGTGCGCCTGTACCCATGGCTGCGGCTCCTAGGACAGAAATGAGAAGAAGTGAAATGATTTTAAACGAAAGTGATTCTATTGCTCTTGGTTACGACGGAAGCGCCTCAGTAGTCAGGGGCGGAAACATCCAGACAGCGGCAGGCGCAGATGCCGGCGGACAGTTTGAATTTACAATAAGAACTCCAGTTACTCTCAACCGCAGAATGAGCGCAATGCTTCCGCTTGTTGAGTCAAATATCGAAGCTCGAAGAACCTTAATCTATAACGGACAGGGAAGATTTCCAAGATTGGGAGCAGAAATTACAAACACAAGTTCTATGAAACTGCCGGCAGGTCCTATTACTGTTTATGACGGCGGCGTTTATGCAGGAGACGCTCTTTTAGAATTCTGGAACGAAGGGGAAAAAAGACTTATATCTTTCGGCGAAGACCTATCTGTTACAGCGGCTGTTAATCATTCTAATACGCGTGTTGTAAGCACTGTAAATGTTTCTCAGGGTGTAATGACAGTAAACCGCCATTTAACCTATATAAGAACATATACATTTATTAATTCGTCAAATGCAGCCAAACAACTGGTTATTGAACATTTAAAAACTCTAAATACAGAACTTGTCTCTCAGCAGGCGAATGAACAGACAACTTCTCATTATAGATTTAATTTAGCTTTACCTGCAAACCGGCAGACAGAATTTTCGGTGAGCGAACGTCAGCCGCTGGCAGAAAGAATATCGCTTCTTCCGCTCCGTCTTGATGCTTTAGTTACTTATTCTACAAACAGCGAAATCCCTCAGAATGTTAGGACTGCTCTTGCAAGAGCTGTAGAACTTAAACGCGCCGCTGATACCGCAGAAGCAAATGTAAGAACTATCGATTCTCAGAGAAACAGTTTGATTGCAGATCAGGATAGAATACGAAGAAATCTTGAAGCTGTAGGAAGTCAGTCAACGCAGGGACAGGAATACCTTAGACGGCTTGTCGCGCTTGATAACGAAATTGACGCCGCCGCTGTAAATCTTGAAGCAGCCCGTAACAACGCAAGAACAGCGCTCACCGCTTACGAAAACTATCTGAATAACTTAAGACTTTAATTGTTAATGAAGACCTCACACAAAGGCACAAAGGCGCAGAGTTCACAGAGGATGAAATAATTGTAGTATTTTTCTTCCCTTCAATTCTTCTCCGTATTCTCCGTATTCTTCGTGTTCTTCGTGTCTCAGTGCCGCTGTGTGAGATTATTCCTTAGTTTCTTTGCGGATTGTTATCCCAAGTTCATCGAGCTGTTTTTGATCGACTTCTGACGGGCAGTCATCCATTGGGCTTACTGCAAACGAATTTTTAGGGAATGCAATTACATCTTTAAGAGAAGTAACGCCAGCCATGATCATTACAAGGCGATCAAGCCCGGGAGCAATACCGCCGTGAGGAGGCGCTCCGTATTTAAATGCTTCTGTTAAAAAGCCGAATTTTTTGTCAGCTTCGGTTTTATCGATACCTACAATGTTAAATATTTTATTTTGCATTTCCGCGTCATGCACACGAATTGACCCGGAAGCTAATTCATAGCCGTTTAATACCAGATCGTATAAATCGCCCTTTACAGAACCGGGGTCGCTTTCCATTGCTGCATGATATTGATCCTGCGGCCATGTAAATAAATGATGAGCCGCTTCCCATTTCTTTTCGTCATCGTTGTATTCAAACATCGGGAAATCAATAATCCAGACAAATTCAAATTTATTCGGATCACAAAGACCTAAGTCTTTTCCGAGCTTTGAACGAACAGCGCCTAAAGCTGTGTTTGCGGTTCTTTTGTTTGCGTCGGCAATCATGAGAATTAAATCGCCCTCTTCTGCTTTGAGTCCTTCGATTACCAAACTTGCATTATCAGCAAAAAACTTTGAAGCTCCGCCTTCTACAGTTTTACCCGGCATAACCTTCATCCATGCCATGCCTTTTGCTTTGTAAATTTTTGCATGAGCTTCCAATTCGTCGATTTGTTTTCTGGTAAAATCTGCCTTGCCTTTTACAACAAGCGCTTTAACTGCGCCGCCTGCGGCCAATGCGTCTTTAAAAGCTATAAAACTGCTTTTTTCTACAAAAGAACTAAAATCCAAAAGTTTCATATCAAAACGTAAATCCGGTTTATCGCTTCCGTATATTTCCATTGATTCTTCCCACGAAAGCCGTTTGAAAGTTTTTGGAAGTTCTGTATTAATAACTTTTTTAAAAACATGGTTCATAAGTCCTTCTGTCATGCAAAGAACATCGTCTCTTGTAACAAAAGACATCTCGATGTCAATCTGCGTAAACTCAGGCTGCCTGTCTCCCCTGGAATCTTCGTCACGGTAACAGCGCGCAATCTGAAAATATTTATCAAAACCTGCGACCATTAATATCTGTTTATAAATCTGCGGGGACTGAGGAAGAGCATAAAATTTTCCGGGATACAATCTGGAAGGAACAAGATAGTCGCGCGCGCCTTCCGGCGTTGACTTTATAAAGGTGGGAGTTTCAATTTCATAAAAGCCGTTTTCTATCATCCATTCTCGTACTGCAAAAGTCGTCTGGCTTCGCATTTTGATCCGGTTCTGCATAGCTGACGATCTTAAGTCTAAGTAACGGTATTTTAATTTTAGGTCGTCATTGGCTTTGCTTTCTTCTTCGATCTGAAAAGGAAGGACTTCGCTTTTATTTAAAATAACAATTTTGTCTGCTAAAAGTTCAATCTCACCGGTTTCCATTGATTTATTAATCATATCATCCGGGCGGGCGCTTACCTTTCCTTCTGCGGCTATACAGTATTCGTTTCTCAGCTCATCGCAGACAGCCGCAAGACCGGTATTTGCCTCTGTGTCAATCGTAACCTGTGTTACTCCATATCTATCTCTGAGACTTATAAAAAATATACCGCCGTGGTTGCGTTTACGGTGAACCCAGCCGTTTAAGACAACTGTTTTGCCGGCGTCTTGTTTTCTTAATTCTCCGCAATCAGCGGTTCTTTTCATATTTTGCATACATTAATCTCCAAAAATAATAACCACGGAGTAACACGGAGAAAGAGAGAATTTCAGTAGAAAAACTCCGTGAAACTCCAAGCAACTTTAGTTGCAGTCCTCTGTGGTTAAAATATTATATACAATTTAGCATAATTATTCTATAATATTCCTATGAATTTTGAGATGGATAATGCCCTAATTGACGATATTCTTTTTCACATGGAGAATCAAGACGGCAATTTTATTCTTGATACCCATGAATGTACAGTAGTTTCGGCAAACGGCATTAATCCCGATGACGGCAGATATATCTCCCTCCCCGTCTGGAACTCAAACGACGGTTTTAGGCTGATGGAAAAGTTTACTTTAAGTTTAAAAAATCCTGCCGCCCGCAGTGAGTTATCAGATTCTTTAAATAAAAACAAAGGCGTTTTCCGCGCCTTTAGAGATGTTCTCGAACAATACCCTGAGATCGAAAAACATTGGTTTAAGTTTAAAGAACAAAAAATGAAAAATTTAATTATCGATTGGTACAATGCGTTAAGGGAAGAATGGGGACTGGAACCTATCGGCGCAGAACCAGAAGACACTTCATCTTTGGTGCTCGAAGATTTTATATTCGAAGAAGAGACGCTTATCGATCCTTTTGGATTTCTGATTACTGCAAAAACAAACAATGAAGAATATGCAGGTGAAATTTGCGCTTATATTAGTAAAGGTGTTCTTTATGTGGAAACTTTTATAGTTTACGATGAATACAAGGGCATGGGTTTGGGCAAGACATTACTTGCCAAGCTGATCAAAACAGCTGATGAAGAAAAATTAGATGTCTCGATAGATGTACCTGCCAAGTCCGACTTTTTTACACGATCATTACTGCTGGAAAATTTTAAACCGGTAACGCAGACATTTGTTAGAAGAACAGGGTCCGCGGATTAACGCAGAGAGATATATTTATCCCTCTGTGCTCTTTGTGCCTTTGTGTCTCTGTGTGAGTAAATTTCTTAAACCGTGTACGTGCTTGCGCTTGTTGCGCCTCCATGTCCAGTCCAATTTGTGTGAAAGAACTCGCCTCTCGGTTTATCAAGCCGTTCATAAGTATGCGCGCCGAAATAATCGCGCTGTGCCTGTAATAGATTTGCAGGAAGGCGTTCGTTTCTATAACCGTCAAAGTACGCAAGCGCCGAAGAAAAAGCAGGCGCCGGTATGCCGTTTAATGCCGCAGATGAAACAACCCTTCTCCATGAATCCTGTGCTTCTTCTATAATTTTTGTAAAGAATGGATCCAGTAAAAGGTTCTCTAGATCGGGTTTGCGATCAAAGGCTTCTTTTATTTTTCCAAGAAATACCGAACGTATAATACATCCGCCTCTCCACATAAGCGCGATACCGCCGTAATTGAGATTCCATTTATATTCTTTTGCCGCTTCTCTCATTAAAAGATAACCCTGAGCATAAGAAACTATCTTAGAAGCATACAGCGCTTTTTCCAGGTCTTTAATAAAAGCAGCTTTGTCAGAAGGTTTTGTAATTTTTGGAGAAGAAAAAACTTTTGCAGCTTTTACGCGTTCATCTTTTGCAGCGGATAGACAGCGGCTAAAGACTGCTTCGCCTATCAATGTAAGCGGAACTCCAAATTCTAAAGCAGAAATACCTGTCCATTTTCCGGTTCCTTTCTGCCCTGCTGTATCTAGAATTTTTTCTACTAACGGAGAGCCGTCACTATCCTTGTAACGCAGAATATCTCTTGTTATTTCTATGAGGTAGCTTCCGAACGAACCGTTATTCCATTCTTCAAATACATTGCCCATTTCATCACAGGAGAGACCTAAAACATTTTTCATTAAATCGTATGTTTCACAGATTAATTGCATATCTCCGTATTCAATACCGTTATGCACCATTTTTACAAAGTGCCCCGCTCCGTTTTCTCCCACCCAATCACAGCAAGGCGTATTGCCTTCGACCTTGGCGCATATCGCTTGAAGCATAGGTTTAACATGAGTCCAAGCCGCAGTCGATCCGCCCGGCATAATCGAAGGTCCTTTTAATGCACCTTCTTCGCCTCCGGAAACACCGGTTCCTATATATAAAAGTCCTTTTGATTCAACATATGCGGTTCTTCTTATCGAATCCTGAAAATTAGAATTACCGCCGTCTATAATTATATCGCCCTTATCAAATACTTTTAGAAGTTCTTCGATTGTATCGTCTACTGCGCTTCCCGCTTTTACCATTATCATCGCTTTGCGAGGAGTTGAAAGAGCGGCGGCAAAATCAGAAAGATTATGGCAGCCTGTAATTTTTTTGCCTTTTCCTCGGCCATTAACAAACTCGTCTACTTTGGATGTTGTGCGGTTATAAACAGCGACAGAAAAACCTTTGCTTTCGAGGTTGAGAACGAGGTTTTCCCCCATGACGGCAAGACCAATAAGACCAATATCAGATTTTGACATAAAATACTCCTTGTGATAATATATCATGTAAAAAGAAATTTTACCACGGAGTACACAGAGTTTCACGGAGAAGAAAAGCATTCTTCTAAAAAACTCCGTGTTACTCCGTGTGCTCCGTGGTTAATTATTAGGAGATTTTATGGAAAAGACGTATGTTGCTATTGGCGGTGCGGATAAAGATTTAACAAACAGTGAATTGGAAGCATTATTTTCCGATTCTCTTTCCAAGGCTCTAGCCGATATAAACGATTCGGGTAAAGTAATTATCCTTCCTCCCGACATTACTCGGTTTCACTCACGTGCCGGCTTTTTTACAGAAATCGCAGCTAATAAGCTGGGCGATTCACTTGGGGCTGTTCTCCCGGCTCTTGGAACCCATATGCCGATGAGCGGCAGCGAACTATCGCGGATGTTCGGTTCAACAAATAAAAATAAGTTCATCGTGCACGACTGGCGTAATGATGTTACAGAGCTTGGACGAATCGAAGAAGACTGGGTAGAAAAAGCGTCTGACGGAAAAGTCCGCTATGACTGGCCTGTACAGGTAAATAAAATCCTTCGTAAGAATTCCAAAGACAGCGGTAATTTTTCTCTTGCGCTTAGTATCGGGCAAGTAGTCCCGCATGAGGTCGCAGGCATGGCCAACCATGGAAAAAATATTTTTGTCGGGTGCGGCGGCAAAGAAGCAATTGATAAAAGTCATTTTTGCGGAGCAGCTTATGGAATGGAAAAAATAATGGGAAGAGCTGATACTCCCGTTCGCGCTCTATTTGATGAAGGTTTACGCCGTTATTCAAGCGAGCTTCCGCCTATCTTGTGGGTGCTAACAGTTATTGGATCAAGAACAGACGGCACTAATGCTGTGAGAGGTCTTTACATCGGCTTTGGAAGAGAATGTTTTGAAAAAGCTGCGGCTCTTTCTCTAGAAGTTAACGTTAACCTGATAAATGAACCGGTTAACAAAGCTGTAGTTTACCTCGAACCCGAGGAATACCGCACAACTTGGCTTGGAAACAAAGCCATTTACCGCACACGTATGGTCATAGCTGACGGCGGTGAGCTTATAATACTTGCTCCCGCGCTTGAGCGGTTCGGCGAGGACGAAGGAATCGACTCTCTCATCCGAAAGTACGGCTACCGTCCCGGCAAAGAAATCCTCGAAATTACAGAGAAAGATCCTCATCTTGGATCTAACTTAAGTGCCGCTGCCCACTTAATACACGGCTCTTCCGAAAACCGTTTTACTGTACGTTATTGCCCGGGCGAAAAAATAACAAGAAATGAGATCGAATCCGTAGGTTTTGAATACGGCAGCTTGAATGAAATGCAGAAAAAGTACGACCCGGCTGTTTTAAAAAACGGCTATAACAATATCGAAGGTGAAAATATATATTATATTTCTAATCCGGCGCTTGGTTTATGGGCAGAAAAGAAGCGGTTTATACCGATATAATTAGTATGAAACAATTTTTAATTTTAATGCTTATTGCTGTATTTTTGGGTTGTACGGGTTCTCCTAATAATAACGAAGAAGATGAAGAAGAAGGTGAAACTGCATTGACAGACGAGGAATTGGCTGCTTTTTTTCCCGCGCCGGGCGGCTTGCCTGTTACTTCATTTAAAGAAGTTTGGGGTTATGTCATTGACGGACAGGAAGCTGCCTTAAGACGGGGACTTCCCATTACCGATGTTGGCTATTTCGGCGCTGAAGTAGATATGTACGGAGCGCTTTCTAAAGTTCCAAACCGCCAAAACCTTGGGTCTTTCCCAGGCAGAGTTCATTTAGTTGTGACCTGCGGCAGTAATCCCCTAACCTATTTTACACTAATGCCCGGAAGCCCTCAGCGCGCCGCTTTGATAACAGATTTAATCGCGGCAACAAGAAACTTTGACGGTCTTAATATAGATTTCGAAAACATACCACCAAGATCGGGAGAGCCGTTTTTATCTTTTTTACGCGAGTTAAAAGAAGGATTGCCTCCGAATAAAATTTTATCTGTTTGCCTTTACGGACGGACAAGAACACTGCAAAATGATGTTTACGATTATACAAAAATCGCTCCATTAGCTGATAAAATATTTGTAATGGCATACGACGAACATTGGGGAGGAGGTCCCGCAGGTCCTGTCTCAACGATAAGATGGTGCAGAAGCGCTGCAGAATATTCTCTGCGCACTGTCGGAGCCGAAAAACTCGTTATGGGAATACCGTTTTACGGGCGCGCATGGGCAAATCAAAATCATCACAGAGCGCTTATTTTTTCTACGACAGAAAGATTAATTAATACCTACAACGCAACAGTAAGACGCGAAAACGGCACACCTACATTTGATTATAATGTTACTATCGGAGTCAAAGTTTATTACGAGGATGAATATTCAATCTCTGCTCGTATGGTAATGTACAAATCAATGGGAATAAATTCTATTGGTTTTTGGCGTATAGGACAAGAAACTCCAAGGGTGTGGGGTTTAATTAGAATCGAATAAGGTATTTTTTACATTCTGAATCTAATTTTACCGCCCGGGCGGACTACCAAATATTGATTTTGTAGTTTTAATCCTTGGTTATACTTAATTAATTCCTCATAATTTGAATGCCCATATATGCTGTAACAGATAGAACTTAATGTATCATTTTCTTTAACAGTATATAATGGCAAATAATAAATATCTATTTTTTCCAGTAAAAAATTAATAAATTCATCAGAAGGCTTTAATAAAATATCATTTTTATTATATTCTTCATTTGGAAAATAAAAATTATAAGAAACATTTATGCAGTTTATCTCTTTATTGTAAATTACCGGGGAATTATTTAATTGATTAATAATATAATCAGCTTCGTCATTATAAACATTAAACAATAACGAAGGAATATCTTCGACTATTACATTATTTTTTTCAATATTTATAAAATAAATACCTTTTGAATAAAAGAAATGCAGTAAAATATCGTAATAATCATCATTATAATTTAACTTTATAGTTACATTACTGTCATATCTTATTTTATCAAAATTATGGTATTCTGTAATATTATTTTTATTACTGCAATTGATTAGCAAAAAACAAAAAAATATTAATAGAACAGTTGTTTTAAATTTCAAATTATGTCCCTTTTTTTTAACTGTATCATCGATTTTTGGCTCTGTCAATTATAACCTCCATAAAATTACCTCATCCGGCAGGGCTTTGCGCTGAGCTATTAGTATGTAATAGTTAAATAAAATCTAAAAAACAATTTTAATTGCACTACCCTGCTCTGTCAGGCCTAAGCACTTCCGCGCCATTAATGTAAACATGCCGCGCCTTTGCTCCTACTTCGAGATAGCAATGAACAATCACCCTCACTACTCTATCTAGCGAATTTACAACAACAGGCTCCTGTGCGGAAAAAAGAACCGTATCCGCTCCAGCGCGCCCGCTTTTACGCAAAGCAGTACAGGGGTTTATCGCGTTTAAATCCGGCGTCACAGAGAAAATAACAGAAACTATATCTTCTTCCAAATCCGTAAGATTGTTATTGCTTAAAAGAGCATCATACATCTGCGCAACCTGATTACAAATATCAGTTTCATTATTTTCGCACCGAACAGCGCCTCTTAAAGCATAGAGTTTTTTCTTCATCCATTCCCCCTGGAAATTACAACAATAAACGCTTCCATCAAAAAGATTCCCAAACCATAAATTAAAAATAAAATATAAGCAATAATTTTTTGATATATAAACGGCTGCTTTCTAAAAATAATACGGTAAAAATTGAGAAGCAGTTTATAAATCGAACAAATAAAAACCATAAACGAAGAATACCGCATTACAGAAAGCAGAAAAAACAAAGTTTCATCGCTAAAGTCTATTTCTATGAGATACACTATCAATGAAGTAAACGAAACCGCAAAACAGATCACTAGTATCCATGCGGTAGGACTGCTCCATTTTAGTTTGATTTTAGTTTTTTCTTTCTTCAAAGTCCCATTCCCCCGCCCAGTCTGCCAGCCGGCTTGGCGCCGGCTTACTTGCATTAAAAACAATACATGTATATCATATTATAATATGAAAAAGTTTTTGATAACACTGATAATCCTTATAATTCTTGCGTCTGCCGGTTTTTTATTCGGCTGGGTTCAGTTTTCTGTACCTCCCGGCAAATACGGCGTAATTCACTCAAAAACCCATGGTACTGACAGCGCCATTGTCAAATCCGGAGAATTCCGCTGGGTTTGGTATAAATTGATTCCGACAAATGTAAATATTTCGATATTCAGCATAGATCACTTTAGATTTCCATTAGTTTATTCCGGTTCCCTGCCATCTGCCAATACTTATGCTTCATTTGCCGGTATTCCCAGCGCGGATTTTTCGTGGGATATAAACGGCGAAATCAGCTTTAGGGCAAACCCTGACATGCTGATAAAAACTGCCGAAAAATACAATCTTTCCAATCAAGAAGAATTAAACGCCCATTTACAAAAAATCGGGCAAGAAATCGAAACACTTGTGCTCAGATTGCTCTCTTCTGCCGTAACAGACAACGAAAGACTCGAACAAATAATGCTGGGACACTCGGATTCTGAGATTGAATCAGAAATTTCTGTTAAATTCCCCGAAATTCACAATTTTTCGATGACAATTAATACTGCAAAGTACCCAAATTTCGTACTTTACAGACAATTAAGGCTTTTATATGATGAATTTCTCACTAGACAGAGAGAATATATATCGAATTCCTTCGCGCGCAGGGCAGAAAGCAATGTTATAGCTCAGCTTAGGTTTGAAGAACTCGAAAGATACGGCGATCTTTTAACAAGATTCCCAATATTACTTGAATATCTTGCAATAGAAAGGTAATATTTACAGTAACTTTGATACTTTTATATTTGTTATTGAATAAAGCGATAAAATAATGTATCGTTAAATATGTACAGCTTTGCGTAAGGAGATTTTATGCATAAGGCGCCAGCCTTTTTATTGATACTTCTCTTAGGATTTTCTGTTGTGCTAATGGCGCAGGATTCCAGCCCCGACGCGGAAACCGACTGGGATAATTATTCTTCGGAATTATACGTGCGCGGGGATCAGACATTTTCAATTTCACTTGGTGTAGCGTTTCCTACACTTTTTTTAAATAATGGGCAATTTTTAAGCCACAATATAGATCCTCCTGTCGGGGGAAGCGGCTTTTTGGTATATAACTACTACTTTGGCCCCCGACTTTTTGTAGGAGGCGAAGCCGGCGGTTTTGTTCTTCCCACTCTGGCAAACAATACAATTTACATAGTAATGCTCGGCGGCAGGGTTGGAACTCAATTTGTATACGGCCGTTTTGAATTTCCTCTTAGTGTTTCTTTGGGTATGTCGTGGCAGAATTATTTAAATCTTGGCTATTACGGCTTTTATGTAAGAGCAAACGCCGCAGCGTATTTTAGAGTGTTTAATGAATGGTCGTTTGGGCTTAAAGCAGGCTGGAGCTGGCTTCCTCAATGGACAAACGATTCATCAAAAAATGTAGACGGTAATTTTTTTGACATTACCATTTCTGCACGATATCATTTTTAAGAGAGTTATATGAAAAAGAATATTTTTATATTTTTATTACTTTCTATTTTAATTTTTTCGGGATGTAATGAACCTGTTTTCTATACAGTGTCAAACGAAACGCCGCCAATACCTCCGCTTATGCCCGGCGGACCAACAAAGTTTGCTGCTGTAGGAACAACTAACTTATATGTTGCTTCGGCAAGAAGTCTTTACATGTTTGATGGCAATGAATGGACAAATGCCAATGCACCGCCCGGTTCACATATTAGAGATATTGCCGCAAACGGTTCTACTCTTTATGCAGTTGTAGTAGACGGAGGAAGAGGTAGATTAATGCAAAGTACAGCTCCTGCTTTAACAACATGGACTCCATCTCCATGGAATTCAACAGTTTATACCGATATTGCAACTGTTCATTTAAGCGGCTCAGGAATTCTAGTTGGAGCATCTAATCCTTCTAGAAGCGATTGGGCGACATTAAATCTAAACGGCAGCGAAGTTCGTTCTTCCGGTGATTTCACTCATACGGGAATTGTCAGAGCATCAGCATCAAGCAATTTTTATATTACAACCAAGGGTATTCGTTCTTCAACAAACGGCGCTCTAGTTCCTGGAAGTGAAAATATAATATTTACCGGTATAACTACAATAGGCAGCGGCACAGTAGCAATGTCGCGTGACGGCAGACTTTTTAGTGTAGGCGGCTCAGTATCAGAAGAATTAAGCATGGAAAGACCCTCTAACAGTAGGGGCGCTCTTCTTTATTGGACAGATCCGACAGATACTAATAACCGAATTCTTCTTGCCGGTACACAAGATCTAGCAAATAATTATGACGCAAGCGATACACATGGATACATGGAACTTGTTTTAAGTCCTACAGGCGGAATTGTAACCGGTAATACATTTAAATGGCCTGGAACATCACCAACAACTGTAGAAAATTATGAACGTTTTGTTTCTTCTCTAAGAAAACATGGTTTAATCGATCTTGTTTTATTTAACAATAGGCTTTTTGCTTCTACTATTCAAAACGGTGTATGGTCGTTGAAAGATCACAAAGATGGCTACGGTGTTTACTGGAATGCAGAACGTAATGAAGAATAAACCGCATTAATGGACGAACTCTTTTCTGCAAAAAACGAAAAAACACTTGAGAATAACCCGTTAGCTGACAGAATGCGCCCGCGCACTCTAGAAGACATTGTAGGTCAAGATCATATAGTAGGCGAAGGAAGACTCCTTCGGCGGGCGATTCAAGCTGACCGTCTTTCATCGATTATCCTTTACGGTCCGCCGGGAACAGGCAAGACATCACTTGCCGCTGTAATCGCAAATACGACACGAGCAGCTTTCGAAAAATTAAACGCTGTTTTAAGCGGCGTAAAGGATATACGCGAAGTTATCGATCGCGCCGACGACCGTACCAGGCTTTACAGTAAAAGAACTATTTTATTTGTTGACGAAGTTCACCGCTGGAACAAAGCGCAACAAGACGCTCTTCTCCCTTGGGTAGAGAACGGAACTGTTATTCTCGTCGGCGCAACAACAGAAAACCCTTTCTTTGAGGTAAACCGAGCCCTTGTCAGCAGAAGCCGTATCTTTCAGCTTAAAGCGCTTGATAATAAAGGATTAATGGAAACAGCGCTTAGAACACTATCTGACAAGGAGAGAGGATACGGCAGATGGAATGTTACATTCGAAGACGGCGCGCTTGAACATCTTGTAGATATTGCGGCAGGAGACGCTCGCAGTTTATTAAACGCCATGGAGCTCGCAATCGAAACTAGTTCGTGGAGTTTACCCGAAGGGGAAACTCCTAACAAAACCGACGAAGGCGGTTTTGTATGGCCCCCTGTTGAAGGCACTGACATACACATTTCTATGGAAGCGGCAGAAGAAAGTATTCAGAGGCGCGCGCTTTTATATGACCGTGACGGAGATTATCATTTTGATACAATCAGCGCATTTATTAAAAGCGTAAGAGGAAGCGACCCCGATGCGGCGCTTTACTGGCTGGCAAAAATGGTGCGCGCCGGCGAAGACCCAAAATTTATATTCAGGCGGATGATTATTTTGGCAAGCGAAGATGTCGGTCTTGCCGACCCAAACGCGATTTCTGTAGTGGTTTCCTGCGCTCAAGCCTTTGAAAGAATCGGGTTTCCCGAAGGAAACTTTCCTTTATCACAAGCCTGTCTTTATCTTGCCACTGCTCCAAAATCAAATACTACTCTATCGTATTTTGACGCTCTCAAAGAAGTAGAAAAAGAAGACGCGGAAGTTCCTAATCATTTGAGAGACGCAAGTCGTGATGCAGAAGGTTTTGGACATGGCGAAGGTTATATTTATCCGCACGCTTTTAGAAACCACTGGGCAGCACAGCAGTATCTTCCAAATACTTTAAAGGGAAGAACTTTTTATATTCCTTCGGTTGTAGGATACGAAGGTAAGATACGCGATGAAGTTTTAGAAAAACATCAGTTAAATATCGCAATTATGCTTGGAGAACAGGATTCAAAATCAGAAATTTTATCTTGGTCTGCGGCGTCAAAAGGTCATGAAGGCTGGTTTAAACGGCTGGAATCAGGAAGAAGCAAATTGCTAACAAGCGATAAAAATATAATTTTTTCGGCAGCTTCTGTCAGCCGCCATTCACGCGTTCTTATTCCAAAAGCAAACGACGGCTTGCTTTTATGGGAAAGTTTAAAACGCTGCCCGGAAGGTCTTAGCGCAGGGATTGTTTCTAATGATCAGGCAAAAGATTCTCTTTTAAGAAGCGCTTCGATATTTGATGAAACAGAAAAACCTCTTGTTGCAGTATCTGATAAGATTCTCCCGGATCTTAAAGAATCTGATGAATGGTTTTCCTGCAGTCAATTTGACAATATTTTATTAAGAGCCCCCCGCTTCAATATTGAACCTTCACTATTAGCCTCAAGCGCAAAAGAGCTTCTTGCAGAACAGGGGACTTTTGTTTTATTGTATTCCCCGCCAGAAAAAGGAGAGCGTATCTCCAATGTGCTTTTGAGAGAGAATTACTCAAAAGATATATGCGAAAGGCTTAAGAAAGCCGAAGAAGAATTTTTTAGTCAATCAGACAATTTAAAACCAGAAAATCTTGGCATAAACGATGAAGATTTAACAAAAGCCTTTAAAAATGCAGGTTTTACAGTAAAAACCGAAATAATTGACCAGAATGAAGAGCGGCTTATCACAGAAAAGGATTTGGCTCTTTGGTTTAATACAGAACAGTCCCGCTGGGGTTCATTTATGTTAAAAAAACTCCAAAAAAACGATTTTGATTCGATATTTGGGGCATTACAGCTCATTATTTCCAGAGGTCCGGTGCTTTGGCAGTGGAAAAGTATATGTTTTTCAGCAAAAAAGTAAAAAAATAGTTCACTTTTCATGTAAAATATAGTATTATTCTCTTGGCTAATAATAAAATTATTCGATATAGAGGTGTAAATTATGAAAAAAGCCGCTGCAAAGAAAAAACCGGCTAAAAGCGCTCCTAAAAAAACTACTGTAAAAAAAGCCGCTCCCAAAACTAAGGCAGCAAAACCGTCTGCAAAATCTTCTAAACCTGCAGCTAAAAAACCGTCAGCAAAGCCCGCTGTTAAAACTGCAGTAAAGAAAACAGCTTCTAAAACAACTGCTGACAAAAAACCGCCTGCAAAAAAGGCTGTTCCTGTAAAACCAGACCCAAAAGCCGAAAAACCCGAAGAAAAACCGGTTTCTCAGTCACAGGATATGAGTTTACCGGAAGGAAGCGCCCTTCAGCAGACAGGTCAAAGGCGCCCATTAATAGTATTTCCTAAGTAAAAATTTCTAAAATATTTATTAAAGTTTTTTAGTAAACCTGCCGATAATAAGACTGGAAAGCTGTATTCGGGCTGGATTTCCGCGGATTTAGCCTGATAGGTTTTCGTAGAAGCAAGGATGCTTCTTTATAAGTTCAAGGAGGATCTTATGATCATTAACCACAACCTGAGCGCAATGTTTGCGGACAGGTCCCTCAAGGTAACACAGGTTTACCTCACAAAAGACATGGAAAAACTTTCTTCCGGTCTTCGTATCAACCGTGCCGGCGATGACGCTTCTGGTCTTGCAGTTTCCGAAAAACTCCGCAGTCAGATACGCGGTCTTAACCAGGCTTCGACAAACGCCCAAAACGGCATTTCCTTTATTCAGGTAGCAGAAGGCTATCTCCAGGGCTCACAGGACATCCTGCAGCGCCTCAGGGAATTGTCAGTTCAAGCGGCAAACGGCATCTACAGTGATGAAGACAGACTCTACATTCAGGTAGAAGTTTCCGCGCTCGTAGCAGAAGTTGACAGAATTGCTTCCCACGCCCAGTTTAACGGCATGAATATGCTTACAGGACGTTTTGGACGCATGACAGGCGACAATGTTGTTACAGCTTCCATGTGGCTCCATATCGGCGCTAATATGGACCAGAGAATTCAAGTTCATATCGGCACAATGACCGCTAAAGGTCTTGGTATCCGCCGTATGGACGATACTTTCATCAGCTTACAGACCCCAGATGATGCTAACAGAACAATCGGCGTTGTTGACGCAGCTCTCAAAATCATCAATAAACAGCGCGCAGACCTCGGTGCATACCAGAACCGTCTGGAACACTCTGTAAGAAGCCTTGACATTGGTGCAGAAAACATGCAGGCATCTGAATCAAGAATTAGGGACGCTAACATGGCTAACCAAATGGTTGACTATGTAAAGAACCAGATCTTGACTCAGAGCGGAACAGCTATGTTAGCTCAAGCAAACCAGAGGGCAACTTCGGTATTGTCATTATTGCAATAATGTGATATAATAGGGGAAGCTTAAGGTCGACACCGTGGAAGAAGACTTTAGGCTCCCCTCCCTCTTCGCTTTTGCACCTTTGCCGGGAGTTGACAGGCATCTATGGAAATAGCTGCCAAAGAGTTCTTTGACAAAATCCCTCCAGCCATCTGTCAGTTTTTAATAAACGGCAAGATGCGCGGGACAGCTCGAAACGATTAATTTTTTGACGGAATAGGTGTCATTAAATCAATCGTTTCGTTCCGTTGCGGAGATAGGTGAAGATTCAGTCTAATTTAGGCTGGCGCGTAATCTTTATTTATTCCCGCTCCCGCGGAACACTTCGGCATGGATAGCCGAAGAAAAGCAAACTATGGAGGGTATATAGAATGATTATTAATCACAACATGAGCGCCATGTACGCTGATCGTCAGCTTGGTGTTACCAACCTTTCGTTGGGAAAAAACATCGAGAAATTAAGTTCCGGTATGAGGATCAATCGTGCTGGTGATGATGCATCCGGTCTCGCGGTTTCCGAAAAAATGAGAAGCCAGATTCGCGGTCTGCATCAAGCCGAACGCAATATCCAGAACGGCGTATCTTTTATCCAAGCTTCCGAAGGTTATCTTCAGGGAACACAGGATATTTTACACCGTCTTAGGGAATTAGCGGTTCAGTCAGCTAACGGTATTTATTCAGACGAAGATCGTATGCAGATCCAAGTCGAAGTATCGGCAATGGTTGACGAAGTAAACCGTATTGCATCCCATGCCCAGTTTAACGGCATGAACATGCTTACCGGCGCTTTTGCATTTGATTCTCCTTCTGGCAGAATCATGCAGCTTCAGGTCGGAGCTAACATGGATCAGAACGCAAGAATTTTCATTGGCGATATGTCAGCGACAGCTCTTGGTTTAACTGATTCACAGGGAAATGCAGGAAAACTTTCCATCGCAGACCCTGCAGAAGCTAACCTAGCAATCGGCACTGTTGACAGCGCAATGAAAATTGTAAACAAACAGCGTGCAGACCTTGGCGCTTATCAGAACCGTTTTGAAATGGCAGCACAGAGCGTAGCCATTGCAGCAGAAAATATCCAAGCTGCAGAATCCCGCATTAGGGACACAAACATGGCTAACAAGATGGTAGACTACACAAGAGACTCCATCTTGAATCAGACAGGTACTGCAATGTTAGCTCAGGCTAACCTTCGCACACAGTCTGTATTACAGCTTCTGTCATAAGCCAGACCATTTAAAAACCAGCGAAGCAAGAGACTTCTGGACGTCGTCTTTTTTTCGCAATTCGGTATTCTGACCGCTATCCGCGGTCAAAGTACCGGAAAAGGACAGTGAAGAGCGCGCCTTCACTGTCCAATTTTTTCTCCTGCCCGGTATATAATTTTGTGCCAGGGATTTGGCAGGGGGAATACCCTACGCTTTTGCTGTGTTAAGAAAAGCATAGGGTGAATACATGGAGGTACAAAATGTCCGTAGCTAGTGTAGGATTTAACCCTTCCTCGCAAACTCCGCTTCCTCAGTTAATGAGGCAGCAGGATACCCAACCGGAAAAAAAAGAAAAACCTCAAAATATTCAAACAACAGCAGCAGATATAGAACGGATTGGGAGCGCATTAAACAAGAAGCTTCAATTTGTGGTTGATCACAGATCAAACGAAGTCATTGTAAAGGTCATTGATAAAGCTACCGATAAGGTGATTAAGGAAATACCGCCCGAAGAATTACAGCGGTTACATAGGAGCCTTAAAGAGGCAATCGGCCTTTTGTTTAATGAGATGGTATAGCTTATAGGGTAAAGCAGGTTTGACCTGTAGATTGGGGGGTTCAGGTTTATGTCCGATGTTTTTATTCCTGGGATAAGAAGCCGCTTTAATACAGACCAGATTATCGAAGGTCTGATGAATGTTGAGCGTATCCCAAGAAACAGAGCTCAAGATCAAGTAGATACTCTTCAAGTTCAAAGAGGTTATTGGCAGGAAGTAGGCAGGCGGATAAACTCTCTTAGAGACAGCTCACGTCTGCTCTTTAGTCATCAAAACCCTTTTAACGAAAGAATAGGAAGAAGCGCTGATAGTAATGTAATTACCGCTACAGCAACAAGAGAAGCCGCCGAACAAACAGTCCGTTTTTCTGTAAAACAAACAGCGACAGCCGATCGTTTTCTCTCACAGCCTTTAGATGAAAGAACAAGAATAGAAGCCGGCACATATAACTTTACAGTAGGAAACAACGAAATCTCAATTAATTTCCGCGGAGGAACTTTAAGAGATTTTGTAGATATAATTAACAGAAGAGGCCAGGATAAAATTGCAGCCTCACTTATCGCAGTACAACCCGGGACACGATCCCTTTTAATAGAAGCAAAAGAAACTGGTTCCGCTAACAGGCTTGATTTCGGCGCAGACGCAAGAACGCTTGCCACAAGAATCGGAATGGTAGAAGTAAATAACGAAACAAGAAGAGACATTACAATAACAGATAGCACTGTACGCAGAAGCGGTCAGAATGCTTCCAGCGTTTCGATAAGTGATGGCGTTTTAAATGTACCGCCGCAAGGAACCGCTTCCCTTCCTGTTAACATGGCAATCGCTTCTGATTCACCTCTTGTACTTCGTCTCGAAACCCTGACTAATGTTCAGTCAGGCGATGCTTATATTGCTCCTGCCGCTCCTCCCGGTCCCGATATTCCTTCGGGCTCCGTTACTTACAGCGGAATCACAGTTAATAACGAACCGTCAGCGGCTCCTTTTCCGGATTTTACTCCGCCGCCGCCGCCTCAGCGTAATGATGACCTTGGAGTTTTAAATTTAGTTTTTTCTGACGGCACTACGGCAAGACTGCCTGCAATAACTGATTCATCTTCTTTTACAGCGCGGCAGTATAATCTTGCAGAAGTCGCCCGCGGCAAAACAATTGTTTCGCTTAACATAGAAAATTCTAACACGCACCGTTCGGTATCGGTCGGTAAAATAGAAGTACTCGACCCATCTTCTACATCCGGCGGATTAAGGCCTTTAAACGCTGTTTCTAATGCCCGCGACGCGATTATTTCGATGGAAGGCATAGATATAATCAGGTCTACAAATAATATTGACGATCTTATTCCGGGCGTAACAATAAACGTAAGAGGAATATCTGAGCGGCCTATAGAATTAAAAATTACTGCGGATGTCGAAGCCTCAAAAGAAGCGATTATTGCTTTTGTAGGCAACTATAATCGTCTAATGGCAGAAATAAATATTCTTACCCGCAGGGATGACCGCGTTATTGACGAGCTTACATATTTAACATCAGACGAAAGAACATCCTACAGAGAAAGGCTTGGTATTTTTGCAAGCGATACAACGCTTAATACTCTAAGAAGCAACTTACAGCGTATTGTTACAGCGCCCTACCCTACAAGCCTCGAACGCGAACTTTCTCTTCTCGCGCAGATCGGTATCAGCACTAACGCTCATAGAAGCACAGGTTATGATCCATCAAGGTTAAGAGGTTATCTCGAAATAAACGAAGCTGTTTTAGACGCGGCTCTTGAATCAAAAATCCCCGCGATTAAAGAACTTTTTGCCAGTGATACTACAGGTGATCTTATTGCTGATACCGGCGTCGCTTTTAATGTTGACGCTCTAGTAAGACCTTTTGTAGAAATCGGCGGAATAATTTCTTTAAAAACAAATACGATTGATTCGCGTATAAGCAGAGATGAAAGACGCATTGCAACCCTTGACCGGCAATTGGCTGCGAGAGAACAGGAACTGCGTATTCAGTATGCCAGAATGGAAGCGGCTTATGCCAGAATGGAGCAAATGTCCCAGTCACTGGATAATTTTAGCCAGCAAAACAGGAACAACAACAGGTAAACATTAGGTGAACTATGGAAATTAAAATAAACGATAAGATACTGGATGCAAAACCAGAAAATGAAAACACTGTTGGAGAAGTTCTTTCCAGCGTTGAGCAATGGCTCGAATCTTCCGGGCACCGAATAAGCGAATTAAAAATTGACAATGAACTTGTTAATGTCTCCGAGATAGGCGATGTCTTTGCAAAAAATATTGATTCTGTCAATTTAATGGAAATAAGAACACTCGCGATCGGAGAGCTCGCTGCCGCTTCTATCTTAAATCTGATAGAAGACATAAAAGAATATGAAGGTCTCGATTTTAACGGGAAAAAAGCATTTTTTGAAACATGGAAAACAAGCGCCGCTGCGGGATTTTTATCTGCAGAAATGCCTGATTTATTCGGGTTCTGCGTAAATACTTTTTCTAACGGAGAGATCGGAGCGCAGACTCTTTTATCAATTACAGAAGAGATTCAAAGGGAAGTAATCGAACCTGTAAAAGAATTATCAAATATTGAACCTGTATTAAATGAAATTTGCGAAAGGCTTATTCGTCTTCCTCTTGATATTCAAACCGGAAAAGACGCGCTTGCAGCTCAGACTATTCAGATTTTTTCGGCTGTCACAGAAAAGATAATCAGAATATTCCGTCAGCTTGATATTCAGGGTTATTTATCATTAGCTTCCGGCAGTGAAAAACCTCTTAACCAGTTAATAACAGAGTTTTGGAATGTATTAAAAGAACTTTTGGAAGCATACGAAAAAAATGATTCTATCCTAGTCGGAGATATTACAGAATACGAAGCTGCTCCTAAATTAAAAAAACTGTATTTTGCTATCTTAGAAAATATTCAAAAAAAAACTCAGGATGAAAAATGATAAACTTTTTTTTGTTTCTTCCATTACAAGTATCCGCCACAGATTTTAATTTTGATGCAAATACAACAAACCCGACAACTGTTCTTATTGGATTTATAGTTATTGCAGTTATTATCGCAGTATTAATAATAGTAAACTCTAAAAAACCTGGGATTTCCGGCAGCAGCTCCGGCGGAGGCGGAGGCGGAGCTGGAAGAAGTATCTTTGCAGGTCTTGCGCTCCATCGTATCGCAAGAAACATTGGACTCAATAATGAACAGGCTAATATGCTCTCCTATGTTTTTAAAATTGATCAAGTAATAGAACCGGAAAAATCCATTAATAACCCTGCCCTTCTTGACCGGCACTTTAGGCGCGCATATAGATTAATAGAAAACGGCGCCGGCACTGCCGCCGAAATTCAAAGAAAACTTGCAATTTTATTCTCTACAAGAAACGCGCTGGAAAACAGCTTAATAGGCGGAATAACTTCTTCCAAAAGCATAAAAGATGACACACAGCTTGTTTTAAATACAGGCAAGGAAAGAATAAACTCAAATGTAATTTCGGCAAAGGGAGAAAACCTTGTATTAGAAGCTCCAAAAAGCGTTTTAGGAAGCCAAATTAAAATACAAAGGGGTACAAGGCTTACTGTTTTATTTTTTACAAAAAATAACAAGGGGTTTAGTTTTGAGAGCCGTGTGACGGGCTATTCCAGCCAAAACTCTAATCCCACAATGCTTATCGCGCATTCTAATAATTTAAGATTTTTATCCCAAAGACGCTTTAGAAGAAGGCAGGCAGTTATTGCTTGTTCTTTATATTTGGTGTATGTTGAAGGCAGCGGAAAAAAACAGCGCCTTGTTGTTGATAAGCGCAGATTGCAGGGTAATATTGGGGATATTTCTGTCGGCGGCTGCTCAATGAAGATTCTTGCTCCTGTACAAGTCGGAGCAAGATTTAAGATTGAATTTACCCAAAGCGATGTTAATGTTGCCGCGCTTGGACAGGTTTTAAGATCAAACAAAACAGGCATGAACACCATAATTCATGTCAAGTTTCTTAAAATCCCGCAAAGGTCAATGAATATTATTAATTCGTTTGTTTATGAGTATGGACGTGAATAAACTGTATAAAGGACGGTAAAAATGAAAGTTATCACAATAAAAGACATGATCAGAAAAGATGTCCCTATCTATTACCGTTTGCTTTTTACAGGCGTTGCCGTTATAGAAATTAACGATGTTAACCGCGATTTTCGCATAGATTTTTCGATAGAAATTAAACCGACAGGTCAGAGGGATATAAATGTATCTTTTATAGACACAATTGATTATCCGTTAATTCCTGTTGTAAGAGAATTAAAAGCAATAATACAAGAATTGGATTCCAATGACGGACTTCCCACTTGAGATCACTTTAGAATCAAAAACACCGGAAGAAACTTTTAACATTGGAAAACGTATAGCTGCTCACTTATGCGCGGGCTCTGTTTTGGCTTTGGATGGAACGCTTGGCAGCGGAAAAACCTGCCTTATAAAAGGCATTGCCAGTTTTTTGGGCATTAAAGAAAATATCACAAGCCCTACATATACGATTATTAATGAATACCAATTAGAACCAAATAAATCATTTTATCATATTGACGCTTACCGCCTTAACGATGACAGGGATTTTGAAGAAACCGGCGGTTTAGAAGTTATCAATGATGAAAAAGGAATATCTGTGATTGAATGGAGTTATCGTATAAAAAATTCGCTTCCTAAACACACAATTCATGTTTTTATTGATATAACGGGTAAAACTTCCAGAACTATAAAAATAAAAGGTATTGATAATTTATGAATACAATACTTGCGATTGATTCATTTTCATCATTATTTTCCGCTGCCCTTTTATACAAAGAAGAATTATTTTATATCGAATCTGACGCTCAGTTAAGACAGTCAGAACTTGCGATGGTTTTTATAGATGATTTATTTAAAAAAGCAAATATAAAGCCAAACGAACTTAACGGCGTTCTTTGTATGCAGGGTCCCGGCTCCTTTACGGGGCTTCGTATTGGTTATTCAATTGCAAAAGGACTGGCTCTTTCGCTTTCTATTCCTTTTGCGGCTGTACCGACATTAGATTGTATTGCCCTTAATTACAGCGGTTTAACTTTTGCCGTAACAGAAGCTATAAAATCATGCTGTTTTTATGCCGTTTTTGATAACGGTAAAAGGCTTACAGAAGATAAAGAAGGCTCTTTTCATTCTATTGCAGAAGAAGTCGAAATTTACCTAAAAAAAGCTCCTAATATAGCAATTACTGGAAAATTCTCTCCCCTTTTGAATGAATCTTTGCTGTGTTTTGCTGATAAAGTAACTATTAATAATGAAAAACGAGGTTACGCAAAAGATATTTTAACCATTGCCAAAAACAGAAAAATACTTGATAATGATTGTGACGCTTATTTATTTGAAGGACCTCAATATTTAAGGAATTCTGTATGAGTTATGTTATAGAAGAAGCAAATCTCGAACCTCTTGATGACTCCGGTAATGAAGGGCTCATTTTATCTTCTTCTCATAATCCCTTTAAAACAAGCGTTTTTCCGGTTTTAATTTTAAACAAGCAGTTAAAGATTATTTATTCCAACGAATCCTGCGAGCAGATGTTTCAGGGTTTCTCAAATCTCCTTGGAAGCTATTTTTTTGATTTATTCGGCAAGGCATTTTCGCTGGAAGACGCAAGAAAAATAAGAGATACGATTATAAACGGAGGAAATGGTTTTTCTTGGAAAGGAACAGCGCTTTTAAAAACAAGAGAAACTGTTTCGATTAAGATTAGGGTCTATATTTTTCCTCTAGAAATGGATTTAAAGGCGCCGTCTGATTTTGTTGTAATGTTTGATGATTTTACAGAAGAAAGTAAAAAGCTTTTAAGATCTGTTTTTCTTTCTTTACTGGAAGCTTCTAAACTAAAAGATAATGATACAGGAAAGCATATTGTCCGCGTTAACGAATATTCCAAACGACTTTCTGACGAACTCTTTAAAATAGGCGGCGATTCTTACAAGCGGATAGACGCTGACTTTATCGATAATATTGGTTTTTTAGCGGCAATGCATGATGTAGGAAAAATCGGCACACCGGATGACATCCTAAATAAAGAGGGTCCGCTCTCTGACTGGGAATGGGCAGTAATGCGCGAACATACAAAAAACGGAGCTTTTATTTTATCAACTTATCCCAATCCTATGGCAAAAGAAATCGCTCTCTCCCATCACGAAAAATGGAACGGCACCGGCTATCCATTCCAGCTCGAAGGCGAAATGATTCCGCTTGCCGCAAGAATTGTTACAATTGCAGATGTTTATGACGCTCTGCGCATGGAACGCAGTTATAAACCAGCTTTGAGCCACGAAGTTGCAATATCAAAAATAATTGAACAAAGCGGCATTCATTTTGATCCAAAACTTATTAATATTTTTAAAGGTATAATGGGCGACTTTGAAAAGATCTATAACTCCAACTCGGACGAAGCTCGAAGAGATTAAATACGAAGAGTCTCACACACGTCCAAGAATGCACGCGAATGCGTGTAGCTGGATAAATTAGGGAGACGTGGCGCACAACAAAAGTCAATGAGGCGGATAATGCGCGAAGGATTTATCCTGAGCTGTGCGCCCAGCACAGCGGCACAGAGATTCATTGGGAAGATCCTCTCGCAGGGCTCGCAGGGGAAGAATTAAGATAAGAATTTAACCACAGAGTTTCACGGAGTTCTTGTCCGAAAGCCTTTATTCCTGCTAGAAGCTTCGCTGCAAGGACCCGTGTTACTCCGTGTGCTAGAAGCTTCGCTGCAAGTACCTCTGTGGTAAAAATTACAAAGGACACAGAGGAAATATCTGAAATTTATCTCGCAGTGCCCGCTGTGGTGATCTTGCAGCGAAGCTTCTAGCAAGAATTTTAGATTAAAAGTTCCCAATTTTTTGTTTATGGGTATGTAACTCTTCCTGTTAGCATATCAACGGTTGCAATTAGAAATCTTTGATAATCATGAGTAATAAATAATACATGATTAAAGAGACCGGAATAAATCTGTGCTTTACCATCCCAATCAACATTAACTGTATACTCTTTTCCGTTTTCAAAATTAAAGTTAAATGATATCATATTAAAAGTTGATTTTGAAACATGTGTTAAGTGCTCTCCATTAAAAACAAACTGAGTATTACCGCCCGGAATCCTTAGAAGTTCAACAGTAGCAGTATTCTGGAATCTAGTAAAAGGTTTTGATATCCAATTAACTTGAATTCCATTATATTCAACAATTGATAGTCCATATATATAGAAAGCAATTAGGGTTGTTTCTTCATCCGGTAAATATTCATTAAATACATTTATCGTATGTTTAGATTTATTGATATCTATAATAGCGCAAGAACCAATTAAAATAAAACAGACAATTACAAACAGCGTTAAAACAACATTTTTCTTCATAAAAACTCCTTTAAGAAAACAACCAAATATTAGTATAATAATATCATAAATTTTAATAAAGTCAACATAAAAATATTGATAACACCTTCTTTCTCCGTGCCGTTGTGCCGGGCGCGCAGCTCCAGCTAAAGCTGTCGCGCATTATTTTATCTCATTGCATTTAATTTTGCGCCATGCCTCCCTAATTCATCCATCCACACGCAATGCGTGCATTAATGGGCATGTGTGAGTTTCTTACGGCAATTAAATCATTCGCCGCTCCAGTTCCACAAAGGCTTCTTCTAAAAATCTGTTTAAATAAAGCATTTTATTTTTGTTTTGCCAGCGGAAGAGTGTCTCTCCAATACACTCTTCAATACTACAAGAAAATCTGTTTTTAAATAATGTTAAATCTGGTCCATCACTGCAGCGATACCCCATTAAAAGACTTTCTTTTATTAAAGTAAGTTTATCAAGTATTTCGCAGTTTGCGTTTTGTATATTTGGGTTTTTTATATATTCGTCAATATTAGAATTATAAGCATATCTTTTACCTTGAGGAATACTATCGTTTATTATAGTTCCGCTTGCGGCTGCTCCTGCTCCTATCCAGTTTTCTAGACGCCAATATCTTAAATTGTGCCTGCTGTATTTATTGTCTTTTGCAAAATTAGAAATTTCGTAATTTTCAAATCCTTTGGTAATTAATAATTCCCGTCCTGTAAGCCAAAGTTCTTCGGCTATTTCATTTTGCGGCAGAAGGATAGTATTTAGATTTATTTTTTTTGCTAAGGGAGTTTCTGGATCTACAGTTAAACTATAAAGAGAAATATGCGAAGGATTAAATTCTAAAATTTTATTTATATCATTGAAAACAGCTGCGTTATCCTGAAACGGGAGTCCTGTAATTAAATCAACACAAAGTGAATCTGGGAAATAACTGGAAGCTATTTTTAAACTTTTCTTTACCTTTTTTTCTTCCCTGTGTTCACTTCTTCCGCGATTTACAGCTAAACGGCTTTTTTCATTAAAAGTCTGCACTCCAAGGCTTATTCTATTAATACCGCCATCTTTGCAAATATCCAAAAAATCATTTGCGACAGATTCCGTGTTTGCCTCTATAGTAAACTCTACAGGATTAAAACAAGAAATTTTATTTAATTCATTTAATAAATACTTTATTTTACTGTCCAAAACAGAGGGAGTACCTCCGCCGATATATGCTGTTGGTATTTCTTCTATTTTAAAATATTCAATCTGCTCTCTTATATCTAAAACAAGCGCTTTTAAATAAGAATCAAAATATTCATTTTTAAGATTGTTTTCTTTAATGGAATTTATATCAATCGAATAAAAATCACAGTAGTCGCATAACGAACTGCAAAACGGGATATGAATATATAAAGACGCTATCATACCGCGTACCGCGTTTAAAGAAGCGTAATCTTGTTAAGCGGCCAAAACCTTAATAATGCTCTTGCTGATATTAACGAAGGAGAAATCGCTCCCCATGTACGCGAATCGTTTGTATTGCTCCTATCATCAGAAACAACATAACAATCATCATTACCAAGCACAATTGTATCAATGCTTCCGGAAAAAGGAATCGAATTATCCCAAATATCAGTAATCTGCGGAATCGATGTATGATACGGTCTTTGTGAAAGTTCAAACTCTGTAAGAATATAGGAACTGCCTGCAGCTTGTACCCTAAATCCATAACTGCTCATAGAAATTTCATCTCCGGGAAGACCGATAACACGTTTAATGTAATGCTGCCCCTCTCCGGAAAAAATCCCTGCCTTTTGAGCTGTAAAAAATCTTACAAAACCATCAATGAAACGAAGCGGAAGATTTGCGTCTTTACGATGCCTCATGTCTACAAGCACAATGCTTCCCCGTTTATACGGAAATTGATTTTCATCGTTATTCCGCCCTAACGGCTTAAAAGAAGTAAATATTATCCTGTCGCCTTTATTTAAACCGGGCTGCATTGTATCGTTATCAACAACCCAAACAGAAATAAAAAACGCGCTTATACAATTATAAATAATAAATAAAATAAAAAATACAAGAAGAAATTTTAATGCTTTATGCCTTTGATACTTCTGAGCTGTATAAGAATAATGTGTCCATTTATCAAACATATTTACCTTCCTATATAATTTTTCCCCAGCGGTTAAACGGCCAGAAAATTACAAGTCCTTTTCCAAGAACTTTAGAAACTTTGACAGGACCGTATTCACGTCCGTCATAAGAACTATCACGATTATCTCCAAGCGGAAGAATCCTTCCTTCCGGCACATACCATCCAAGACGGCTTGCCGCAAGATTATTAGAATAGCTTTTAACATGAGGCATAGCTTTTCTGACTGTTTCGTTCCGCGAGAGATAAACAGCAAGCGAATCATTTCTTACTGCCGATGACGCCTGAGAAATTAGTTTTTGCGAAACAGGAAATCCCGCAATAGACCAGCCGTCTGCTTTTCCAAAAGCTGCAATCGCCTCATAATCATCCTGTTTTATTAAACGGCTCACATTGTGTTTCCAGCCGCGGGCAGCGTTATATTCTCTTTCCGAAACCCATCTATCTTCTCCGGCGAACTTAATATAGACATCTCCATCCTTAAATATTAACCTGTCGCCGCCTTGTCCAATTGTCCTTTTTATAAGGAAATGCACCCTCTGTTCGCCTTGATCGTTCCTGTCAATATCTACAAGAGAGAGGGTAAGCATAAATATAATCCTTTGTGTAATATCAAATGCCGTTCCCATCCAGCCGCTGAACCTTGAAACATAATCGGGACTTTCAAAAACAATAACGTCATTGCGTTTTGGCTGTTGGAGCCCGGGCAGCTTAAAGAAACCCGGTAAAAGTTCCGGTCCGTATATATTCTTATTAACAAAAACGTGATCGCCGATATTAAGCGAATTTATCATTGAACCTGTAGGAATCTTATAAGCCTGAACAAGGTACTGATTTAACAGTAAAACCATACAGGCTGCCCACAAAAAGGCCTCCAGCCAATCTACCAAGGGTTTCTTGGCTTTTTGCTTTTCTTTTTTAATATATTGCTTTCTTGCTCTATAAGTTAGAATATCCTCGGTAATTTTCTGAATATTATCGAAAAAATCCGCTTTTTTAACACTTTTCCCCATTGATTGATTCTAACATATATTGCAGACTTTATTCAAGAGTTTTTTTAAGGAGTAACGATTTGTTTAATGCTATTGCGCAGTTAATAAGCGCTTTAAACAGCAATGTAAAAAAGAGCCAATTGGCGGCAGGTTTTTCCTGGGGCGTTCTTTTGGGTCTGATTCCTGCAGGAAATATTTTTTGGATTGTCCTTTTCTTTATCTCCTTCTTTTTTAGGCACAACCATGGGTCAAAAATCTTAAGCTTTGCAATAATAAAATTGCTTTCTCCGCTGATTGTTCATCCTATAGACGGGTTAGGTTTTGAGATTCTTACGCTGGAGCAGCTTCTTCCTCTCTTTACAGCTATGTACAATATGCCTTTTGTTCCTTTTACCAATTTTAACAATACTCTTGTTATGGGCGGTCTTGCCGCCGGAATTATTCTCTGGCTTCCTGTTTTTATTCTTTTTATGTTTTTAATTCCTTTTTACAGAAACAATGTAAGCTCAAGGATCAAGAATTCTAAGATTATTAAAGCTATCACAAAATTCCCGCTTTTTTCATTTATTGACAAAGCGATTTCTCGTAAATAACGGAGAACAAAATGAGTAATACCGAGACTAAAACAATAAAAGCCCCGGGCGCTTTAAGAAAACCAATCAAGAAACAAAAGTTTTTAAATAAGTTCGAAAAACATCTTGAACACCCGCAGGATAAAAATTATTTTGTTTCTTGTTTTACATTCGAAAACGACATTTATACAATAAAAAACGATATAACCAAAGATGATGTAAGAAAACTAAAAGCCCTTTTAATAGCAATAAAAATAAACAGCAAAGCATCGGTAAAAACAGTACCTTTACTTTTTGCTTCTGCAATAATTGCGGCAATTGTTATTTTCTTTACTGTTTTTGCAAATCCGCTCTTAGGAAGAGCGCTGGAACTTGGACTTGAGACTCTATTCGAAGCAAGAGCCGAAGTCAGAGGTTTTCGCCTTTCTCTTATCAAGTTTGAAATTTCTGTAAGAAGCATTGTTGTTGCCAACAGAGACAGTCCAATGACCAATCTTTTTCAGATAAGTACGATTAGAATAAGCTTAAGACCGCAGGCTGTATTAAGAGGTAAAATTTACATAGAAGAGATCAGGGCAGATGAAATTCGCTTTGGCACAGAAAGAAAAGTTTCGGGAACTCTTCCGGGAAGACCTCCCAGAACAAGAGAAGAAAGAGAAAAAACCCCTGCGCCGCCTTTAGTTGATTTACAAAACTTTGACGCAAATGCGCTTCTCGAACAGGAATTTGATAAACTTATTTCTCCGAAAATTTATGACGAAGCAATAAAAGCTTACAACGAAGCTGCCGAAAAATGGCCTTCGCAGGTTGAAAGCGCAGGTAAAAGGGTCGAAGAACTCCGCGCTGTTTCTCAGCCATTGATTAATCTTAATGTAAGCGAAGTTAGGGATGCCGACTCCATAAGAAGAACGATTCAGGATATAACAAACGCTATAAACACAGTGCAGGCAGCGACAAATGATGTAAACAATATTGTAACAGGAATCGAAAGCGACATTAATAACGCGCGAAGGCTCGAAGCAAATGCACGTAACGCGATAAATGACGACATTAATCATTTAAGGTCATACCTTGATTTAGGAAGCGGAGCGGCTTTTCATGCGATAGAACCGTTTATCCGCAATGTACTCTCTGACGCGGCGGAACAGTATCTTGATTACGGCATAATAGCTCTCGATGTACTGGAAAAATTAAAAGCAATGTCAGCTTCGCGTCAGCAGAATGAAAAGCCAAAAAAAGAAGTAAGAGAAGTTTTTAGAGGCAGAACAGTTCATTATCCTACAGTTACATATCCTGCCTTTTTTCTGGGTATATTTGCTTCTGACTTTACAATAGATTCATGGAACTGGTCTTTTGACTTGCGCAGTATTAGTTCTAATCCCGATGTTTATCCCAATAAACCTGTCACTCTGGAATTTGGGCTTTCGGAACAAGACGAAAACCTGCACAGAAAAATAGGATTTAACGGCATGGCTGATTTTAGATCCGACCCAACAGAACGTTTTAACGCAGTTTTATCAGGTAATGGTTTTCCTTTTAGTATTGGAGATCAATTAAATAATATTGGAATCAACGGTTTTACCGGAGAATCTGATTTTTCTGTTAATATGTCAGGGCTTACAAGCGGAGCGATTTCTGCCGGAGGCAATGTAGTTATTAATAAAGCTCAGTTAATTGAACCATCAGGCACATTGGCAGAAGCTGTAGGAGTTGCTGTAAGAGAAGCAGGCAGTGTGCGCCTTGGGCTTCAGTTTTCTGAAAATCACCTAAGTATTACAACAAATATCGCAGACCTTATTGCCAATGCTTTAAGGCGAACTGCCGAAGTTTACGCAAGAAGAGCTATAGCAGACCTAGAACAGGCATTACGCCAGAAAATAAACGAATATATCGATGGTCAGTTTGAATCCAGGGATCAGGTAGACGCTCTTTTAAGAACTGCAAGAGGCGATAAAGCGGCTATTGAGCAGGCTTCTAATGCTTTAAATGCCAAGAAAAACGAGTTTGAACAGAGACTTAGGGGGCTGGCGGGCGAGGCGGGACAGTCACTGCTTCAAAATATACCCAGATTGCGCTAATTCCACTGACTTTTATTTGTCATTTCCTCCTGTATATGATAAATGTCATAATTTTATGGTTTTTATTGACAATATGTAATAATAGCAATATTATATACTCACATAGAGGAGAAATTTATGAAAATTAAGGCAATTGTGTCGTTCCTAAGCATAATTGTATTGTTTGTGGTTTTTGCCGGCTGCGGCTCTTTTAAAACAAGAGTATTTGATCCAAATCTTACTCCAGACCAAGCTGCTAGTGTGGCATTTCATGAAGCTATCTTTATAAAAGAATATAATGGCATCAATGTAGAATCATTATTATATAAACCCTATTCTGAAACAAATCCAAAACTTAGACCAGATGGAATTAGAGTTCTTTTTCCGCCGGGAGAAGCTTTATTATTATTCGATCTTGATCTATGGATACCCTGGGGTAATTCTGCTTACATCTTCCGTCGTGACGATGTTATTGTAAGATATAATTTTGAGGCAGGTAAAGAATATACATTTACATTTCATCATAGACGCGACGAAAACGCAGTAACATCAAGGCGTAACAGATGGATTCTTTCGATGGAAGTTTGGGAAGGAATTATTACAAAACGTCCGCAAGGAGATGAATCAAGATTATTAAATTCCTGGGACATTGGTGAGTTTTAAAACTAATTTTTAAGTATGTATGAGGAGAAATTTATGAAAATTAGGACAATAGCGTTATATTTAAGCGTAATTACACTGTTTGTATTTTCGGCTGGCTGCGGTTCAATGCCGGTAAGGCCGCATGTTCTTGATCAAGATCTTCCTAAAGAACAAACTACGACTGTATTACTTCATCATGCCATAAAAGTAAAAGAATATAATGGTCTTAATATAGAATCATGGAATCCCCGGAGATCTTCTAACAGTCATATGATTAGAGCGTCTTTCCCGGGCGGTGAATCTGTATTATTATTCGATCTTGATCTTTGGATATATATGGGCAATATTTCTTATATTTTTCGGCGGGACGATTTAGTTTTACGTTACACTTTTGACGCAGGAAAAGAATATACAATCGGTTTTCATCACAGACGGGATGAAACTGCTACTACTTCGAGACGTAACAGATGGATTGTTTCGATAGAAATCTGGGAAGGTGTTACCCAAACCCGCCCAAAAGATGAGTCAAAAGTAATCAGGTCATGGGACATCGGTGAGTTCTAAACTTTACTTTTAGGAATATAGGAGAAAACAATGAAAAAGATATTTTTATTGATTGCTGTTTTAATACTCATAGCTCCTCTGAATATTTTTTCTCAGCAGGGTGCGGCTGTAGTACGCGATTATGTCGGGCTATTAAATCAAACTTACCATCCTGGTGTAGTTTCGTTTTTCGAAAAAATAAAAGATGATCTTACAAGACAAAGAGAAGGTGACGCTGTTAAAATAATCGATATTTTCCTAAGCGGCGGTTTTGGTTCCGGGTTCCTTTTTAGTGAACGCGGCAATTTTTATGTTATCACCAATAATCACGTTATAGCGCAGTCGCATACGCTTTCTATTACTTTTGAACGCGTTGACGGAACAACCAGAAAGATCGAAAACTTAAGAATAATCGCAACTGACGAAGAATTAGATCTTGCGCTTCTTGCTCTTCCTGCAGGCGAAAGACCTTTTGCCGCAAGCGGTTTAACATTTCTTAATAGAGCTGTCAATGAGGGCGAAGATGTTTTTTCTGCCGGGTTTCCCGGGTTAGGAGCGACTCCGGTATGGCAGTTTGCGCGCGGAATGGTTTCTAACGCTTCTGCAAGGTTTCCAAAGAGTATTCTCGATAATACGATGATGGGACCTTTTATTCAGCATACCGCGCAGATTGATTCTGGTAACTCAGGCGGTCCTCTTTTAATTGCACAGCAGGGCGCTCCGTCGGGTTATGTTGTTGCCGGCGTTAATACGCTAAAAGCTGCTAACAGACAGGCTGCCAATTATGCTATTCCCATAAGCACAGTTAGAACTTTTATTACTAATTCTTTAAATCAAAGACCGGAAACTTTTAGAGGCGCATTAGACGAACGCCTCGAAAAATTTGTAGAAGGTCTGGGAGCTAACAGAGCTGTTTATCCGCATATTTCTGAATTTCTTTCTTCTGCATGTATCGGCGAAAACGCAGAATATGCGATGGACCAAATGTTTTATAAAGGCAGCGCAACTTTAAGGCGCGCGTTTGTTCAAAAATGTGAGGAAAGCATCGTCGGCGCTATGGGTGTTGCGGTTGCATGGACTATCGAAGACAGCATAAGAGGCGGTACCGGCGCAATCAGAGCTTCTATAAAAGAAGTTACAGGAAGCGGCGAGGAATATACTGTTGTTTTTACAATTAACAATAGAGATGTAAGTTCTGTTTGGGTACGCGAATACGGCAACTGGAGAATAAGAAGCTTTGGCACGGTTGCGGCTGGAGAACAGACAGTTCCTGATCGCACTCAAAACCAGAGACAAAGCCGAACACAAAGAGAAGTAAAACCAAACCTTAGACTGGAAAGTGATTTTCATGTAGAAGCTGGTTATGCGCTTTTATTTGATAAAGCTCCCGGCGCTATTTATGCATCTTTAGATTTTGGCAATTTTGGATTTAATTTTTACTATGCAGATTCTGAGTTTTGGAGCGGAACCTTTTTTATTCAGCACCGCTGGGAGGTTCCTGCAGGAGACTTTGGCTTTATGCCATATGCCCGGATGGGTATTAATTACTGCAGTGATAAAGAATATGAAGCTTATCAAGGCAAAACATGGGGTGCTTTGGGCTTTCCAGTTTCATTAATGGTACAGGCAGGTTTAAAAGTAACGACCACCTATGTACCGGGTCTCTTTATTGGAGCTGCCTTCCAATACAATATTTTTGGTATGTATGATGCTGGTTTTAAAAATCCAATGAAAATGGGGCTCGCGTTTACTGTTGGATATGCGTTTTAGCCTTACAGATTAAAATAGATTTTAATCTGTAAGATACGAAAGTTTTTCGCGGATAAACTCGCTTTTTTCCTTTAAGCCGATGTAACCTGTTGTAAGCAGCAGTTCATTCGGCTTATTGGGATTAAGCTTTATTTTTCCCTTTTGTTCATTTATGAGGCGCATTAATTTTTCTACTTTGATAAGCGACACTTTTGTAAACTCAATTTTAACAACGCCGTTTTTTTCTTTTAACATAGAAATCGCCAGCTGACGGCATATTATCCTGATTTCCGCAAGCGCAAGAAGCGAAGCGGCTTCGTCAGGAAGCGGTCCAAAACGATCAAACACTTGCGCGTATACTCTTTCTAAATCATCTTTTTCTTTAATGGCGGCAATCATTTTGTAGACTTCCATCTTTTCCTGATGAGAATCAATATATGAATCCGGAATAAAGCCCGAATATTCAAGCTCTAATAATGTCTCTGTTTCCGCTTCGTAGTTGGAGTCTTCCAGCCTTTTTACAGCTTCGTCTAAAAGTTTGATGTATAAATCAAAACCAACAGAATATATATCTCCCGATTGTTCTCTGCCTAAAAGGTTTCCGGCTCCGCGTATTTCCATATCTTTCATCGCTATTTTAAATCCGCTCCCCAGTTCTGTAAAATCAGAAATTGTCTGGAGCCTCTTCATTGCGATTTCTGTAAGAGCTTTTTGTTCCGGGTATAAAAGATAAGCGTACGCAACCCTGTCAGAGCGGCCTACCCTTCCGCGGAGCTGATAGAGCTGGGATACGCCGTACATATCCGCGCGGTCAATAATAATTGTGTTGACATTTGGTATATCAATTCCGTTTTCTATGATTGTTGTGCTGACAAGCACATGAAAGCCGCCGTGAATAAACCGGCGCATAACGTCTTCCAACTCATGCGCGCCCATCTGACCGTGAGCTGTTTCTATAAGCATTTCCGGCACTAGTTTTTCCAGTTTGATTCTAGTTTCTTTTAGAGTCTCTATACGGTTATGAAGAAAAAAAATCTGCCCTCCCCTTTCAACTTCGCGCCGGATTGCCTGAGCGATTAGTTCTTCGTCATATTCATCAACAAAGGTCTCTATTGGGTGACGTCCCGCAGGCGCTGTTGCCAAAAGACTCATGTCGCGTATTTTAACAAGGCTCATATGAAGCGTGCGGGGAATAGGAGTAGCAGAAAGCGTCAGAGAGTCTACATTTGTTTTTATTTCTTTTAAGCGTTCTTTATCTTTTACGCCGAAACGCTGTTCTTCGTCAATTATTATTAATCCAAGATTTTTAAACTGGACATCTTTTTGTATTATTCGGTGAGTGCCTATCAGTAAATCAATCTCGCCGTTTTTTAGGCGTTCTAATATAACTTTTATATTTTTTCTGTCTACAAATCGAGAAAGCATAGCTATATTTACAGGAAACCGCGAAAAACGCTCTTTAAAGTTTTCATGGTGCTGTTCTGCAAGAATTGTAGTAGGAGCCAAAAACGCCGCCTGCTTTCCTCCCATTACTGCCTTAAAACAAGCGCGAAGCGCGACTTCTGTCTTACCGTAGCCGACATCTCCGCAGACTAGCCTGTCCATGGGAGATGAACTTTCCATATCATCTTTTATTTCAGCGATACATCTAAGCTGATCATCTGTTTCTTCGTAAGGAAACGCAGCTTCGAATATTGCCTGCCATTCTGTATCTTTGGGGAAAGCGAACCCTTGCGCTTGTTTTCTTTTGGAATAAAGTTCTATTAATTTTTCGGCAATATCTTCTACAGATTTTTTTACTTTATTTTTTCTGTTTTCCCAGCTTTTAGAGCCGAGAGTATCAAGACGCGGCGGCTGACCTTCGTTCCCGATATAACGCTGAACAAGATTTAATTGTTCAACCGGAATAAAAACTGTTTCTTCATCCGCATATTCGATCTTGATATAATCTCTTTCGTGCCCCATTACAGTAAGGCGTTCGATTCCCTTAAACTGCCCGATACCATGATTTACGTGGACAATATAATCGCCGTTATTAATTTCTAAAAATGTATCAATAGGACTCGAACGCGCTGTTTTTAATGAATTAGGCGGCCTTTTTCTGCGTCCGAAAATTTCGTTTTCCTGTACTACCAGTAGTTTAATATCAGGAAGGCAAAAACCGGCTGTCAGCGGAACTGCCAAGATAGAAAGAGATTTGTGCGGATCTAAAATCATTTTTATTCTGTCAGCCTGCAGCTGTGATTCTGCTGCAATAATTATCTTCCAGCCGCTTCCGAGAAGGGAAGCAAACTCTTCTTTTAAATATGTTATATTGCCAAAAAAACTCCGTCCGGGCTCGCAGGAAAGTTCTATATTACAAACGCCTTCTCTTGGTTTTCCTTTTATCGATCTAAACGAAATAACATTTACAGATTTGTTTACATTATTCTCCAGTAAATCATTAAAATTAAATAATAACCTCTGCGGAAGCGGATAATATTTTTTTTCTCTATGCGCCCGGGCATAAAAACCGCTGTATTCTCTTTCGAGGCTATCCTGCGCGTTTTCTAAACGTTCCCTGTCAATGAATATAACTGTTGTTTCCTTATTGATATAATCAAAAAGACTATAGGTCTTTTCGCAGGCAAAGGGGAAAAACATTTCTTCGCCTCTAATAAAGCGGTTTTGGTATATTTCGTCAATTATTAAATTGTATATTGAACTATATGATGTATTTTCGTTTTTAGAAAATTCCTTAAAAGAAGCAAGGTTTTTTTCCAGCGTTATTATTTTTTCATCTGTCCAAACAACTTCTTTCATCGGGCGAATAACTAATTCCGTCAGTTTTTCGCTGATTGTTCCCTGCATTACAGGATCAAAATATTTAATGGTTTCTATTTTATCATAATCAAAAAGCACCCTGTATGCCTTTGGGTCTCCTCCCATAAAAATATCTAAGACTTCTCCGCGCAGTGCAAACTCTCCGTTTACCTGTACCAGCGGAACCCTTGTATACCCGTAAAGAGTAAGGGTTTTTGCAAGACTTACTGTATCTATCTGCCCGCCGGGTTTAAGCGATACAAGGAGGCTTTTGATATAAGCGGGCTCCGGAACAGGAGACATCAAAGCCCTCTGCGGGATAATCGTAATACATGGTTTATTTTGCGCAAGTTCGCTTAGTATCTTGACTCTTTCACCAAAAATAGCGGCATTGGGCGTCAGCTCTCTGTACGGAACAGTTCCCCACCATGGAAACTTAATTATATTTAAATCTGACGAACTTAAATCTGCCGCAAACTCATCCGCCGCCAGTTCATTCGGGACAACTACAAAAAAACGCCCTTTTAGGATATTATATGCATGAGCGGCAAGAAAAGCGCTAAAAGAGCCTTCGCTTCCTTCGATTTCGATAGGAAACGACCTATTTTTAACGGCATTTAAGGTCTGCGAGATCGCTTTTGAGGCGGCTGTTTCATTTAAAAGCTGCGGAAATGATAAGGTATTCATATAAATATACCGATTACTATAATATAGAAGTGTGTTTATAAAGGGAAGTATGATGAGAAACATTTTAATGACTGTTTTTTTTGCCATTTTCGTATTTTGCGGTTTTTCATTCCTGTCTGCTTTAGAAGCAGGTCAGGTTGAATTTAATATCCGTTTTTATGACAGGCGCGTTTACTATGCAGAATCTGACCCAATTTTTGTACAGATTACAATTACAAATAACAGTCCATTGCCATACCGCTTTAAACTTGCTGACGACAGGGCTTTTTCTGTAGATTTTGACATAAGAACAATGTCAAACAGACCTCTTCCCAGCGCTGATTCATTAGTTCGCAAAAGGACTATAAACAGTCAGGTTTTCTTCCGCGAAATTGCGATAGAAAGCGGCGAGTCATTTTCTTTTGTAGAAGACCTTCGCGATTATATCGCCTTTGGACAGCCGGGCTCATACAGGGTGCGTGCCAGAGTTTACCCGGAACTTTTACGCTCTTCTTCTGTACCTGCAATAGAATCAAATTATCTTAATCTTACTCTTAGGCCGGAAATTATTAACGGTCCTGACGGAGTACCTGTCGAAATGGATATTGCAACAGGAGCTGTACTTGTAAAACAGCGCATTCCTCCTGATGAAGTTGTATCTTATATGATAACAGCCCGCCAGCAGTCTCAATGGGAAAGGTTCTTTCTTTACATGGACCTTGAACAAATGCTTCAGCGTGATCCTGTAATGAGACGAAGGTACATGGCCGAAAACGAAGCCGGAAGAAGACGAATGACTTTGGAATACAGACAGAGTCTTATGAATCCAACTATAGACGGGGATATCTCCGCTATTCCTACAACATTTACTATTTTAAATACTGTTTATAATAATGATGTTGGAACTGTCGTCGTGCTCCAAAGATTTAGACAGGTCAATTTTACGCAATTAAGGCAATATACGTATCATCTGGAAAGAAAAGACAATTATTGGATCATTGTTAATTATACGGTCGAAGGACAAGGAACCGAAGCCAATCGTTGATTTAATTCGATTTGAATCTTCGGTTTTGGGCGATTGACAACACCATATATAATGGGTAGGATGTTTTTGTGAGCAAAAAAGCATTAATTATTACAGATGGTTCAGAACCTATCACAAACATTGCAAAGCTTATATCAGACGCTTTGGGTTTGTTTACAGTAAACATCCGCACCGCAGAAAACTTTGAAGGCACAGATATTCTCCCCGTCGATGTTTTTTTTATCGGCTGTAACGAACCTTCGCCCGCGTCATTCGCATATCTGCAGGACATGCTTTCCCATATCAATCTTGCATCCAGAAAATGCGGCGTTTTTTCTGTCAACGAAAAATCCTTAAACTACCTTTGCTCAATTGTTAGTGATTGTGATGCCGGTCTTGGCGCTCCGCTTTTTGTTAAGAGCAAAATAGTACCTGTGCCTGCTCTGGAAAACTGGGTAAAGGGAATTATAAATTAATGTTTAATCTAGATGATTATATCAGAAAAGTTCCTGACTTTCCCAAAAAAGGCATTTTGTTTTATGACATTACTTCTGTTCTTGCGTCTCCAATTGCATTTAAATACTGTATTGATAAAATGACAGAAATCTATAAAGACAAAAAGATCGAAGCTATTGCCGCTATAGAAGCCCGCGGTTTTTTATTTGCTTCGCCGTTTGCATATAACCTTGACATTCCTATTATCCCAATCAGAAAAAAAGGAAAGCTTCCCGGTATTACCCTGTCAAAAAAGTATGATTTAGAATATGCTCAGGCAGAAATCGAAGTTCACAGCGCGGATGTGCCAAAAGGAAAACGCGTTCTTCTTACAGATGATTTAATTGCGACAGGCGGAACTTTAAACGCGGCGCGTTCTATCTTAATAGAAGGCGGAGCGCATGTACCGGAAATTTTCGGCATAGTGGGACTTCCCTTTTTAAATTATCAAAAAGTTCTTGATCCTACGCCTATTACAACATTAATCGAATATCACAGCGAATAATTTAATTTTTACTTGCCTACATGTTCTCTGATAATAGAAGCCATTGGGTTATAGCTGATTTTTATAATTTTTTGTTCGCGCTCATAACTCTCGGATGAATCAGAAGCATGCGCTGTGTTAATCATTACAGTGCTTCCGAATTCTCTGCGGACAGTGCCGTAAGAAGCTTGATTTGGATCTGTCGAACCAAGAACATCGCGTATTTTTTTTACGGCATTTTCGCCTTCATATACAAGAATCATACATTTAACTTCGCCAGGTTTTTCCATCTGCTCTTCTGTCTGGCCGTTGGGTCTTTGCCCGGACATAAATTCTACAATCTGATGAAACTGATCCCTTGCGCATTCGGCGCCAAAACTCGCTCCCAGAACTCCTGATAAATCCGAGCTTATTTTAAAATGGAATTCTCTTTCTAAAAGTTCTAGCGCTCTTTTGCCGTAACTTGGAGCGAGTTTGTCTTTTAAAATATCTTTTACAGGTCCGTAAAAATCAAGCGCCTGCGAAAGAGAAAACCTGTGTACTTTTATGCCTATTATTCTTAACCCTGTTCTGGAAAACATATCGATGATTGCGCCGGGACGCGAAGAATTATGATGCCAGTTATCGGGTTTAATTATTACAAGGGTTCTTTCAATTTTTGTCGGATCGGGATAGACAACATTCTCAACTAGGTTTTCTCTGCCTTCGAAAAAATCGGCAAACATCCTAAGATCTTTGTTTGCTTCGTCTTGTTTTCTTGGGGTAAGCACAGCAGGTTCAAAATAACGGACTTCGCTTGGATTTTCTGCAGAAAAAATTAAATCAGAATATGTATCGCGTATTGTTTCGCCGGCAAGAGCGTCTACTTCTACATGTTTTGTGTATAAATGGCCGCAGGCGTTAAGCAGCTGTTCGCAGGGGTCTTCGCCGCGGAATAAAAGGAAAAGTGTTCTATGGGGTCTTCCGCCGGAAGGACCAAAGTACTGTTTTACATAATCAGCCAAAAGAACAAGCTGATTGGAAGGCGCTCTTTCTTTTAATGAATCGGAATATTCATCTGCAAATTTTTGATCAGGAGCGAAAATCTGCGCGCCGACAAGTTCCAAATCTGTACGCATTAAAAGGCGCGAAAGCACACCGCCGGTTCTGCTTTTTGCCACAGTGTATGGTGTTACACAAACATAAGATAAACATTGACTCATATACTCAAATATAGTTCATTTTGAAACAAAATTCAACTGGAATAGTCTGAAGAAGTTCACACAAAGGCACAGAGGCACAAAGGACACAGGGAATGAAATAATAATGAAATAATATATTAAGATAAATTTTTAGCGTTCTGACTTTTTTTCGAAGTGCGAAAAAACAAGCGAAAAGGAAGCTCTGCCCTGTGACACACTCCTTAAACTTGTCATAAAACCGAACATTTTTTCCATTGGGGCTTGCGCTTTTATTTCGTCATAATCAGTTTTTGAGTTCATACTTAAAATTTGTCCGCCCCTTTGGGTGACAAGGCTCATAACTTCGCCGACAAAATCATGGGGACTGCTCAAATCGACTGCCATAATTGGTTCTAAAAGAACGGGGCTTGCGTTTCTGGCAGCTTCGTCAAATGCCATGCTCGCGCAGGCTTCAAAAGCAAATTCTGTTCCTGTCTGCTCAGAATACTGAACATCAATTACAGAAGCGATTATATCGATACAAGGGTATCCCATTACAATTCCTGACGCAAAAGCGCCGTTAACACCGCGTTCAATCGCTTCGAGGATATCCTGCGGTATTTCGCTTCTTCCTGATGTTGTTTTTGCCGCAAAAATATATTTGTTGCCTGTTCCGCGCTTTGCAGGTTCTAATTTTATTGTTATTGTGGCAGCGTTTTCTTTTCCGGCAATAACCTTGGAGAAACTTTCTTTGTGTTCGTTTACCTTGCTTATCGATTCGCGGTATGTAACCTGAGGATTTCCCGCTTTTGCTCCAAGTTTAAACTCTTTTAAAATACGGGTTACAAGCACTTCTAGATGCAGTTCTCCCATACCGGAAATAATTAATTGTCCTGTTTCGTCATTTTCTCTTATTGTAAAAGTCGGGTCTTCTTTTGAAAGAATCTCAAGGATATCCTTTAATTTATCCTGATCCGATATTGTTTTTGGTTCGATAGAAATCGAAATTACTGGTTCCGGGAATTGCATTTTTTCCAGCAGTATAGGCCATCCCTCGCTTCCTATCGTATCGCCTGTCTGCGCAAGCTTCATTCCGATGATTACGCCGATATCCCCGGCATTAAGAGAGTCCACAGCTTCTGACTTATTGGAATGCATTCTTAATATTCTGTTTGCTCTTTCTCGTTTTTTCTTTCCTACATTATAAACCTGACTCCCCGATTTAAAAGATCCGGAGTACATTCTTACATAACAAAGCGAACCTGCTTCTCTCTCGTGCTGTATTTTAAATATCAGCCCTAACGGCTGACCGTTTATGTCGCATGGAATATCTATATCTTCTTCTTTTTTTGTGTTGTGCCCGACAGCAGGAGGTCTCTGATCCGGAGAAGGAAGATAATCTACGATTGCGTCAATAACAGGCTGAACACCCAGATTGCGCCGTGAAGCTCCAGCAAGTACCGGCAGTATTTCTCTTTTTATTACAGCGTTTCTAATTTCGGTTTTTAAGAGATCTGCGCTGATTTCTTCGCCGGCAAGATATTTTTCGGTTATAATGTCAGATACGCCGGAGAGAGAATCAATAAGTGTTTCGCGCCATTTTTTTGCTTCTTCTTCGTATGCAGAACTAATCTGCGTAACAGACATTTCTTCGCCGTTATTTAACCATCGGATCTCTTTCATTTCTATTAAGTCAACAACGCCTTCGAATGAGCTTTCTTTTCCAATCGGGATTTGAAGCGCGATTGTATTTATTTTTAATTTGTTTTTTACATCATCAAGAACAAAGAAAAAATCCGCTCCTGTGCGATCCATCTTATTTATATAGCCAACGCAGGGAACATTATAACGGCGCGCCTGCCGCCATACGGTTTCTGTCTGCGGCTCAACTCCATGAACAGCGTCAAAGACAGCGACAGCGCCGTCAAGAACTCTGAGAGACCTTTCTACCTCTGCAGTAAAATCAACATGCCCTGGAGTATCGATTATATTTATTTGATGTTCGCGCCAGTAAGTTGTCGTAGCCGCGCTCTGAATCGTAATGCCGCGCTGTTGTTCCTGTTCCATCCAGTCCATTGTAGCTTCGCCGTCGTCAACTTCGCCGATACGATGGCTTTTTCCGGTATAGAACAGGATCCTTTCTGTAGTAGTAGTTTTACCGGCATCAATGTGAGCCATGATGCCGATATTGCGCATTTTAGACAGCATACAATTCTATTTTTTTATCTCACTTTAAGAAGTATGAAATAAATATACCTGCTACAATCGCAGAACCTATTGTACTGGAAACAATCGGTCCCATCGCATGCATTAAAAGATGATTGTCAGGATTATAAAGCTGTCCCATTCTCTGGGAGATACGCGCTGCCATCGGCATTGCGGATACACCTGAGTTGCCGATTAACGGATTTACTTTTCCGCGTGTTATAAGACAGAGAAGTTTCGCTGTCATAATACCGCCGATTGTACCGAATATAAACGCTAAAAGACCGCAGGAAATAATAAGCAATGTCTGCGGAGTAAGGAAGCGATCCCATCTTGCAGAAGAGCCAATGCCCAATGCGACAAGGAATGTAAGGATACTTAATAAATCATTCTGGAAAGCGCGCACATAGCGATCCGCTACTCCGCTTTCTCTAATTAGGTTACCGAGCATAAGCATAGAAATTAACGCGCCGGCTGCAGGAACAAAAACCAATGTAATAATCGTTACAATAATCGGGAACATGATTTTTTGTTTTTGTGTTACTCTTTTTGGTTCCGGCATAACAATTACGCGTTCTTTTTTTGTTGTTAAAAGTTTCATGATAGGCGGCTGGATAAAAGGAACAAGCGCCATGTATGAGAAAGCTGCAATGGCGATTGGCGGCAGTAAGTGCGGAGCAAGACGCGTCGCTGCATATATAGCAGTAGGACCGTCGGAACTTCCGATAATACCGATTGCGGCTGCTTCTTTAAGAGTGAAAGCGTCCATACCGGGAATAATGCTGCTTAAATAAAGTGAAATAAAGAAAGCTGTGAAGATACCAAGCTGTCCGCCGATACCGATAATCCAGCTTCTTGGATTTGCGATTAACGGACTAAAGTCTGTCATCGTTCCAAGGCAGAGGAATACCAAAGGCGGATATATTACAAGGCGGATACCGCTGTAGAGGAAGTTCATAAGACCGGGCAGTATTTTTACGCCTTCGGCATTATAAGTTCCGATTTCTTCGAACGCGGTTTCATAGCTGTGATACGCGTTAAGCCCGACATTCGGGAGGTTGGCGATTAAGATCCCAAATGCCAAAGGCAGCAGCAAAAGCGGTTCGTATTTTCTTACTATCGCGAGATACATAAAGAACAAACTTACCATTATCATTATGCCCTGACCTACTGTCATATGCTGAATGCCAAAAGTTTCGACTATAATTCTCAAAATTTCCATAATTTCTAAGCTCCTTTATCTAATATATTTTTGTATAACCTTCGCTGGAAATAATGGCATCCAGTTTTTGGCCGCTTTTGCACATTTGACATTCGTTCGCTGTAAAAAGCTGATAGCCGGGAATGTCTTCTGATGTAAACAATGTATGGATTTCTTTGTCGGACACAACATCAGAAGCCTTGTATACAGACGAAATACCCGCGAGGTTTCCGCCGTAGTATGAGATACATTCAAGGGCGATATTTAATGAACGTCCTGACGATACTGTAGCTACAAGCAATAGTACATTCTTACCGGTAATCCATTTTGTAGAACTATCAGAAAATATGAGTTTTCCGTAGGCATTATTTATAGGCGATATAACGTGAATAGTACCGCCCGAGTTTATCGAAGTTCCGTCTTGTACGAGCTCCTGCGCGGCATAAGCTCCGATAACGTCCATTTTTTCCATGCAAACTATCGTATCGATAATTGTGCTTGATAAGTAAGGAATAACTATTTCCCTTGCGACATCTCTTGCTACTGTTGTATCGCTTTTGAGCGCGCTTACATCCAAGTAGTTGTTTGTATGTTTATTGTTTGTAGTAAAATGTCCGGGGGTAACATTTACAGTAATTATCGGGTTTTTTGCCAAGGATACATTAAAAGCCTTATCTTCCATTCCTTCCTCCTGCTATTGATAAAATACCCCAATAGGTTAAAATAGTCAATATATGCGCCCTGCGGTAAAAGTTCTTGTTTTATTGGTATTTCTCTCTTGTTCGAGGTTTACGGCTGTAGAGAACCAGTCAGAACCTGTTATAGACCCCCTTCGTTTACAGGCTGAAGAAATAGCAAATTCTATGAACGACAGGCTTCTTGCCGCACAGCTTTTAATAAGCGGAATTGACGGAAGAGAAAGCCTCTCGCAAAATATGATGGAATTACTTACAGATATACCTGCCGGCGGCATTATGTTTTTTAGGTATAATATTGACGCCAATACCGGGACAATCCGCTCATTTTTATCGCAAATATCTGATTTTGTAAACGATAAATCCGGAATTCGTCCTTTTATGGCAATAGATCACGAAGGCGGCTCTGTTAACCGCCTGCCCCATCATTTACAAGTCATGCCTTCGGCTTCGCACTATTGGGAGCTTAATAATACCGAAGGAAAAGCCGCGGCTCTCGCTGCAATTAACCGTGACAGTTTAAGAGACGGAACTTTACTTAAAAGCCTTGGTATTAATATGAATTTTGCGCCTGTCGCCGAGTATCTTATGAACGAAAACAGCTCTTTTCTTGCCAGGCGTTCATACGGACCTGATCCTGTTTTTTGCGCCGAAGCGGCTTTGGCGTTTTTAACCGGTATGCAGCAAGCAGGCGTTTTGTGCGTTGTTAAACATTTTCCGGGCAGCGCGGGAGCAGATCCTCACTATTCTGCTTCTGTAATAAATGCAGACCTTTCCAGAATGGATGAACTTGCTTTTCCGTTTGACTATTTGATAAAAAATAACGCAAGGTCAATAATGGCGGCGCATACGCTAGTTCCTGTAATTGACGATAAAATTGCGAGCCTTTCTTCTGTTTTTATGCAGAACTGGCTCAGAGACAAATTGAAATTTGACGGTATTATTGTAAGCGATGATTTTATAATGGCTGCCGCCGGCAGAATAAATCCCGAAGACGCTGCGGTTTTATCTATCATTGCGGGCTCCGATATGATCTTAGTCTGGCCTGCGCATTTAAGAAAAACGCATGACGCAATAATTTTAGCTTTAGAAAACGGGAGCCTTCCCAGAGAAAGGCTTATAAACGCGGCGCAGAGGGTAATTTATGAAAAACTGCGTATGGGGATGATTGAATAATTCAATATTGACAAAAGGCAAATCTTAAGATATATTGTTTTTTAAAGAGGAGTTGAAGATTATGGGAAAAAAAATTATTTTAGCAGTATTTCTTGCTGTATTTTTATTGGGAGTTAATTCCTTTGCTCAGAACGCTGCGGATTTTACTGTAACTTTTACAGAACATTTTGACGGTGTCAAGATTACAGGTTATACAGGAAGCGTAAGAGCTGTAACTATTCCTGCAGCCATAGAAGGTCTTGCTGTTACAGAAATTTCTAACAACGCTTTTGCAAACAGAAATATAACTTCTGTAGTTGTACCTTCCAGTGTAACAATAATAGGTGACGGCGCTTTTTCTAACTGCAGTCAGTTAACGTCAATTACGCTTCATGACAATATTACAAGTATAGGTATTAACGCCTTTAGAAGAACCGCGATAACTACAATCAGACTGCCTGCAAGAATTACAATAATCAGCCAAGGCGCTTTTGCAGAATGCAGAAACCTTACAAGTATTGTAATCCCAGAGGGCGTTACAATTATCGGTCAAGAAGCGTTTACTACAAACGTTGCTTTGACTTCTATTACTTTTCCTTCTACGCTCAGAGCGATTCATAACAGCGCGTTTTTAAACTGTACCTTGCTTTCTTCGATTACTATTCCTGATTCTGTAACAAATATTGAATTTAGAGGAAACCCGTTTGTTGGATGTAATGCTCTTCCTATGGTAACACAGGCTGCTTTAAGAAGACGCGGTTGGAACCCAAACGCAAGTAACGCCAGATAACTTTTTAATTAATTATAAGGGCTGTCCGAGAGGTAATCTTGGACAGCCTTTTTATGCCTTGTACTCTTTTAAAAACTTAAGAATAGGATCATACCATTTTTTTGCATTCTTTTTTTCTTCCAGAAATTCCTGATATATCGAAAGTATATGCGCCTTTATCTGCGCCTGATCTTCATCTTTAATTTTTGTGTTTGGTGATGCAGACGGATGAACCCGGTTTTTTCGTGTTTTTTCGTCAGCTTTAGGCGCAGGAGAAAATAAAAGATTTGTAAATGCTTCTGCTTCGCTTGGCGGGAAAAGCTCAGGGCTAAAACAAGTCATTGCATACAGCGCCGCCGGTATACAGTTGACGCTGTGTTGTTTTACAAAAAGAATCGCCTGACTTATCGCAAGCGCGCCGTTTTTCATTTCGGCTGCTTGATCTTTTAGATTTTCTGATTCTCCAAGTTTTTTTGCTATATTTGCAAACTGCAGATATGTGTGTATAACCACCATAACATGAAGGCTTGGGATACACATAAGATGAGGGTCTAATAAATGAATTACAAAAAAACGCGGGCGCGCTATATAAAACGGTCTCTTTGTTGTAGACATATTTCTTTTATAAACTTCCGCAGCATAAGCGTATAAGTCGCCCATAGAAACAATAAATTCTTTTAATGGCTGATACGCTCTTCTTTTATAACGCCGGATAAAAAAAGTAATCATTCTTATCCAAAATTGAACAAAATCCAGATAGATCGTAACCCATGACGGAACAAACGGAATTTTTTTGTCCAGTTCATGATCCACGCTGGTGACAGGTATTCTGCCGGGAAGAAATGCCGCATGGTATTGCCTTAAGAAAAAATTATAGATAATTGAAGGTACGCACTTTTTAAAAGCCGGACGCAATGAAGGCGTTAAAATAGATTTGTAAAAGGCATACAGCCAGTTTTCTGTATATACGCTCTGTGATGTTTTCATGCCAATATTATATCATATTAGTACTTCCCATAAAACCTCCTTTTTGCTACACTTTTAAAAGCAAAAAATAAAGAGGATTTTTATGATTCGATGCGGAGATATTTCTAAAGGAACATGCCTTTTACAGAAGGGGCAGCCATACCTCGTTGTAGAAAGAGAGTTTCATACCCCGGGTAAGGGAACTGCAATTGCCCGTATAAAAATGAAAAGCATAAAAGACGGTTCTATGCTTAGCCTTACGATTCCAACACAGCAGGAAGTCGAAGACGCTCAGGTCGAGATCCGCAACGCTCAGTATCAATATGCCGATATGGATAACTACCATTTTATGGACGGCGAATCCTTTGAACAATACGAAGTCTCAATAGAAGAAAACCCCGAGAAAAAATTATATCTTCAGGAAGGAAACTCTTATCAGATTATTATCTGGGAAGGGAAAGTAATTGATATTCAGATTCCATATAAGGTAACTTTTACGGTAGCCGAAAGCGAAAACTATATAAAAGGCGACACTGCAACAGGAGCTACAAAACCGATAAAAACCGAAACGGGGCTGACCGTACGCGTACCGCTCTTTATTAAACAAGACGAAAAAATACTCGTTAATACAGAGACCAACGAGTATGTAGAACGCGTAAATAATTAATAAAAAAGAATTTTACCACGAACCAACACGAACTTTTACTTCGATATCAAAGCTAGGGTTTGTGTGGTTAGTGGTTAAAATTTTGTATTAATCACCCTAGGTCGTCTTTTACCTTTACGCTTACCTGCTGATCATAGCAAGAGAAGCAATTATCTACTGCTTCTTTATTCGGCGCTTTTGTGATTAAACTTACAAGCGGAACAATCACCAAGCCTGCTAACATACAGAATGCGCCTGCGTTAATCGGTGACTGTAAAAGTGCCGGGAACATCGGTCTAAAAAGCACATTAAGGATCATCAAACCTGCACTGAAAATAAAACAGCACCAGACAGAAACTTTAGTAGCACGTTTCCAGTACAGCCCATATAAGAACGGTGCAAGGAATGCTCCTGCAAGCGCGCCCCACGAAATACCCATAAGCTGCGCGATAAAGTTAATACTGCTGTTATATTGAGAAATTGCAATGAATGAAGACAAAGCGATAAATACAACTATTAAAGAACGGATGATAATCAATTGTTTTTTGTCGCTCATGTTTTTAATGATATGACCTTTTAAAAAGTCCAATGTTAAAGTTGATGATGAAGCCATAACTAATGAAGACAGAGTCGATATCGATGCAGCAAATACAAGTACGATTATAAGAGCCATTATCGCTTCGCTGTTAAAACCTGCTAGAATACCGGGGATGATAGAATCAAAACCGCCTGCCGGTCTTGCAAGAGTAGCATCTGCACTGGTTGCAAATATACGTCCGAAACTTCCAAGGAAGTAACTTCCGCCTGCAACAAAAACTGCAAATACAGTAGAAACAATAGCGCCTTTTGTAATCATTGTTTCACTCTTTATAGAATAAAAACGAGCAACCATCTGAGGAAGTCCCCATACGCCCAATGATGTAAGAATTACTACACCTAACAGGTTTATAGGGTTAGGACCCAATAGCGATGTAAATACTCC
>Ga0123356_10000125_pt1 | contig 84722 bp, 80 predicted proteins | sample TergutEmb28metaG_2_FD_92546 | JGI IMG/M metagenome (GOLD analysis project Ga0123356, IMG submission 92546) | Embiratermes neotenicus P3 segment gut microbial communities from Petit-Saut dam, French Guiana - Emb289 P3 | ecosystem: Host-associated > Arthropoda: Insects > Digestive system > Gut ...
AAACCCCCTGAAGGTACCAGGAAGACTACCTGGTTGATAGGTTGGAGGTTTAAGCATGGTAACATGTTCAGCCGACCAATACTAATCTACCGTGAGGCTTGACCATATTATTGTTCCTTAAATTAGTAAATATGCCCGGTGATTATTGCGGAGGTGGCACACCCGATCCCTTTCCGAACTCGGAAGTTAAGCCCTCTTGCGCCGATGATACTACGCCTCTAAGGCGTGGGAAAGTAGGTCATTGCCGGGCTTTTTTTTTGCCCTGCCAGAGCAGGGATTTTTTTTGCTCGTTTGAATTTGGAGAAATAAAGTATTAATACCGATAAATTTAAGTAGTATATGGAAAATTTCAACAATATCAAAGAAGCATACGAGGCCTTGGAACGCAGTAAAAAGATGGTAGAAACGCTTAACAAGACAGCGGCTGTTTTTTTATCCAATAATAATGAATCATTCGAAAACATGATGACAATTGGCATGGGTCTAATTGCAAATGCTGCTGATTTAGACAGGTTAAATGTGTGGCGTAATATTTCTACAAATGAAGGCTTGCTTGTATCGCAAATTTATCGCTGGGACAGAGAAGCGGGAGGTACTACAGAGGTTACTCCTGAATTTACAAATGTCGCTTATTCTAAACTTGCGCCGCGCTGGGAAAGTCTGTTTCAAAAAGGAGAATCCATAAATAGTCCGGTAAAACTTCTGCCGGAAAAACAGTTGTTTGAACCCTTTGGAACTTTGTCTGCATTTATTACTCCTGTTTTTATTAAAGGCGAGTTATGGGGTTTTTTGCTTTACAGTGACCATCATAGTGAAAGATATTTTGATGATGAATGTGTAGAGATGATGAAGTCAGCGGCATTTTTATGCGCGAATGCAGTTATACGCGCTGAAATGGAACGCGAAATAAGTGCAGCGCATAAGCTGAATGAAATCGTACTTAAAGCCGCGCCGTTTGGTCTAACAATCTTTGATGAAAATGTAAAAATTATTGACTGCAACGATGAAATGTTAAAAATGTGTAACACTTCAAAGAAGGATTACATGGACAATTTTTTCAGTTTTTCTCCAAAATATCAGGAGAATGGCCAAAAATCCACTGCCAAGGCATTAGATATTGTTAAACGCGTAAAGAATGGAGAAACAGATACGGTTGATTGGCTGCATCTGGATAAAGATGGTGAAGTAATACCATGTGAACTGACGGTAACATGCATTAAACAGGATGATAGATTTACAGGATTGGCATTTGCATATGATCTGCGCAATATCAAAAAAATGGAAAAAGAAATTGTCAGGGCAAGTAAAATAAATCAGGCCATATTGGAAAATATGCCGGTTGGCATGATTATTTTTAACGGAAATCCTCCAAAGGTTCTCGACTGCAACGAAAAACTGGAAAAGATGTTCAACGCTACAAAAGAAGAAATTACCGAACGTTATTTTCAGGATTTTTCACCTGAGTATCTTCCGGATGGCCGTCTTCTTGTCGAAGAAGCAAATAAAATTGCTATTCGTGCGATTAAAGGCGAAACAGTAAAAACAAAGTGGTTCCATAAAACAAAAGAGGACGTTCCGGTGCCCTGCGATCTGACACTGACACGCGTTAAGGATGAGGATGAATTCATAGGATTGGGATTTCTGTATGATTTAACCGATATCAATAAGCGGGAAGCGGAGCTTGTCAGCGCAAAGGAGCTTAACGAGCTTCAGCTGACAAAATTAAATTTAGTTATTAAGTCAACAAAAATTGGTTTGTGGGATATGGAAGTTGTTAAGGATGATCCTGTCAACTTGGATAACGTTGTAATTTTTTCCGATGACATTAGACGGATGCTGGGATATTCGAACGAAGAGGATTTCCCGGATAAAATAAGAAGCTGGGGAGAAAAACTGCATCCTGAAGACAGTGAAAGAGCCGTTAATGCCTTCGTAAGTCACTTGAATGATAAAACAGGGAAAACGCCTTATTACCTGGAATTCCGTTTGCAAAAAAAAGACGGCGAATATTTGTATTGCCGCGCTTCCGGCGAAACTATCCGTGATAATGAAGGCAATGCTGTCCGTACTGCCGGTTCAATTATGGACATGACAGAAGAAAAAAATATTCTGTTCAATAAAGAGAAGCTGAGAATTGAAGCGGAAGCCGCTTCTGTAGCAAAAAGTAATTTCTTGTCAAATATGTCACACGAAATCCGCACACCAATGAATGCCATTATCGGCATGACTGTTATCGGGAAAGCTGCAGAAGGTATTTCGCGTAAAGATTATTGTTTTGAAAAAATTGAAAACGCATCTCAGCACTTGCTTGGCGTTATTAATGATGTTCTGGATATGTCAAAAATTGAGGCGAATAAATTTGAACTGCTTAATGAAGAATTTGATTTTGAAAAAATGCTTCAGCGTGTTGTCAATATTGTTGCCTTCCGCGCTGATGAAAAGAGGCAAAAACTTTCTGTACATATCGATAAATCCATACCCCGTTCACTAATCGGCGATGATCAAAGGCTTGCGCAGGTAATAACGAATCTGCTTGGCAATGCTGTCAAATTTACACCAGAGGAAGGTTTCATAAATCTTGATACGCGTTTTTTGGGCAGGGAAGGTGATTTATACTCAATACAGATTACAGTTACAGATTCCGGAATAGGTATTAGTGATGAACAGCAGCAGCAGCTTTTCCGGTCTTTCCAGCAGGCTGATTCTAAAACATCACGTAAATTCGGCGGTACGGGTTTGGGCCTTGTTATCTCCAAAAATATTGTAGAGTTAATGGGCGGTCAAATTGAAATAAAATCTGAACTTGGCAATGGTTCATCTTTTACTTTTGGTTTTAAAGCCAGGCGCGGAACAAAAAAAACACCCGGGTTATCTGAAATTGGCATTAACTGGGGTAATGTTTCAATAATGGCTGTAGATGATGATCAGGAAATTCTGGACTATTTTATTGATATTTTGCAGGGTTTTGGTACAAGATGTGATACTGCTTTAAGCGGACAGGATGCTTTGGCGCTAATAGGTGTCAACGGTATGTATGATATATATTTTATTGACTGGAAGATGCCGGATATGGACGGTATCATGCTGGCAAAGGAAATAAAAGAAAGATCCAAATCACCGGAGAATACAATAGTTATTATGATTTCAGCTGCGGAATGGAGTTCCATAGCAGAAAAAGCCAGAAGAGCCGGAGTTGACAAATTTTTATCAAAGCCATTGTTTCCGTCGGCAATCGCGAATGTTATAACTGAGGTAATCGGTTCGTATAATTTACCGGAAGAAGAATCTGTTGATAATAATGGAATTTTTAAGGGATTCAGAATTTTATTGGCAGAAGATGTAGAAATTAACCGCGAAATTGTAGAAACACTGGTCGAACCTACACTGCTGAAAGTCGACTGCGCCGAAAACGGCAAGGAAGCTGTTGCTTTATTTGAAAAATCACCGGATGCCTACGATTTGATTTTCATGGATGTTCAAATGCCGGAAATGGACGGTTATGAAGCAACGCGCAGAATCAGGGCAATAGAAAAAGAATTGCTGGAGAAAAGGTCTGCAAGTTTTGTCTCCGGCAGTCCTTCGCAGCAGCAGAACAACAGTGAAACTGCGAAGTTTCCCGCCAGGATTCCAATAATAGCTATGACTGCAAATGTTTTCCGCGAGGATGTAGAAAAGTGCCTTGACGCTGGAATGAACGGCCATATTGGCAAACCGCTTGATATTAATGAGTTTTTCAGAATGTTGCGTAAATACCTTTGATACTGTTATTTTGCATATGTTTTATGCCGATAATTGCGATATGAAAAAGAAATATTTATTTTTATTGATTTTACTTGTACTGGTTTTTATACCATTTCAATTACAGGCTCAAAGCGCAGAAAGTTCCTCTATGGATGTTTTCCAGCAGGATGGCATTGCTTCATGGTATGGCAGGGAATTCGAAGGCCGTCCAACTGCTTCAGGTGAAATATTTGATTCTTCTCAATTGACTGCAGCTCATCCCAGCCTTCCTTTTGGAACAAGGCTTATTGTAACAAATCAGCACAATAATAAAAGCGTAACTGTAAGGGTAAATGATCGCGGGCCCTTTGTTCCTGCAAGGATAATTGATGTTTCAAGAGCCGCCGCCGAACAGCTAGATATGATTGTTACAGGTACAGCACCTGTTTCTGTAGTCAGTATTGACAGAATTATTATTTCAACTCCTGCTGTTGGAGCGCAAGCGGCGCCTTCCGTATTACCTGTTGCACCGGTTATAATCGTACCGCAAACACAGCCTGTTTCCGCGCCCGTGTTTACCTCGCAGCCTGTTGTTGTACAAATGCCGTATGAGCCGCAGGATGTAAGGTCTCAATTAAAGCTCACGCCGGAACTCAGTATTGCACCTAACAAAAATTACCGTTTCCAGGTTGGTTCTTTCAGAAATGCCAGAAACGCAGTTGATGCATTTGACAGATTAAAAAATTCAGGACTCAATCCTGCTTATGAGCGGTTTACAAACAGCGATAATATTGAATATTACCGCGTTGTTATTGCCGGCGTATCAGGGGTAAGCGTGCAGTCAACTGCAGAAAAAATAAGCGCTGCAGGGTTTCGCGAAGCTATTATCAGAGAAGAGAACTAGGCAATTAGAATTTTTTGCAATTTAATTTTTGGTTCTTACAGCAGTAATCAGTTTTAATATCATTTTCCAATCGTTTTTGCCGTCTGTTTCCATTCCGCAGGAAATATTGACGGCAAACGGGTTTATTTCCATTACCTGTTTAATATTTTTGATATTAATGTCACCTGACAAAAACCATGGTTTTGACAGTTTAAATGAAATGGGTTGCTTCAGGTTAATAATTTTGCCGGAACCGGCGGAATCTACAAGAAAATAGTCCGCGCATGCCGGTATATTTTTTAGCCATGCTGAAGTCTTTGACGCTGCATCAGGAAACAAAGTCTTTATCACATTTATGGGCTGCCCCCGTGTTTGTCTTATTTTTGCTACACTTTGCCTTTTTAACTGGGTTATGTAACTGTCATCTTCATCACCATTAAGCTGCGCGGCGGAAATAACCCTGTTATGATACAATTCTGTAATCATGGCGATGGGAGCATTGGCAAAAACACCGATAGGGACAATGCTCTCTGCCAGCCGGAAACGAAGATATTGGGCAAGCGCAGTAGATAATTGCTGTGTGCCTTTGGTAAAAATAAATCCGATATAATCCGGCCGGGTTTCATTTACAAAATCAATGTCCTCATCACGGAGTATTCCGCATAATTTAATTCTCATGTAATCAATTTACCATATATTCTGTTTAATTTATATATATTTACGCTTAGCGATTAGATCTCTTAATGCATTTCTTAAAAAAGCTTTTTTATCATATTCTTCCTGTATCTTGATTAATCAAAAAAAGCAATATAGATTAAGGCATGGCAGCGCAGTTATCTCCATATCGTCTTGGCAAGGCGCGCGAGACTTATAATTTCTTTAATATTTTTAACGCTATCTCATGGAACTTGCTGGTGGGGATAATTATCACTCTTTTCGCTCTCCGGCTGGGCGCTGCATCAACTTTTATCGGGCTTATGGGCTCAACTTTTTATTTTGCGTTATTTCTGCTGCCGGTTGGGAAAATAATTTCCAGGCGTTTTTCCATTATTGGTATTTTCAGCTTTACATGGATAGCAAGATCGCTTTGTATGATATTGGCCGTTGCAGCGCCGTTTGTTGATTATGCAGGCCACAGAAATACGGCCTTATTTTTAATAATGCTTGGCGTGCTTCTCTTTCATATTTTCCGCGGCATTGGAATGATAGGCAACAATCCTGTTTTAAGCCTGCTGGCATCAGGGCCTGACAGGGGCAGTTACATGACCCAAATTCAAATTATAAACAGCTCGATAGGAATGTTTGGAAGCTTTCTTGTTGCAATGGTACTTGGCATGGATCCGCCGGTTTTTGTGTTCTCGATACTGCTGAGCATTGGCGTTATTACAGGAATTATAAGCGGATGTTTGATTAGAAAAGTACCGGAACCTCCCCGCCACAAAGACGGACAGGAGATGAAGCTTATAAATATTTTTAAAGAAGCTCTTTCCCAGGATTTTTTACGTCATTTTATGGTTATTCTGTTTCTTGTCGTTCTTGTTTCAGGCGTTACGCGAACATTTGTTGTGGTTTATGCCCGCGAGGTATTTAAGCATAATGACGGTTTAATTTCCCTTTATGCAGTTTTCGGCGGACTTGGTTATTTGATGGCCGGCCTGATAGTCAAGTTTCTTGTAGACCGCCTTGGCGCAAAACCTCTTTTTATAGTCAGCGTGATTCTTGGGCTTGTCAGTTTAATTCCAGCCGTTTTTTTTCCATTATCAGCTTTAGATAATGTTACAGGCACAATTCTTTTTCTGGTGTTTTTATTTTTCATGCTGAATTTCGGCTTTCTTGGTTCTGAGGGAATTGCGCAGACTTATTTTCTTGGACTAATTCCGCCGGAAAAAATACTTAACATGGGAATTCTGTATTTCTTTATTCTGGGTATTGCAGGCGCAAGCGGTACATTCCTTGCCGGACTTTTAATAGATTTGCTTTTTTTCATCGGGATTTCTCCTTTCATCGCATTTAAAATTTTATTTATTATCATGATTGCTTTTACAATACTGGCGCTTTCCATGCAGGGAAAAATGAAATCATTGGGCTCTCTTCCGCTGACAGACGCGCTGGAAGTTATATTCTCTTTCAGGGATCTTCGCGCGATTAGTCTTTTGGATAAACTTAACAAGGCCGAAGATTCGCGTGAAGAAGAGCTGCTGCTGGGCGCGCTGCACAATACGCCCTCGCACCTTGCTACTGACGGGCTTCTTGAGCGCGCGCGTTCTCCAAAGCTGGCTACACGGCTTGAAGCAATCAGAGCGCTTGAAAAACAGCACAGGTTGAGCAAGCATGCAGAAAAAGCGCTGATGGACGATATGATCAACAATCCTTTTACCACAGCCTATATTTCCGCGCGAATTCTCGGCAATCATCATTGCGCTGCCGCAATTCCAAAGTTAAGGGAATTATCCGGTTCTGAAGATTATATGCTGGCAGGCGAATCAATCATTGCTCTGTCAAAAATGAAGGACGAAGAATTCCGCGCATCAATAGAAAAAAATATCCTTGAAACAAATAATCCGAGGCTTAAAATTATGGGAGCCGAAGCATTGGGAATTTATCATAATAATGAATCCATTCCGGTGTTATTGGACATTCTGCGCAGTAAAAATCCTCCGCCTTATTTAAGGGATGAAGTTATTCTTGCAATAGCTGCAATAATAGATACGCAAAAAAAGTTTTATAAAATCCTTGCGCGCTATTCGGCTGATAAATCTCTTGCATCTGCTTTGGCAATGGATGAAGTGGAAGCGGCGCTTGAATTTGTAAAAACTGCCCTTAATAAAAAGAAAGCGAAGGAAAAAGCTTCTGTAATTGCATCAAGCGCCGAAGATTTTCAGAACAGTGTAAGTAACTATATCAGGAAAAATAACGGAGAAGATTTTTCCCGCTGGATTCTGGAGCTTCCGGAACATTATTCCAAACCGGCAGGCAGGGCAGCAGCGAATTCCCATTCCGGTGAACATTCCAGATCTGAAAATATTGTAAAGAATGTATTTTCAAAAACCGTAATAGATGATGATTTAAGCGCGGATGATTGCCTGCGCCTGCTTATTATTAATTGGGCGGCGCAGAGACTGCGTATCCGGGCTGCAATGATTAAGTAGAAAGAAAGTGTAAAGAGGAATTAAATGATGATTACGCCCAGAAGTGATGCTGCCAACAGGATGGGGACTGAACATGTAGGCAGATTACTCTTAAGATTTTCCGTTCCGGCAATAACCGGAATGCTGGTAAATGCCCTTTATAACTTTGTTGATCGTATCTTTGTAGGACATGCTGTAAACGAAATTGCGCTTGGCGGACTTTCTCTTGTTCTTCCCCTTATGACTATCGGTATGGCATTTGCAATGCTGTTTGGCATTGGAGCTGCAAACATGATCTCTATGAGGCTTGGGCAGGGCAGAAAGCAGGAAGCGGAAAATGCTCTTAAACATTGTTTTATCCTGCTGACCGGTACCGGGATATTAATAACGGCCGCCGGGCTTATCTTTATTGATCCGATCCTTTCGCTTATGGGAGCCGGGAAGGGCAGTGAAGCTCTCGGTTACGCAAGGGAGTATTTTCGCATAACATTATTCGGATCTGCATTTTTTATGGTGAGTTTTGGGCTGTCTCACTGTACAAGAGCGCAGGGTTTTCCGGCTGTAACAATGATCTCCATGATACTCGGAGCCGTTCTTAATATTATTTTTGATGCCATTTTTATTTTATGGTTTAAATGGGGAGTTGAAGGCGCTGCTCTTGCCACTGTTGTTTCAAGATTTGCTTCTGCAGTTTTTATTTTAAGGTTTATTCTGAGCAAGAAGGCGGTTGTAAGGCTCAACTTCCGCATGTTAAAACCTGATTTTGGAATTGTTACGCAAATTATGGCTTTTGGCTCCGCCCAGTTTTTACTGCAGTTCTTAATGGCTGCAATACAGTTATTAAATAACAAAAGCGCAGGATGGTACGGTGCGGCTTCGCTTGGAGTGGAAAACGGCGGGGACATTGCATTGTCCGGAATGAGCATCATGGGAGCAATACTGATGCTCATCCTTATGCCTGTGTTCGGCATAAACCAGGGAGCGCAGCCGATACTGGGATATAATTACGGAGCCAAAATGTACCGGCGTGTGTTACACGCATATCTCGGCGCAATTGCAGCTGCAACATCGATCTGCCTGATTGGATTTATTATAGTTCAGCTTTTTCCTGTTCAGCTTGTCAGGTTATTTGCGCCTGACGGAAGCCCTACGCTTATGCAGTTTGCTCCCAGAGCTATGCAGATCATGATGTTGCTGCTGCCGCTTGCCGGTTTCCAGATTGTGTCTACAAATTTCTTTGTTGTTACAGGCCGTCCCAAAGTTTCAATTTTTCTGTCCATGCTGCGGCAGTGCATCGTTCTGATTCCATGCATATTTATATTCGGCAGAGTTTGGGGTCTTTGGGGAGTAATTGCCGCCGCTCCGGTTGCAGACGGGTTCGCCTTTCTTGTTACAGGTACCCTGATCTTTCTGGAACTCAGGAAACTTCGCGCCCACTTGACGGAATAAAAGCGATTTTATATTCTATAATATATGGGTAATTACAGTGGGAATGGTTTTATTTCTGCCCTGTTTGTTAAAATAATAGCCGCTTTTACCATTATAATAGTTATTTTTATCGGCATAGGCCTCGGTCTTTCTCTGGCGATGACCTCTAATATAAGAAATAATGAAAATTTTATAGAACTTGCTCCTGCGCTTCCGACAAGGCTTTTAGATATACATGGCAATCTTATTACAGAATTTGCATCAGATGAAAAAAGAGAACTTGTTTCACTTAGCGAACTTCCAAGGCATTTAATTCATGCGGTTTTAGCGCGCGAAGATCCGGACTTTTACAATCACCGCGGTTTTAGTATAAGAGCTATCATGCGCGCTGTATGGGGGCAGGTAATCGGCAGAGGCATGGGCGGAGGTTCTACAATTTCTCAGCAGGTGGCAGGCTGGCTGCATACCGATCGCACCGAAAGAACAATTAAGCGGAAGATAAAAGAACTGTGGTGGGCTTTCCAGATGGAAAGACGGTATACAAAAAATGAAATACTGGAGATATACCTTAACTACATGCCCATGGGACCGGGTACATACGGTGTTGAAACAGCAAGCAGATACTTTTTTGTCCGCAGCGCAAGAGATGTAAGCCTTGCAGAAGCGGCGGTTTTGGCTGTTCTTCTTTCCGGCCCTAATCGTTTCGATCCATTAAGAAATCCAAATCTTGCAATGAACCGCCAGTATTTTGTATTGGAGAGAATGATTGAATTCGGTTATGCCGACAAGGATGAGGCGGAGGCATCGTATACCGAGTTCTGGGATGATTTTGACTGGACAAGACCGGCTCTTTCGGCATATCTTACCCGGGAAGACAAGGCTCCGTGGTTCAGCGAATATGTGCGCAGGGAACTTGATGTTTTAATGTACGGTTCCAGGGATTATTACCGTGATGGTTATATTGTGCATACAACCCTCAATCTTGAACATCAGCAAGCGGCAGAACGGTTTATGGCAGAGGGGCTGGCAAAGGGAAATGCCGAATATACCGCATTAAACAGAAGAAGCAGTGTTCAGGCGGTACGTATGTATATGCCTATTATCGATCTTTTAACATTAACTTTTGATATACCCGGCGTTCGTGAAACTTCTGCCGGCCAGCATGAGGCAAGGACTATTTCCCGTTATGTAAGAACAATAAATCCAATTGTGGATTTAGCGGCTCTTGCGTTCGGCATTCCGGAATTAAAAGATATTACAGGCCACGGTTTTGCGCAGCAAAGGGCAACCACCGAACAAAACCAGGTGGAAGGCGCGCTTATCACCATAGAAAATGAAACGGGATATATAACTGCCATTGTCGGCGGATCAAAATATGATGAATCGAATCAGCTGATACGCGCTACGCAGGCAAGCGTACAGCCGGGATCTGCGTTTAAACCATTGTACTATTCAGCAGCGCTTGATTCCCGCAGATTTACAGCCGCTACAATGATTTACGATGAACCAATGGCTTTTCATAATTTTGACGGCACTCTTTATGTTCCGAATAACTACGGCGGAGCGTGGAGAGGCCCTGTCCTGCTTTATATGGTAATGTCCTTGTCATTGAATATTCCGTCGATTAAGGTTCTTGAAGTTACAGGTTTTGACGCTTCTATTGCAAGAGCTGCAGCGCTTTTGGATATAACAGGCGACGCTCAAATCCGGCGCAACTTTCCAAGAGTTTATCCTCTTGCTCTGGGCGTTAACTCCACTTCGCCCTTACGGATGGCAAGGGCATTTGCTGTATTTGCAAATCAGGGGCGCGCTGTTACTCCAATAGCAATCCGTTCAATAGAAGACCGTAACGGCAGGGTTATATTTGACGTTGAAAGAGATGTGCGCGAACAGCAGAGGCGGATGGCGAATAACGGTCAGGTTGTAAGTCCGCAAAATGCCTTTGTTATGACGCGGATACTGGAGTTTGGCATTACGGCAGGAACCTTCGCACTGGGTACAGACGCAGGGGCAAAGTTTACATACAGGGATGATGACGGAAGAACATTCAGAATGCCTGTTGCCGGAAAAACGGGAACCACCCAAAACTGGTCGGATGCCTGGGCGGTTGGGTATACTCCGTATTATACAACGGCGATATGGTATGGCTTTGATAAACCGGGTAATTCTCTTGGAACATCCCAAACGGGTGCGCAATTGGCAGCTCCTGTATGGGGAGATTATATGAGCCTGATTCACAGAGGGCTTCCTCAGCGCAGTTTTGTAAGGCCTTCCGGAGTTGGGGATGCGGCAGTTTGCAGGACTTCAGGGCTTCTTGTAACTGAATCCTGCGAGAGGTCAATATTCCTTCCGTTCATAGCCGGAACAATTCCGTCAAGGCACTGCGATGTGCACGGCAGCGGAGGTTCATCCCAGGGAGCCAGGCTCCAGGCCAGCGAAACAACACGGATGGATATAGACACAAGGTTCCTGGATGAATTTATGCCTACATTACAGATAGATTTGGATTTATTCCCTGAAATCAATCAAAGGCAAAATACAACCAATACGCCCGCTTCACGTAATGTTCCCAATATACCGCCTTTAAATACCAATCCCTTCCTTGATGATGATTTACCCGCTATTTTACCGGGGCGGAGTAATGAAGATGATGATAACAGCGATGATGATCATCTTCCCCGGTGGAATCAATTGGATTAAAATAATGATACCTTGACTTTAATTTAGCCATGAATTACCTTGTATATGCGTTTATATGGCGCCGTACCCAAGGGGTAAGGGAGCGGTCTGCAAAACCGTTATTCATCAGTTCGATTCTGATCGGCGCCTTTTAATTTATTATGGATGATTCCCGCTCATACTATATTGCAATTGCCGCTTCTCTTTTTATTCTGCTGTGTTTGTCGGCTTTTTTTTCATCATGCGAGATGGCCTATTCTGCATTAAACAGAATCAAACTGAAAAATCTGGCTTCCAAGAGCAAGCGGGCGCGGCTTGTCTTAAAAATGCTGGAAATGTATGACAAGATTCTTTCCACTGTCCTAATAGGAAACAATATTGTCAATATTACGGCGTCCGCGCTTGCGGCGGCGCTTTTTATCAGTCTGTTTGGAGCAAGGGGAGTAAGTATTGCCACTCTTGTAATGACGATTCTTGTGCTTGTTATCGGCGATATTTCCCCAAAGGCGCTTGCAAAGGAAACCCCCGAGTTAACTGCAATCAGAAATGCGCCTCTTTTGCAATTCTTTATTTTTATTCTTGCGCCTGTCAATTATTTAATGACCGGCTGGAAAAAAATTCTAATGAAGGTATTTCCCGTAAAAACCGATCGTTCAACAACAGAAGATGAACTTTTAACATATGTAGAAGAAGTCAGGCAGGAAGGCGTAATCAATATACAGGAAGAGCAGATGATACGTCAGGTGATAGGATTTGACGAATTGAAGGTTTCCGGAATTTATACTCCCCGTATTGATGTTGCCGCCGTTTCCCATACTGCCTCTATAGAAGAAATTGATCGCACATTTACGGAAACAGACTTTTCGCGCCTTCCTGTTTACAAGGATACAATTGACAATATAACAGGTATCATTATATTAAAGGATTTTTACCAGAAGGTTATGAAAGGACATAAAAACCCGGCAGAAATTGTAAAACCTGTTGTCTTTGTTGCTAAAACAATTAATATTGCAAGGCTGTTTAAGACATTGCAGAAAAAACAGGCGCACCTTGCCGTTGTTGTTGATGAACACGGCGGTACATTGGGAATTGTCACAATCGAAGATATTGTAGAAGAGCTTGTTGGTGAAATCTGGGATGAACATGATGAGGTTGTAGAGCCTGTCAGAAAAAACAGGGACGGCACTTTTACAGTGCTTGGCAGTGTTAATTTCGGGAATATGCTGGAAGCAATTGCAGAAAGAAATGAACAGGGTGATTTGACAGGCCGCATAATAATAAATGAAGACTCTCCTCCGGATACAACCATAGCAAACTGGATAATGGAAAGTCTTGGAAGGCTGCCAAGGGTTAATGAAACTCTTGAATGGTATAATTTGACAATCAGGGTAAAAAAAATTGTAAAGCAAAGAGTAATGGAAGTAAATATAACTATTAATACAGGCGATACATCATCAGGTGATAATAAAAAATATTAGCCCTTAGCGCAAATAGTCGTACCTGTAAAATCTTCGCCTTTTAAAATCTTTCTAATGTTTTCCAGGTCTTTTCCGCCGGCGCATATAACCTTTAGCCCGATTTTTTCCGCATGTCTGCTTGCTATTGGATCAAACGGGACATTTTTTCCGGGAACCCAGTCATCGCCGACCATAGAACGGAATTCAGCCCATGAAATTTTATCGAGCGGGCGTGCAGTTGGGTCTTTTTTCGGGTCTGCTGTGTATACCTTTTCTATATTGGAAAGATTTATTACCATGTCCGCACCGAAACGTTCTGCAAGCTGCACGGCAATATAATCTGTGGAAAAGCCGGGTTTCCAGCCGGCGGCTATCAGCACATGGCTTGTAAGAGGGCCGACTTCCATGGGGTTTGTTACAACATCCTGGCTGCACCATTCGCTCATAACTGCTTTTACAAGCTGCGCATTAAGCCGCGTAGCTGTTATTCCAATCCAGTCGGCTTCTTCATTCTTTGATTCCTTGTCTTCCATTACTTTTCTGTAAGCGCTCTGCCAGCTTCGCGCAGGACCTCCGCCGCCTACAACAAAAATAAAATGCCTGCCGGAATCCTGCCCGGCAGCTGGTTTTATTTCTATGAATGAACGAATCAGGTCAGTAAAGTTTTTAAGAAAATCTGTATCAACATTGTCAGGAGCGACAATTGATCCGCCTAATGAAATTACCGTTACCATAATTTACCCCTTCTGTAATGGCATTTTAATTGTATATTCCGCTGATTGTAATATCTCCCCAGAGGCTGGAATAAGACTCAAGTCCGCCGACAGCTTCTTCCCAGACATTCTGAAGTGAATAAGACTGTTTCTGAGTAACCATCCTGCCGCGGCTTTCTATCTGCAAAAGTTCAAGCTCTCCCCTGGAAAAGGCGATGCGGTTGTTGTCTAAATTGCCGAAATAATAATTTGCGGGATCCGGCGGGAACCTTCGTCCTTCAGCATCAGGCGCGCGAAGGGTAATTTGTACAGCTTCTGCACCCATTGCAGGATCAGCCGGCAGCCAGCCAAAACCGTCAATACAGAACTCCGTCCAATAATGGCGGATTGTCTGTCCGTTTCTGTCTATCAAAACGCCGGCGACAGGAATGCACGGAACTCCCGCAGCGCGCATCATTGCAGCGCAGAGCAGCGCCGTTCCGTATGAGTCTGTAATTTTGTTTTCCAGCGCAGCTGTGATACTTGAACCGGAGTAAGCGGTGTCTGTTATAAGCATATTCGCAATAATCCAGTCATATACCGCTTTTGCTTTTGCATGAGGATTTTGCTCCCTGCCGATAATAGTGTTTACTGCCGCTCTTATCTGCGGCTCCGCGCTTGGAATTAACGCAGTGCTTTGAGTGTACAGAGTATTAAGGGGCGTTCTTTCCTGCCTTATGGAAAGCGGTCTTACTCCCGATTCAACTGTATATACTTCAACATTAAATGATAAATTGATGGATTGACTTGCTCCTGTTCCTAGATTGTCAAGTTTAAAAAGGCTTACTCCGCGGTGATTTTCCACGAAGGGTTCTGCACTGCGCGAAATAAGGCTGACATTCCTCTGCGATGAAGATTGAACAGGTTTTGGTACCCATAAATACAGGGTATTTGGCCTTGATGCATCAAGAACCCTGATATCAACCGAGTAAGTTACAATGTAACTGCGTTTATCTGTAAAATTTTTATAACCTGGTTTGCCGCTGACATCAAAGAATACCGGCCTTGAACGGCCATGAGGTGTTCTTATCTCGATGTTTCCGCTGACAGCGCCGTCCGGCATGCGGATGCGTAATTCGCGGGCGCTCCACGACTCGTAACCCAGTTCAATCTCTGATACTTCTATAAATTCCGGCTCTCTTACCGCAAAGGGGTTAAACGAAGGCGATTCAAAATCCCAGGAAAAGAAAACGCCGGATGCCGCCTGTGTCCGTGACGAGTTTTCCCGCGATATTCCAAAGTTACTTCCGGTAATAATAATTAATGAACCTGGTGCGCCGGTTTGCGGGTTTATTGATGCAATTCTCGGTTCAAGCCCCATCTCTTCGCCATCAGCAGGCCTTGGCACTGTTGCGGAATTTGAAAACAAGACGCCGTTACTTTTTTTTCCCCTTGTGTGTACATAGACAAGACCGGATTCTCCAAGTTCGGGGACTCTTACCATGATAAGTTCATCCTGCCACAGATAGTACGACGAATTGGTAGGTGAAATGCCGGCAATCGTTACATGAGATTCTTCACGTGACGAGCCGAAATTGCTTCCTGTTAATGTGATAACTTCACCCATTCTGCCGATTTTCGGATCGATAGATGTAATAACAGGCGTTTTGGCGCTGCAGGAAAAAAAGAGAGGCATTAATACAAACAAGAATACTGGTAAAATTTTAATCGGCATTATTATTGGCAGCCGTTTCTTCTGAAAGGGCAGTCTCACTGAATGGATTTACTGTAAGCATTATTTCTATTAATGAGCCAAGCTGATGCGATGCGCCAAGCGGGAAGAAATAAATTGGTTCATCAAAATCCATTGGAATTGTCTGTATCGAAGTATAATAACTGACGCCGCCTCTTGGATCTTCAATCCAGATTTGCCCCTGCGCGACAAGAACATTGCCTTCGCGGCGGATAAAAGGAGTAAACTGCACAGCAACGACTACGTTTGAACCGACAAGCCTTATTCCCACCGGGCTGCCTGGTATTGCAATCCGTCTTTCAGATTCACTCCAGATTACATCCTCTTCATCTGTTATTACCCTTGCGCTGATATCCATGGTTAACGCGCGTCTTCTTAATCCCTGATTTATTTCATTTCTGGCAGATTGCTGTTCCTGGGCTTCAAGAATCATGCCTGATGCAAAAAATAAAATGCTGACAAGACAAAAAGAACGAATCATCCTATGGGTATCTCCTTGGCTGTTCTGCGTTTCGCTGGTAATCGGCAGCTCTGATTATTGCAGGCTCGCCTGCTCTTGCAAAATTCTTACTTTCCGGCAGCTTCAAAATGATGATGTCAGTACCGTCTGATGTTAAATACTGAAGGATGCCGCTTATGTCTGCAGCGGGAATGATTCCCGGTATTTCCTCTTCCGCAGCGATGATATCCAGTTTTTCGGTATTAGCCGTATTTCTGGCCATTACCCCGCTGTGAAGGAATGCTTCACTGCGAATCCAAAGCCCTGCTACAAGCATCAGGATAACAGCAGCAGCAGCAGCAGCCGGCAGAGGAATTGAAAGTCTGCGCCGCCATCCGTGCGTTCTTAACCGGCGTTTTTCTTCGATTCTGTGCCAGATTCTTTCCTTGGTTTCCTGCATTTCTTCTTCTGTATATGTGCGTTCTTCGGGAAGAAATGGTTCATCAATGACACGTTCTACATATGTTCTTTTTTCTGAATAATCTTTTTTAAACAGTTTGTGAAGCCGGCTGAAATTTTCATATTTTTCTCTGCAAAGAGGGCAGATTTTAAAGTGGGCCTCCATTTTTTCTTTCCATGGAGAAGGCAGCTCCCCGTCTACATAGATTGATAAAATTTGCGGGTCAGGACACATACGTACCACCTTATACAAGCTTTCCTGCATGCTGTAATTCATCTGCAAGCAGTGCGGCAAGCCGCTCACGGGCTCTAAAAACCCGTACTTTCACATTTCCTTCGCTAATGCCAAGAACCTTGCCAATTTCTTTATAGTTCATTTCAGCATATTCTTTTAGTATTAATACCATTCGTAAATTTTCCGGCAGCTTGTTAAGGGCGTTCTGCACTTCCTGGCTTGTTTCTTTCTTAACAAGCAATCCCTCTCCGGTTTCCTCCTGCCTGTGATCTTCCCTGAAAGCGCGCTGATACGCCTTTCGTTCCCTGTCCTTGCGTTTTGCATAGTTTAATGCGGCGTTTTTTACAACGCGGATTAACCAGTACTTCGCTTCTTCAGGATTTGGGAAAACCATGTTTCTTTCATATAGACGGAAGAAACTTTCCTGACAAAGGTCTTCTGCCGCTTCACTTGAGTTGGTAACTCTGAAAGCCACTCTGAACAGAACCTGGAAGGTTGAATCATATAAGCGCTTGAATTCACGGTTAAACTCAACACCAGTTTTTAATACTGCCGGTGCCTGGCCTTCCATGCCTGCGGCTTTCGCGTCATCTTCCAACTGTTCCCCTTCTATATTAAACAAAATTTATCTCCGATTGTTACATGGTGTATTTTTACAAATGTTTCCAGACAGTACCTGCAGGGCCGTCTTCCAGTATTATACCGCGTTCTTTTAGGCCTTGTCTTATATTATCGGCTGCAGTAAAATCCTTTGCCTTTTTTGCTTCCGCCCGTTTTGCGATAAGTTCTTCAATTTCCTGCGTAAATTCCGTATTATCATGGTTTTTACCGGCTATGATATCTTTAAACCCAAGCCCTAAAACCTCGTCCATTTTTAAAACAGCCGCAAGAGCGTCTTTTGATGCAGTTTCTTCCTTTAAAAGTCCCCATAATACAGCCAGTGCCCTTGGCGTAGAAAGATCATCCTCTATTGCCTTATCAAATGCTTCTATATATTTGATGATATTCTCTTCTTTAATTTCTGTTTCCTGCGTTCCGGATTTATCAGCTAATGCCTTTATTTTATCAATTAGTGATTTACGCGAGTTTTTTGCGCCTTTTAAACTGTCAAATGAAAACTGAAGCTGGCTTCTGTAATGTCCGCTCAAAAGGAAATAACGATAATCAAGCGGATCATAGCCTTCATCGACAAGGTTTTGCAGAGTAAGAAAGCTGCCCTTAGACTTTGAGATTTTTCCGTCGTTCATTACAAGAAATTCATTATGAAGCCAGTAATTCACCCAGGGTTTTACGCCTGCGGCAGCTTCGCTCTGCGCGATTTCATTGGTGTGGTGAATAGGAATATGATCGATTCCGCCTGCATGAATATCAAAATTTTCACCAAGGTATTTCATGCTCATTGCGGAGCATTCAATATGCCAGCCGGGATAACCCTTTCCCCAAGGACTGTCCCATACAAGGGCCTGATTTTCAAATTTGCTTTTTGTAAACCAGAGTACAAAGTCACCTGGATTGCGTTTATTTTCATCCTGCTGTATCCGCGCGCCAGCTTTAAGATCATCAAGCCGCAGCAGAGCAAGTTCGCCGTAAGAAGGAAATTTCGATATATCAAAGTAAAGATTTCCGCCTGCAATGTAAGTAAAACCATTTTCTTCTATTCTTTTAATTAACGCTATCATATCGGCGATATGTTCTGTTGCCTTGCAGACTACCGTAGGCCGCGTTATATTCAGTCTGTCTGTATCTTTAAAAAACGCCTGTGTGTAAAAATCTGCGATTTCAAGGACGCTTTTTCCCCTTTCTTCCGCTGTTTTTACCATTTTATCGTCGCCGCCATCGGCATCATCCGATAAATGGCCGACATCAGTGATATTCATAACATGATTAACAGTAAAACCTGCGTGCCGCAAAGAGCGAACCAGTATGTCGTGATGCACATAGGCGCGTAGATTTCCTATGTGCGCATAATTGTAGACAGTGGGCCCGCATCCATAAAAGCCAACAGCATTATTGCCGTCTTTAGGCTTAAAAAGCTGTTTTTCGCGTCCTAATGTGTTGTAAAACGTAAATGCCATATGCACAGCATATAAAAAAAAACTGTTTATTTCAATATAAAATATTTTTTATCCCAGGTAATCGGAAAGTCTTCTGTAGCATTGATTCACAATATGTTTTTTTGCGATATCAACATCATCGCCTGCCCACAGGATAGAAAGTCCGTCAATCAATGTATCCAGGCTTGAAAGGCTCTCATTAAGGCTTGTATGGAAACCGCGGGAAGCGCGCAGCCAGTAATTTCCCTCTCCGTCTGTAAAAAGACCCAGAAATCCCAAATCTTTTGAGTTCTTTTTCCATACAACTGGCTTTGCAAGATTATCAAGGTGTTTAAGAAGCGAAGAAAGCGAATTAATATTCCTGGAATCAAAATTTTCTTTACGGGGCCATGCGCGCGAGAAAGCGCTTTCCGGATCGAGTGTCGGCGCAAGAGAAAAAATCAGATCCAGTTTTTCTCCGGCGAGCAGATTGAATTGTTTTTTAACAATAATTGTTCCTTTTATTCCTTTATAAACAGTATCGCGCAAATTATTTCCGCCGGCAGACAGTTTATCGCTGATACGGGCAAGTTTTTCCCACGGAAGTAAAACAGTTTTTTTTCCTTTTACTGTAATAATTTCAAATATTTCGCTGTGTATCTTTATATTATTGGTAAAATCTCTTTCTTTTTTTACTTTTGCCGGAATTAACTTCCCTGAAAATTTATTTTTTTGATATCCGTGTTCGGAAATTGAACGGGATTCGAATAATCCCGGCCTTATTCGGTTTAAAACTGCCTTTGACAATGGAGAAACCGACATTGCATACATGCGGGAAGTGCGCACAATTTCTCCTGCTACTATAAACTGCGGATCTGCGCGGAACATTACAGAACCAGGATGAATAATAATTTTATCTTCGGTTAGACTGCTGTATGAACCCATTTTACCTCTCGATCCCTCGCGCATGCATACAAATTGAATCATTCCGCGGCCAATACAGCATAGATAATCATCAATCTCGTCTGCAAAAAGCGGTTTATTCGCAGAGCGCTGTTTAGAAAGCACAGGAATCTTCATGTTAGCTATAATTTCTTCCAGCTGAGCTGTTACATTCAATATTTCTGCCATTGCGCGATCATCAAGGTAATTTTTTTTGCAGAATTTAGCTTTGTTGTTTGAATCGTTATACTGTTTAAACAGTTTGAGATATGAAACAAAATCGCCGTTATCATCACGGAAACTGTGATGCGCCTGTCTTGCATCCGTTTCTTCTCCCGGCGGAAGAATATACGGGCTTTGTGTAGATAAAAATGCCGAAGCAATGATTGTTTCACGTATTATACCGGGATAATGCATTATTGCTTCAACAATAATGCGTGATTGCCGCGGAGCAAGCGGGAATTCAGTCATTAATTTACCGATATTTGACAAGCTGCGGTCTTCTTCAAGCGCATCAAGCAGATTTAATGTTTCAATTCCGCCGATTAATCCTTCTTTTTCCGGCGCTGCGATAAAATCAAAATCTTCAAAATTAGTAATGCCAAGATCCGCCATTCTTAAGATAACTTCCGATAAATCTGTGCGGAAAATTTCTTCTGTTGTATATAATGATCGATTTTCAAAATCCTTGCGCGTATACAGCCTGTAACATGTTCCTTCCCGCGTGCGTCCGGCTCTTCCCTTGCGCTGATTCGCCGATGCAATCGATATTGGCGATTCAATCAGACTTGATGTAAATGTTTTTGGATTATACCAGTTTAATTTTGCAAGTCCGCTGTCGATTACAACGGTGATTCCGTCGATTGTTACCGATGTTTCAGCGATATTTGTTGAAATAACGACTTTTGTTTTGCCTTTTGGCGCAATTTCAAAAACTTTTTCCTGTTCTTCTTTTCCAAGCCTGCCGTATAACGGAACAAGATGCAAATATTTTCCGGCAGGACACATTGAAAGCCTGTTCATGCATTCTTTGATCATCTTTTCGCCTGAAAGAAAAATTAATATATCACCTGCTTTGGAAACCCTGCCTTCTGAGAGTTCCTTGTTTTCGCTTATGAAACGCGTGGTAATTGCCTCTATTTTCATTAAAATCGCTTCATCTGCGCTGATATTTGAATAATTTTTGTCTTTCTGCTCTTTGTTTTCCTTTTTTTGATCCCTGAAATCTGATCCATGCTCTCTTAATACCGGATCGTAAATCATTATCACAGGAAAACGCTGCGCTTCTATCTTTACAATAGGGCAATTATTAAAGTATTCGGAGAAAACTTCGGCATTAATTGTTGCAGAAGAAATTATAACTTTGAAATCTTTGGGCTTTCAAGCGTTCTTTTCAGCAAACCAAGGATAAAATCGATGTTTAAACTTCTTTCATGAGCTTCATCAACAACCAGAAGACTGTATTTAGACAGCCATGGATCGAGTTTCATTTCCTGAAGCAGTATTCCGTCTGTCATAATTTTTATTTTGGTTTCATGATTTGTCATGTCGGCGAATCTCATCTTGTAACCTATGAGTCCGGGGATTACAGTTGAGCATTGACGCGCAATAAACTCGCTTACAGATACTGCCGCTATGCGCCGCGGCTGAGTTACACCAATGATTCCGTTTTGCGCATAGCCTGCTTCGTAAAGTATAACAGGAAGCTGCGTTGTTTTTCCTGAACCTGTCGGGCTCTCAACAACGAGCGTCTGATTATTTTTTAACATTGATAAAATTTTTTCTTGATTTTTGTAGACAGGAAGTTCAATATAGTTCATAATATTTATCATAATGACTTGCATAAAAAAAAGAAAGTATGATATATTAAATACATATGGAGGATGTTAATGTCTAAACAAAAAAACGTTTACTTCTTTGGTAATGGTAAAGCTGAAGGAGATGCAAAGATGAAATTTGTTTTAGGCGGCAAGGGCGCCAATCTTGCCGAGATGACTAATCTTGGAATTCCGGTTCCGCCAGGCTTTACAATTTCTACAGATGTATGCGCTGCTTATTATGAAAATAAGAACAAGTATCCTGCAGGATTAAAAGAAGAAGTAGAAGCAGGACTTAAAAAACTGGAAACAGTTATGAAAAAGAAACTTGGAGATCCAGGTGATCCGCTTTTGGTTTCTGTTCGTTCAGGAGCCGCAGCTTCAATGCCGGGCATGATGGATACAATCCTGAATCTTGGTATGAGTGATAAAGCGGTTAAGGGTCTTTCAGATAAGACCGGAAATCCGCGGTTTGCATGGGATGCTTACAGGCGTTTCATTCAGATGTTCGGTGATGTTGTTATGGGCGTTGATCATGATCATTTTGAAAATGCCCTTGCAGAAATGAAAAAAAATAAAAAAATTGAACTTGATACAGACCTTACAGCAGCAGATTTAGAAAAACTGGTCGATCAGTATAAACAAATCGTTAAAAAACATTCCGGCAAAGATTTTCCGCAAAACCCGCTTGATCAGCTTTGGGGTTCGATAAATGCGGTTTTCGGCTCATGGATGAATGAAAGAGCTGTTAAATACCGTCAGATCGAGAATATAAAAGGGCTTATAGGAACAGCTGTTAATATTCAATCTATGGTATTCGGCAATTTCGGCGATGATTCAGGAACAGGCGTATGTTTCAGCCGCGATCCTTCAACAGGTATCAATGAATTTTACGGCGAGTATCTGATGAATGCGCAGGGTGAAGATGTTGTCGCAGGTATCAGGACTCCGGAAAGAATTTCAACTCTGGAAAAAAAGAATCCTGTTATTTATAAACAGCTTATTTCCATTAAAAACAAACTGGAAAAACATTTTAAAGATATGCAGGATATGGAATTCACTGTTCAGCAGGGAATTTTATACATTCTGCAGACGCGCAACGGCAAACGCGCCGGTACAGCTGCTGTAAAATGCGCTGTAGATATGGTAGCTGAAGGTCTAATCGATAAAAATACTGCTATTATGCGTGTAACGCCGGGCCATCTTGATCAGCTTCTCCATCCGATGATTGATGCAAAGGCTGCAAAAAACGCCAAATCCATTACAAAGGGATTAAATGCATCGCCGGGCGCTGCCTGCGGCAGAATTGTTTACACTGCAAAGGACGCTGAAAGCTGGCATGAAAGAGGCGAAAAAGTAATGCTTGTCCGCAAGGAAACATGTCCTGAAGATATCGGCGGAATGGTTGTTTCGCAGGGTATTCTTACTTCAACCGGCGGAAAAACAAGCCATGCGGCAGTTGTTGCGCGCGGTATGGGCACTCCCTGTATTGTTGGCGCAAAAAGCGTTCTGTTACACAGCGACGGAACAGTTGATATCGGCGGAAAGATATATAAAGAAGGCGACTGGATAACAATTGACGGTTCTTCAGGCGAAGTATATGAAGGAAAAATGCCGCTTGTTTCTCCGGAAATCTCCAGAGACATGGAAACCTTCCTTAAATGGTGTGATGAAGTGCGTTCGGGCAGCGTTCGCGGCAAGGTAAAAGGTTTCGATGTAAGAACCAATGCCGATCAGCCGGAAGATGCAAGACGCGCGTTTGATTTCGGCGCTCAGGGCATAGGTCTTTGCCGCACAGAGCACATGTTCTTCGAAAAAGACAAGCTTGTTCACTTCCGCGCGATGATTCTCTCGGAAACAGAAGAAGAGAGAAAAATCCAGTTAAAGAAGATTCTTCCGTTACAACAGAAGGATTTCTTTGGCATATTCAAGGAGATGGGAGGCCGCCCTGTAACAATAAGGCTTTTAGATCCTCCTCTTCATGAATTTGTTCCCCATACAAAAGAAGATATTGCAGAACTTGCAGCTCACTTAAATATTGACGAAGAAAAATTATCAATTAAAATCGGCACTCTTGTTGAAAGCAACCCAATGCTGGGACATCGCGGCTGCCGTCTTGCAGTTACTTTCCCTGAAATTTATGACATGCAGGTTGAAGCAATAGCCCTTGCAGCGGCAGAGTGCGCAAAGCAAAAGATTCCGGTGAATCCGGAAATAATGATTCCGCTGATTGTTACCTCAAGAGAACTTAAATTCCTTCGCCCCAATGCTGAAAAAGTACTTGAAAGGGTGTTCAATGCAGCAGGCGTTAAAGTTCCCGTTAAAATCGGCACAATGATCGAAGTTCCCCGCGCTGCGATTCGCGCAGGCGGTATTGCAGATTTTGCAGACTTTTTCAGTTTTGGAACAAACGATCTTACGCAAATGACTTTTGGCTTTAGCCGCGACGATGTCGCATCGTTCCTGCCGATTTATTTGCAAAAAGGTATTCTTGATGACGAGCCATTCCAGACAATCGACCAAAACGGCGTTGGAGGGCTTATAGAACATGCAATTTTAGAAGGAAGATTAGTAAAACCGGATCTTAAAATTGGGATCTGCGGAGAGCACGGCGGCGATCCTGCTTCTATAGAATTTTGCTATAGAGCCGGGTTTAGCTATGTATCATGTTCACCATTCCGGGTGCCATTAGCACGCCTTGCAGGCGCGCAAGCGGTAATCAAAAATTCCGGAAAGAACATAATGGGAGGGGAGTCAGGTAAGACAAAACCTGCCACTGCCAGGGTGAAAGGCAGTAAAAAACCTGTTAAGGGGGGCAAGAAGATGGCAGTAACATCTGCAAAAAAACCCGCAGCGAAAAAGGCAGCTGCAAAGAAACCGGCAGCTAAAAAGGTAGCTGCAAAAAAACCCGCAGCGAAAAAAGTAGCTGCAAAGAAACCGGCAGCTAAGAAAGTAGTTGCAAAAAAAGTTGGAGCAAAAAAACCTGCAGCAAAGAAAGCCACCGTAAAGAAAGTTGGCGCTAAGAAACCGGCAGCGAAGAAAGTAGCTGCAAAGAAACCTGCAGCAAAGAAAGTAGCTGCAAAGAAACCGGCAGCGAAGAAAGTAGCTGCAAAGAAACCTGCAGCAGCAAAAAAACCTGCAGCAGCAAAAAAACCCGCAGTTAAGAAAGCTGCGGCGCCAAAAGCCGTCACTGTAACTATCTAAGACATGGCTTTGGGTATATAGAAAAAAAGTTATCTGTAAAGGACCTGATCCGGCGGCTGGATTTCCGGCTGCCGTGGTTCAGGTCTTTTTTTTGCCGTCATTTTATAAATATATTTAAGAAATTATAATAATTATAGTCAAAATTGTATTACGGTGATACAATATTCAAATGGCGGGATTTCTGAAATTAAAAATGACAATCCGTGCAAGGATATTTATTGTAATTATTATTACCGCAATTGTCATAACTGTATCCAGTCTTGCTGTTGGTTCACTGTTTCTGGTGCGAAGCGTCAGAGAGGCGGTAGAATCCGATATGCTGATTGCAGTTGACATCGCAGATCAGTATATAACCAAAGAAATTGATCTTATAAAGCAAAAAGCAGGCGAAGCAGCCAGGGAAATCAATCTTCTATACAGCGCCGGAGAGAGACAGGGCGTTCTTGAGAAGGTTTTTAATCTGCATTTACAGCAGTCAAAGTTTATAAGCCTTGCTGTTTTTAATTATACCGAATTGCTGGATCATTACGGCCAGTCTATGATATTACCGGAACTTTTACACGGAAATTTTATGAGAGCTGCAATGAGGGGAGATATGGCCATCTCGTCCACTATGTATTGTCCCGACGGCTCTCTTGTCATGTATATATCAGCGCCGGTTAATAATAACCAGTTTTTGGCCGTTGTTATTCCCGGCCTGTATTTTAATGAAATAATTTCCCGGCTGACTTTCCGGGAAACGGGATATCTTTTCCTTTATGATGCAGACGGGTATGTTATTTCCGATTATCAGGCAGAATTGGTGCAGCAGCGCATCAATTTTATTGACCTTGCAAAAACAGACAGTTCATATTTTGATTTGGCTGCAATAGCATCACGCGGAATTATCGGTGAACGCGGCGCCGGTATGTTCAAAATAAACGGCGTACCAAGAATGAGCGCTTTTCGTCCTGTTTCAAGCCCGAACGAAGGCTGGGTTGTGGGAATTGTGGCGCCTCTTAATGAAAGCGCGTTAAATAATATACCAGGCGGTATCATGCTGATGGGTATAATAACGCTTGTATTATGCGTAATAACCGCTTTTATTGCTACAATTATCCTGAAACGTCCGTATGAAGAAGCAGACATCCTGAGAAAATCGGCAGAGGCAATGTCAGATTCAAAATCCAATTTTATGGCGACAGTGAGCCACGAGATACGCACTCCAATGAACAGCATAATTGGTTTTTCCGAACTGGCGCTGGACAGCGAGGCTGCGCTGAAAACAAGGGACTATATAAGGAATATAAAAACTAATGCAAATTGGCTGCTGCAGATAATCAATGACATACTTGATATATCTAAAGTTGAATCCGGAAGAATGACTGTAGAAAATATCCCGTTTGAAATGCATGAATTATTTTCAAGCTGCAGGACAATAATAATGCCAAAAGCGGTTGAAAAAGGCATAACCCTGTATTTTTATGTTGAGCCAAGCCTGGGTAAAAAACCCCTGGGCGATCCTGCAAGACTGCGCCAGGTGCTTGTAAACCTTCTTTCCAATGCAGTTAAATTTACAAACACCGGAATGGTTAAACTTCATGCTGTACTAAAAGAGATGAATGAGAAAACCATCACTATGTACTTTGAGGTAAAGGACAGCGGTATTGGCATGACGCCAGAGCAGATTAGCATGATATTTGATCCCTTTGCGCAGGTAGAAACCGGAACAGTGCGCAGGCAAGGCGGTACAGGGCTTGGGCTTGCGATAACAAAAAATATTATAGAGCTGATGGGCGGAAAACTTTCTGTTGACAGTTCTCCCGGCATTGGTTCAAAGTTCAGCTTTGAGCTGATATTTGACACCATTGATGTGAATGATGATGAGTTCATCGATGAAAAAATAATTATTAACGAGATTGAAAAACCTGCCTTTAACGGTGAAATTCTGCTATGCGAAGACAATCTTATGAATCAGCAGGTTATTTGCGAACATCTTGCAAGAGTGGGTTTAAAAACTGTTGTTGCAGATAATGGAAAAATCGGCCTTGAACTGATAAAAAGAAGAGCGGACAGCGGCGAGAAGCAGTTTGATCTTGTCTTTATGGATATACATATGCCTGTTATGGACGGCCTTGAGGCGTCAGCGAAAATCATGGAACTTAAAACAGGAGTCCCTGTTGTGGCAATGACAGCTAATATAATGTTTAACGACAGGGAAATTTACAAAAAGAGCGGTATGACTGACTGTGTCGGGAAACCCTTTACATCCCAGGAATTGTGGCGCTGCCTTATGAAATACCTTATTCCCATGAGCAAGACTAAAGAGCATAAATATATGCAGCTTGAAGCGGATATGGAATTCCAGAAAAACCTTCAGACTTTATTTGTAAAATTAAATAAAGACAAATATGATGAAATAACTGCCGCAATGGAAGAGGGCGATCTGGCGCTGGCGCAAAGGATGGCGCATACATTAAAGGGAAATGCAGGGCAAATTGGAAAAATTATACTTCAAAAAGCTGCCGCTGATATAGAATACCAGCTAAAAAGCGGAAAAAATACAGTAACCGGAGAACAATTAATAATTCTTAAAACCGAGCTTGAAATGGTGCTGAATGAATTCTCTCAGGATATCAAACATAAAGGATGGTAGGAAATGGAGGTAAAAAAGAATTCTCTGCTTATTGTAGATGATGAAAATTCAAATCTTAAGGTACTTACATACATACTCGGTCAGGATTATACAATTTATACATCTTCAAACGGAGCAAATGCAATTGAAAAAGCAAGAGAGTATGTTCCGGATCTTATTTTGCTGGATATTTTAATGCCTGGTATGGATGGATACCAGACGCTTTCTGAAATAAAGAAGTGCAATATAGTTAAGAAAACACCCGTTATTTTTATTACAGGGCTGGACAGCGATGAAGACGAAGAAAAAGGCCTGTCTCTTGATTCCGCCGATTATATAACAAAGCCCTTTAATCCGACAATTGTCAAGTTAAGGGTTCGCAACCAGATTCAGATTGTAAACCAGTTGCGTACAATTGAAAAACTAATAATGATTGATCAGTTGACAAACATTCCAAACAGGCGCTGTTTTGATGACAGGTTAAAAATGGAATGGAAACAGGCAATTAGGGAGAACACGCCAATCAGCCTGCTGGTGATGGATTTGGATAAATTTAAAAATATAAATGACACTTACGGACATCTGCAGGGTGATATTGTGCTGCAAACGGTTGCAGAAGTTTTTTCTCATTCTTTTAAACGTCCGGGGGATTTTGTAGCCAGATGGGGAGGCGAGGAATTTGTTGTTCTTATGCCGAATACGCAAATGGAAGGAGCTGTTGAAGTAGCCGAAAAAATCCGCAGTGATGTGGAAAGCAGGGTTATGCCAAGCCTTGATCATTCCAGAATAACAATAACAATCAGTATCGGCGTTAATTCAATTGTGCCGACTCTGGACTGTCTGGTTGATTCATTCATTTCCAATGCGGACAAAGCGCTTTACAACGCAAAACAAACCGGCAGGAATAAGGTTGTTTGTTATAATAAAGATTTAATTAAATGAGCCTCCGCGGGGCAAACCCCACGTATCTTAAGAGTCGAGATGTAACAAAGCGGAGGCTCGTTCGTAAGGAAATTTATTATACCGTCTGGTTTAATACCAAATATTCCAAAACTGAATGTAATTAGAGCCGCAGCAAGCCGCGGGGTATTAAACCAGACTTTCGAATAAAATTTTAAAAACCTCGTTAAATGGCTTCCTTAAGAAAGTACAAAATTCTGTATGTTTTTGCAGTCTTTTCCGGCCGGAAACAGGCTGCTTTAGGCATGCGCTTCTATTGCCGATAATGAAGCATGAACCTCACCCGGAACGGAGTGAGACCTAGCATAAGGAGGTCACCCTCGTGATCAGAGGATGGTATACAGGCGCCAGCGGAATGAGGGCGCAGCAATGGCGGCTTGATGCTGTAGCAAACAATTTGGCCAATGTGGACACAGACGGCTACAAAAGGGATGTTGCGTCTTTTAAGGCATTCCCAGAAATGCTGCTGCGGCGAACTGACGATGACGGAGTTTATAAGCATCCCTTTGGTTCTGCGGACGCTGCGCCTATTATTGGAAAGCTTGGAACAGGCGTGGAATTAAACGAATTATTTACAAGTTTCACCCAGGGCGCGCCGAAAGAGACAACAAGCGACTTTGATCTCATGCTTGAAGGAAGAGGTTTTTTTGCAGTCGCAACTCCTTACGGGGAGCGTTATACAAGAAACGGTTCATTTATACTTGGCAAGGAAGGATATCTTCTTACAAAAGAGGGGTTCCCGGTTCTTGGCGAAAACGGCCCTGTCAATGTAAAAGCAAATAATTTTAAAGTCGACGCTGACGGCAGAATATGGATAAATGCTGCGTATCAGGATGATCCGGAGTTAATGGTAGGAAGGGAAGCGAATCTCTGGGAAGATCCGGTCCTTCTTGATGTTTTAAGAATAGTAGAGTTTGAGCTTGATCGTTATCTGGAAAAACAGGGTTCCAGCCTTTACCGCGAAAGCCATACATCAGGCCCTGCGATAAGCATGGCAGGCGAGATGCGTCCAAAAGTTCTACAGGGTTTTCTTGAATCCTCCAATGTTGATCCTGTAGTGGAAATGGTTCAGATGATCGAAGTGAACCGCGCTTATGAGGCAAACCAGAAAGTGATCCAGACAGAAGAGGCAATGCTTGGCACCTTGATTAATCAGGTAGCTAAATTCGGTTAATAATATACAGGAGAGATAAATGGTAAGGAGTTTATGGACAGGCGCAGCCGGAATGATTGGGCAGCAGGCTAATATCGATACAATTTCCAATAACCTTGCAAATGTAAATACGCACGGTTACAAAAAACAGCGTGCTGATTTTGAAGATCTGATTTATCAAACCATAAAGACGGCGGGCACTCCTGCTACAGAGGACACTGTTGTTCCTGTCGGCATTCAAATGGGTCATGGCGTCAAGCTTGCGGATACCCAGCGTGTTTTTTCACAGGGAGCGCTTCAGGCTACCGGTGTGGGAACTGATATTGCAATTGCCGGGGAAGGTTTTTTCAGAATACAGATGTATGACGGCTCTCAAGCCTATACGCGTAACGGCAATTTTAAGGTTGATTCTGACGGGCGTATGGTTACAAGCAACGGCTACTGGCTTCTGCCTGATATAATTATGCCTGAATTGTTTCTGCCCGAAACCATCAATATAACCAAAGACGGCAGGGTAAGCGTTCAGATTCCGCGTGACGGCGAGCTTGTCGAAGTTGATGTAGGCAGAATCGAACTGTACCGTTTTCCGAATCCGGTCGGCCTTACAGCGATAGGTGAAAATTTGTTCAAGATAACCCAGGCCTCAGGGGAAGCCATTCCGGGTACGCCGGGTTATGAGGGGATGGGCTCTCTTGAGCATAAATTCCTTGAAATGTCAAACGTTGCTGTTGTACAGGAAATGGTTAACCTTATTATCGCACAGCGCGCTTATGAGTTTAATTCACGTACTATACAGACAAGCGACAGTATGCTTGGCACAGCGACAACGTTAAAGAGGTAATTAAATGGACATAGCCGGATTTGGATTGCAAAACCCCGGGTTAATGCACATGGATAATATTCGCATGAACTCAAGTCCGGCTGTTCACAGCCCTAATGATTTTGCAGAAGTGCTGAAGAGAGCTTCAGCGTCGTCTGCAAATACTGCCCAGATGCGTCCTGAAGAAGCGCCGGTTGATAAAAACGACAAGCTATACCAGCTCTGTCTTGAGCTTGAAACATTCTTAATTAAAAATCTTTTAACCAGCATGAGAAATACTGTGCAAAAATCCGGTCTTATAGAAGAAGGCTTCGCCGGAAAAATGTATGAAGATATGCTCTACGAAGAATATGCCAAGGATTTTACAAAGAATGCAGGTTTTGGTCTTGCAGAACAGGCATTCAGGCAGTTAAAAAGGCTATAACTCATCCGGGACAGAAAGCTGCCCAGGGTTTTTAATGCTACATAAAGTGCTAAAAACTTCGATAATATTAGTATGAGTTCAAAACGCAAACAGCATGATAATGAAAAAATAAGTTTTTCCATTGGCGCCAAGTTAATAATTATTATTTCGGTTATTGTAATTCTTTCCCTTGGTTCAATTACCGCTCTTGTTTACTGGCTGGGACAGGCGGATCTGCAAATTTCTGCGGAGGAAAATAACATTGAAATGAATCGCCGCTCTGCTGCGGAAGCTGAAACTCTGCTTGCTTCGATGCGTGCCAGTTCAAGGTTTTTAATTCAAACTGCCGTTTCCCAGGGCAGGGAATCGATAAATTTTTTCTGGACAGAAAATCCGCAGATCGCATCTGTCTTCTTTATTATTCCCGGCAGACAGGAACAATTGCTTGTTAATGATAATTTTTTTGTTTCGCGCGAAATTGACAGAACTCTTGCCGCTTCATTTTTTAATAATCACAGAGCGGCTCTGGAACGCGCTGTGCGCGGAGAAACAGTCCTTAAAAACGCGGCGCCTCATTTTTCAGAGCCTATGCAGGCTCTTTTTTTCCCCTGGCAGAATGGGGGAGCGGGAGCTGTTCTGTTTTCATCCGAAACCCTGAATCAGAATTTTAGCTTTGGATTGAATCGATCTTATATGATAAACACGGAAGGGGAAGTGCTTTCTCATTCCGATTATGAAATTATAAGGAATGGTAAAAATATCGCTGACCTGGATTTTATCCGCACCATTCTTGCCGGTTCCGAGCGAAGCAGGCAGATGCTTTTAGAAACAGATTTTGGCATTACTCCGTCACAGCCCTGCTTTACAGGAGTAATTCAGGAATTATTGGACAGAGTCACGTATTATCTTGCAAGCATGGGTTATACCTATGAGAAAAAAAACCGCCAGTATATTGCATATACCAAACTGAACGCCATGGGAGCTGTTGTAATAACAAGCGTTGAGTATGACAAAATATTTGAAGGGATTACCGCGGCTGCACGGCGGAATATCTGTCTTACGATAGTTTTTTTAATTATTTCAATTATTTTCATCTGGTCTTTTTCAAAGACAATTTCCAGTCCGTTAAAAAAACTTTCATCTGCCGCGCGGCAGATTGAAGCCGGCGATTTTAAACCGGATGTGCATTCCAAAAGCCGTGATGAGACCGGTGTACTTGCTTCCAATTTCCAAAAGATGTGTTCGGCGCTGCGTGTTTTCGGTACGTTTGCGGACAGGAAGATTGCTGTAAAAGCTATGCGCGGCGAAATTGAACCGGACGGTTTACAAAAGCACGGAACTGTTTTCTATTCGGGCATTCACGACTTTGCCGTTAAATCGGAAGCCTTTGCAAGGTTTTTCGGAGCGGAAGCTTCCGGTAAAATTATTCAATGGCTTAATAATTATTTTACCCGGATGGCTGAATGCGTGGAAAAAACAGACGGCATAGTTGATAAATTTATAGGGGATAAGCTTATGGCTCATTGGGGAGCCGCATATACCGCAGGAAGCCCGCGCAAGGATGCGTTCAATTGCATCAAGGCAGCCTTGATGATGCGTAAAGCGCTTTACTATATGAACAAGGAACGCAGAACAGGGGATCCGGCAAATCCGGTAATCCGTATTGGATGCGGTATAAACTCAGGTCTTGTTACAGCAGGCCAGCTTGGCAGTGATAAGCGTATGGAGTATACAGTTATCGGCGATCCTGTTGATCTTGCTTTGCGGATAGAGGAGCTGACTAAATCTCTTTGCGCGGATATTTTAATTTCCGAAAATACCTGGAAGCTTACCGGAGATAAATTCTTGACTGAAGAAATGCATGCTGTAACAGTCAGGGGGATGGCAAAGCCTGTGCGTATTTTCGCTGTTATTAATTTTTCCGGTGAGATAAAAGGGCCTCAAAGCCTTGATGATGTGCGCAGCCTTCTTGGCATGGAACAGCCGGAACTGGAAGAGATTGGTTAAATACAGACTATGTAAAGCATAAAACAGGTTAAAGCGCTTGTTAGTTTATTATTGCATTTATTATATAGACAGTAATGTTATATAAAGCATGAGCGACCGCTATCCCGTGAAGGGAATTGTACCGCAGGAAAATAAAACCAAGGATTGTTCCGCATAGGGCTGCGTTTAAAAACCCCCAGGGGCCTTCGTTGATATGGCAGATCGAAAACAGCGCCACTGACAATACCAGCGCCGATGATGCGTTTAAGTTTAATTCCTGCCTTCTTGATAACAGGTAGAACCGGAAAAAACTCTCTTCAAGGTAGGCTGCGAAGATGCAGACAAAGCAAAGCACTATCCAGTCCGCTGCCGAGACCGGTGAGTAAAATACCGCCTGCGCAGAAGCTCCTGTAAAATACGCCGATACAAATGTTATTGCAAAACCTGTTAATAAAAGACATGGCAGTGCAATTAAACCTGAAACAATGTCCTTTTTCCCGGGTCTTATAATCCTGTATTCCAGCTTCCATGTTTTGAATAATATGTACCAAATTAGCGCAAGAGACGGTATCAGATGAAAAAAAAGTTTTAAAATTTCAGCCGCTGCGGAGAAGCCTGCTGTTCCGCCGGCAAACCTGGCTGCCGGGCCGGAAAAAAACAGGAGAATATAAAGGATTGCGGATTCTATATATATACCCATATTTTTATTTTTGTATTATAATGGAAAATATAAAATTAATCATTATGTTATGAGGTAGGATATTGATACCTTTTATTGTGCTTCTGTTCTTTTGTCTCGTTGCCGCCATTTTTCTGACGCAGTCAAGGGCGAAATCAGGAAACTGGATTCAATTTTTTGCTAAAGGAAAAGAAGCGGGTTTTTCAATTAAGGATATGGAGCAGTTAAGGAAGCTTGTATTCAACTGCGAAATTAAAGATCCTGCAGCGATTTTTAAATCCCAGAAGCAGTTTGAAACAATTATACGTTCCATGGTTAATTCTGTAAGGCTGTCCGGAGAGCGCAGTGATCCTGTAACCCAGCAGTTTCTTTCCAAGCTCTTTGATTATTTTAAAAAAATAGAAATGGAAGCAGCCGAGAATAAAACCCGTATTAACAACTCCAGGCAGATCAGCGAGGGGCAGGTATTGCGTGTTTTAGTTGCGGGAACAGGAGTTTACAAATCTGAAGTTGTAAAAAATTTCGGCAACTATCTTACTATTTCGCGCCCTGTGAATTCAAAAAACAGCGCTTCCATGCAATGGCATGGCATTAAAATTTCTGTGTATTTCTGGCGCGAAGACGATGCAGGCTATGTTTTTGACACAGAAGTAACAGACGAAGTTTTTTCAAAGGGTATTTCCTCTCTTAAGGTTGAACATAACGATTCGCTTTTCAGGACGCAAAAGAGAAAATCGCTGCGTGTTAAATTTTACAAGCCGGCATTTCTGTATATTGTGGATGAGGGCGATAATCCGCACAGGCTGGAAAAATCGCCTGGTTTGCGATGCATGCTGGAAGATATTTCCGATACAGGCTGCGCATTCAAGGTTAACGGACAGGCTACGGTAGGGCTTCGGCTTAAGGTTCAGTTTTCTCTGGACAGGGTTCCTGTCTGCATGCCGGCTACAGTCCGCTCCGTTGAATATAGCCAGGACACAAATGTATCGCTTGTGCGCATGGAAGCGGATCCTCTTCCAATTGGAACACGGAACAATATTCTGTGCGAGGTGTTTGACATGCTGCCCGAAGATGACGATGATGAACTTCCTTTCCGCGTACTGGAAGATGAAACTAATGCGGCTGTCAATCAAGACGGGCAAAACGGATCAGGAGTTCAGGAATGATTAAAACTTTTTGTTTTGTTTGCGGCTCATGGCGGCGATTTGCATTATTCCTGTTTATCTTTTTCTCTTTGTGTGTTTACGGCGATACATTGAACGAATCTGCGGATATATCAATATTGCAGGAAGCCGCCGCCGAAGAGATTCAGGATCCGGAAGAACTGTGGAAGCTGTTTTTATCAAGTTCCGACACGAAAAAAATGACAGATATTCTTGCCGCTCTTGGCGATTCAGGCAGAGGGAACAGATTTGTAATAGACAACCTTAATAATTATTTGATGGGAATGAATCTCCTGTTCAGATCAGGCTCATCTGTTAATTATACGATTGTTTCGGCCTGTATCTCCGCGATCATGGAGTTGGGTGACAGCTCTTCTTATCCGGCCTTGTTTTCCGTTCTTTATGCCGGCTATCCGGAAGTGATTGCATCGGAGGCATACGGCGCGCTGGATGTAATTCCAGGAAACCTTTATCAGTTTCTGTTAAATGTAATTATGAATAATCCGCCTGCTGAAAAATTTGCCGCTTTCAGAACTGGAATCAGCAGCGACAGGCTTGTAATATCAGAACGGGGACAGCTTGCAGAACGCGCTCTTGAACAGGCGCTTGCAGGCGCTGATGATAACATCGATTTATCCGCGATACGTTATTCTGCAGTAAACACTCTAGCAGCGCTGAGGTGGACCCGCGCCAATGCGCTTGCCATAAGGCACTATTACCGCGTGCAATCAGATTTTCTTTTGAATAATATTCCAAAGGAGCGCTTTTTGGAGGCCATTGCTTTTCTTGGCGCCGTTGGAAATTCAGACGCAGCTTTAGTGCTTGGTTTACAGCTTGGATTAATAAACGCAAGGACAGAAAGCACAGGCTCTTTTGATCCGGATATTACAATAGCGATTGTCAGAGCCCTTGGAAATATCGGCTTTCATGCCGCATTTGATCATTTGCTTTCTGTCTGTAATTTACCGTACCCCGAGGATATTGTTGCCGCGGCAGGGGAGGCGATTGATCGCCTTAAATGGTAATTCACATCATTAATCGCCTTGTTCTTCCTCCAATTCAATACGCAGCGGCCGGAGCCGCAATTGGTTTTTATTTTTTATTTCATGCGCATATTGCTTTTATAATCGTATGTTTTTTACTTCTGCTTGCGGCATTCAATTTTTTCAAAGTTCTTTCATCGTTTAATAAAGAATCACGCATGTTTCATATTGCAGCTGTTTGTTCCGCCGCCTTTACGATAGGACTTTCTGTTGGTTTATGCGCCGCAGCCGAAGGGTACAATAATGTAAATTTCGGCATTCCGCAGGAGAATGTAATCGCCATAGAAGGCGTATTGCTTGAAGATCCAAGAATAATTTCCAGCGGCAGTATAATGGCAGGCGTTTCATTGCGCAGATGCGCAGGAGAAAACGGCTTGCGCGTAAGCAGCAGAGGGGATGTAATGGTTTTCTTTCCGCCGGAAAGCGCGGACAGATTAAAACAGTTCGGACGCGGCGCGGTAATTTTTGCAGAGGGTTCTTTGCGTTCTTCAGACACACCCGGCAATTGGACTGTCAGCGCAAAATCATTGCATGTTGTAAAAAAAGCTCCTGCAATCGAACAGATGCGCACGGGAATAAGGCTTAATTTAATCAGCCGTTTTGATAAATTGCAAAACAGCGGAGGCCTTGCTCTTGCGCTTCTTTTGGGCATTAGAGACAATCTTGATACAGCCCTTGTATCTGTGTACAGGAATGCAGGACTGTCTTACATTCTTGCTCTTTCAGGAATGCACCTTGCGATATTGACGGCGATAATATCTTTTCTATTAAAAAGGCCGCTTGGCCTAAAGGGATGCGCAATAGCAGGCGCAATTTTTATCCTGCTTTATTGTCTTTTTGTCGGCCCCATGCCGAGCCTTTACCGCGCTGCATTAATGTATATATTGGGAGTCCTTGCGATCCTTGGCGCTCTTCCAAAAAAGGCAATGTCAATTCTGTCGCTTTCATTTATAATACAGATAATTTTAACTCCGGCAGCGGGCAATTCACTTTCATTTATTCTTTCTTATCTGGCGCTGCTTGGAATTTTAATTACCGGCAAGGCTCTTATCTTTATTTTTGAGGGAAAGATACCTTCATTTTTATTGCAGCCCCTTTCAATTTCGTGCGGCGCATTTATATCAACAGCGGGTGTCTGCATTCTTGTTTTTGGATATATTAAACCTGCAGGAATTATAGCCGGTCTTTTTATTGTGCCGCTTACAACCCTGTTTATGACAGGCTCTATAATCTGGCTTGTTCTGGATTTCATCTCTTTGTCATTTCTTCTTAATTTTCCGCTTTCTGTTTTGTACCGGTTTATGGAGCTGATTGCTTCTCTCTCATCTTACATACCCGGCATTTCTTCGGCGCACTATGTTGTACTTGTTTTGTCAATTATACTGATGCTGCTAATCACTGTCCTTGAACAAAGACGCCGGGCAGCCATGTTAAAACTGGAGAGCTTTCCGTGACGTTAAATTATAATTCATCTTCGGAATTAAGAATATTTCTTGAGCAGGAAAAACTTGGGATGCAAAAAAGATTCGGCCAAAACTTTCTTGTTAATCCCCAGGCAAGGCAGGCTCTTGTTAAAGCTCTTTGCGCGCAGCCCAATGACGAAATATGGGAAGTAGGTCCCGGGCTTGGCGCAATGACATCGCTGCTGCTGGAAATGAAGTACAAGGTAAAGGCCTTTGAAATTGATCTTGGCTTCATCCGTGTTTTAAAAAAAATGTTTTTGCAGGATGAAAACTTCAATCTTGTTGAAGGTGATGTAATGAAGACATGGCCTTCTCATGCAAAAGAAGGGCCTGCGCCTTTTCTTTTGGGAAATCTTCCGTACAATGTTGCTGCTGCCCTGCTGGCGGATTTTATTGAGAAGGGCTGCGTTTTTTCCCGCATGGTTGTTACAGTCCAGAAAGAAGTTGCCATGCGCATGGCTGCACCTGCGGGGCATAATGACTATTCTTCATTTTCTGTATTATGCGCTTCTGTATACAATGTTAAGCCGTTTTTGCTGATAAAACGGGAATCATTTTTTCCGCAGCCGAATGTTGACAGTATGGCCGTTCTTCTTGAAAAAAAAACACATTCAAACCCCGCAGAGATCCCCCGTGTTTTTTACACGCTTGTCCGTTCTCTTTTTGCATCGAGACGGAAAACCGTAAAAAATAATTTAACATCTTTTTTATCATCACGTTACGGAAAATATCAGGCGCAGGATTTGTGCGCTGCTGTTCTAAAGGAAAATGCCCTTAACGAAAACGAAAGAGCGGAAAATCTGGAGCTGGAAGCGTTTTTATCGCTTGCAAAATCCATTGATAATATGCGAGTATGTAAACAGAAATGTTAGTTGCGCAAAACATTGCAGAAATAGAAGAGCGGATTCAAAATGCCTGCAGCAGAGCCGGCAGGAAACGCAGCGAATTAATACTGATGGGCGTAACAAAGTTTGTGACGGCGGACAAAATAAAGGAAGCCTATAATGCCGGGGTGCGGTATTTCGGAGAAAGCAGAGTAAAAGAAGCTGCGCAGAAATTTGAAACTTGCAGGGATGATTTTCCGGAAGCCCGTCTTCATCTTATTGGCTCCTTGCAGCGCAACAAGGCAAAGCAGGCTGTTAATTTTTTTGACTGTATACAATCGGCGGACAGGGATGAACTTGTCACAGAGCTTGCCAAACATTCACTTGAGCGTTCTGAGCCTCTGGAAGTTTTACTTGAGCTGCACACAGGAGAAGAATCAAAGAGCGGTTATTCAGGTCTTGATGCTCTTTTTAAAGCGGCGGAACTTGTTTTAAGCTGCGGAAAACTAAAACCTGCAGGCCTTATGACAATGGCTCCGTTTACAAAAGACAGCAAATTGATACGCTCGTCTTTCAGGCAGCTTTTGAATGCGCAGAAGGAACTTAAAAAGCGGTTCCCGCCGGAAAATTGGGCCTGTCTTTCCATGGGAATGTCAAACGATTTTGAAATTGCAATAGAAGAAGGTTCAACATTATTAAGGATTGGCAGCGCTGTTTTTAAGGATTAATATTGGGAAATGATGAAAAAAATATTTTTTGCATTTTTTTTATTTTCTCTTTTTCTTGCGCCCATGTATAAGGCGCAGGCTCAAAACTTAAGTACAACAAATACAACCACAGCTGTTTTTGATACTACCGGTTTTCCGCAATGGGCAAAAGATATGCGGCGCTGGAATATAATTACATTTGGTTTATTTCCGTTTTCCATGTTTGTCGTCACATTTTCCATGGATATGATCCGGTGGAATAATGCGAACGGCATGGATTTCTCCGATCAGGGGCGTCGTTATGCGCCATGGCCGATGAAATCTGCGGGCGCTTTTGAAATGACAAACGATGAGTATTTAAGGACTATTATGCTTGCTTTGGGAGTGTCGGCTGCTGTTGCGCTTGTAGATTTGCTGATTGTAAACATAAAAAGAAACAATGAGCGCCGCCGTCTGGAAAGTCTGCCGTCCGGAATATTCGAGATAGAAAGGAGGCCGTACCCTGAAGCAGAGGAGCCGCCCGGCGGCAATAGCGAATAATGCCGGATTTTTTACACTTAATTGAAAGTGAAATAAACTCATTGCGGCTGGACAGGTATGTATCGGAAATCCTTGGCCTTCTTTCACGCTCACAGATAAAAGCAAAATGTTTAAAAGCAAAGGTTAACGGAAAAGAAGTAAAAATTTCAAAATCTGTAAAGCAGGGAGATCGTCTTGAACTATACTGGACAGACAGTCCGCCTGTTGATTTAGTCCCGCAGGATATTCCGCTTGAAATTATCTACGAAGATGAAAGATGTGTTGTAATAAATAAGGCTCAGGGGATGGTTGTTCATCCCGGGGCAGGAAATATGCAGGGCACTCTTGCAAATGCACTGTACTACAGAAGGCTCAATAAGGGCGGCAAGGAAGGCGTATACAGTGTCCGCCCCGGCATTGTTCACAGGCTTGATAAGGAAACATCCGGTATTATAATCGCAGCCTACGACGATGAAGCGCATGCATTTCTTGCGCAGCAGTTTAAAGCGCGTAAGGTTAAAAAAAATTACATAGCAATTATCAGCGGAACGCCAAAGGAAAACAAGGGACGTATTGAAACATGCATCGCAAGAGACCCAAGGAACCGCAAGTGTTTTACAGTTTCATCTGAAGGAAGAAATGCTGTTACTTTTTACAAGCTTATAAAAAGCTGGAAGACGCATTCGCTGCTCCTTCTCCGTCCGCGTACGGGGCGTACTCATCAACTGCGTGTGCATTTACGCCATCTTGGGCATCCTGTCCTTGGAGACCCTGTTTACGGTAACAAAGACAGCATGTTTGCAGAGGCAAGCCTTATGCTGCACTCAAGGGATTTGTCTATTATTTTGCCTGGTGAGACAGAAGAGAGAATTTTTTCATCTTTAGCGCCTGAGCGTTTTATTTCCATTTTTAACAAGCTGGACAGGATGAACAAACATGGATAATATGCCCTTCATTCTTGATGAAACCGGAGATTTTGCTGTAGTTTTTAAACCGCCGAAGATGCATTCAAGAGGCCAGGGTACAAACGCGAAAGAGCAGGGAACCCTTTTCTCCTGGTATTCAATGCAGTCTCCCTTAATTTTTGATATTATGCACCGTCTGGATTATGAGACACAGGGGCTCGTTCTGTTTGCGAAAAACAATAAGAGCCATGATTTTTTTAAGACAGCCCAGGATAAGGGTGAGTTTACAAAGGAATATTCCGCTGTCTGCCAAAAAATTGACAGTTCAAAAATTATTGAAGGATTTCCCGAAAAAAAATTAATGCCGCCGCTTGAAGCGCCGTTTGTTATTGAAAGTTATTTCCGCCCCTTTGGCCCAGGAAGAAAACTTGTGCGTCCCGTGACGGACGACAGCAAAAAACATAAAGAGATTGCAAAGAACAGAGATGGTTTTTACAAAACAGAAATAAAAAATATAAAAGACAATGTTTTAACAGTTCAGATTAAAAGAGGGTTCCGTCATCAGATACGCTGCCATCTTTGCTGGATTGGTTTTCCTATTTTAAATGATCCCCTGTATCCTGTTCCGGCGGAAGAACCCTTAGGTGAGCTTTCCCTGCGCGCCCATGCGCTTTATTTTCCTGACCCTGGAGGGGGAAAAGAGCGCGAGTACAGAATACAGTCCCTGTGTTAATCCTGTGCTTTGAAAATTTTTTATCTATATGATAAAATAGAATATGCAGGCTGATGAATTGTTTAAACCGCTCTCCAATGTTTATTTTGTAGGAATTAAGGGAACAGGCGTTTGCGCGCTTGCGGAGCTTATGCACAATGCCGGTTTAAAATGTTCAGGCAGCGATATTCCGGAAGTTTTTTACACAGATGAAATTCTGAATGAACTTGAAATCCCGTTTTACGAAAACTTTGATCCTTCGCGTATCAATAAAAACATCGATATAATAATTCATTCAGCAGCGTACTGCGAAGATTCTAATCCGGAACTTGCAAGAGCGAAAGAACTTGGAATACCGGCGCTTAAATATACGGATGCTCTTGGCGCATGGTCGGCGAAATTTGATTCAACCGGTATCTGCGGCGTTCACGGAAAAACCACTACTACGGCAATATGCGGCGTGTTAATGCAGGCGGCATCCATTCCTGCGCAGATCCTTACCGGCAGCGCCGCCATTAATTTTGCAGGCAGGCCAAGATCGACGCTTTGCCTTGGTAATAAATATTTTATCGCGGAGACCTGCGAGTACCGCAGGCATTTTTTGTCATTCTGTCCGCGGCGGATTATCCTTACATCTGTAGAAAGCGACCATCAGGATTACTTTCCAACATATGAGTCAATACGTGATGCCTTTGTCGAGTACTGCCGCCTGCTTCCGGAGAAAGGGCAGCTTATTTATTGCGCTGATGACCCCGGCGCAAGTGAGGTTGCGGATATAATTAAAAGCGATAATCGCACAATAGAAATTATTCCATATGGTTTTTCAGCCGGCGGCGGTTTTAAGATTATGTCTTATAAAGTTGAAAACGAAAGGGCAGTATTCTCTGTAGCCGGATTTCCGGGTGATATAAAACTGCGCATACCAGGCCGCCACGAAGCTCTTAATACAGCAGCAGGCCTTGCGCTTGTTTATGCTCTTGCAGAAAGTGAAAACCCCGGGGAAAAAAATATCCTGAATGAAAAACAAATACAATCAATAAAAACCGCGCTTGAAAATTTCAGGAGTACCAAACGGCGCAGCGAAATTACCGGTGAAGCAAAGGGAATTATTTTCATGGATGATTACGGGCATCATCCGACAGCAATTAAAACAACGCTGGAAGGAATAAAAAGCTTTTATCACAAACGGCGCTTGATAGTGAGTTTTATGTCACACACATATACGCGGACATCCGCTCTGCTTGAAGAGTTTTCCGGATGTTTTAATGATGCGGATGTTCTTTTTCTGCACAAGATATACGCATCTGCAAGGGAAGATTACAAAGGCGGCGTTAACGGAAGAACGCTCCATGAAAAAACCGCCGCTGTCCGCGCTGCCGCAGGAAAAAAAGAAACTTATTATGCAGATGAAATTGATGATGCATTCAAGCCATTATGTGAAATGCTTAAAGAAGGCGATATTTTTGTCACTCTTGGCGCCGGTAATAACTGGCCTCTTGGTGAAAAACTTTTAGCGCACTTTAAAGAGGATAAAAAATGATTAGCATGACAGGTTACGCATACCGCGAAAAGACAGGGCAGGATTTGTCTGTTTCTGCAGAGATTAAAGGCCTTAACAACCGCTATCTGGAAATATATGTTAATCTTCCGCCGTGGCTATCCATGTATGAAGCTAATATCCGCGAAAAAATTTCTTCCTGCTGCGGCAGGGGAAAGGCGGAAGTTTTCATCCGGGTGCGCGAGCATAATGTGCCTGTCAATATCAATATAAATAAGAATGCGGCAAGAGCCTATTATGATGCGTTAAAAAAACTTTCGAAAGAACTTGGTATAAAAGAAAAAATCGGCCTTGCCTCCCTTCTTGGAATGGAAAGCGTTATCGAGATTGAAAAGAACCGTGATGCGGAACGTTACTGGCAGGAGATACAGCCATTACTGGATGAAGCCATTACGGCTTTTTGTCAGGAGCGGGAGAGGGAAGGAAAGCACACAGAAGAAGACATCCTCTCCCACCTTGGAATAATTGAATCATCATTAAAAAACATTTCTGCATTCGCCCCTGTAATAGAAAGTACCCTTAAGGAAAATATTAAGATGCGGTTTACGGAATTACTCGGAAACCAGGTTGATGAAAACAGGGTGATTGCAGAAACAGCTTCACTATTGTTAAAGTATACAATTTCCGAAGAAATCTCCAGGCTTGCATCGCATCTTGCGGAGTTCAGAGCAGAGACGCAGAAAAACAAAAGGCCGGGAAAAAAACTGGACTTTTTATGCCAGGAAATAAACAGGGAAATAAACACAATCGGCTCAAAGAGTGCTATTATAGAAGTAAGCAGCGAAGTATTAAGGATGAAGGAAACCCTGGAAAATATAAGGGAGCAGTTAAGAAATATTGAGTGATAGAGTAGCTCTGTGTAAAAAAAAGGAGAGGGCGGATGAAGAAAGATATCAGAATCGCTATTTCCGGAAGAAGCGGCTGCGGAAATACAACAGTCAGTAATATGGTTGCAAAGGCTCTTGGTCTGCGTTTTATTAATTTTACATTTCGTTCGCTTGCCAATGAGCGTAATCTTGATTTAAAAAAAATACTTGAACTTGCAGAAAAAGATGATTCCATTGACAGGGAAGTAGATACACGGCAGATTCAGCTTGCCCGTGAAGGAGGCGGCTGTGTGCTTGGTTCGCGCCTTTCAATTTGGCTGCTGGAAGAAGCGGACTTAAAAATTTATCTTGATGCAGATGCGCAGACAAGAGCAGCGCGCATAGTTAACAGAGAGGGCGGCAGCCTTGAAGATGTTACCGTCTTTACAGCGGAACGTGACAGGCAGGATCATGATCGCTATCTGCGTATTTACAATATTGATACCAATAATTACAGTTTTGCAGATTTAATTATCGGCACTGATAATATTACGCCGCAGCAGATCGCAGATATTATTATAGAAAAAGCAGCCCTGATTTAACAGTGTTTTTTGCGTCGGGAACTGGAAATGATATATGATTAATAAAATAAATCCGCATAAACCGGCAGAGCAACCTGTGCAAAACGCTGATGCAAAACAAAAAATGCCGGCACAGGCTTTAAAATCACCTGCCCCTTCGCTTTCTGCAATTCCTCGTTCCGCCGCATCCCTTGCTGCCGCTGCAGGACTTCCTGCGGACAGGCTCTCTTCGTTTGTTATTTCTTTTGCGCGTTTTTTTTCACTGCCTTTAAAACCGCAGCTATTGGCGGATATTCGCCGTCAGGCTCTTGTACCGTCAAATCAGACTGCGCAGGCAAACCAGGAGAATCCATCAAGCGGTGTAAAAGCGCATAACACGCTGCGCGAGGCCCTGTCATTTGCTGCCGCAGCCGCAGAAAGCAAGGGAGTTGAGCTTCAGCCCAAAGGCCTTGAATCATATGCAGAAGCAGTTGACCCTGATTCGCAGCGGCAGGAACAAAAGCAAAGGAAACGCAGCAAAGAAAAAGATAAAAAAATAAATGCATCAGAGAATGAAGGCTCAAAAAAAGATTTTATTACAGCAGATTTATTAAAAAAAATGGCTTTGGAATATACAGAAGAAAATCCGCTTCTTGATATATTAAATAAACTGCCTTTAAAAAACGCTCAGCGCTGGATCGTCTTTCCGTTTGATTTTGACGGGTTCAGGGTTTCAATGAGAATCCTCCTTGATGAAGAGCATGCCTGTAATCGCGCTGTTTGCATGGTTCTGGATATATTAAAAACCGGCGGCGCAGAACCAAAAAAAAGACAGCTTTTTATATTGGAATCTGCAAATGAGAAACCGGTAAGATTGATTGTTTACAATAGACCCATGCTTGAAGAAAAGGCGCATCCTCAGTATAAAAGTGAATTGTCAGAACTTTTGGGAATTCAGTCAGAAAGAATATTTATCCGCAGCAGCGATGATTCATTTGCGCATGAAGCATGCTGCGATGAACCTTATACATTAATTGACGAGGCTGTGTAGTATGGGAAAAAGGAAAATAGCATCCGCCCTTGGCTATTCGCCAGGTGATCCTGCTCCTGTGCTTTTTGCATCCGGCAGAGACAAAAAAGCGGAAAAAATTATTGCTATTGCAGAGGAAGCAGGAGTTGCGGTTGTAGAAGATGCTGCGCTTGCTGCTCTGCTGGATGCAAGTGCGGCAAAACCCGGCGATTATATACCATACTGGTGCTGGGAAGCGGCAGCCAGGGTACTTGCCTTTGTAATGGATACGGAAGACTCGCATACCATAATAAATAAAAAGACTACTTGACTTTTTTCAGTATTTTTGCAAATATCAACGCAGGACGCATTTGCAGCAGTAATAATCCGGCGGCTGTCGTATAACGGCTATTACCCCAGCCTTCCAAGCTGGAGACGTGGGTTCGACTCCCATCAGCCGCTTAAAACTGCTTTCAAGGGTCCCAAAGCCGGCTTGCCAGGGCCGCTTTTCCATAAACCGGGCGCATAACTCAGCTGGTTAGAGTGCTTGCCTTACACGCAAGATGTCCAAGGTTCGAATCCTTGTGTGCCCAATGTTGATGCGGAGGAAAATTTGAAAAAAATTCTTTTAATATGCTTAATATCAGTTTTATTATTGTCGGTTTCATGTCAAAGAAGAAATGCAAATATCGATCCCTTTAATGATATGGGTGTAACTGTCCGCTTGCTTACTGATAATACAGGGGTGGATGATAAATCCTTTAACGCTGCCGCATGGAGGGGTATCCTTGAGTTCTACGGCGATACCTGGGCTAATCCAAGGCAGAGGGGAATGGCTTATGACTGGATTACCGCTTCAGATCAAAGCATGTATATTCCGAATCTCAGGCAGGCAACGGATGAGGGTTATGATCTTAGGATAGTAAATGGTTTTACATGGGACGATGCTGTAACGCAGGTTTCAAAAGATAATCCAAATCAAAAATATTTAATAGTTGACGTTGACTGGCTTGAAGCAAGTAATGTAATGCAGGCAGCTTATGCCGAGCATGAGGGCTCATATCTTGTCGGCGTTGCTGCGGCATTAAAGGCTGTAGAAGACGGCATTATAAATCCGCGTTTTGGTTTCATTGGCGGAGTGCCGGGCGCTGTTATTACCAAATTTCAGGTAGGTTATGTGCAAGGCATTCTCTCTGTAATTCCCGGCGCGCAGATAGTCGACTATTATGTAGGCAGCTGGAATGAACCGGCTCTTGCAAAGATACAGGCAATGAACTGGTATGACTCCGGCGTATATGCAGTTTTTTCTGCGGCAGGGAACAGCGGCAACGGGACAATAGCCCAAGCCAGAGAATACCGCGCTGCAGGCAGGAATGTCTGGGCAATAGGCGTAGATTCGGATCAATTTGAAGAAGGCTTGTTTAATGCAACAGAATCCGCAGTGCTTACATCAATGTTAAAGCGCGTAGAGAACAGTGTATTGTATACGCTTAACGCCGTAAAGAATAATACATTTTCTCCCAGAGTTATTGTTTTTGATTTAAAAGCCGATGGTGTTGGCTATTCAGACGCCAATCCGGCTCTGAGCAGAAATATCATCGACGCCCTGGAGATTGTTAAGGGGCAAATCTCAAGCGGCCAGATTACAGTTGCAGCTACCCTGGCGGAAGCCATGCAACTGCCTGGCTTTCCTCAAAACTTAAGAGCGATTGACGACTAAAACAAAAATATTTAAAGACTGGTTTCCTGATTTTTTTATAGGCGCGAAAACCGGGGTTCTGTTGTCAGCTTCAAATGCCGCCGTTTCTGCCGCGGTTGTGTTTCTTGGTTTTTTAATTGCTACAATACTCCTTTTAATAATTGGAAGAAATCCGCTTGGCATGTACCAGGCCATTTTTCAGGTTGTAAGCGGTTTTGATTCGCGCCGCGGCACATGGAATGCGCGTTATGTGGGAGAATGGTTTGTTCTTTCCATGCCTTTAATTCTCTGCGGTTTAAGCATGGGTTTCTCCGCGCGCTCGGGGCTTTTTAATATCGGCGCAGAAGGGCAGTACATTACAGGATTGACTGCGGCGCAGATTATAGCCCTTTCCTTTCCGCGTATCCAAATTTTGCACATGGCATTCGCTGTGTTAGGTGCAATGGCAGCGGGAGCCGCATGGGGAGGCATTGCCGGTTTTTTTAAGGCGCGTTACAGAGTTTCGGAAGTTGTTACAACTATTATGATGAATTACATTGCTTTGTATGTGCATCGTCTTTTCACATTAAGGATTCCGGGCAGCAATACTTTCAGAACGCCCGACTTTTCAGATACAGCATCGCTTTCAAGCTCCGTTTTGTCAGAGCTTACAAATAATTCAAGGCTGAATAACGGCCTGTGGTTTACATTGGCGGCAGTTCTGATTTACTGGTTAATAATGGAAAAAAGCACATTTGGATATTCTCTGCGCGCCGCAGGATTAAACAAGGATGCAGCCCTTTATGCCGGTATTCGCGTGAAGACCAACATTACAATTGCCATGACAATTTCCGGAGCGTTCGCAGGGCTTGCAGGCGCAGTTGTTGCATTGGGCGTATTTTCCCATGGGCGCGTGTTAGCGTCTTTTGAAGGATATGGGTTTGACGGAATAGCTGTCGCCCTTGGCGGAAATTGTACGGCAATAGGGATCACCGTTATGGGATTACTTTTCGGTATGTTAAAATCCGCCCAGCCTTTGATGCAGTCGCGGCAAATTCCAAGAGAAATTGTTTCGATTATTATGGGACTTGTTGTAGTTTTTATTTCACTGCGGCCGGGAATTCAAATGTTTACGCAATGGCGCCTGAAAATAAAAGCGCAAAAGAGGAATGAATGACAGGCATGCTTGTTCCGACATTAATGATTGTCTCTCCCATTTTGATTGCAGCCATCGGAGGCATGATCTGTGAGCGTGCGGGAGTTGTTAATATTGCGCTGGAAGGGCTTATGTCCATCGGCGCCATGACTGCCGCAATTACGCATGTGCTGCTTGAAACGCGCATTGGCTTTTCAATACCGCTTGCATTGCTTCTTGCTGCGCTGGGCGGCGGATTATTTTCATCCATTCATGCATTTGCCTCTGTTACTTTAAGAGCGGATCAGGTTATATCCGGTACGGGAATTAATCTTCTTTCAAACGGGCTGACGGTTTTTATCTGCCAGCTTGTGTTTCGTATGGATCGCAGCATGAGTTACAGGATGGGAATGCAGACTGATTTTACCGGATTATATCCAACCATTTGGATTGCTCTTGTTATTTTAGCTGCATCAGCTTTCATATTGTACAAGCGTCCCTTTGGGCTTCGTCTGCGCGCCGCCGGAGAGTATCCGCAGGCGCTGGCTGCAGCCGGGGTTAATGTTGTCAGGATAAAATATATTGCAGTTATAATTTCCGGTCTTCTTGCTGGACTTGCGGGAGCCTGCGTCGTTCTTACACAGGATATTCAGTTTACAGTTAATACAATTAACGGAAAAGGTTTTATAGCTCTTGCCGCAGTTTCATTCGGACGCTGGCTTCCTTTGGGTGTTCTTGGCGCAAGTTTTTTATTCGGCCTTTCATCGAGTCTGGCTGTAACTGTCTTTAATATAAGGAGTCTGGATTTTCTGCCTTCTGAAGTGTTTAATATGCTGCCCTATCTTATTACGCTTTTAACACTTGTGATTTTCAGCGGAAGAGATTACGCTCCAAAAGCAATAGGCCAACCCTACGATAAAACCAGGAATTGACCTTACAGGAAAATCGCAGTAATCTGTATTAATGTACAATACATTAATTGCATATCTTCTGTTTTTTCTCTCCGGCTTTGGAGTGCTGGGTTTTCATCGCTTCTATTTGGGAAAAATAGGCACAGGGCTTCTGTGGATGTTCACAGGCGGACTTTTAACAATAGGTTCATGGTTCGATTTTTTTACGCTTCCGGGACAGGTAAGAGAAGCGAACATACGCCAGGCAATTATAGATGAGTCAATGAGAAGAGGCACAAGCTGGCGTAATATTAATGACGGGCAAACCCGGATTGTACATGAAAAGGAACCAGTAGAAAGAGCAATACTAAGGCTTGCAAAATCAAATAAAGGCATTCTTACAGCAAGCGAAGTGGCGCTGGCTGCAAATATTTCCATGGACGAAGCAAAAAAAGATTTGGAAGCCATGGTTAACAAGGGTTTTGCCGAATTGCGTGTGCGCCAGTCAGGAACTCTTGTCTATACAATTCCAGATCTTATGGACAGTGACGAACCGCTTGTTGACTGATAATATCATTTTAAAATTACTTCTGTTCTGCCAAACCCGCCAAGCTCGGGCCGCGAAAAAAAATAATCTTCAACAGCAGGATCATTTTTAAGATAATCATGAACTCCCTTCTGAAGTATGCCGCTGCCTTTGCCATGGATAACAGAAAATGTTTTTAACCCGCAAAGCGAAGCTGCTTCAATTTGACGGCGGAGGGATTCTATCGCTTCTTCAAACCTCATGCCCCGCAGTTTAAGTTCATAAACTGCATTCCCGGATGATTCGCCGTACTCTGCTGCCCAGGATGTGAAAGCTGCGGATTTGGAAGGATTTTTTACAGGGGCGCTGAGTAAAAGCTCGCTTTCCGGAAAACTTATTTTAAGTGAGCCGATTTTAACAAGCCATGAAGTTCCGGCTGTATTTTTTTTATCTGCGCGTATAATTGTGCCGCGCTGTCTTGAGGGTCCTGCAAAAACATCCATACCGGGAGCAAGATCTGAAGCGGAAATTGATTTTTTCTCGTTTGCCAGTATTTGTTTTTTAATTGCGCGCTCTTCCGCCGCTAATGCCTCGCTTTCGTTTTCTGCGTAAGAAGCAAGTTCATTTAAAAATTCTTTTACCTTAAGTGTTTTTTTGCGGTCTACTTCGCCCTCTTTTATTTCGCGCACCAGGTTTTCAAGTGTTTTACGGCTCTCGCTCAGGAATTGTCCAAGCTTGCCGACGGACCCGCGTTTTAATTCCGCTTCTTTTTGACGAAGCTGCAATTCTTTTAAATCAGCTTTTCTTTTTTCTTCTTTTAGCCTGCTTTGCTCGGCAAGGCCTGTTTTTTCAAGTCCGGCAAGTTCTCTTTGTTTTTGTTCAAGTTCTTTTATCATTGCTGAAACATCGGATTTTTCTTCATTGATGTAATTTCTGGCGGCGCTTACAATCGCACTGTCAAGGCCGTTTGCCGCAGCTATGTCAATCGCCCTGCTTTCGCCGGGAAGTCCTGTGATAATTTTATATGTAGGTGAAAGCGTTTGCATGTCAAATTCCACCGATGCATTTTCTACGCCCGGTCTTGTATAACCGTAGTGCTTTAAAATACCGTGATGTGTTGTAACGATCATGCGCGCATTTTTTCCTATTAAATAATCCAAAACTGCCATTGCTATTGCGCCGCCTTCCTGCGGATCAGTCCCAGAGCCAAGCTCGTCAAGAAGAACCAGGGATTTTTCAGTAGCGCAGGATGTGATGGCCGATATATTTGTAATGTGAGCTGAAAATGTCGAAAGGGACTGATTAATGGATTGTTCATCGCCGATATCAGCATATATTCCGTCAAAGACAGGCAGAATGCTTCCTTCAGAAAGAGGGAGGGCAAGCGCGCTCTGGTTCATCATGGCAAGAAGCCCCAGGGTTTTCAGCGCAACGGTTTTTCCGCCTGTGTTGGGGCCTGTTATGATTAATGTGCGTGTATTATTATTCATTTCTATATTGATGGGAACCGCTTTTTTTATCATGGGATGGCGTGCCTGTATTAACAAAAGACTGTAATCCCCGCCGGAACCGGCTGCGCAGGCGAAATGCCCCTTTGTTGCGGCGGAATATTTTGCCCTGGCCCTTAAACATTCAAGTTCAATAATAGTTATATGAAATATTTTAAGGTTTTCCGCATGAACAGAAATATTTGCAGTTAACTCCCGCAGTATCCTGTGAATCTCGGCATCAAGATTTCTTTTTTCAAGTAAAAGTTCATTATTTTTTTCTACAACATCCAGAGGTTCAATAAATACTGTCTGGCCGCTTGATGATACTTCATGTACAATCCCGGGAATTCTTCCCCGGAAATTTGCTTTTACGGCAAGAACAGCCCTTCCGTCCCTCTGCGAAGGAAGATTAGATTGCAGCATACGCCTGTAATCATCATCTGCCGCATAACGCGAAACTGTATTCTTAAGTTCCTTGTCAAGGCTGCTTATGCGTTTTCTTATGGCGCGTAACACCGGAAGATCCCGCAGATTGCCGTCTCTGTCAATAATTTTAAAAATTTCAGATGCGGCAGGGCTGCAATCAGGAAGATCATCCAGCATTGAAAAAAGCGCCAATTTTCCTTTTGTCTGCTGTTCCCTGTATTCATTCCTGTCTTTGTTAAGCCATTTTGTCAGTTCAAGGCCGCGCTCAATAAAAAGCCCGATGGCAAGAGCCTCATCCAAATCAAGAACAGTGCTCTGTGTTTCAATCTTTGGAAGCAGAAAACCTGCGGAAGGCAGCCATGAACGGGGATCGTCGCCGTAAAATACAATCATCTGAAAAATGGCTTTAACAATGTCCTTGATATTTTCTGCAGAATCATCATAAACAGGATTAGAGTTTTTTATTCTGACAGACGCTTCTTCGCTTACAGACTGGGATGCAACATTTTCCAGTATCTGCGAATACTCCAAGAGGGTTTGAGTTTTTTCTGCAAGTGCATTTTTACCTGTCATATATTTATGTTATTTATAATTATCATTACCTTCAAGAGGGCAGCCTGCGCCTGCCTGATTGATCCGGCCTTTCCATGGCTGTAAGATCGTCCATTATTCTTATAAAACTTTCGTAGCGGTCTTCATGAATGACACCCGCATGTACGGCTTCCAGTATTTTGCAGCCGCGTTCAGTTTTATGCGAGCATGAAAGTCCAAAGCTGCACTTTCCCGCAAGCGGGGCAAACCCGCGCATAACAGTTATTAATTCGCCTGCTTCTATTCCGTCCGGGATAAACTGGCGGACTCCCGGAGTATCAATTATTTTTGCATCTTCGCAGGAAGGGATATCAAACATGAATGACATTGTAGTTGTATGAACCCCTCTGTCATATTTTTCATTTAATTCACCTTCTTTTAAATCCAGCTTTGGTTCAAGTGCGTTAATAATACTCGATTTTCCAACTCCTGATTGTCCTGTTAAAACGCATGTTTTTCCTGCGATCCCGCTGCGAAGTTCATCAATGCCTTCGCCTGTTTTTGCGGAAATGCGCAGAAGCCTGTAACCGATACGGCTGTATTCTTCAAGCCGCTCATCAATATCAATATCGTCATGAAAAAGATCCGTCTTGTTGCATATAACAACTGCGTCAATTTCTGCTATATCCGCCTGTAATAAAACCCTGTCGATGAAGCGGGGTCTGAAAGGAGGAGAAACCGCAGTGCATACGCACAGGACAAGATCGATATTAGCAGCCAGCAGCTGGCTGGCATCTCCTTTTTGATTATAACGGCAAAAAAGATTTCGTCTCTTTTCTACAGAAAGGACAAGCGCACTGCCGCTGTCTTTCTGACGCTCTGCAATAACCCAGTCTCCCGGCGCAAGGGGGTTGTAAAAATTTTCACATCCTTTTAAAACTTTTCCCTTGATTCTGCATTCAAGCTCTTCTCCCGATTCCATGCGGACAACCATGATATTGCGCGAGCTTCGGATAACAAGGCCTTTAAAAATTTCATTATCATTTTTCATAAGGTATCAAGCATATGCAGGGTAAACCCCAGTTTTTGAGAACGGTTTTTCCAGACAGGATCAGGCGGCTCTGTCCCTGTAAGCAGAAGGCGGTAATCAGAGCCGGATACATTACTTGCGCGAAGCATCCCGTTATTTTCATCCAGAAGAAATTCGATCCGCCTTGTAACTCCGTCAAGTGAATCGAAAATGCTGATGGACGGAGCTGCTTCGCGGCGGAACTCGTCAATAAGATATAAAAAATGCGTGCAGCCCAATACAATGGAACCTGCGCCTTCCGCCTGAAATATCCTGATGTATTTTCTTACAATTTCCGTTTTTTCATTATCATCCGCTTCGTCAAAACGCTGTTCGACAAATTCTACAAGCTCAGGAGCGGCAAGTCCGAAAATATTTTCACGGATGCCGCAATCCTGCGCAAGAAGTTTATTGTAGGGATCTTCAATTGTGCGCGATGTTCCAAGAACGCCTATTTTTCCGGATTTTGCAGCAGGCTTTATGGCAGGAACAGTTCCTACAAAGTGGAGCTGCGTAAATGTCTGCCGCAATGAATCAAGAGCGGAAACCGTTGCAGTGTTACACGCAATTACCGCAATTTTCGGATCTATTGTTCTTATAAGTTTTTCAGTTAGTTCAATAAGGATGGAGAGAAGTTCATCTTTTCCGCGGGGCCCGTATGGGAAATATTTGCGATCCGCAGCATAACAAATATTTTCGCGCAGATTTTTTTTTTGGAAATCCCTGCAGTATGGAATTCCGCCTATGCCTGAATCAATAAATAAAACCGGTCTGTTATCCATAATTATTTGAACAAATTATTAAATGCCTCTTTTGCGGCATCTGCCTTTTCCTTTTCTTTGGATTGTTCCTGGCTCTGCGCCAATGAAAACCAGTCGCAAAAATTGGCGCGCTCCTTGTCCGGCTGCATTTCCGCGCCCGGTTCACGGCAGTCGCCTCTTGAGCCGGGAAGAAAAAACCGGCAATTTTTGCATGAGCGCAGATCCTTGCCGCATTTCTGACACCTAAGAGAACGCCCGATTGGTTCAGCATCTTTAATTGGTAAGCCGCAATACCAGCACATGCTGCCATTTTAACCTCTGTGCGGCTGGTTGTAAAGACAAAAATATGTTAATATGAATGAATGTTCACGATTAATCCGTGCGCCGCAGGGTGCGGAAGGCCTGCCATAACAGGATATAATCTTTGTTTTATACATCAGGCAAATCCCGAACAGGAGCACATGCGCATCTGCGAATACATCCGGGAAAATATGACAATGAAAGATTTGTGCGTATCCGGCATGAAGTTTGAAAAGACAGATTTTTCCAGCCGCCGTTTTTACGGCTGCAATTTTAAAGATACCGGATTCACTAACTGTAATTTTTCCGGCATAAAAAGCAGAATGAGTTTTTTTGACTTTGCCGATTTTATTAATTGTGATTTTTCAAAGTCGGATATTCAATTTCTGTCATTTGCAGGAGCAACATTTCATAATTGCAATTTTGAAGGCACTGAGCTTGTGCATGTAAATTTTGAAGGCGCATCAATTAATGACACTTCATTTAATAATTCAAATTTATACAACAGCCGTTTTGTAAGCGCCGATTTAATAAGGACATCTTTTGTTAACTGCAATTTAAAGCGCGTGTTTTTTGCAAGCGCAAAACAGGATGATGTTATTTTTAAATCATCCAACACGGCGGAAGCTGTATTCGAAATGGAGGAGCAATGACGCTTCGCTTTAAATTTAAGTGCGGTTATAAAGCTGCGCGGGAATGCAGTAAATGAAACTTTTTTTTCAATACTGTTCTTACGGTTTCAGCAATTGTTATATTCTCGGAGCGGAAAACGCAAATCATGATCAGCAGAATGCGGCAATAATAGTAGATCCCGGAAATATGGAAAAAGTCACTTTGGAAATAATAGAAAACAACAATTTTGATCTTAAAGCAGTGCTTATAACCCATGAACATTTATCGCATGTCAGGGGGCTGCGCACTTTAAAGCGCATATACAATGCTGAAGTGTTTGCTGTGAATCAAAGCATTCTGGATCATAAAACAGCAATGATTAAAGACGGCGACAGAATTGTAATCGGCGGTTTTACGGTAGAAATAATTTCCATACCCGGCCATTCGTCAGATTCTGTGGTTTATAAAATTGACAACCTGCTTTTTACAGGCGATGTTCTGACAGCCGGCCTTGTCGGCAGCACTGCAAGCGCCTACGGAGCTGCCACTCAGATGAACAAACTCCGCAGCCGCCTTCTTTCCCTTCCCGGTGATTACATTGTGCTGCCGGGGCATGGGCCGCCGTCAACCCTTGAAGCAGAGCGGCGCTTTAATACGGATATTTTCAATTACGACCAAACCCATAACAAGCGCCATGTATTCAAAGTAGACATTTAACGTTTGAATCTAAGCGATTCAAGAGTTGAATCCCCCCTGACAATGCCGAACCATAGTTCTTCGCTTGTTCTTTCACGTAACACTCTGTAGAATGCCGCAATGTCATTTACAGTCTGCCCGTTAACAGAATTAATTCTGTCACCCTGGCGCAGTCCAACAATGTCGGCAGGGCTTCCTGAAACAACCTGCACTACAAAAAGACCCCTTGCATTATTATCAAGCTGAAGCGTCTGTCTTATCTGATCGTTTATCGGGACAACCGTAACTCCCGGCCACAGTCTTCTGTTATCTGACACTGCCTGATCTGTGCGCGCCTCGATGCGAACGCGTACTTCTCTTTGCTGTCTGTCTCTTATTAATGTAAATGCAGCTGTTTCACCGGGTCTTATATCACCAACAAGCATCTGCATCATCCTTGAGCCGCGCGCTTCTCTTCCGTTTACATGGGTAATAAAATCGCCGGGTCTTATGCCGCCGTTATCGGCAGGAGAGCCGAGAAACACCTGGGAAGCCAGTACCCCGCGCCTGTTTTCAAGGCCGAGAGCCGACAATGTTTCACTGTTGGGATCCAGCAATTGTACGCCGAGCCAGCCGTAACTTATGGTGCCTGTATCGATTAATTCATCTATAGAATCTTTTACATTATTGATGGGAATTGCAAAACCAAGCCCGATGTTGCCTCCGCCAGAAACGTTACTTGCAATCCATGTATTTATTCCGATAACTTCTCCTCTGATATTTACAAGAGGGCCTCCTGAATTACCCTGATTGATCGGAGCGTCGGTTTGAATAAAATCGCTGATATTTCCGCCGGGTCCGCCTGTACGGCCAACCGCGCTTATAATTCCCTGTGTAACGGAAAATGAATACTGCTGCCCAAGCGGATTGCCGATAGCAATCGCCCATTCTCCGACAGCTACAGTATCGGAATTTCCAAGAACGGCAAGCGGAATTGAATCGTTTGTCCGGAAAGAAACAAGCGCCAGATCCTTGCGCTCATCCTTGCCGACCACTTCCGCCGGATACTCTCTGCCGTCTCTTGTAGCAACCCGAATCTCTGTCGCATCGTCTATAACATGATAATTTGTCAGTGCGTAATAAGTACCATTCCTGTACCTTACAACAATCCCAGAACCAAGCCCCTGAGAGCGGAATTCGCGTTCCTGTCCCTGATTCGGTCCCCTGTCGCGCGGCCCGAAGAAAAACTCCCATGGAATCCCGTTAAAATTGGGCATCTGCTGACGTCTTACAGAAACTGTTCTTAATTCAACAACGGAAGGCAGCACTTTTTCCGAAACAGAGCGAAAAACAGACTGCAGCGTCTCTGCAATTGCAAGAGCGTCTTCCGGAATTACAACCTGGCTTTGCTGGGCCTGAACCCTCGCGCCGGGCGTAGAGCAGGAAAAAGACAGAAATGCCAGAGAAAAGCCAAAAATGGCGCCAATAAGAACCAGATTAAAAATAAACAAATTCCTGGATGACAGTTTTTGCATTATGTTCATGTGAACTCCTGATAGTTTTGATACTGTGTTTATATTACAAATATTTTTGAACCTTGAAAAGTTACAGATTTAAAGTGCGGCGCTTAAAGTTTCATCCGCCAGTATTGGCAAATTACCGTATTGCTTAAATTGCGGATTTCGGCTACCAATCAATAAAACATCAAAAATAATCAAGGAACCGGCTTCTGTGCTTCTATTCAAATATCTTCCTGCCAAAACAAGAAAATTTATCAAATCAAACCCTGTTACAATCCGTTATGCAATAGACGGCCTGTTTATAGCAAGCGCGGTTAATATAGCCGCCAGTAATTTTAATTTGCTTGCGATACGTTTGGGCGCCAATGACTATCAGTTAAGCCTTGTGCAGTTTCTCCCGCAAATATTCACAATGCTTGTATTAATTCCCGGCGGAATAATAATGGACAGCCTGCATAATAAAAAACGCATTGTGATAGTAATGCTGGCGGCGCTTATGGCCGGATATCTGTTTTGCTTTTTATCGCCGTTTGCCGTCTCCAATTCCATTGCATTCCTTCTTGGTTCGATAACGTTTGCAAGCTGCGCGGCAGCTTTGCATAATATTGCCTGGCAGTCATTTTTTCCCGGTGTTGTGGATGTTGAAACCCGCAATCAGGTGTTAACAATGCGTGCCCGCATGACTTTGTATATCAGCATGATAACGCCGCTTTTAGTCGGCGTAATATTGACAAATATAGGATCTGTAAGCGGAAAAATTATTGCGCATCAGGGTTTTATTTTCTGTTCAATAATATTGCTTTTTCTGGCTGTATTGAACTTCAGAAGATTCAGAAGGGCAAAAATAGCCGCACCTAAACGCATTACGTTAGCTGAAATAGAAAACGCCGGAAAAAACCTTCTTAAAAATAAGCAATTTTTACTGTTTGCAGTTACGGCATTGTTTTTTCACATGACATGGCATTTTGACTGGACCTTGTATTTTATAGGCCAGGTTTATTATCTTAATATGAATGAATTTCAATTGGGGCTTGTGCCTATGGTTGCCGCTGCAATTCAATTAATTACGCTGAAATTCTGGAGCCGGATGAATGAGCGCTGCGGCGTTGTGCTGCCGTTTGCATTTGGCATTTTGGGATTAAGCCTTTGTCCTGTTTTTATGATTGTTGCTGTAAGCCTGCAGATATCCTTTAGGGCGCATTTGTTTGTGATACTTCACATGATAGCGCATATACCTTTTTGCGCTATTACGTTGAATTTATTCCAGTGTCTTTTACAGGTTGTAAAAGAAGAAAACCGCAGTTTTACAATGTCGGTTTTCGCATGCCTTATCTGTCTGTCCAATGCGGTTATGCCAGTAGCAGGTGTTGCCCTGTATCATTTTTTGGGCGGCGATTTAAATGGGTTTCGTTTTACATTCGGCATTATATTTGTACTGCGCATTGCTGCCGCAGGATTATGGCTTTTGCGCTGGCGAAGCATCAAAACATAAAGAGTTCAATTCCTGAAAATCAAATCTTCAAGCGGCTCTGTTAAAACTTCTGTCTTTCCGCCGAAAACTGCGATTGTATGCTCCCAGTGAGCTGAAACTTTTTTATCAGCTGTAACGACTGTCCAGTTGTCATCAAGAACATCAACGTCGCCTGTTCCGGTATTAATCATGGGTTCAATGGCAAAAACCATGCCGTTATTCATTTTTGGATTTGCGCCGTGGGGATAGTTCGGCACATGCGGATCTTCATGCAGGGCAAGACCTACGCCGTGCCCGCAGTACTCTTTTACTATTCCGTACCCGTATGTTTTGGCATGTTTTTCTACAGCGCGGGAAACCTGCAAAAGCCTGTCTCCCGCTTTTACAGCTTCAATGCCCTTGTACAGACACTCGTTTGTTACCCTGTTAAGTATTTTTATCATCTCCTCTGTTTTTCCGGCTTCGATACTGACAGCCTGATCGCTAATAAAACCGCCGAGGTCTATGCCGCAGTCAAGGGAGACCAGATCGCCTTCGCGTATGCGTCTTTTTGACGGAATGCCGTGGATTACTTCATCGTTTATGGAAATGCATATCGCGGCAGGGTAGGGTATTTTATTCAGGCAATAACCGAGAAAAACAGGCCTTCCGCCCATTTTTTTTATCCAGTTCTGCACCCACATGTCAATTTCAATTGTCTGAATACCTGGTTTTACATGCGGAATCAGTTCGCGGTACATGGCGGATAACAGTTTGCACGATGTCCTTATACCGTCAATTTGTTTTTCATTTTTCAGGCGAATCATGACTGCGCTCTTGTCTCCTTTAATGTCTGCGATATCGAATCCTTGAATATTCTCTCATCATGTTCTGAAAATCCAATGTCAATTAACGATTCCATGCAATAAAGCCATGTCTCGCTGTCAACCTGCGCTCTTAGTCTTTTTTTTACAATGTATTTCACGTAACTTTTTATTTCCGGCGTAAAAAGATTAAAATAACAGCGGCGTTTTTCTTCGGCAAGAAGCGCAGTTAATAATTTGAAAGCTTCAAAACAAAAATCCCTTTTTTCAAGCTCCTCCGCCAGAATATACTGGCAATCCATCCAGTCTTCCCTGTCCAGGAGCTTCTCCATACAAAAATCAAGGCCGCCGTTTTCACGCCAAATCTCAATCGCCCTGTCTTCTTCCAGCCGCAAAAGTTCGTAAAAAATCAATTTAGCCTTGCTTGCAGGATCGGTTTGTTCATTAAGCCAGCTGCGGTAATTAAACTTTATTTTGGATCCCCCGGCTGAGTATGCCGCGGATTTTTTAAATTCCAAATCATATTCAAAACGGTTTTCAAGATTGGATAAGGCTTCATATGCGATTAGGAGCTTGCGCATTGCTTCGGCGCAGGATGCGCCTGCAATATCAGGGTGAAGCTGCTTTGCTTTGCTGCGGAATGCTCTTTTTATTTCTGCAGTACTGGCTCCGGGTCTTACGCCGAGCAGATCGTAGTGGTTATCCATTAGCTGCAATTATCAAATTGTTATGCGCCAATACGTTTGCCCATGGCCTCGGCATGAGGGCTGTTCAGAAGAATATCGCTCCAGTTTACCTTCATGCCTTCTTTTTCCATGGCTTTCATTAAATTTGAAAGCGCGCGGCTGCTGAAAAGGCCAGCCTTCCTGACAAATGCGGCGCTCTTTTTTCCCAAAAGAGAACTGCCTGCTCCCAGAACTTTTGCAACCCTATCAGGAATTTTTCCCGATAAAAATGATACAGGTTCTGCAACAACAGTTATATATTCATAACCCGGAAGCCTCATACCGTCTTCTGTCCATGCATCTATAATGTCTACATGATGCCCCATCATCGACATTCCTTTTGCAAAGGCTTTTACATAATCCGGCGGCTGTTTTCTTTCCGCAGGCGCGCTGACTACTGCTATTCTCATAAATTGCTCAATCCTTTTTTTTATAAATGTTTATATAGTTGCTCGATGTTTGGCTCTTTTACAAGCACCACAGAACATTTTGCGTTAAGTATAATTTCCCTGTGCGAATGACCGATTATATCCCTTGTTTTTTTATCTTTTTCCCAGCCTCCAAGCAGAATTAAATCGGCTTTTTTTTCATCGGCAACATGTATAATTTCTGTAAATATCGCGCCTTTGCGCATAATTATTTCTATCTTTACCCCTTTTGCATGCGCAAGTTCATCAACAAAGCCAAGATAACGGCTGCCGTTGGCTTCCAGGCTTTTTTCGTATTCGGATGCTTCTTCCTGAATGAAGATTTTGCTAAGCGTCAATTGTTTTATTGTCGCCGTGTCCACAACATAAACAGCGGTTAATTTGCAATGATACTGCTTCGCCATAATAATGGCGTATTTGGAGGCTAAAATGGAGGCATCTGATCCTGTTACTGCAACGATGATATTGGAGATAAGCGGCTTCATTTAACTGTTCTAAAACTCCTTTTTCTCTTTAGTAGCTTGCTGGCAAAAAACGAATCTCTTTCACGTTCTTCCAGCACCGATTCAATGTATTTACTGGTTTCGCTGGCGATGGGGATAACCATTTTCTCAAGTGAGTTTACCCGCCGCTGGGTTCGCTTTACTTCCCTTGCAAGCCGCCATACAATTGTCCTGATTGCTGCAAGTTCAGTGCATATTTTTAGTAATTCAAAGAATTCTAACACAGTTTCGTCACATTCTGCAAATGAATTTACAGGCGAGTATTTTAAATCCATGGCAGGAATTTGAATCTCAATCCCCGGAATCTTCATGCCGGCAGTGACTACGGTTTTTTCCCTCGATTCATATCTATATGTGATATTCTGAGCCAGTTTATTGGCCCTTTCCCTTCCAACAACCACCAGCATTCGTTTTAGGCAGGGATAGGCAGTTTCCACGCGTTTATCAAGATCTTTTTCAAGGATTTTTACATGTTCCATCTTACGCATCAGTTCCGAAACCAGTATTTCGCGCTTTTGTTCCAGAAGATCGTAGCCCTCCCTTGCAATATTGAGCCTTTCATTGATTTTTAGGAGGTTACTTTTTGTAGGAGCTATTTGTTCCCGCATTACCTTTTATGATAGCAAAAAAACAAGGTGACATAAACCCGTTTTTGTGCTATTTTAGCGGTATGAGTGCATTGCCAAAAGAAGACCAATTATCAACATACGCCGATTATAAGGGATGGGAGCTTGCAGAAGGTGAGCGTTTTGAGCTTATTTATGGAATAGCATACGCCATGTCTGCGCCAAATACCAGGCATCAGGAAATTCTTATAGAAATATCTACCCAATTTCATAATTATTTAAGAGGAAAGCCATGCAGGGTATATCCGGCTCCCTTTGATGTGCGTCTTTTTTACAGAGAAGATGAAAACGATGATACTGTCGTTCAGCCTGATATTACTGTTGTTTGCGATGAAAAAAAACGCGGATACGAAGGCTGCCGCGGCGCTCCTGATCTCATTATCGAGATACTGTCTCCATCCAACACTGCAATAGAAATGGAAAGGAAACTCAAACTTTACCAGGAAGCGAAAGTCCGGGAATACTGGATTGTCGATCCTGAAAACAAGGGTCTTACTGTGTACCGTTTTGAAGAAGGCGCTATTCTATTTTTTACATATAAAAAAGACGCTGTAGTTCCGGTTGGCATTTTTCCGGATTTGAGTATATCACTGGAACAGGTGTTTGCAGAATAAGGCAGTATAGAAATAAATAACAGAAAACTTCCCTTCCAATCCAACATCTTAAGAATACTTCCCCAAAAACCGAAATTTAGAGTATACTGATGAATGATTTGGGAGATTTAAATGGCTGGAAGAACGATAATTCTTTTGCTGCTCATCATAATCTTGTCTGTTGGCGGCATTATATGGTTCGATTTTCTTAATGTAATCGACGCAAAAAGCGTACTGGCCCCAATTTACAGATTTATTCCTTTTATACCCGGAGAGGGCAGGACTCAGCCCAGAATTGGAACGGATGAATTTATCAATCTTGACGCTGAACGCCTGGCTATAAGGCTTGAAGCCCTTGAACTGCGCGGTCTGGAAATGGATACTCAGCAAAGGGATTTGGACAGCCGTTACGGGGAAATTGTGCAAATGGCCCAGGAACTGGAATTACGTCAAAATGCGCTTGAAGACCTGGAAAATTCCCTAAGAGCGCAAGTCTTTGATGCCGAAAATAAGGATAGGAATGTCGAGCAAAATGCCCGGTATCTGACAGGCATGCCGCCGCAAAATGCGGTGAACATACTTGCCTCTCTGGATGACCAGGATGCAATCGACGTAATCCGGAAGACCGAAGAAATTGCCAGAGCCGAAGGAACAGCTTCTATCGTTGCCTTCTGGTTCTCATTAATGGAACCGGCCAGAGCTGCCGAACTGCAAAGAAAAATGGCAGGGCGGCCGCCTAACCTGTAACGGCAATTATCACCTTCCGGAAACTTCTATCTTTAAAGGAGGTCGGTTGGTGATAGCCATTACCGCCTATACAGAACCCATTTCATCAAATGCTTATGAATCACATCCGGTACATGAGAGCCATGATGATGAGAATGGGGAAAAGTCGAGTTTTGCCGAAATTCTTGCAGGATTACTGCAGAACACTCAACCTGCTGAAATTAACGAAAATATTGCAGATTTAACAGCAGAGTTTGATGTTTTTGCAGGGGCAGATGAAACAAACGCTGCTTTAAAATTGATGACGGAGCCGGAAAGCCGTTCAGACATCAATTTTTCTGATGCTGCCGTTAAAAAAGAGAATCATGCAAATTATTATTCACCTGAATTAATGATTCCGCAGGATATGGCGTCTTTAGCGGAGCTTGATGCAGAATCAGCAAAAAATCATGTTTTACAGTCAAAGCAGGATTCTCTTCCAAAAGATTTAAGCAAAGCATCTTCCGCAGAAAAAAAGACATCTGATTCTGCTGCGCAGTTAACCGCAGAAACCAAAACGGCTGTGGATTTAAATCCAAACAAGAACATCAATGAAGATTCTTTTACTTCGGATAAAAAGAAACGCGCAGGAAACGAAAAGCATTCGGCGGATACAATCGTAAAAAATGAAAAAATTCAAACATTCTCCGCAGAAAACAGGGCCGGCGAAGAAAATGCGGCATTGTTAAACAGACGCGATGAAAATCCCGGGCGTTTGGACGAGTTCCGCCGCATGCGCAGGGACAGAGTTTCTTTTGATGTCCGCGATCTGCGCACTGATGCCGGCATGTCAGCTAACGAAAGCCAGCGTACTCAATTTGAAGCTTCAGTCAGCCGTGTTCATGGAAACGCATCTGTTCAGGAAGTAACGCTGGATTTGCGTCTTCCCGATTACAGCCATGCATCCCAGGCTCAAACATCATGGGAAGCAAGGACAGGACAGACAGCGGCAATGGAAAACATGCTTGCGCGTGAACTGCACCAGAACTTCAACGGCGATATTGTCCGCCATGCGTCAATGATACTGCGCAACGGAGGAGAGGGAATTATAAGAATTGCCCTTCATCCGGAAACTCTTGGGAATGTAAAGATACACCTTGAAATGGCCGAAAACAAGATTACGGGAGTAATTTTCGTTGAAAGCGAAGAAGCCTTGAACGCTTTCCGCAGGGAAATAGCCGCTTTGGAACAGGCTTTTAAAGATTCAGGATTTGCGGAGGCAAGCTTGGATTTGTCGTTTACAGCGGATGGAGCTGGTACACAGGAACCTGAAGAAGGCTCTTTTGCATCACAGCTTGCAGCTTCAAGTTATGAAGGTTCCTTTGATCAGGAAACAGAGTCCGTTATTGATGTCTTTTTCGGACACAAAGCGGGTGCGGTAAATTTACTTGCCTAGCGGCATTAAAAATATACAGGAGAATATATGGAAATAACAGGAAGGCCAGTGTTAAGTTCGCAGGAACAGCTTCAGCTTAACAACTTTGTTCGCGATTATAACATCAGCATTAATCCAACACGGCAGCCTCAGCAGAGTCTGGGAAAGGATGATTTTCTGAAAATTCTTATTACCCAGCTTTCGTATCAAGATCCGACTTCGCCGATGGAAGACAAACAGTTTATTGCGCAGATGGCGCAGTTTTCCACGCTGGAACAAATGACTGGAATGGCAAAAGATTTTTCAAAATTAACATCCATGCTCATGGGGAATGAAGCAACAAGCGCGCTGGGAAAAAATGTTGAAGTAGTTGCAGGAGAGCGTACTGTGCAGGGCATAGTGCAGGCGGTTACAAGAGGGGAGACACCTCAGGTGTTGGTGAATGGGAGTTTTTACAATTGGGATCATGTTCTCAAAGTTTTTGCTGATGAATAAGGAGAGACGGGCAAGTCTTTGGCTTCCCATCCTGTTTTTCAGCAGCTGCCTTACGGCAGCCTTATGTTAAGGAGTGTAGTAATATGATGAGATCACTTTTTTCCGGCGTTTCCGGACTTCAAAATCACCAGACCAGAATGGATGTTATCGGCAACAATATATCCAATATCAATACAACGGGCTTTAAGCGTAATCGTGTCAATTTTCAGGACATGCTTTACCAGCAGCTCCAGGGTGCGGCGCGTCCTACAGATGATCTTGGCGGTGTAAACCCCAAGGAAGTCGGTCTTGGTATGTCGGTGGCGTCAATCGATACGCTCCACATTCAGGGCGCTTTACAGGCAACCGGCGTGCAGACTGACCTTGCGATTACAGGCAACGGTTTCTTTGTTCTTGATGATGCCGGCACCCAGCTTTATACAAGAGCAGGCGCATTTTCCATCGATGCTGAAGGCATCATGGTTAATCCTGCAAACGGAATGAAGGTTATGGGCTGGATGGCAAGTGAGATTGAAGGTTACAATGTGCTTGATGTTTCAAGTCCCGTAGAACAGCTTGAAATTCCTGTTGGCGGAAAGGATCCTGCAAGGGCAACAACGATGGTTAACTTTGCATGTAACCTTGATAAAAGAATCCCCGAGTTATCTGAAACCCCCACAGGCGATGAAATCCTAAGATCGACATGGTCAACAACGATGGCCATTTATGATTCATTCGGCGATAAGCACGATTTACAGGTTCAGTTTACAAGGGTTCCCGGCACTGCAAACAGCTGGAACGCAAACGTCATTGTTAATCCGCAAAGTGAAATTCCTACAAATACATCAATCGGGTTTGGGGATGAAGCACCTGCTGCAGGAGGACCTGCGTCTTTTATCGTGAACTTTTCAAATAACGGAACCCTGCTTTCGGCGGAAGACGGAGCCGGCAACGTATCCGGCGCTTCCGGGTCTGTTCAGATGAATGTCGCCTTCGATGTTCAAACAGCGACACCCAATGAAGACGGCACGCTTGTAAGACAGGAATTTGTTCTTAATCTTGGCCAGGTCGGCGGACTCACAAACTCAATCACCCAATACGCAGAGGCAAGTTCAACAAAGATGGTGGAGCAGGACGGCCGCACAATGGGTTATCTTGAGAACTTCAAGATTGATCAATCAGGAATAATTACAGGCGTTTATTCCAACGGCACTACAAGAACATTGGGGCAGGTTGCCATGGCAAGCTTCCCGAACCAGGGCGGTCTTGAAAAAGCCGGAGACAATACATTCCGCGTTTCCAATAACTCAGGTCTTGCAAATATCGGCCCTTCAGGCATTGCCGGAAAAGGAAAGATAGTCGCAGGCGCGCTTGAAATGTCCAACGTAGACATGGCAGATCAGTTTGTTGACATGATTGTTACACAGCGCGGTTTCCAGGCAAACTCAAAGACCATTCAGACAGCGGATCAGTTATTGCAGGAATTGCTTACACTGAAGAGATAAGGAGATAAGGGAAGGGGGCCCCACTAGCCCCTAAACCCAAAAATAAATTATGATAAAGGTATCCAGGCTTGACGGGACGGAATATTATGTTAATCCTCATCAGATTGAATGTATAGAGATTCGTCCTGATACAACGCTTGTGATGCTGTCAGGAAAAAAACATATTGTCCGCGATGAAGCGGATGATGTACTGGAAAAAATAGAAGCCTGCCATAAAAGGTCAGGCTTGCCGTCTGTGGTACAACCAGCGAGCTTGTAAAGCGAGCTTCCAGGTAACAACCAGCGAGCTTGTAAAGCGAGCTTCCAGGTTACAACCCCTGTAAGGCGGCTATAGGAGTGAAAGTATGGATCTAGCGACGATTGTTGGTATAGTTGGCGCCTTCGGCATGTTGGTTTTTACTGCCGTTAATACTGCCGGCGGCATGATAGGATTTATTCGCCTTTTAAATCTGCCCTCCTTTGCCCTTGTTATCGTAGGATCTTATTTTGCTGTTATGGTTGCCAATAATTGGGGAACCGCTCTTGGCGCTTTCAGCATTATCAAACGCACTTTCAGCGTACCGTCTTTTAACGAACAGGCAATTATTCAAAAGCTTGTAGCCTTTTCCGAAAAAGCACGCCGCGAAGGTTTGCTTGCCCTGGAAGATGAACTTGAAGATCTTGATGATGAGTTTATGAAAAAGGGCTTGCGTCTTGTTGTAGACGGAACCGATCAGACAATTATACGCGATCTTATGGAATTGGAGCTAACCCAGATGCAAAGCCGTCATATGGTAAATATTAACATGCTTAACGGCTGGGCGGCGCTTGCTCCCGGTTTCGGAATGATGGGAACGGTTATCGGTCTTGTAAACATGTTATCCAACCTTGAAGACAAAGCTTCTATCGGCCCTAACATGGCTATGGCTCTTATTACAACTCTTTATGGTTCGATTGTTTCCAATACAACAGTTATGCCCTGGGCAAGAAAACTGCAGGGCCAGGATACATATGAAACCTCTGTAAAAGAAATGATCATAGAAGGCGTTCTTTCTATACAGGCAGGCGATAATACGCGTATTCTTGCAATGAAATTAATGGCTTATCTTAATCCAGGTATGCGCAAGTCAATGGAAGCGGAACTGCTCAAGGATTAATAGAGGGATAAATGGCACGTAAGGGTAATAAGAAAGAAGCAGATTCCGCCGGCGATTGGATGACCACCTATGCCGACATGATAACGCTCATGCTCTGCTTCTTTGTAATTCTTTTTAACCCGGATGATATTACTCAGCAGCAGTTGGATGCAATTTCCACATCGATGAGGCAGGGCGGCATCGGCGCCATGCCCGGAGGTTTTACAATTTCCGCCGGCCGTGCAGCTGATTTGGGAAACACGATCATGTCCCTGCCTTCCATGGAGCGCGGAAGAATTATGGGAACTGCTCTGCGCAGGGCAATCTCTGTCTTTTCGCCTGAAATCCGATCCAATAAAGTAAGAGTTACCCATGATGAAAGGGGCCTTGTTATCACGCTTGCCGGAGATGCGTTTTTCTACCCTGCAAGCGCAACCATCAATATTGAAGCGACAAGAGATATTCTTTTGCGGCTTGGAACCTATCTCGATTCCTCGGAATTAAGCGGCAGAAAATTCAGAATAGAAGGCCACAGCGACTCAGTAGATGTTGATCCGGCCGGCCCGTGGGAAGATAACTGGCAATTGTCGGCGGAACGCTCAAGGGCAGTTCTGCGTTATCTGACAGCTCTTGGAATAAACGAAAATAATTTTCAGATTTCAGGTTTCTCTTCCACCGCACCTGTTTCAAGTAACGATACTGAAGAAGGCCGCGCCAACAACCGCAGAGTAGACATTATAATCCTCGATCCCGGACATCTGTAAAAAAATATAAAAACCCAAGTTCAAACCCCCGTGTTGTTTATATAAAGCCTCCGTGATATAATTTATTTAATTAAGAGGTAATTTATATGTATAAAAGTATATTATTTATAATTTTAGTATTGCTGATTCCATGTATCGCTTTTTCCCAGAACCCCCAGGAACTGCGCATCAGTTCTTTTATTGACAGTACTTTGAGAGCAGATCAGGAAATTTGGTACAGTGTAAGAGCAACAGAAGCCGGAATTTTAACAGTAGAGACAACAGGAGATATTGACACTTATCTGGAAGCTTATGATTCAAGACGGAATCTTATAACAGAAGACGATGACAGCGGAGATAATTTGAATGCCAAGATTTTTATATTGGTTGAACGTAACACCACTTATCTTTTTAAATTAAGGGGTTATAGCCCGGATGTAACAGGCAGATACCGTATCCTGGCATCTCACAAGCCTATACCTCCCATGACGACGCTGCGTGCAGGTTCCTCTCACAACGGAAATATTGTCATCGGCCAGGATTACTGGTTTAGTGTCAGAGCAGCAGGAAATGGCGTTCTTACCGTTGAAACCTCAGGAGATACAGACACAATGCTGGATGTTTATAATGAGAATTTCGTTCTTATAAACAGCGATGATGACAGCGGCGAAGATTTAAATGCGCGTCTTGAAGCAGATGTAAGGTCCGGCAAAACCTATTATTTCAGGTTATACGCCTATGGCGAGGAAAGCGGGCCATACCGGTTAACGGCAAATTTTAAGTCATATCCTGCTCCAACACAATTGAATCCGGGAACATTCCAGAATGGAAATATCGCTGCAGGAGAGCATTATTGGTTTAGCGTCAGAGCGCCAAGAAGAGGCCGCCTTATTATGGAAACATCCGGAAATATTGATACATTCTTGGAAGCATTTACAGACTCATATGAGTGGATAGCCAGTGATGATGACGGCGGCGAAAATTATAATGCCAGACTGGAAATTCTTGCTGAAGCAAACCGCACATATTTATTCAGATTAAGAGGATATAACAGAGAGATAAGCGGTCCGTACAGAATTTTTTCAAGTATTGAATGATTATACAGTTATACTGAACAAGGCCCCGGTGACAGGCGCTGCCGGAGCATAAACGCTCAGGTTCTGGGTAGCCTTTATCTGCTTTTGATATTGCTCAATTAATGCGTTTATGCGGTTTTCGTCGTTTCCGCTCAAATTGCCGAAATCGCCGGCAGGCTGCCCTTTCATTTTTGCCAATTGCTCAATCATTGTATCCAGTATTTTTAACTTGGAAATATTTACGCCCTGGGTGCCTTCCGGGGCAGGAGTTCCTGAGACATGTTTAAAGTGTGAGTAGATAACAAGACCGGGAGAAACAGGAAGGGACATTCTGCCGTCTCTGGATGCGGTTATCGCGTATCCCATGCTGGGGAATGCCTGATGCGGTATTGCTCCTATATTCATACCATATACTCCTGTTATGAGTATCGGCAATTCCTTCTATAAAAATTAATTTGTATACAGGCGCAGTCTGAGAACAGAGGGCTATCTGTTCATCCGCATCCAGTCTGTAAGACGCCTTTCCAGAGGATAAGCGTTAATGGCATTGTCTTCTCTTGCGCGATCATTCAAATAGGGAAGTATTATGCGTTCCTTCATGGCTGCCCAGTTTGCAGGCAGTATGTTGGGAAGGGTAAAATGTTCTGACGGAGGCATCCTGCCCAAAAGTTCAGGATAAAACAGGGGATAGACATGTTCTGTAACAGGGCTAAGCGCCGAAAAGCCGCCGCAGATGCCGAAAATATTTTCGTTTATCCTGTTAGCTATTGAATATTCCAAAAGTGTGCGCTGGGTTTCCACTCTAAAAAACCATTGAATAAAAGCGCCTGCCGCGGCTGCGGATTTTGCTTTTTTTGGGATTCCCAAATATACAGTACTCTCCGTTACGGGAATCCTGTATTGCTCCATAATCCAGCGGAAATCCAGATTGTTCTTTCTGTCATCTCCCAAAAGGAAGAGTTCGTTGCTTTCAATGTACGAAAAAAGAATGCGTCCGTTATGAATAAGCCTTTCCGGAGGTTCAAAGAAGTATTTGAATGTAAAGTCTTCTTCCGCCTGATTGCCGGTATTTATTTCATTTGTCCAGTCGGAGATAAATACCATTGAACGTTCAAGCGCGGCGGCATCCCAGGCCAGGGGATCTGCTTCCCTGAATGAAGCTCCGGACAGCATTGCCGCAGTTAGCAGAAATCTGTCGTTCCAGAGCGGAGAAAACCCCATCCTTGAATATATGCCGCGGGTTTCAGCATTAAAACTTCTGCTTAATTTTTTAATTTCATCAAAATCTATTGTGAACTGGCTGGATAATTCGTTCACCCTGTCTCTTGAAAAAATCAATGCAGGAATATTGAACGATACAGGCAGAAGGTATTGAGTGCGATCTATTCTGCCTACGGCCAAAAGCCGCTGATAAAAAATATTTCTTGCAAGTTTTCTGTTTCCGAAAAGATTATTAAGAGATTTAAAAGTTACTGCAGTAGAAGAATTTTTAAGCCAGCTTGCAATAATAAGATCAGGGGAATTCTGCCTTGTTATTTGTGCTGTTGGGAATTCAACATATCTTACGGTAATCTTGTATTGATTCTGTACGGTATTAAAAAATTCTCCGTAAAGGGCAACTTCACTTCTGTCTGTCCATATCTCTGCGGTTTTGCTGTCACATGATAAGATAAACAAAGTAATCAATAAAAAAAAACAAATAATAAAAATGCGGGCATTTCCCTGTTGCATAATTAAGTGTATTTTGCCTTGTGTATGCTTGTCAATCTGTCACTACAATGATAAAATTACAGGAACAGTAACCCCCGGGTTATGGAGGCATTTTGGACAGGATAAAAGATCCTCACATTGTACGGCTGATTGAACAAATCGGAGAACATTATAAGACCAATATCTCTAACCGGTTTTTACGTCCGATTTTGCTGCAAATTCAAATTGATAAAAACACATGGGATCAAATTGAAATTCTCACTGAAAAGATGGAATTATACCGGTATCAGGGATTCCATCTTGATGAATTGTACCGTCAGATAGCTGCCTGCGCCCGCTTTGTCGAAGTTGCCAGGAACAGAACCACAATAAAAAGCAAGCTGCTTTCCATGCCTCCGGGACCCGATAAAATACTAAGGGAAATGGCGGTAAGTAATTTTTCGTCAAATTTAAGGGTTTTTTCCGATCTTTTGCATGAATTATACATTAGCCTGGTAGAAATGGACAAGCAGGATGTTGGAGAAGACGGCAAACCTGTTTATACCAAGGTACCGGAACTATATAACATTGGGCGCCTGCTTGTCGGCGGATAGTGCTTGCAAAACCAGATGTAAAAAAAACGGTACAGCCTTGACTTTTTTTGATAATTACGATAAAAGATAATACGATTATGACTATTTTTGGAGAAGAAGATGTACGCTCTTGTAGAATTTAAGGGGAAACAGTATAAGGCCGAGAAAGGCGCCCTGCTCAAAGTTGACTTGATTGACGCCCAGCCCGGAACAGCTATCGATATCGATACGGTACTTTTGATTTCCGGCGACTCGATTAAAATAGGCAGCCCCTATGTTACAGGCGCAAAAGTGTCTATAACGGTGGAATCTCATGAAAAAGATGATAAAATCATTGTTTTCAAGTACAAATCCAAGAAAGACTACCGCCGGAAACAGGGGCACAGGCAGCAATATTCAATTATCAAAGTTGGTGAAATATCCGCTTGACAGTCCTGACCTGGCCATTGAGGTTTAGGTGATCAAGATAGAAGCGCTTTTAGATGATGATGGAGTCTTAAAAGCTTGTAAGGCCTGCGGTCATTCCGGAGCCGGAAAGGCCGGAAATGATATCGTATGCGCTGCTGTTTCAGTGTTGATAAGAACAACCGTAAGCACCCTTTCAAACCGGAACGGGATTACAGTTAACTTTGATGCGCCGGAAAGGGGTCAGCTCTGGCTGGAAACCCAACATGATGCAGAAGGAAAAGATTTTCTTTGCGCTGTTGGGGAGTTTCTTATAAACGGACTTTCATCTGTTGCAGGGGAATATCCGGAAAACTGTAAATTAACAGTTAAAAAATGTTAGCTGTTTAACATAAATTTAATGAAGAAAGCCGGATAGGGTTTTCTTATGGATATCAGGAGGACTTGATATGGCACGTAAACGCGGCGGAAGCGGCGCAAAAAACGGACGAGACTCAAACCCGCAGTATCTGGGTATAAAATCTTCGGATGGCTCCCTGGTAAAAGCAGGTACCATTATCGCGCGCCAGAGGGGATCTAAAATACATCCTGGAGATAATGTAGGCTCAGGCGGTGATTTTACGCTTTTTGCGCTTGCAGACGGAAAAGTCAAGTTCCATCAAAGACGCGGACGCAAACTGGCATCCATAGTCCAGGGAAGCTGACATTTCATTCTTCTGTGTTTTTAAGATGGCAGTAGTCATTTTGCATACTTAGGTATAATTTATCCATGGAAAGATTTGCAGATGAGGCCATAATCGAAGTTACCTCAGGGAGCGGCGGTAACGGCTGTGCAGCTTTTCGCAGGGAAAAATATGTTCCAAAGGGCGGTCCGGCGGGAGGCGATGGCGGCAGGGGCGGAAGTGTCGTATTTACAGTCCGCCGCAATTTGCGTACCCTTGCCCATCTTCGTTACAAACATATCTACAAAGCGGAAAACGGCCGCGACGGCGAAAACTGGGGGCGCTACGGACAAAACGGCGCCGATATTATTATTCCGCTGCCGCCGGGATCGTTAATCCGCAGCATCGAAACAAATGAACTTATACATGATTTTTCGCATAATCAGGAAGACTTTATTTTCTTAAAAGGCGGCAATGGGGGCTGGGGCAATATCCATTTTAAGTCCTCTGTGAACCAGGCGCCGCGAAAAGCTCTGCCCGGAAAACCCGGCATAACAGTAAAACTTAAAATTGAATTGCAAATAATGGCCGATATAGGACTTGTTGGTTTTCCAAATGCCGGCAAATCGAGCCTTCTTGACCGTTTTACAAATGCAAGACCAAAAATAGCAGCTTATCCTTTCACGACAAAGATCCCCAATCTGGGAGTTCTTACATCAGGAGATAAGGATATTATTATCGCCGACATTCCGGGTCTTATAGAAGGAGCGTCACAGGGAGCAGGGCTTGGAATAAAATTTTTAAAACATATATCAAGAACTAAGGCCCTGGCATTTTTAATCGATCTTTCCGATGATAATTATCTTGCTGCCTTTGACATCCTTTTAAATGAGCTTGGCTCTTTCTCCGCAGATTTAATTAAAAAGAAACGTCTGCTTGCGGGTACAAAGACAGATCTTTTAACAGAAGATTCCGGCGCAGATTTAAAAGGACGGCTTACAGAACTTGCGGCAAAATATCCTGCGGAAGAAGTTATGGGAATTTCTGTTTTTTCAGGTGATGGCATTAAGGAGCTGTCCAATGCGTTTTTACGTTTAACAGAAGACACAGATAACAATACAGGCGCAGACGATCCAAATGATGAAATAAATACCGGGCTTTTACAGACGGACTTTGATGAAGAAGAGGAAATAGAATGAGGCTTGGCATTTTGGGCGGCAGTTTTAATCCGGTTCATCTTGGACATCTTTTTCTTGCCGATAATGCCATTTCTGCTTTAAAACTTGACAGAGTTATTTTTGTACCGGCCTGGCATTCTCCTTTTAAGCCGGGGCCCTTGCCGGAGCATGTAAATGAAGCAAATGCCAATGACAGGCTTGATATGCTTGCCGCGGCAGTTAATGGGGATAGCAGGTTTGCAATTGACAGCTGCGAAATCAGGCGGGGCGGGGTTTCATACACAATAATTACGCTGGAAGATATTATCGCCCGTTATATGCCTGAAGGAAAACCGGTTTTAATTATCGGCGATGATCTTGCTGCGGAATTTTTAAGCTGGCGTGAAAGTGAAAAAATATTAGAGCTTGCAGATATTGCAATTGCCCGCAGAATAAATTCTGCCGCAGTAAAATACCCGTTTCCTCATATTATTATCAAGAATGATGTAATGAATGTTTCTTCGCGGGCTTTACGGCAGAAAATAAGCGATGAAAACGACGGCTCATCCTGCTGGCGGTCTTTGGTGCCGCCGGGAACAAGGGCAATTATCGAAGACAGGCAGCTCTATGGTTATAAAGGCCAAAACGCTCAAAATGAGCTTAGTCAGGCAGTCATTCAGCAAATTGAAACAGAAGCAAGGCAGACTCTAAGTATTGAGCGTTTTCTGCATTCAAGGAGCGCCGCTCTTCATGCCGTGGATTTGTGCCGCCGTTTTGGCGCAGACCCGGCAGCAGGCTATCTTGCAGGAATTGCGCATGATTTGGCAAAGCAGTTTGATAACAAACTTTTATTGAAGATTGCAAAGGCAGAAAAATTTGCAGTTTCTGCGCTGGAAAAAAGCAAACCGAATCTCCTGCACGGCAAGGCTGCCGCAGTATTGCTAAGAGATCATTTCTGCATTAATAATAAAGATGTGCTTGAAGCCGTTGCATTTCATACATCAGGCTGCGAAGACATGGGGCAATTGGCAAAGATTATATACATTGCCGATAAGACAGAAAACACAAGGAATATCGATACTGCTTTAAGAAAATTATGCAGGGAAGCGGATTTGGACAGTATCCTTTTGGCCGTGGTTGAAAGAACCATCATCAAATTGAAGGCAAAGAGCGCGGATTTATCGGAAGATACGCTAAAGCTGCTTAACAGGATAAAGAAAAATCAGGAAATGCATGGGAGTAAGAATTGAGAAAAAAAACAGGTGATGCCTCATTTTTTCTGCTTGCTTTAATTTTAATTTTACTCATTTTGGGAATTGTTTTTTCTATATTTACATTTCGCAGCAATCCTGTGGAAGATGCCATTGCCGGCAACCGCATTATTAATATTTTATTTGTAATAGAAGACTCAAGGATGCCTCTTAGCACCTATGTGCTTATGTACTACCCTGCAACAAAGCGCGCGGCCATTTTTGATATACCAGGGGATCTTGGCCTTTTAATTTCAAGAATAAACCGCGTAGATCGCATAGACAGGGTATATGATTCGTCATCTGCTTCGTATTCGGGCAGAATTGGAAATTACCAAAGAGAAATCGAAAGACTTCTGGGGATAGAAATAAATTTTTCCGCTGTTATAACAAGGGAAAATCTTGTTTCTATTGTTGATATTCTAGAAGGAGTGGAAATATTTATCCCCTCGCGTGTTTTTTTCCGGGATGATGATGACATTATTTTGTTCCCCTCCGGCATGACTGTTCTTGACGGCGCCAAGGCCGGCATATATGCGACATACAGCCTGACTCATGAAGACAGTGAGATGGAGATGTTCCGCAGGCAGCGCTTCTTTCTTGGTTACCTTAACCGGCAGATACAAATGAATGAAAGCTTAAAAAATCCAATGACTGCCAAAATGTATTATTCGCTCTTTAAAACCAATATGAACCAGCGCGCATTATTGCGCCTTTTTGACGAGTTTACCAATATAGATATCGACCGAACAAATATTCAATTTGTCGGAGGAAATCTGCGCGAAGTATCGGAGCAGATGCTCATTATACCTCATTGGGGCGGAAATTTAATAAAGGAAATTGTACGCCAGACATCGGGAACCCTTACGCGGGAGATTGAGACTCACATGATCGAACGCACCCTTACTGTGGAAGTTTTGAACGGAACTGCAGTTAACGGGCTTGCCGGAAGAACTGCGGAGATGCTTCGCAGTTTTGGCTACGATGTGATATCAATTGGAAACGCAGACAGGAGCAATTATGACAGCACGGTCATAATTCATCATTCCGGAGATGATGAAATGGTAGAGGCTTTTGCCGATGTAATCCGCTGTACAAATATTCGCAGGGAATTTCTGCAGCCTGAAGAACTTGAAATTGATCCTGTTAATATGAACATTGAGTATAAAGCCGATATTACCCTGCTTATAGGAAGGAATTTTAATGGCAGATACGTTGTTGGAAACTGATAATCTTAATGACAGCGCTGCTGCTTTAGCTGCGCTTTTACAGGAGAATAATGGACAGGATGTCTGCCTGCTGGATCTTCGAGGTATCAGTAACTGGACAGATTTTTTCATAATTGCAACAGCCACAAGCAAAACGCACATGGACGGTCTTGAAAGGCATGTAAGAGAATTATGTCACAAGAAAGACATGGATATTCGCGGAAGTTTCCGCAAAAATTCCGAAGACGAATGGCGTCTGCTTGATCTTGGCCATGTAATCGTTCATCTCATGACCGCCGCTGCCAGGGAATTTTACGATTTGGAAAGATTGTGGAGACAGGTCAGTAGTTAACGGGTTTGCAGTCATTACTGTTCTTAATCACCCTGACTACTGATCCTTAATCCTGGTGTCCTGTAATATTCAGTTTCAATAATAACATAATGCGGTAATTCCTTATAAATAAAGAATTACCTTAACTTGTCATTGTGTCATTTGAATTTTACAGGACACTCGGCTAGTCTTCGTCGTCCCAGTCATCGTCTTCTTCATCTTCGTCTTCGTAGTCATCATCTTCTTCGTAATCGTCTTCCTCATAGTCATCGTCATCTTCGTCGTCATCGTCTTCTTCGTCCAGATCGTCGTCTTCGTACTCATCTTCATCGTCAAATTCGTCATCATCATCGATATCGTCATCGCTGAGGATGAAAGCCGGAGAGCAGCTGTCAGAACCGTAAACGGCATTAAAATCGTCCGCATCATTGCCTGCGAATACAGGTACCAGCATTAGCTCTTCATTAGCTCCGTTCAGAACCATAATGGTCTCCCTTGAAAATAGATATTTTTTGAATCTAAACTGAGTAGGAAGGCTAAACTGCCTCCCCATTAGAAACATAAGGGAGGACATATTCGTTTGTCAACTGGTTTTTGTTAAATTTATCAAACTTGATTAACATATTTTTACAGCATGAAAAATGTCCATGTTTATAGTATTCTTAACATATGCAGCAATTTAAGGGGCAGACAATCCAGCCTGTCTTTGCCCCTGCAAAAGTAAACATTCATCTGACTGTTAAAGACAGGCGCCCAGACGGGTTTCATGATCTTGAAAGTATTTTTCTGGCTGTGGATTTCGGCGATACTCTTAAATTTGAACTTTTAGAATGCGATAATTCAGCGGAAATATGCATGGAAGGGCTTGATTTTTCCATTCCGGCGCAGGAAAACATCATTTTCCGCTCTCTTTGCCTTTTCCGTGAAAAAACAGGGTTTTCCCGCGGAATAAAAATAACTGCAGAAAAACGCATTTTCGCAGGAAGCGGCCTTGGCGGCGGCTCTTCCAATGCAGCTGCCGTATTGCTTACGTTAAATAAAATTGCAGGCTCCCCCTTAAGCCGGGAAACCCTTCTTGAAATGGCAGCCGTTCTCGGCAGCGATGTTCCCTTTTTTATCCATGAAACTGCCGCCGCCATAATTACAGGGCGCGGCGATAAAATTGAACCTGTAAAATGTCCTTCCCTGCATCTGGTGCTTGTTTACCCGGGCTTCTCAAGCGATACCGCGGCGGCCTACCGCCTGCTTGATGATTACAGAGCAGGCAAAAATCACCCCAATGATTCCATGCCCCTGGACCTTTCTGCTGTTCGCGCCGGCTGTGCCTGGTTTGCGGAAGAGAGCGGATTTTTTAAGAATGATTTTTTGGAAGTTTTTCTGCAAAGGGAAATGACGATTTACAGTGAATTGCTTTCCGCCCTGTTGGAACTTGGCGCCTGTTTTACAGGCCTTTCAGGAGCAGGCTCTGCATGCTTTGGCATTTTTAAAGAATCACAGCAGGCGCAAAAAGCAGCGTACGCTCTTCGCAGCAGATGGAAACATACAGAGCATTGCCGCTCTCTAAGTGAGCAATATTAACAAAAATCAATTAATAATTTGAAATGTTATAAAATCCTTCATATAAAAAAGCAACTTTTTCACTTGCTTTCGTGACAAATCAGTATTACAATGTAAAACAAGTGGAGCTTAACAATTTTAATCATTTTGATAGAGTTGTGTTAGGCTTTTATCAACATTGGGACCTCAGAGGAGAGGAGCTATGGAAATTACTGATATTAGGGTCCGCAAGGTGACTGGCGGTGGTAAACCGAAGGCCTATGTAACGGTTACTTTTGATGATTGCTTTGTTGTTCACAATATAAAGATCATAGAGGGTAAAACTGGTGTTTTTATAGCCATGCCAAGCCGTAAAACAAGGGCTGGTGAATATAAAGATGTTGCGCATCCGATTCACCCCGAATTCAGGGCAGAACTGCAAAAACGCATCCTTGAAAAATACGACTCCGGTGATGTTACCGAAGCTACTGCAGACGATCAGGATTGATATCAGCATTAAAGACCAATGTCTTTTAATCTGACAAAATATCCGGAATTAATGATTTAATTAACGCAAGCTTAGCATTTTTTAAGCCTCTTGATTAAAATCCTGTGTTTATGATAATCTCAAAAAATAAAAATGGGATGTCGGCAAGTGGTAAGCCACCGGTCTTTGGAGCCGGTATTCACAGGTTCGAATCCTGTCGTCCCAGATAGGGGTATGAACCAAACAGGAGTTAATATGGGCAAGGTTATATTACAGGCAAAAAGCCGCCAGGAATTTGGATCTGCTGAATCACGCAGAATGAGAAAAAACGGCAGGATTCCCGCTGTTATCTACGGAAGAACAGGCAAATCTGTTTCTATCGATCTGGACTCTTCAGAATTTATTAAAGAAACAAAAGGTATATCCGAAAGTACAATTGTAAAAGTGGAAGTCGGAGACAAATCATACGATGCATTTGTAAAAGATACTCAAAGAAATATTATCGACGGGAATATTCTTCATATTGATTTTTATGAGGTTGAAAGCGGTGTAGTTTTACGCGCCAAAGTTTCGCTTGTTTTCCACGGAAATCCTGCCGGTGTGCGCGAAGGCGGCATGCTTGAAACTCCTGTGCATGAAATTGAAATTGAATGTCTGCCCAAGGATCTTCCGGAAAGAATAGACATCGATATTTCCGGTCTTAAAACAAATCAGTCCATGCATGTTCGTGACATTCCTCTTGCGCAGGGCGTACGGCTTTTATCAAATCCGGATCAGACCATTGCTCTTGTAAAATTTGCAAAAGCTGATGCAGCCGCTTCAGCCGAAGCTGCCGCAACAGGCGCTGCAGCTGCTCCTGCTGCTGATAAAAAGGCTGCTCCTGCCGCAGACAAGAAATAGCAGTTAGGTGCGGAAGCAGGCTGGGAATGAAAAACACTCCGGACTCCGCACCTGTTACTTCACAGCAGAATATCTTACGCTTTGAAAATAATGTTTCATCCTTTTTAGATTCTCTTTCGCAGGACGCAGTTTTGCTTGCCGCTGTTTCCGGCGGCGCAGATTCTATGGCAATGCTTGCGGCCTTATGCGCCGTAAAGGGTTTGCGCAGGGTTTTTTGTCTTCATGTTGAGCATGGTCTGCGTCCGGCGGATGAAAGCCGCGGCGATGCTGAATATGTCCGCGCTTTTTGTGAAAAAAACGGAATAGAATGCAGTGTTACGCACATTCCGCCCGGAAAAATTGCAGCTTATGCGCAAAAAAATAAAGTTGGCATTGAAGCTGCAGCCCGCTTTTTCCGGCACAGGGCCTTGTCAAAATATGCAAAACGCATAGATAGCAGCAAAAGCGATTGTGAAAAAACAGTTATTTTACTTGCCCACACAAAGGACGATTTACTTGAAACAGCCCTGATGCGCATCCTGCGCGGCGCAGGGCCGGCAGGTCTTGCGGCAATGCCTCAAAGACGCGGACGGATAGCAAGGCCCTTGCTTGGCATGACCCGCGCCGATGTCATAAGTTATCTGACATCAATAAATATTCCCTGGCGCGAAGACTCCACAAACACCGATATAAAGTTCCTGCGCAACCGCATCCGCTGCAGCCTTGTACCGTTTTTAAACGAATCATTTCCATCCTGGAAAACATGCCTGTCTGCTCTGGGCGAGACTCAGGCTCTTGCAGCGGATTTTATAAAAGATGAAGCAAAACAGCGCGTTTCCTGGGATATTAGACTTGAGTCCGGGGGACTTTTCTCTGCAGATGAGAAAATGTTTTTTTCCATGCCGCAGATAATCCGCGAGGAAGCATTGTTTCTTGCGATAGACGAACTTCTAAAAGGCGTAAAAAAAACCTGCCCTGTCAGGCGTACTGCTGTAAGGCAATTTTGCCAAGGCGCTGTAAATGCAGCGGATTTGGGACCTGTAAGAGTCAGGCGCGAAAGAGGGAAGGTTCTGCTGTCCAGGGTAAAAAAAGAATATTTTGAATGCGGATACTCTTTATTATTAAAATAAAAAACTTGTAACATTCATTTTTAGTGCTATAATTTTTTCAAGTCTTAAAATTACAGGAGTATTCATGAATAAATCAATTATAAAACCGCTTGTTATTTTTGCCGTCTGCGTTATTGTTACATTTATTTTTAACGGAATGGCAGCTCATGTAAGAGACGGTTTTGGAAGCGTGGAAGTAACCACAGGTTTTTTTGCGCCGGCGCAGAGCATGGCGGCAAATGATCTTCCTGTCCGTATTGCTTACAGGCTCTACAGGCCAAAAACTGCAAGCGCTGCAAATCCTGCCGCGGCTGTTCTTGCGATGCATGGCTATCAAAGCGATAAAGATACCAATACTGCTTTTTGCATCGAACTTGCCCGCCGCGGAATTGTTGTCCTTTCAATTGACAGTTACGGCCACGGCGATTCAAGTCCCGGTATGCGCGGGCGGGGCTGGAGCAGCTACAATATAAAAAACCTTGAAAGGACGATTTCGGGTCCCAAACGTTTTATGATAATGATGACATTCAGCATCCTTGATTTTTTCCGTCCGTCAATTTCCAGCGGTTTGGCGGACAGTTCCATGGGCGGAAGGGATGCATGGCGTTATTTATCATCATTTCCTTTTGTGGATTCAAACAGGATGGCGCTGACAGGGCATTCAATGGGAACATGGTCGTCGTGGTCAGTTGCATCGGATTTTCCGGAACACCGCGCCATTGTACTTCAGTGCGGAGAGGTTTTTCCGCTTTCCCACTACGATTCCCAAAATGTAAAATTTAACAATGTGCTGCTTTTGCAGGCGCTTATAGAAGAGTTCGAAAATATGAGGGATTACAACCAGCTCATTTTGGGTCTGGAAAAAACGCCTCTTCGCTACAGGGATTTTATGGGCCAAAACGCTCCTGTTGAATGGAACAGGACTTACGGCTCTTTTGCAGACGGCAGCGCGCGGCGCATGGAATTGATAAAAACAAACCACCGTCTTGTCACCTATGACAGCGGCGCTCTAACTCCTGCCATGAACTGGCTTACAGCCGCGCTTGATGTTAAAACAAATATTGCGGATACAAATCATGTCCAGTGGCTGAAGGAAACCCTAAGCCTGCTTGCAATGTTAGCTGCTATGGTTTCCATGCTGCCCCTCTTTCTTGTTCTTGTTAAATTCAGGTTTTTTGAATCTCTTTCGCTTCCCTTAAGCAAGAATGCAAAAATACTTTCCAAAAAGAGCCGCACATCCACTTTTTTAATTGCCATTTTAATAAGCGGCATAACCTTTCCCTTCTTAACCCAGCTTGGGCACGGGCTCCTGCCGCTGCCTGAAAATATTTTCCGGATGACGATCGGCAACGGTTTTATTACATGGCTTTCATTTCTTATGCTTGTCGCCCTGTTTACGCTTTACTACTGGTATAAAAAAGGCGGAGGCAAAAAGGAAGGCTGGACATTACCGGATCTCGGGCTTGCATCAGCCGAACCTGAAAGGCAGTATGCCTGCGGCAGGATTGCTCTTCGTGCGGTAATCGCAGCCTTTATTTTAACAGGTACAATGTACATTATGACCTGTATAAGCGCTGCTGTATTCCAATTGGATTTTCGTTTTATATGGCCGTTTTTCAGACCGTTTAATTTTTTAAGGTTTGGCCAGTTTCTTGTATACCTGCCCTTTTATGCAGCCTTTTTTACTATTAACGCAGGGGTTAAACTCTACGGGCAGATGAGGCTTCCCGAATATAAATCCGCACCCCTTACCCAGCTTGCATGGTGGGCTTACAGCATACTTGTCATGCTGGGCGGTCTTTTTATAATTGCCCTGATTCAATACATTCCGTTTTTCATGGGTTTTGGACCGGGTGCGGATATGCTTTTTTCTTCGCTGTTCGGCGGGCCCTTTATGTCGATATTGATACTTCTTGTTCCGCAGTTTGCTGTTTTCTTCTTTTTCTCAACATGGCTATACAGAAAAAGCGGGACAGTTTACACAGGCTCATTTGTGCTTGCAATCCTAGCAACATGGGTTGTTACAGGCGGATCTGCGGTGTTTTAAAATGCACCTAAGGTTAAATTGATTTACAGGACGTTTGCAAGGAAGTTTTTAAGCCTTTCGCTTTTTGGTGAGGAAAACAATTCATCAGGGTTGTTTTCCTCAACTATTTTACCGTAATCCATGAATATGACCCGGGTTCCCACTTCCCGCGCGAAACCCATTTCATGCGTTACTACAACCATTGTCATGCCGTCACGCGCAAGCTGTCTCATTACATCGAGTACCTCGCCGACCATTTCAGGGTCTAATGCGCTTGTCGGCTCATCGAACAGCATTACATCAGGATCCATGCAAAGCGCGCGGACAATCGCAATACGCTGTTTCTGCCCGCCTGAAAGCTGGTTAGGGTACGCATCGGCCCTGTCCGCAAGGTCTACGCGCTTTAAAAGCGACATGGCTTTTTCTTTCGCTTCTTCCCTGGATTTGCCAAGAAGTTTTATGGGCGCGATTGTCATATTTTTAAGCACTGTCATGTGCGGGAAAAGATTAAAATGCTGGAATACCATACCCATTTTCTGGCGGTGAATATTTATATTTACTTTGGGTTCTGTGATGTCCGTGCCTTCAAATGTTACAGTTCCGCCTGTCGGGGTTTCCAGAAGATTAAGACAGCGAAGGAAAGTGGACTTGCCGCTTCCGGACGGCCCTATTACAACAACAACTTCGCCCTTGCGAACCTGCGTTGTTATTCCGTCAAGAGCAGTAATCGTACCGTCTTTAAAATATTTTTTAAGCTCTCTGGTTTGTATTAGAATATCAGCGTTCACTTGAGCGAAGCCTCCTTTCCAATATGCCGACAAGCCATGTAAAGAACATAACAAGCGCAAGATAAATAAGGGCAACTGCAATTAAAGGCATAAATGCGGAAAATGTGCGCCCGCGGATAATATCTCCTGCCTTTGTAAGATCCTGCACAGCGACATATCCTACAACTGCAGTTTCCTTTAAAAGGACAATAAACTCATTGGCAAGAGTCGGCAGGATATTTTTAAAAGCCTGGGGGATTATAATGTACCGCATTGTCTGAATATAATTAAATCCAAGGCTGCGTCCCGCCTCGAACTGGCCGTTATCGATCGACATGATGCCGCTTCTGAAAATTTCCGCGATATAGGCTCCGGCATTAATGCCGAACGCAATAATGCCTATCAGTTCGCCGTTTCTGATGCTTACAAGTATTACAAAATAGAATATCATAAGCTGGACAACGACAGGCGTGCCGCGGATGACTGTAAGGTAAAATTTGCAGATAACATTGAAGAGACCCAGAATGAACCGCCCTGCGCCCCGTCTTAAGTTTTTTTCGTTCTTGTCGTATGTTGAACGCACAATGGCGACAATAATGCCAATCGCAATTCCTATAAGCAGCGCAAAGAAAGTAATCCGCAGCGTAACTGCAAGGCCGTTTAAAAGAAACTGCCATCTGTTGTCATTAATGAAATTGAGGATAAATAATTTTTGCAGATTCTCAAACCACTCCTGCAAGCGCGTCCTCTTTGTATGACAATAAAATAAAAAGGAGCAGTATTATTACCGCTCCTTTATCCATCAATCAACTTTGATATACTTATCTATTATACGCTGCACTGTGCCGTCTGCAATGAGATCGCGTAATGCGCCGTCTACAGCGTCTCTAAGAGCTGTGTTTTCAAGCGCAAATGCAATTGCATAATTTTCAACTGCAAACTCGGTGTCCAGAATGCGAAGTCCGCGGTTCATGGCTACAAATGCCTTGGCAGGTTCATTATCAATTACAACACAGTCAACCCTTCCTGTAACAAGGGCCTGCACAGCGTCAGCGCCCCTTCTGAAACGGTGGATGGTTGCAAGACCCTCATCTTCAAGATCCCATGTGGTGTAAAGATCGCCTGTTGTAGCTTCCTGGACGCCAATATTGAAATTTGCGCCTTCTGCGCTAAGATCATCAGCGTTTGTGATTGGAGAGCCGTCCCTTACAATAATTACCTGCACGCCTGTGGCGTAACTTGTAGAAAAGTTAACGCTTTGCTTGCGTTCTTCCGTAACTGTCATGCCGGCCATTCCCATGTCAGCCCTGCCGCTTGTAACAGCCGGCAGTATGGCGTTAAAGTCAATGTCGTCTATGCGAAGCCGCAAGCCCAGCTTGTTGGCTATTGCATCTGCGATTTCCGCGTCAATACCGACGATCCTGCCGCCGTCCCAGAATTCGTAGGGCGGAAATTCAGCGTTTGTTACCATTACAAGTACGCCTTCTTCAACTGTAAAACCGCCGCTTCCTGCAGCAGCTCTTCTCTGGCAGGCGGATACTGATATAAGCAGCGCCGCCAGCGTAAGGATAATTATCGCTACCCTCATGATTTTCTTCATTTTAGTCCTCCGGATAATCAATTTTCTAACTAATAGCAAGATTTTTAATTATAAAAGGAATCTGCAGAAATTACAATTGAGTAAAACGTGCTACCAGAGCAAGTGGGGGCTGGGGTTTAGGGAATAGGGGTTGGGGGGTTCCGGGGTTGTTGAAAAAGTGGCAGATGCTGCCTTTGCGCTCCCACCGCTACATGTGTTGCGGGCATGACGCATAACGATACTGCGAAAAACTAATAGCTGCTACCAAATCGCTAAAAATATACGACCGTTTTTTTCAGGCAGTTGTTTAGTTAATATGAATTACCTGTTTTATTACATTATATGTTAATTTTCTTCATTTGCGCAAGTAAAAATTATAAAGAAATCTCTCGCAGAGCCGCCAGGACGCAGAGAACGCGGAGTTTTTCCTGAAATATCCGCCTTAAATCCTTGATAACTCATGAATTAATACTCTG
>Ga0123356_10000126_pt1 | contig 84443 bp, 74 predicted proteins | sample TergutEmb28metaG_2_FD_92546 | JGI IMG/M metagenome (GOLD analysis project Ga0123356, IMG submission 92546) | Embiratermes neotenicus P3 segment gut microbial communities from Petit-Saut dam, French Guiana - Emb289 P3 | ecosystem: Host-associated > Arthropoda: Insects > Digestive system > Gut ...
CAAATCCGGTGTCAAGGATCTGCCCGCTACTGGCCCGAAACTTTCACGAGCGCTACGCCGTGCTTGGGGATGGATGCGCTATAGGTGCCGCTCATGGTTCCGAGGTCTTCGCGTTTCCACAGGTCGCGGACACGAGCCGGGCCGGAGATGCCGAGCGAGCTGAAATCGAGCGTGATGGTAAGTGGAGATTCACCGCGATTGAACAGCCCGACGGCACGGCTTTGATCGCCGAGCGGTCGCGCCCAGACCTCGAGCGGCCCTTCGTCCCAAAGGCGATGGGCCTGAATGCCCTTGGGGTCCTGGTCCACCGCGATGACCTCGGGGTTCAAGAGAATCTGCTTGGTCTCATCATTCATGCTGCGGATGTCGTTGCCGGCGAGCAGCGGCGCCGCGAGCAGCACCCAGAGCGACATGTGGGTCAGATATTCGTCGTGCTTCATGCCTCCATTGCCGACCTCGAGCATGTCGGGATCGTTCCAGTGCCCGGGGCCGGCGTATTTCTCGAGTCCATTCTGGCTGAACCCGATGACCGACATGCGGTCGTAGCGGTCGCTGATGTCTCCGGTGGTGCGCCAGAGATTTCCGGTACGCGGTCCCCAGACCCACGGCGCCTTGACCCCCCAATTGCAGATGCTGAAGACCATCGGCCGCGCCGCCTGCCCGAAGGCGTCGTGAAACTTCCGGTATTGCGCCTCAGCATCCAGGCCTTCGGCGTGGCACCAGTCGATCTTGACGTAATCCACTCCCCACGCGGCGTAGGTGTTTACATCCTGAGCTTCGTGCTCATAACTTCCCGGACGGTGCTGACAGGTGAAACGCCCGGCGTCGGTGTAGACGCCGAGCTTCAGACCCTTGCCGTGAACGTAGTCGGCCAGGGCTTTAATTCCGGAAGGGAAGCGCGCGGGATCGGCGACGATCGTTCCCTGGGTGTCGCGGCTGACCTGCCAGCAGTCGTCGATGTTGACGTACTCGTAGCCGGCGGCCTTCATTCCGCTGGCGACCATCGCGTCGGCGGTTTCACGGATCAGTTTGTCACTGACGTTACAGCCGAACTTATTCCAGCTGTTCCAGCCCATGGGAGGAGTGGAGGCGATCGAAGAGGCTGGATCGGGACCCGATTGCGCCCAGGCTATGCGGCCACTCGAGCCGACGAGCAACACCGTCAGTAATGCAAGCAAAGCACGTCCGTGGGTCATGCATAATCTCCTTAACGATGAATGGAATGGAATCGTCTCGCGACCGCGGCTGCTCGTGGAGTTCGAAAAAGGGGACGGTCCCATTTGTGATTATTCAGGACGGCATTATACTGCCCGTGTTTTTGACGGCACGTTCGTTTGAGCCGGGTGTTCGATTGCCGGCTTCAGAATCCCGCCAGGGACTTCAGAAGGACCCGCAAACTCGCGGCCCGGATCCTTTCAGCCGGCGCGATCGCGCTTTCGATCGCCGAGCGAGTCCAGGCCGGAGGCGGGCGCCGTCCCGGCGCAACTCGGACACCAGGCCGTCCAGGATGCTGAGCATAAGAAGCCGCTGAGCAGAAGAATCCGCTTCTGCCCAGGGATTTCACCCCGTCTCCAGCTGCGTGCTCCGGTTCATAACGTCGAGCGAGCGTTCCTGTTGTCGGTGATGGGACTGCAATCATTTTCATTGGCTCGAAACCGCAGGCGAAATACTCGATTACTGGGGCTATTACCGGGCAGGCACGATGGGAAGGTTCCGGTATGCACGTGCCGGACACGGTGCTTGCAAAGATCTGCCACAAGAATGCAGGACGGATCTTCGCCGGGTTCGGGGGTGCGAGCGGAAGGCGCCGGCAACTCACATAGTTCGAGGCGTATCGAGTTCGCGCAGCCCCTTTTTGTCTTGACAAGGGCCTTCTCACGAAACTAAATGTTATAAAACGAAATGATACGAAAGCAACTCTCCAGCTTTCCGCGCTTCCCCCGTTTCGCGCGCCCGGGCGGCTTGGTCGCCCGAGGACGACGGCTTGGCTGCGCCCTTGGCGGACTCGTGCTTTTGGGAGTGTCGACCGTCGTCGCTTCCGACTCCGGGGACTGGACGAATCATGTGCGCATCGCCGCCTACGGACTCAAAAGCGACAACGCCAGCCAGATCGTTCAGGACGCCGGGCGCGACGGGGTTTTCGGTATCGAAGTGGACAACGACGTTCCCGGGCGCTATGAAAGCTTCCTCGCTCCCGAGGCGAAGCTGGCCGCAATTCGCGCCGTGGCCGCAAAGGCCCACGCGGCGGGAAACAAGGCCTTCGTATACATCGCCGGTACCGAGTGCATATCGGCGAACGCAGCCGATACGCCCCACACCCTGGGGAAGGATCATCCGGACTGGCTGCAGCGGAAGATTACCGGCGAGCCGGCAATTTTCGGCGGCGGCACGGCCTTCTGGATCAAAAAAGGCGACGAAGACGTCTGGGTCACGCCCTACGCTCCCGAGTGGCGCAAAACCTATATGCAGCGAGTGCGGCAAATTGCCGGGACGGGAATCGACGGCATTTACGTCGATATTCCGTACTGGATGACCCACTTTGAGGGCTGGGAGAACACCTGGGCCAGCTTCGACGATTACACGGTCGCCCAATTCCGCCGCGAGACCGGGCTGAATGCCAAGACCGACCTCAAACTGGGCGATTTCTCCGACGCAAATTTCCGCAAATGGGTGGATTTTCGCATCCGCACGTTCACCGACTTTATGGCGGAAATCGCGCGCAGCGCGAAGTCGGTCAACCCGGAGATCAAAGTCATACCCGAAATTTACCCGGGAATCGAGCAAGAGGCGGTACGGGTCGGCGCCGATGTTTACAGCTTATATCCGGTGGTGGATGCCATTGCCCACGAGTACGAATTCGGCTCGGGCGGCCACATGGCGGCATCGCGCAATCCGCTCGACTGGTTCAACTACCAGGTGGGCATGCACTCGTTTCGCGCCTTTGCCGAACCGAAGGCCACCTGGATCCTGAACTATTCATGGGACGGCCAAAAACAAGTGGACCGGCGCGAGGCCATGAAGAACCTCGCCATGTCGGAACTCATGGCGGGAGCGAACTTCTGGGACGCGCCCGGCCATTCGATGGCGGGGTCGAACGACTACGCGACCCGGCGGGAGATATTTTCCTGGATCCGGGCGCACGAGAATACGTTTTACAAGCCCCGGCTGCCGATCTCTCCCATCGGCGTTTACTTCTCGCCCCGCACCCGGGATTATTACGCGGATGAGTTTATCCGCTCCTATCGCGGCGTATTGATTCTCCTGATGCAGGAGCACCTGGAATTTCAAGTGGTAACTCCGCGCACGCTCCGAACCTTTCAGGGGAGCACGCTGGTTCTTCCCAACGTGCGAGTCCTAGAAGACGCCGAGCGGCGCGCGCTCGAGGACTACGCGGCGGGCGGAAAAACGCTGGTCATCACCGGGCAGGATCCCATCGGAGCGGGCGGCCGGGCCCATGTGGTCCGTTTCGCGAAATGCCCGGGCGCGGAATACTTTGCCCTCCTGAGCCGGGACTTCGACCGGGCCTGGCCCGGCGCGGAGCGGGAGTTCCTCGAAAAACTGGAAACATTACAACCAAAGACGACGATTCGCGTCGAGGCCCGACCTTCGGTGGCCACATCGATTGCGACGGTCGAAGGAAAGCCGCACGTCTTTCTTGCGAACTTCACGGGCCTCGTCGGCGGGAAAAACCCCATACCGGCGCCTGCAAGCGGAGTCGAGATTTCAGTCGAAGGAAACGCGGCGAAGCCCGGTTTCTTTCTTCCGTTCCTCGGCGAAGCGGTTCCGGTCGAGGGCGCAGTTCGCGACGGCAGGGTCGTGTTCCGCCTGCCGGCGATCGACAGAGGGGCGGTGTTTTGGTGGGAACCCTGAGCAAATCCGGGGTCCCCCAGGGCGAAAGCCGGCGTCCGGGGGAAGACGAGAGCCGGTCTCCCGCGTCGACCGCAGAGGCTCGTATGGGAAGGAGCGGAGAAGGTTTGAACCAGCTCGAACAGCTTTGCGAATTACCGGAGGCGGAGAAGAGCCGCCGCGGACTCGTGCACACGCCGCAGGAAATTCGGCAGCAGCCGGAGACCTGGCTTGCGACCTTCGATCTGTTTCGCGCCAGGCGAAACGAGATTCAGCGGCATCTTGAGGCCGCCGGACTCTCCGGCGGGGACCGATCCCCGCTGACCGTTTTCCTCGTCGGAGCCGGCAGCTCGGATTACGTCGGCCACGCGCTTGCCAATCTGCTCAGAAAGTCGTGGCAGTCGGAAGTCTTCGCCGTTCCGAGCACCGACTTGCTCACGCATATGGACGAACTCGTTCTCGGCGGGCGCAGGTACCTGTGGATCTCGTTCTCCCGCTCGGGAGACAGCCCCGAAGGGGTGGCGCTCCTGGGGAGGGCGCTTGAGAGATATCCCGAAATACACCACCTGGTCGTCTCCTGCAACTCGAGCGGCCGCATGGTTTGCGACCACGCGGGCGAACCCCGGGTGCTTGCGATCCCGCTTGCGGATCGTGTCAACGACCGCGGGCTGGCCATGACCAGCTCCTTCACCAACATGGTCGTCTTTGGCCAGTGCCTGGCGCATGTTGGAAACCTTTCCCTCTACGAAAACCTGCTCTCCCGGCTGGCAAAGGCCGCCGCGAGTTTTCTGCCGCGCGCCGCCGACCTGGCGGCCGCGCTCGGGGCCAGCCGGTTCCGGAAAGCCTGTTTTGTCGGCTCGGGCGCGCTGCGGGCGGTGGCCCGGGAGTCGGCCTTGAAGCTGGTGGAGCTGACCGCTGGCCGGACGCTCACCCTGTCGGAGTCGGCGCTCGGCTTGCGCCACGGGCCCATGGCGGCGCTCGATGAGGAATCGCTCTTTGTATGCTTTCTCGCGGGCGACCGGCGCGTCGAGGCCTACGAGCGCGACCTGCTGGCTGAGATCGGACGGAAGCGCCTGGCGAGAGAGCGGGTGGTGGTGGGCGGAAGTGAGCGGTCGACCGATTCCTTTGCCGAACACTATCTGGCGCTCGAGACCGTCTCGAGCATTGCGGACGATTACCGCGCGCCCGTCGACGTCATCCTGGGACAGCTGCTGGGGTTGTTTTCCTCGATCCGCTGGGACCTGCTGCCCGACTGCCCCAGCCCCACCGGGGCCATCAGCCGCGTGGTCGAGAATGTGAGCATTCACGTATGAACGAAGACCGTGATTTCGCCGCCCGCCGCTCCTCGGGGATCGAGGTGTGCGTCATCGGCGAGCTCAACCTGGACATGATCCTCTATGGGCTCCCCCGGGACCTCGTGCCCGACCGCGAACTGCTGGCGGACGGCATGAAACTGACCCTGGGCAGTTCCTCGGCGATTTTCGCGCACAATCTGTCCTCGCTCGGAACCTCGGTCGGCTTCATTGCGAAAGTGGGGAACGATTCCTTCGGCGAGAACGCGGTCGAGCGGCTGCGCGAGGCTTCCGTCGATATGCGGCGGGTGGTGCGCGGATCGGGAGAGACTCCGTCCGGGTTGACCATCGTGCTGCCCCACGGCTCCGGCCGCTACATCCTGACTTATCCCGGGACCATGTCCGAGATGAGCTACGAGGACCTCGACCTCGACTATGTTTTGAGCGCGCGGCACCTCCACCTGTCTTCGTATTTCCTGCACCGCGCGCTGCGGCCTCGGATCCTCGACTTATTCCGCCAGGCCAAGCTTCGGGGACTTACCACTTCGCTCGACACCAACGATGATCCGGAGGGGCGCTGGGGCACGGACCTGCTCGAAGTATTGAAGTATGTGGACGTATTCCTTCCCAACGAGCGCGAGGCCAGGAAGGCCGCCGGGATCGAAGATCTCGAGCGCGCGATGGAGCGGCTGGCGCATCTCTCCTCAATCGTCGTGGTCAAGCGCGGCCGGGCGCCCGCCCGGTGCCGGCAGGGAAGCGAGTGCTGGGAACAGACGCCTCCCCGGGTGGAGAAAGTCGATGATATCGGCGCCGGCGACACGTTCGATGCGGGCTTCATCCATCTGTGGCTGCGGAACGCGAGCCTCGAGGAGTGCCTTGGCTTTGCCGGCGTTGCGGCTGCGTACTCGGTGAGCCGCGAAGGCGGTACGGAAGCCTTCCGCGACCGCCATGGTTTAGAGGAATTCATGCGCCAACACTGGCGCGGAAGGGGCGATGTCCTCTCCCGGACGGCGGGCGAGGTCGCGACCGGGCAGCCGGGGGAGGGCCAGCCGCGCGGATGAAATTTCCGAATGTTGCCGGGCCGCACCGCGTTCCCGGCTGAAACTGAGGGTCACTCTATGAAACCGAAGGTTTGCTGCCGGGCAATTGCCGCCTGCATGTTTCTGTCTTCCGCTCTATTCGTCATGGCTCAGGGAAGCTACCGCGCGCAGGTCCGCGGGGTGGTGATGGATCGCAGCGGAGCGGTCGTGAGCGGAGCGCGCGTCACCATAACCGAAGTGGGAACGAATGTTTCCACCTCGGGGAGCACCAATAACCGGGGCGAATACTTCTTTACCGGGCTCCGGCCCTCCACCTACTCGCTCAAAGCCGAATCGCAGGGCTTCCGGTCGGAAGAAAAAACCGGAGTCGTGCTCGCTGTCGATCAGCAGGCCACGCTCAATTTCACCATGTCGCCGGGAGCGGTAACCGCCGCGGTCGATGTCAATACGACAGCTCCGCTGCTCGATACCGGAGGAGCGACGCTCGGAACCGAAGTCACCAACGAGTACATCAAGTCCATTCCCCTTCCCGGCCGCAATTTCTTCGGGCTCACATTTCTTTCCGGCGGGGTTACGGAAACCGCCGGATCGGGCACAACCGACAACTATCCCGCAGGAACCAACTTCGTCTCGAACGGGCAGCGCAACGCCACCGCCGAGGTGCGGATCGACGGCGCGCTGATCAGCGCGCCGGAGCAGGGCGAGGGCGCAACCAGCAACGTCTACTACGAGCCCTCCGTCGAAGTGGTTCAGGAGTTCAAGGTCCAGAACAATAGTTTTTCGGCCGAGTTCGGCAACAATGGCGGCACCGTGGTAAACATGGCGCTCAAGAGCGGCACGAACAACTTCCACGGGAGCGGCTGGTGGTTCTTCCAGCGCGCCGGCAGCGACGCCCGCGACTTCTTCAATCCTGCCTCGCTCGGGCCGAAACCCGACCACAAGCGCGATCAATTCGGATTTTCGCTCGGCGGGCCGATCCGGCGAAACAAGACGTTCTTCTTCGCCGACATCGAGAAGGTGCGCGACGACGAAGCGCTCAACATTGTCGCGAGCGTGCCCACGCTGGCCCAGCGTACCGGGGATTTTCGCAATACCACGAATCCCATCTTCGATCCGATTATCTGCCAGCCGAACTGCTCGACCAGGCCCCAGGTGGGCTCCCAGCCCGGGGGAACCCTCAACGTGATTCCTCAGAACGAGATTGACCCCATCGGGCAGAAAATCATCAATCTTTACCCCAAACCGAATCTCCCCGGAGAGTTCAACAACTTTCGCTTGAATACCCTGGCCCATGCGCCCGACTACCAGTTCGACATCAAACTGGACAATCAGTTCACGGACAAACAGCGAGTGAGTGGCCGGTACAGTCGAAGCTCCAGCCGTTTTTCTACACCCACCATTCTCGGAGACGGCGCCTACAACGATGGAATCGCCGGCGACCCGGTGGTGGCACAAAACGCATCCCTTGAATACTCCTGGACCGTCAATCCAAAGATTGTCTGGACCAACCACTTTGCCATCGACCGCGTCAGCGAAAACGAGCAAGAAACTCTTCCCAGCCTCCAGAGCGTTGGTTTTCCCTCGTATCTGGCGGCCAATGCAGGCGTCGATCGCATGCCTACCATCCAGATGTCGGGCGCCCAGCCCTGGTCGAACCTGTTCGACCAGTGCTGCCTGAACACCCGGTTTGCCCACACGCTCTACAGCTACTCCTCGCAGCTGGTGATCGTCCGGGGCGCGCACCTGCTGACATTGGGCGGGGAGCAGAGGATGTTCTTCAACAACTTCTTTCAGCCGCCCAATCCGACCGGCCTGTTCAACTTTACCGACGACGTTACCTCCGACACCCCCAACAGCGGAGCCGAAGGCGGCACCCAGGGGAATCCGTTCGCCAGCCTCTTATTCGGCTTCCCGGATAACAGCAGCGTGATCAACATCTACCCCGCGGTCGCCAACAAGTCCAAAGAAACCGGCTTCTACATCCAGGACAATTGGAAAGTGAATTCGAGGCTCACCTTGAACCTGGGCCTGCGCTACGAGTGGAGCACGCCTTACACGGAACGCCAGAATCGGATCCAGTTCAGCGATTTCACGGGCGACAGCGGAATGAAGATCGACCTGAGCGCGGGCGACCCTGCCCTCGGCTCGCTCGGACTCGGGCCCACAGCACTGAACGGAATTACGCTTTTCCCGAACACCTCGGGCATGAGAAGCGTCCCGGTGGACCGCAACAACTTCGGTCCGCGGCTGGGATTTGCCTACCAACTGGATTCAAACACCGTGGTCCGCGGCGGCGGGGGCGTCTATTACGGGATGAGCGTGGCCACAAACTTTCAGTATCCGGGCACGGCGTTTCGCAAGAGCGCGACCATGTTCTTCACCCTCGACAACTTCAACACCCGCGCGGCCACTCTGGCCAATCCTTTCCCGAGCGGTTTGACCGGCCCGCAAGGCCAGCAGTACGGAAAACTCGCCGAGTGGGGTTACGCCAACGGCAACGATCTTGGAACCACCACCGCCCAGAACGCCGATATTTATCAATGGAACTTGGGCATCCAGCGCTTACTGCCGAGCCAGATCGTCCTCGCCGTCGACTACTCGGCCAACCGCAGCACGCATCTGCCCTTTGGCGGATACTCGAGCACCCGCAACCGGGACTTCATTTCATCCGCGCTTCTGGCGAAGCTCATTAAGAACCCGCAGTTCCTGGCCATCGGCGGCAGCGGCGCGCCCTCGGACTCGCTTTTCACTCCGGTCGCGAATCCCTTCTGCACTTTATTCGGGGGCAGCGGATGTACCTACAACGCCGGCCCGCAGATTTTCAACGAGCCCGATTCGCAATACGGCAACTCCACCATCCCGCTTGCCAACCTGCTCAGGCCCTTCCCGCAATTCGACGGCGATTTCGAGGGACTCCCCCGGCTGGTGGCGAACTCCTGGTACAACTCGGTGCAGGTCCGCTTTCAGAAGCGCACCACGCACGGCGTCAGCTTTGAGGGCAGTTATACGATTTCCAAACTGACGGATAACTCTTCGACCGGGGCCAACGCGTTCGTCGGAACTCTCAACAACGGCAACCCGCAGCAACTGGACAATCTCAGAGCCGAATACAGCATCAGCGCCAACGACACTCCGCAAAGGCTGGCGGCCGGCGTAGTGGTAGATTTGCCGGTCGGCCGCGATCGTTCGTTTGGCAAGAGCATGAATCGCGGACTCGATGCGGTGATCGGCGGGTGGTCGGTTTCGACGTTGATTACCCAGCAGTCCGGGCAGCCGCTGCCGATTTATATGGCGAACCCGCGCTTGCTTGACGGCAACCAGCGGCCGAACGTGCTCTGCGGCGGATCTACCGGCGTCGGCGCAAACCGCGCGGCGGTAACCCAGGTCCCGGTCTTGAATATCAATTGCTTTGCCGATCCCGGCGACCAGGTCCCGGGTGACGCGCCGCGCTACTTCTCGGGGCTGAGGGCCGACGGCATTCACAACCTCGACGCCAGTCTCTTCAAACAATTAACGCTGCGCGAAGGCAAGACCCTCGACTTGCGGGCGGAGGTCTTCAATAGCTTCAACACTCCCCGCTTCGCGCCCCCGGATACGCTTTACGCGCCGGGGGACACGCAGTTCGGCATGATCAATTCGACCGCGGCTGGTTATACTCCGCGGCGAATTCAATTTGGCTTGCGGTTTGAATTCTAAGGCGGGCGCTCCGGCCGTTCGTCGCGTCTCGTGAACGACCCCGTCGAACGCCGCGAGGCTCGGCGCGAAACGTCCAGCCCATCGCTTCCTGGTTTCGTGCGCCTGTTTTTTTGTGTGCCTGGTCTTGTGTCCGCGGTTTTGCGTTGTGAGGACCTAAGGCGGCGCTGCGGCCTCGAGTTAGCTCAAGTTTGCATTTAAAGCGCAAACATGCCGCCGAGTTAGGGAAGCGCGACACACAAAAACCGCCGAGATTCCAGCAACTTAGAATGCGTTTCAATCAGCATCGGCTGTCGCTTTTGACAGTCGACCTACTCCGCCCCAGTTGATAGTTTCAAAACGGTCCTCAATGGCACGAGATGCCCACGAGAATCGAACGTCGTGCCCACCGGGATATGGGCACGGCCTTGAAATCGGGGGCGAGCAGTGCCACTAAATTGGTGCGTCATGTCTGCCTCTTCATGACGCACCACTTTTCGAAAATCTTGCACAAATAAAGAAAAAGCGCAATCCCGCGCTGCGCAAATCTTTCCACACTTCTGCTTTCAATCCTATCTGAGTGACTTGAGGGTTCACTTATTGCCCCGAAAGATTCACTTATATGGACTTCAAGATTCAAGAATATTGACTGAAAGGTTCACTTAGATATGTTTGGCGCGCATTCTCTCGGAAATGTACACACGTCCCTCGAGTGCTTCCTGAATGGCCGCGACCAGATCGCGATCGATGCGCGATTTCAGCACGAACCCGAACGCCCCATGAGACAGGCTGGCCTCGAGCAGTTCCTCGTCCTCGTGAACGGTCAGAATGACCGCGGGAATGTGGATGGCCTGTGAGCGCAGCCGGCGCAGGACTTCGATTCCGCTGACGCCCGGCATGGAAATGTCGGTGACGAGGACGTCCGGCCGCAGTCTGGCAACGCACTCGATGAGCTCAAGCCCGTCTTTCGCCTTGCCCACAATTTCGTAATGCTGAAGCAGGCGGGCTTCTACGATTGCAAGCATCTCGGGCGAGTCGTCTGCAATAACAATACGTCTCCGTGGCTTGGCGGACGTGGCGCCCCCCATTGAATCTCCTAACCTTATCATGTTCCCAACGGAAGCGTTGCGATTCGCTTAGACGCCGGTACCACCCGGCAGGTCACTTCGAGGCGGACCGAACCTCAAGAGAGGCGGGTCATTCCGCGTCGAATCGCGCCCATCAACCCGGGCACCAACCGGGCAAACGGACCCTGCACAGCAGAGTCCAGATTGAGTTCGAACCGGCCGAATCACCTTTGTAGAATATCCACGAAAGTTTAGCAAAAACCGAAATTTGTTGTATAAATTGGTTGCTTTCGTGCTTTCATTCCGGGAATACTGTCTGGGAGCTTTTCTCCGTGCTGGTGGGAATGGGGCTCTGGGCTTCTCGGGCGCTCAGGGCGCGCATGCCGAGCGCAGCTTGCGGCGATCGATAGAAACGTTTCTCTAGTTCAGCACTTCCCCTGGCAAATCTGCTGTGGAGCGTGTATGTACGAGAAGAGCGGCGACAAACCGGAGAGAAGCCTGTCTTCTGAATACTTCTCAATGGTAGAAGTCCTGACGGAATGTTCTCTGCGGCTGTCGAAGACGGCGTTCGAACCGCTCGACGAGGCCTTGACCGAAACGCTCGAGGCGTTGCGCGCGGCGACCGCGGCGGACGATGCCCATTGGTTCTGCATCCCTGAAATCCCGGGGAAAAGATATGCCGCCCGCTCCCGGAATCTCGGCGCCGTGCCCCCTTTCCCGGCCTCGTCCGAGCTCCCATGGATCGTCGAGCAGCTGGCGGAAGAGAGAACCGTCGTCGGGAAGGTGAATGAGCTTCCAGGCGACGCCTCGGTCGACCGGCAGGTTCTTTCCGGGCGAGAGGTGAAATCGATAGCTCTGCTGCCCGCCAGTTGCGGGCGTGATGAAACCGGAGTTCTGGTCCTGGAGCATTTCTCGAGAGAGCACAATTATCCCGAGGAGGTCGTAGGCCAGCTTCAGATCGCCAGCCGCCTCATCGGCCTGGCGGTGGCCTCGAAACAAGTGCGGATGGCGAACCGGGCCATCGAGCAGCAGTTTCGCAATATCTTTGAGCAGCCGCTGATCGGAATGGCTTTTGCAGACGTCAACGGGCGGTTGTTGCGCGTGAATCGCGAACTCACGGCCATGCTCGGCTACAGCGAGGAAGAGCTGCTCCCCATGCACGTGGACCAGTTCTCCGATCCCGGACACGGCGGCGGCGATGTCGCGCTGTTTCAGGAGCTGCTCGCAGGCGTCCGACAGAATTATCACGTGGAGAAGGCCTATGTGCGCAAAGACGGCCGCAGGATCTGGGGAAGACTGCATGTTTGCCGGCTGGCCTCAACCGACGGCGCGCCGGCTCGAATTCTGGCCATGCTCGAAGACATCACGGAACGGAAAGAGGCGGAAGACAGACTGCACGAGGCGCAGGTGGCGCTGCATGAATTGACCGGCCGGCTGATCCAGGCTCAGGAGGAAGAACGCCATCGCATCGCGCGGGAGCTGCATGACGACATCGGGCAGCGGCTCTCGCTGCTCATGATCGAGATTGAGCGCATCAGCCACGAGCTGTCTCAGACGGCGGAACCGCGACGGAGACCCTTTGCGAAGGTGCTCGAACAGCTGGATGAATTGACAAACGATGTGCACCAGTTGTCCCATCAGCTTCACTCCACGAAGTTGCAGTACATCGGGCTGCGCTCCGCGGTGAGAGATCTTTGCCAGCAGATGATGAATCAGCACGGAATCGTAGTGGTGCAGGAGCTCGAAGACGCTCCCGATCTTCCCTCCGACGTGCAGCATTGCCTGTACCGGGTGGCGCAGGAGGCCTTGAACAACATCGCAAAACACTCGAAAGCCAGAGAGGCACGGGTGCGCCTGCAGAAGACGGGCGGCGCGGTGCGTTTGGAGGTTCGCGACAGCGGAGTGGGTTTTGACCCCTCGAGTCCAGGTGCGGGACTGGGTCTGGCCAGCATGCGCGAGCGCTTGCGCATCGTGGGGGGAGAGCTCGGGGTGACGTCCAATCCGGGCAAAGGCACCGAGGTGGTTGCCGTTGTGCCGGTTGGGGCCGCAAGCCCGTTCACCCAGGTGGCGTGACCTCGTCAGGCGCCGGCACAAGCTCGCACTCAGTGGTCGGCGTTCGATGAGAATCAGAACCGACAACCCCAAACGCTAGGAAAAAGCCAAAGCCGGCCGCCGAATCCAATGCTTCCCGATTTTTTTCTGCGATGACGCGGACTCGGGCGGTCCTGACGGACCCGGCCAGAATGTCCGCGGGCAAGAACCGCAGTCCCCGCCTGGAAGCAACCAATAGGGCCTCCTTAAGGCCGGGGGTTATGCGACAGACTGGCTCTCAAACGATTGCCCGGCCACCGAGGGAAACAGCACGCGGAAGGTGGTGCCTTCTCCCGGCGCGCTTTCGACTTCAATACTTCCGTTGTGCTGGCGAACGATCCCGTAGGCGCTCGAGAGTCCGAGGCCGGTGCCTTTGCCTTCCGTCTTGGTGGTAAAGAACGGTTCAAAAATTGTGGTCTGAATGCTTGCGGGAATCCCGACTCCGGTGTCGGAGACCGAGACGTGGACAAATTCTCCCGCACTCCCCGGCTGGGGCATCTTTCCCCGGGCCGGCGCTCGTCCCGTGGAGATCGTGAGCTCGCCGCCGTCGGGCATGGCGTCGAGCGCGTTCACGATCAGGTTTACGAAAACCTGCTCCAGCTGTGACGAGTCGCCGTAAATGGGCGGAAGGTCTCCGGCCAGATGGACGGCGAGGTTTACGTTGTCGCGCAGCAGAGGGTTGACGAGCCGCAGGACATCGCGAACCACGTCGTTGACCCGCAAGGCGCGCAGATGGAGCTCCTGGGTGCGGTTGAATTGCGTCAGGCGCTTGACCAGTTCCGCAGCCTTGACGGAGGCCTCGGAAATGTGGTCGAGGCGTGCCTGAACCGCATCCCGGGGACTTTTAGGGTCGCTGGCGAGAGCGACGTTGGTGGAGATCGTATTCAAGATGTTGTTGAAGTCGTGCGTCAGGCCCGCAGCGAGCGCTCCGAGAGTCTCCATTCTCTGCAGTTGGGCGGCGGTCCGGTGCAGCTCCACTTCCTGGGTCTCGTCGCGCACGAGCGCCATAACGCCGTCGAGACCCATGGCGGAGAATGGGTAGGCCCAGGTGCGGATCCACTTGGTCTGGCCGCTCTGCAGGGTGACGCGCGCGGGTTCGGACTCAACCTGTTCGCCTTTGAGCGCCCGGATCACGGCGGAATCGGAGAGAGGAATTTCGACTCCCGCAGGGTCCTCGAAGCGGAACATCTGGCGCCAATCCTCGAACTGTCTTTCCCGTCCGTTGCGGCTGACACCGAACATTTCCATGGTGGTCTGATTGGCAAAAACGACTCTCCCGTCGTGGTCGACTATGACGAGCCCCACGCCAATTTCCTCGAAGATGGTCTCGAGCAGGCCCGGAGGATACAGTCCAAATAGCGGCATGGAGTTAAAGGCTCACACACAATCACCAGGGAATAGTACGGGCCGCGCCGGGAAAGTCTAACTGTTAAATTTTACGGCCGTTCCTGAGTTCCCGCTCTTACCCGATTGGCCAACGCGATCAACGACGTACGAGACTCGAACGGGCGCGAGGCGAACGACAGAACGCTGGTAATTTTGCCAGTTTTATCGCGGGCGCGTCTCAGGCACATTAGCAGTGGTTATTGGCAAGCGCCTGTCGCCGGGCGGGGCGGTTCTGAAACGAAAGTTGTTTCAGAGTCGTTCTGTCCGGCGGCTGACTTGGCTGACTGATTTCTCGGTCCCCGAGAACCCTCGCGCGCCGTCAATCCAACCCATCCATCCAACCCACGTTTTTCCTCTTCGTCGAGCATTATCGGGAGTGAATTCATCTCGAGCGGGAGATCGAGTCTTTGTGTCCTTGGTGTCCTTGCCGACTCTCACCTAGGTGCCCGTCTGCGGCAACCCCAGTCTCGGCTGCTCGAGCGGCACCGAAGCGAGGACCTCTGTTCCCCGGTTGGGCGAGGACTTGATCTGGAGAGTGCCGCCCACCGATCTGAGCCGCTCCCCCATGCTGTCGATGCCGAGCCCGGCAACCGGCTCATGGCCGGCCTCAAAACCGATCCCGTCATCCTCGATTCTCAAGACCAGGGTGCCGCCCGTCTGTTTCAATTCGATGACGACGCGGAGTGCATGACTGTGTTTTTCGACGTTGTGCAACGCTTCCTGGGCGACGCGATAGAGGGCCAGCGAGACTGCCGGCGGTACGAACTCCGTTCTTTCAAGCGCCAGCTGGACCGAAACGTTCTTTTCGCGGCTGATCTCCCGCCCGAGCTTCTTCAAGGCGGGCGCGAGCCCGAGATTTTGCAGCAGGGATGGATAGAGGCCGTGGGAAATTTCGCGGACATCGGCGGAGATTTCCGCCAGTTGATCGGAGAGGCGGTCGAGCATCGGTTTCAGGTCGGACGCCGTCTTGATCTCGGCGAGGCGCAACTCAGCCAGGGCAAGCTGCTGCCCGACATCGTCGTGGAGTTCGCTGGCAATGCGCCGCCGCTCCTGCTCCTGCGCGTCGATGAGCTTGAACTTGCTGTCGCGCAGTTCGAGCTCCGTGGCCCGCCGTTCGCTCAACACCGCGGCCAAAAGCATCATGGGAATGGTCACCATGCAACCCGACACCTGCAGGTAGAGAATGTTTTCCCGGATCGACACCCAGGGGAAGGGTGCGTTCCCGCGTATCGTCTCCCCGATGGAAATCATCGCCAGCACGAACAAAGAAGCGCTGAGTCCGCCGGGGCCGGTCCGCACGGCGGCCCAGAGCAGCAGGGGCAAAGGGGCGAAGATCAGCGCCGGGGCCCGGCCGCGAATTGCACTGGTTTCCCCGAAGATGAAGTAACTCACCAGGAACACTCCACCGAGCACGAAAAACAGCTCGAGGTGTTGCACCGCCGGAATCTTGCGAAGCCGGCTCAGCCGGTACTGCCCCAAAATCACGAGCGGCGGGACGATGGTGAGATTGCTGAGCATGTTCGTAAACAGCCGCCTGGTCCACGTGGTCCAGTAATCGGGACTTCCTCCGGTTGCGACCACTACCATGGAGCCGAGAAAGGAGGCGACCAGGGGGGCGGCCAGGACGCCGAAGACCAGGAAAACCACGGTTCCGCGCACCGAGGAGAGCTTCGGCCTGGATTTCGAGAAGTGGAGAACACAATACGCCCCGATCAGGGCTTCGGCGCTGTTGCTGAAAAACCAGCCGATCGATCGCACAAGCGGAACGCCCGCCGCGAGTTGGGCGGCGAGGTGGGCGGGGAAGACCATGACCAGAAGAATCCACCATCGGCGGGATGGGACCAAAAGGAAGCTGGCCAATAGAATCCCGTTCGGCGGCCAGATGCCCGAAATGATGCCAGGCGCCGGCGTAAGGCGGAACCCGACGGCCGAGCCCAGATAGTAGGCGGCGGCGACCACAAGCGCGGTCGCAGCAAGCTGCAGAGTGCGACGGGTGCGGGCGGAGGATTTAGCGGTTACATCTTCGAGAACAGGGAGCGTTCTGCTGCTGTAGGTTACCAGTCGAGGGCCGCCCGTTTTCATGGCTTTCTCTCCTCGGGGACCTGGATGAGGCACGGATGCTACGGTTGATGGCTCTTAGCGCAGCGATGGTTTTCAACTTAAAGGTAACCGGGATAAATCTGGACCCAAGAAGTTCTGACGGCATTCGCGTTGCCGTCGTTGCCCCACCGGATGCATCGTAAGTACATCCTCAAAACGCAAAACGCGGTCCGCCGGCAAAACTCGGTCTGCCGGCAAAAAAGGAGAATCGGCGCTAGTAGCATGTGGGACAACTGTAACAATTTACAGTGATCAGCTTAGTTCGGCTCCTTCCGTCATTAGACATCGAAACCATCCCGGAGTTCAACCGGAGGAGTTCAACCGAAAAGGAGTTCAACCCACGAAGCCAGTACGTCATACACCGTTTCCGAAGACGAAATCGGTCATGCACTGTAAGGAATGACAGTTTCTTTGCGTGAAAGAGTCGCTTAACTTCTCGCATACCAAGAAAACTTGCGAGGGTCATATGACTCGAATCTTGCTGGTTGATTCTTATGACGTGGTTCGTTGTGGGCTGAAGGTCCTGCTGCGGCAGGGGAAAGACCTCGCTGTTTGTGGGGAAGCGGCGGACGGAATCGACGCCATCCGCAAATCGGATGAGCTGCGTCCCGATATTATCATCGCCGATTTCCGGCTGCCGGGCGCCAACGGGATCATTCTGACCCGTCGTGTGCTCAAAGCGCACCCTGAGCAGAAGATCCTGATCTTTGCGTGCGTGGAATCGCAGCCCGCCATTCGCGACCTGTTGCGCGCGGGAATTCAGGGTCTGGTTTCAAGAACGGAACCCGCCGTCGAGGTCTTGAACGCCATCGAAGCTCTCGAAAACAACCGCACCTACTTCACGTCGGCGATTCAAATGTCGATCATTGCCGAGTTCCTGAGCCCCCATATCCCGGCTCGGGAGACCGATCCGCACGACCGGCTCACGCCGCGGCAGGAAGAGGTCACGCAATTGCTCGTGGAAGGCAAGGTGACCAAAGAGATTGCCTCCATTCTGGACATCACCGTCAAGACCGCCGCGACTCACCGTGCGGCCGTGATGCGCAAACTGGGGGCTCACAACCTGGCGCAAATGACCCTGAAGGCCATCTCGCAGGGCATCATCGATGTGCCCAAGTTGCCGTCGCGGTTCGATCTGATCGCAGGCGGCGCCGCTCAGCCCAGGCGCGAAACCTTTGCCCGAGCCGCGGCCTAGCAGCCTGCCCAGACGAAGAGCGGGGGCGGCGCGATCGGGTGATTGGGTGAGGCGAAGCTTCAAGCGCGAGGTCACGATGGTCGCCCGACTGCGGCCCCTCCGGTGTCTGTTCTGTCTATCTCTGGTTGCCTGCGCCCTGCGCTCGTCGGGAGCGCAGATCCTCGGGGAAGCCAAGCTGCAAAGCATGTCGCGGACCCTCGACCTCACGCATGACCAGAGGGAAAGACTCAGGCCCATCCTGCTCAACGAGGAGCATGAGGTGATCAAGGCGCGCAGGGACCCGACTCTGACGCCGCGGCAAAAAGCCGAAGACGAGCTCGAAATCCGTCGATTCTTCGAACCCAAGGTTGACGTGTGGCTCTCACCGCCGCAACTGGAGAAGCAGAAGAAGATACGCGAACAGGAAGTCGACGAGATTCGCAGCCGCGCCGAGGGTAGCCGTCCCGCGCGGCGCTAAGTTCCGGGCCGGCCTTTTCGCGATCCAGCTCCCATTTCAGGGTCTCTCCGGGCGCTTTATGCCGCTCCCGGGCGGTCGCGAATGGCCGCCGCCGGCTCGGCGCGCCGAGTTTCCGGAGTCTCTTCAAATATCGCCCGGTACAGCGCTCCGCCGAGGAGTCCGCCCGCGAGCGGGGCGACCCAGAAGAGCCAGAGCTGTTGCAGAGCCCAGCCGCCGGCAAACAGTGCAGGACCGGTGCTGCGCGCCGGATTCACGGAAGTATTGGTGACGGGAATACCGATGAGGTGAATCAACGTGAGCCCGAGTCCAATGGCGACCGGGGCGAGCGCCTGGGGGGCGCGCCGGTCGGTTGCTCCGAGAATGATGAGCAGGAAGAATGCCGTCAGCACAACTTCCGCCAGGAAGCAGGCTGGAAGGGAATATCCGCCTGGGGAATGGGCCCCGTAGCCATTCGAGGCGAATCCCGCGCTCGCATCAAAACCCGCCTTTCCCCTGGCGATCAGGTAGAGAACGCCCGCGCCTGCGCAGGCTCCCGCCACCTGCGCCGCAACATAGGGAAGAAAATCGGAAGCGGAGAATCGGCGGCCGGCGACAAGACCGGCCGAAACCGCCGGATTCAGATGACACCCCGATATGTGGCCGAGAGCAAAGGCCATCGTCAGGACGGTCAGGCCGAAGGCGAAGGCGACGCCCAGGAAGCCGATGCCCAGAGCGGGAAATGCCGCCGCCAGAACGGCGCTGCCGCAGCCGCCGAACACCAGCCAAAAGGTGCCGAAGAATTCCGCCAGGATCCGCTTGCCGAGACTGATCGCCATCGCCCGTGCTCCGGTTGTAGATCGATTCCCGACAAGAGTAGCGGCAAACGCCGGGAGCTCAGAACTGTCAGGAATGACAGTCCCGAAATACCGGCGGGAAATGGAGGAAAAGAAGAAACGGCCTCGGGCGCGCGCGGCCCGGACGGCCGGGCCCGGGCGCCTAGGCCGCGATAATGTGGTGCTGAACGGCGTACTGCACGATCTGCGAATTGTTTCTGAGCTTCAGCCTCTGCATGACCCGGTATTTGTGGAAGGCCACGGTCCGGGTGGTGAGGTTGAGAACTCCCGCCACTTCTTTCATCGAACGCCCTTCGGCGAGCAACTGCAGAATGTCCAATTGCCTGTCGGTCAGCTGGCTGTGGAGGCTTTCCCCAACCGGGTCCGCCTCTGCCTCGTCGACCTCGGAGGCCGGAGCGTCGGACTGGGGCGCCACCGGCATCACAATGGGCGGCGGAGGTTCGGGCCTGGGCTCGGAGAACGCCTGGGAAATATACTGCTCTCCCCGCAGGGCGGACCGGATCGCATTGACCAGCTCGTCCGGCGCCGAGGACTTCAGGACATAACCATCGGCGCCGCGTTCGAGAGCTTCGTTCATGATGTCGACGTCACTGGTTACGGTGACGTGTATGAGCTTGATGTGGGGAAACTGGCGCTTGATACGCTCGGCAGCATGAAGCCCGTTCAACACCGGCATGCTGATGTCGGCGAGAACTACATCCGGCACATACTTTTCGACGGCCTGCATCAGACTGCGGCCGTCGTGCACGGCGCAAACTACCTCGAACTCAAGCGACAACAGTTTCTCGATCGCCTCGGCGACCAGAACATGGTCGTCGGCGATGAGGATCCGCGGGCGGCTGGTAGTACACATGGTCCCCTCCATGTGCCACAAGATTTCGCAAAGGGCGCGAATTACAGAAATTCTACTCCCGGCAGCTTGCTATCGAGAACTGTAAATTTGTACAGGCCTTGACCATGTCATTTTGTCAGGCCGCCGACTGGTAATTTTAACAGTGGGCGCGTGTCCTGACAGCTCTCATGATGGCCTGTCGGCCACCCGAGGGAGAAAAGGCCATGGCTGCGGCGATTTACCGGATCGCTCTCCTTGGGAAATATGTCTGAAAACCCGAGTAACACCCCGGCCTGAACTTGTTAACACAATATTAAAACCTGTAAGCAGTGACCCCGCGAAAAATTCCCGGTTTTTACCAGCTTTTATGGCGATAATGACACAAGCCTTCGGCTCGAAGCGATAGCCTCAAACGCATGCGGGCCATTCGAGGCGGCGGGCCTGACCAGATTTCCGGCCGCAGACGGATCTTGGTGTGCAGTGTGCAGAAAACGGGGCGGCAGCTTTCGATCTTGCCGCGGCAGCTTTCGATTTTTATGACGTTCAGGTTAACTTCTAAGGCACTCGCGAACCCGCGCTATTCTCTCTTTGCTAACATCTTAGACCTGAGAACTTGTTGGCCTGTAAGGCTTAACAGTATTTGTCGACCGATCGAAGATTTACGCTGCCCACTGATGAGCCGGTTGGATCGAGTCCCGCTCACCGGTTACGTTCCGCGGTTGCGCGGGGGGACTGAGCGCGACCTACTTCCCGGGACAACGACGGTCTCAAGCTGAGTTCGGAGGAGGAATGGCGCGGCCGCGCATTTTGCTGGCGGATGATCACACGCTGGTTGTCGAAGGATTCCGCAAGCTTCTCGAGCCGGAGTTCGAAGTTGCCGGCGTGGTTTCCGACGGCCGCGCGCTGGTGACGGTCGGGCTGCAGTTGAAGCCCGACATCGCGGTTCTCGATCTCGGCTTGCCGGTCATGAGCGGGATGGAGGCCGGAGGCGAACTCAAGCGTCTTCTGCCCCTCACCAAGCTGATCGTGGTGACCATGAACGAAGACCCGGAGATTGCGCGCGCGGCGCTCCGGCAGTGGGCCTCTGCCTATCTGGTGAAAAAATCGGCAGGCTCGGAGCTGATCAAGGCCGTGCGCGAGGTGCTGAAGGGCCGGTCGTATGTGACGCCCAGGTTTGCGCAGCGGCTTATGGAGGGGTTCATCCGCGATCCCTCGCCGCATGGTCCGAAGGAATTGACGCCCCGTCAACGGGAAGTTCTGCATCTGCTGGCCGAAGGCCGCACCATGCGGGAAACGGCCGACGCGCTGCACCTCACTCCGCGCACGGTTGCTTTCCACAAATACCGCATCATGGAGGAGTTCGGATTGAAATCTAACTCCGACCTGGTAAGATTTGCCATCCGTGAGCGGGTCATCTCTCCTCCCTAGCGCTCCGGTTTCTCCTTTCCCGAAGAGATTTAATTCCTCAAGATTCAGGTTGTTACTATATTCAATATTGATCAGAATAGAATTTATAGCAGATTTGTTAATACATTCAATATTGCTCAGAATGGAATTTGTCGTAGACAAGCAGTGACCGCTTGGATAACTCCATCTATAAGCGCCTAAGTGACAGATTTGTCTGTAATTTTTAACAGTTTATGAGCTTTGGGCCATCCACTAAAACGGTGACGAAGCTCATGCGAGGGCACTGAACTCTCCTGAGCTTAGCGAATTCGGGAGGATGTATGAAACGGGGGATCGTGTTACTTGCGCTGTTGTTATTTGGAGCAACAAGTTGGAGGTTAGCATCGGCGCAAGAGCTCGACAAACTCGAGGTTTCTGGTTCCTGGCAGCACATCACCGGAGATCAGGGCCTGAACGGCCTTGGTCTCGGAGCTTTCTATTGGCTGAGTGGACACGTCAATGTCGGCGTCACCTATGACACCGCATGGAATTCGTCGAGAATTGGCGTGTTCGAACTAACCCCGATTGGTCAGATTGCTGCAAAAAGCCATCTGCAGAATTGGATGATCGGGCCGAGGATTTATTTTGAGCAGAAGAAGATCAGGAAATACTTTTTCGATCCTTTCGCCGAAGTGCGCTTTGGCGGGTCCCACCTCAGTTCAACGATCACGCAAGTTGGCTCGCCCAACTTGTCGGCGTCGGACAGTGGATTCAGCTGGTTGCTCGGCGGCGGCGCTGATTACGTATTCAACCCTCACGTGACTGCGCGGCTCAATCTGGATTTCCTCCGCACCCACTTCGTAAATGCGGGACAGTCCCACTTACAGATTGGACTGGGTGTCGGGTACACGTTTGGAGAACGGACCCACTGAGATTCCCCGTCCGGCTCGAAGTCCCGCGGTTCGCGCCATGGGAACCCGGGGCTCCGAGGCCGTCTCGGGCGGAACCACTCGAACCTTCACCGGCCTTCCGCCGCGTGCAGGGGGATAGACAGATAAAGGGTCAATGAAGATCGGGCGGGCTTCGCAGCGGCGAGTGCAAGGCCCGGCCCCGCCTTTTCTGTCTTGCGGTCTTCATTTCAAGTCGCGGGTCTTGAGTCTTTCTTCTTTTGGGCCTTGCGATCTTCTATTTCGCCCATTCGGCGCACTACTTACCGCACCGCGAGTGTATCGACCACCCGGGCGATCCTTCCTTGGGTGTCGATGGCTTGAACCACAAACTGCACGTTATTCCCGGATGGCAGCGTCAACGGCCCGTCAAAGAGTCTTCCGCTCTCCTCGGCAACCTTCCGGGAATTGACCCAGACCTCGACGCGCACCACCGGATCGACGCCCGAAGCCGCTCCGAACACGTGCACAGGATTGCTGACCGCGGCGCCCTCAACCGGACTCCACACGTGGAGCGTCAACGCCGGAGCCGCCAGAAAGCCCTGGGTGTTCGAGACGGTGAAGTAACTTCCGACGATCGAACGGGCAAAGTTGATGGACGAGGCGCAGGACCGGAGGGCCTGTTCCGCGGGGAAAATCCCGGGGAAATTCTGGACCGTAAGAGAAGCAAAGCCGGCCGACGCATCGTGGCAGCCGACCAGGTCGCCGCGTCCGTTCACTCCCATAGCCTGGCTGTCGGTCGAGCCGGCGGGCTCGACAAAGTGCAGCCGGTTGTCCGCGATCCAGAAGCCGCGCCAGATGCCGCCGGTGAATACCTGGCCGGCGATCCAGCCGGGATTGCTGATTCCGTTCAGCTGCGTCTGGTGGGGCTCGCCGGGAAGCTGAGGCGCGTCCAGGGTGCGGTAGGAACCCTGCTCGAGCAGGAATCCGTGCGCGTTGTCGTAACTGCCGACAATCGTCCCCCGTTCGTTAATGCCGGAAGCCATGGTGCCGATGGTCGCATGCGGATCGTCGATCGAAACAAAGCGTCCCCGGCGGCGGAGGAAGCCGTGGAAATTCAACTCGCCCGGGAACTGGTAGGCGCCGACGATGTCGTTGCTGTCGTTGACTCCCAACACCTGGGTCGACGAAGCTCCGGGAAAGTTGACGGCAGTGTATCGGCCGTTCTCGAGCAGGAATCCGTGTTGGACAGCCTGGGAATCCAGATACGATCCGACAATCACATTTTTATTGTTAATGCCGTTGGCGCTGGTAACGGTCGCGCCAGGATAGGAGACGTTGGCGTAGTCATAGGCGATGCCGGTCGAAGACTGGGTGAATGCGGCCGTTTGGAAGAAGAATGTTAAAGCGGCGAGAATTGCGAAAAACCTGAACCTCATGTTGCCCCCCTGCTCTCCAGAAGGGACACTGCGGTAAAGCTCGTTTCCGCGCAACTGATAAAAGCTACAGCGGGGCCCCATCTCTTACATCAATATTAATCGAGAACCCGATCGCGAGAAGGAACCGGTGGATGGGGCCCGGCCGTCCTCCCCGAAAGGCGCGGTTGCTGCGCCCGGTTCCCCTCCCTGGAGCGCTTGCGCGGCCCAGCGCCAGCCGGGGGAATCTGCGCCTATTCGGACCCCAGAAATATGTAGCGCAAGAGGAAACAGAGGCTCAGAATCCAGATCAGCCCGCTGATTTCTCTTCGTTTTCCGGCCAGCAGCTTGAGAGACGTGTAGGAAAGCAGGCCAAAGCTCAGGCCGGTTGCGATGCTGAAGGTGAAAGGCGTGGCAATCAAGGTGAGAAAGGCGGGGACCGATTCAGTGAAATCGGCCCAGTCAACGCGTGCGAGCGGGCCGCACATCAGCACCCCGACGACGATCAAGGCCGGCGCCGTGGCGTACCCGGGGATGGCGGCCACCAGAGGCGACAGAAACATCGCGAGCACAAAAAGCGCGGCAATCAGCAGATTCCCCAGTCCCGTGCGCGCTCCGGCAGCCACCCCGGCGGCGCTCTCGATATAGCTGGTGACGGTCGAGGTGCCGGTAAGCGCGCCGACAATCGTGCCCACGGCGTCTGCGAGGAGCGCCCGGCTGGCGCGCGGCAGTTTCCCGTCGCGCAGAAATCCACCCTGTTCGCACACGGCGACCAGTGTGCCGACGTTGTCGAATAAATCCACGAAGAAAAACACGAACACCAGTTCGCCGAGGCCGAGTCTGGCTGCCGAGCGCACATCCAGCCGGAAAAGAGTTCCGGAGGGATGCGGCCAGGAAAGATACGTCGCCGGCCAATGACTCACGCCGAAGGGAAGCCCCAGAATCGTGACCGCGACAATCCCTACCAGCATGGCGCTGGGGACGCCGCGCGCCAGAAGGGCCGCCACCAGCAGCACGCCGAGCGCCGTCAGCAGCACCTCGGGACTTCCCATCTTCCCCAAACCGACGAAGGTCGCTCGATTGGCGACGATGATTCCGGCATTGCGAAACCCGATAAACCCGATGAACAATCCAATGCCGGCAGCGGTTCCGTGCTTGAGGCAGCCGGGAATTCCATTCACGATCTGCTCCCGCAGCCGGGTCAGGGTCAGTGCAAGAAAGATCAGTCCGGAAATGAGAACTACGCCGAGCACCGTCTGCCATGGGATTCCACGCCCGACCACGATCGAGTAAGTGAAATACGCGTTCAGCGACATGCCGGGCGCGAGCGCAATCGGATAGTTCGCCCACAGGCCCATGACCAGAGTGGCTATTGCCGACGAGGCGCAGGTGGCAAAGAGCACGCCTTCAACCGGCATGCCTGCCTGCGAAAGAATCTGGGGGTTCACCACGATCACGTAGGCCATGGTCATGAATGTGGTCAAGCCGGCCAGCAATTCGCGGCGGACCGTGGTCTGGCTTTCCGAGATCCGAAAGGTTCTTTCGAGCAGGCGAGAACTCTCCCAAGGCGAAGTGAGCCACTATAGGGCGCGAAAGGAAATTCGTCAATGAATGTCGGCCTTGGCGGCCTTGGCCAGGAAAGGTCGAAAGCGCCGCGATCAGACCTTCGGCGCCCGAAGCGCGTCCTTCCGCTCCCCGTCCGGCAACAGCGGGGCCAGCGGGCATCGTTCGCACCGGGCGCGCGACTTGAGACAGTACTGCTTTCCGACGGCGACGACGAGCCCGTGCATTTCATTGAAAACCTGAGCGAGCGGGGAGCGACGGGCGCGACTCATCCGCGAAGGCCGGTGGGCGGCGAATCCAGGCGAGGTCGCGAGGGCGTCCGCACCCGCAGGTCCGACCGGCCGGACCCGGCGCAATGCGCGCTCGAAACGCGTGCGAACTTCCTCATAGCCGGCATCGGCCGGGAGGATCCCGTGCCGCGCGGCCAGGCGGCGGGTGTAGGAATCCACCACGAACACCGGGTGCTGTCCCGCATACAGCAGGATCGCGTCGGCGGTTTCCGGACCCACCCCGTCGAGCGACAGAAGCTCCCGCCGCAATCGCGCCGTCGGTTGGCGAAACATCCGGGTCAAGCTTCCGCCATAGCAGCGATCCAGGAATTCTACGAATGCCTTAAGCCGGCGCGCCTTCTCGCGGAAATATCCCGACGATCGGATCAGGATTTCAAGCCGGCGGAGGGAAATCTCCCGGACAGAGTCTACCGTCAGAACCTGCGCCGCCCGCATGCTTGCGAGGGCGAGTTCGACGTTCCTCCAGCTGGTATTCTGCGTCAGGTAAGCGCCGACGATGACTTCAAAGCGGCTGTTTGCAGGCCACCAGTGCTGCGGGCCGTGCGAGGAGGCGAGCGTCGAGTAAAGGGCGGCGATTCTTTCTTCGGTCCAACTCATTTGCGCTCCCGTCCCAGTCTATACGCGGCGAAGTCAGAAGGACGCCGCTTGAATCCGGCACGCGAAAGCTGGTTCAGGGCCAGGGTTGACACCGACCGCGGACAGTTGATATCGCATACCTGTGTCGCGTCGTCCCTTTATGGTTAACGCTCTGCGATTCATCTGGAACGCCACCCGGGGCCATCGCCTGCGACCTTGGCGCAGCCCGTATCTTCTGTGGCGGATCGAGACCTACTGCGGGGTGAAGATGCAGGAGATCGGTTTTTTTGAATTCTGGGAATTCCTGTGGCGTGAGCGCTCGAACCTGTGGCGCTTCCTGAAGTGGACACGGGACATGAGACGATACGTTCACCCGAAACAGAGCTGACCGGCGAAAATCCCACATTTGGGCGGTGCTCATCGTTCCGCGGCCAGCGCGCCTTCCAGTGAAACCTGAACTTCCGTCCCGTTTGCTGCGCCGGTCAGTTGGCTCGCGGCGCCGCGGTTGGTCGAAATCTCCAGGTATCCCATGCTTCCGAGGATGGCAAAGACCTCGCCGGAGGCGCCCTCGGAGTAGCTGGCCCGAAGTGCGGTTACTTCGCTCCTGCCTACCCTGATCTTGAATCCGGTCCTTCTCTCAAACAGGGCCGGAACATCCCGGGGCGTGAAATTGGTGATGAGATTTCCGAAGCGGTCCACCTTCAATACCACGCCGCGCAGGGTGTGGGCGTCCACCGGCTCGGGCCTTGGGACCTCGAAGCGCACATAATCGGTAATCTCCGGCCCGAATTTTTCCGCTTCGACGCCGTTTGCCAGGTTCCCGGCCACGGGCGCAAAAATGTCGCGTCCGTGAAAGGTGCTGCTCGCGGGCCGGAGAAAATAGTGATCGCTCGTCACATGGCGAACCTCACGAAGCTCCTCGCGCGCGTACACCAGCGAAAGCACTCCATTGTCCGGGGCCACGAAGGCGTGGCGGCCCGAAGAGGCGAGAATCGGGCGCCGGGCGCTGCCCACCCCCGGATCGACCACGACCACGTGCACGGTCCCCGGCGGGAAATAGCCGTAGGCTTCGCCCAGGGTAAGGGCCGCGCCGAGGATGTCGAAGGGTTCGAGCGCATGACAGATGTCGACGATCCTGGCATGGGGCGCGACATGCAGAATCACGCCTTTCATGGTGCCGACAAAGTGGTCGCTCAGGCCAAAGTCGGTCGTCAGAGTAACGATCAAACGCTGCATCGAGACCGCCTCGTTATGCGGAAAGCATCTTCGAAAGCCCAGGCCGGACTTGAAAGCAGGGCCTTAACAGGAAGACGTCAAGCGAGCGAAGTCAAGGCCCGAGCCCTTCCTCCCGGGGAAAGATGCCTCGAGCCGGCCATCTACTCAATCCTTATGCTTCCCGATCCGGTTTGCACTTCGATGGGGACCCCGCCCCCTCCGACCTTGCCCCGCACCTCTTTGCGGCCGATCGAGCCTTCGACGGTTACGGGATGAGACAAATCGATCGAGCCGGACCCGGTATGGGCGTTGAGATCGAACGAGGCGTTCGGGGGGAGGCGCAGGTCGACGCTGCCCGAACCGGTGTGGACCACCCAGCCGCCGGTTGCCTCGCCGTCTACGCGAACGTCGCCGCTGCCCGCCTGCGCCTGCAGCGATCCTTTGACGTTGCGCAGCTCCAGTCCGCCCGAACCGGTGCCGGCCCGCACCGACCCGGACGAGGTCTGCTCGAGCGTCAGGTGACCGCTGCCCGTCTGTCCGTCGAAACCGCCGGCGATGCCCACGGCGCGAATCGATCCGCTGCCGGTGCGCGCGTAAACGCTGCCCCTGACCCCGTCGATGTCGATGTTGCCCGAGCCCGTATGGGCGCGCGCACCGGAACCGATGCGGGACAGTTTCAAACTCCCGGAGCCGGTCGTGACCTCGGCCGGTCCGTTGATGTCGGAGATCGACTGCTCCCCCGATCCTGAGGAGGCGCGCAGCTCGGTGTTCTCGGGAACGGTGATTTCGTAGCTGATCGAAATGTTGCGCTTGAGCTCGGGATCGTCAATGTGCCCGATGCGGATGTCGTTTCCGCTCTGCTGAATGGGCGGATTGTTCTCGAGTCTCCGGACTCGGTCCTCCCCGCCCCCGAAGAACCACTCGCTCGCCTGGATGCGCCCGACAACATGGACCTGGTTCGAACTCCCCCGGCGGACATCAATCGATCCGGAGCCGGTTTCTACCTGGAGATTCACGCTTCCGCTGACTTCGAGAGTCCGCTCGAACTGGCCCCGCGCGGCCGCAAACGCCGGCGATGAGCCGAGCACGAACCCGAGCGCCACTATCTGGAGGAGGCGACTCCTTCCGGCCCGTTCTACCCATCTCATCATGGTCCTCTCCCCAGTGCACCCGATTGAAAACTGAATCACAAAACGGCTGCGCCGCTACTGCAATATGACCTGATCGCCTTCCTTTACCCCGCTGAGGACCTCGGTCTTGGCGCCATTCGAGATCCCGATATTGATCGCCGTCTTCGATTTTCCGTCTTTGCCCTTGGGATCGGGCACCTCGACCGATGCTTTGCGGTCTTTGTCGTAAATGATCGCCCCTTCGGGAATCTGCAGCACGTTCTTGTGCTCTTCGAGAATGATCTCCGCATTCGCCGTCATTTCCGCTTTCAGCTCGCCGGTCGCGTTATCGATCGAGACCCGCACCTCGAAGGTGGTGACATTGTCTTTTTCGACCCCCATGGGCGAGATCTTGGTGACCACGCCGTTGAAGGTCTTGTCTTTAAAGGACTCGACTTTAATGCGCGCCGGCTGGCCCAGATAAACCCGGCCGATGTCGCTCTCGTCGACCTTGCCTTTGACGTACACCTTGCTGGTGTCGCCGATGGTCATCACCAGAGTCGCGCTCGAACCGAGCACCAGGATGGAGCTCACCGCGTCGCCCACTTCGACATCGCGCGAGAGCACGATTCCGTCCATCGGAGAGGTGATGTCGGTGTAGCTCAGCTGTTCCTCGAACTGCTTGAGGTTGGCATCGTCCTCGGCCACCTGGGCTTCGGATTGTGCGATCTTGGCCTGGAGCACGGTCACCTGGGCGCGCGCGACATTCTGTTTGTTCACCGCAAGCTTGTACTCTTTTTCCGCATCGTCGAGCGCCGACTGCGAAACCACCCCGCTCTTCTGCATCTCCCGGTTGCGCGCGTAGGCGCGCTCGAGCAGCGGCACGTCCGGACCCTCGGCATCCACTTTTGCGCGCTCGTAGTCGGCCTGCGCGCCCTTCAGATTGGACTGGGCAGCGAGCAGAGCGGCGCGCGACTGTTCCACCTGGGCCTGAATTTCGACCTTGTCCAGCTGGCAAAGCAGCTGCCCCTGCTTCACGCGGTCGCCGTATTCCACATGGAGCTTCTTGACGATGCCGCTGGCCTTGGACTTCACCTCGACTTTGGTGATCGGCTCAACTTTTCCGGTCGCCACCACGCTCTTGGCCAAGTCCCCTTTTTCCACCTTGGCAAGCTTCGAAGGATCGATTTTCGAACTGCCGTGCGAGAACGCCGTCAGGACGCCGGCGATCAACAACAACGCGATGAAGCTCGCACCGATGATGAGGCGATTGCGCCGCTTCTTGCGGCCCGCTACGTTACTGTTCACAGCTCCTCCTTGAGAACCGGCGACCGATTCGATCCATGGTACGAAGCGGGACCGAATTTGGTTCCTGAAATGGCAGACAAGATCGCCGCTCGCGGCACCTTTTCAGAGGTTAGACACCCGAGAAGGCAAAATGTAAGCAGGCGGCACGGCCAGCTTTGCTGCCCATAACTCCCCTGGCATGGTCCAGAGGTTCGTATTCCAAAACGCCGGAGAATCCGCCTCTGACTCGACCGGGCGCGCAAGCATTGGGGAAGGCGGCAGCTTTCCGGGCCTCCTTCCCGCCGGGAGCCGGATTTGCGGAGGCCAGCCAGAGCTCGACCTATTATAAGCTTCCCCGCGGGCCGCGAAATCAGGGAGCGAACTTTGGAATGTTAAAATTAGGGCTTACATGATCGCCTTCGTGCTGCTCCGGGTCCTGCTCGTCTTTTTCCTGGTGGCGGCCAACGCCTTCTTTGCCGCCGCCGAGTTTGCTCTGGTCAGCGTTCGCGAAACGCGCATCGAGCAGCTGATCAACGCCCGCCGTATCGGGGCCCGCATCCTGCAGCGGCTCCACCGGAACCTCGACGAGGTCGTAACCGGCGTGCAGCTGGGAGTGACGATTGTCAGTCTCACGCTCGGCTGGATCGGCGAACCCATGGTGGCGCGTTTTGTCGAGCGCCTGCGCTTTCTCGAGCGGGTTCCGCACCTGGTCGTCTACGCCCATGGCATCGGCCTCGTGGTCGCCTTTGGCCTCATCACCTGCATGCACGTGATTCTGGGCGAGCTGGTGCCGAAATCGCTCGCCCTGCAGCGGGCCGAACAGGTGGCGCTCGCGGTGGCCGGGCCGATGGACGTCTTTCTCACCCTGACCCGGCCGATCAGCTTTGTCATGGGATCGTCCGCCAGCTGGGTGCTGCGCCTGTTCGGGTTGCGCAGAATGGGCCACGGGCCGGTGCACTCGCCCGACGAGGTAAAGCTGATCGTCACCGCCAGCCGCGCGCTCGAACAGATAACGCCCGCCCAGGAGAGCATGGTCCACCGCGCGCTCGATCTGGAAAACATCACCGTGCGCGAAGTCATGGTCCCGCGCCCGGACATTTTCTCCCTGCCGGGAAACCTTACCTTGCAGGAGGCGATCGAGCGGGTGGTTGAAGAGCAGCACTCCCGGGTTCCGATCTACGACCCCCAGAGCGGCCCTGAGCACATCATCGGGATTCTCTATGCCAAGGACCTGATGCGCTGGGCCGGCCTGCGGCTTTCGGCGCGGTTGGTGCCGCTCTCCTCGCGCATGGCGGACATGAGAGTCAGCCAGGTCATGCACGACGCCATGGTGGTGCCGGAAACCAAGCCTCTTGCCGAACTGCTTGAAGAATTCGGGGACCGCAAGCGCCACATGGCAATCGTGGTCGACGAGTTTGGCTCGACCACCGGCCTAATTACGGCGGAGGACATCCTCGAACAACTGGTCGGTGAAATCGAAGACGAATATGATGTGGCTCCGCTTCCCGCTCAGTCGGCCCGGGGCAAGGCGCTCGGCCTGGAAGGCACCACCAGCATTCGCGACCTGGAGTCGCAATACGACGTGCTCGTGCCGCGCGATGCCGGGTTTGAAACTCTCGCCGGCTTCCTGCTGTCCAAGCTTCAGAAGATTCCCACGGTGGGCGATACCTGCTACTACGGCGGCCACCGCTTTACGGTCGAGGAAATGGAAGGCCACCGCATCGCCCGCGTGAGAATCGAAAACGTCCAACCCGCGGCCCAGGCCGGCGACTGAGGGCGTCCTCAATGAGGGAGACGGCCTCAATTGCGGGAAGGCCTGGCGAGGTCGAAACTCGAGGGAAGGTCCGGCGCGCCCGGCCGGAGGAGGCGGACGCAATAGCGAACCTCGAAAACGAGGCTCGCGAGCTGGCGCACTGGTCCCCGGAAACGTATCGAGCCGCTTTCGAATCCCTTCATCCTGAGCGGATCGTGCTTGTCGGCGAAACCCGGGGTGGGCTCGAGTCCTTTCTGGTGGCGCGGTTTGCCTCCGACGAATGCGAACTGGAAAGTCTGTTTGTCCGCCCGCTCAGCCGACGGCGCGGTATGGCGACGCGCCTCGTGCATTCTCTCCTCCAGGCGGCGCGCGAACAGGGCGCCCGGAAGATTCTCCTCGAAGTCCGGGAATCGAATGCCATCGCTCGTTCCTTCTACCGCAAGCTGGGTTTCTCCGAGACCGGCCTGCGCAAGGCTTACTATCGCGACCCGGCCGAAAACGCGGTCCTTTGTTCCCTGGATCTTTGAAGATCTTTCGAAAACCCGCATCTGCTCCCGGCAATCCCCTTGTGCAAATAAGCGATGAGCGGTCTGTAACTAACGGGTGAATTTCTGTTGAAAATTCATCATTGATCCAGCTCTGGCCCTGTGCTAGGTTTAAACCACATCTGAATAGCAGGAGGTTGCCGAATGCTAGCCTCTAGAGACCACCTCCTGGCCACCCACGAAGAGTTCCGCAGGTTGGCCCAGGAGCACTCTCAGTACGAACAACGCCTCTCATCCCTCACCCACAAGCGTTACCTCACCGATGACGAAAAGCTCGAAGAAGTCAGGCTGAAGAAGCTGAAACTGCGGCTCAAAGACCAGATGGAGTCCATCGAGCGCCAGTACCGTGAGCACCTCGCTCACGGCCAGGTAGCGTAACAATCCAGTAGTGTGACCGTTTTGTTTTGTCCAATTCTCCCGCCGTCTCGGGCGGCCGAGGTGGACTGTATTCGTAAGTTGACGAGTCCGCGGCGGGCAGTTACTCATCTGAGGCCCGCCGGACCTCGCCTCGAATATAATCCCGTTGATGGTGCGGGATGGCTATTACTACGGTGCGGCGATGCTGGTTTCCGCCGTGCTGGTTGGCTGGCTGGCGGGCCCGCCATGGGCCGCGATCCCTGTCCTGCTGGCGGCATTTTTCCTCTGGTTTTTTCGCGATCCGGAGCGGGCGATTCCCTCCGAATCGGGCGCCGTAGTCTCTCCCGCCGACGGCAAAGTGACCGATATCCGGGAGGCCGCTCTCGGCGGCGCCAGCTGGAAGCGCATCAGCATTTTTCTGAACGTATTCAATGTGCACGTAAATCGCTCGCCGGTATCGGGCGTGGTTGCGGGCGCAGAGTATCGGACGGGGAAGTTTCTGAACGCCATGAATCCCGACGCTTCCGAGTCGAACGAGCAGAATACGGTGACCCTTGAACAAGAGGACGGCGGGCGCGTCATATTCCGGCAGATTGCCGGTCTGCTCGCCCGGCGGATCGTATTTACAAAAAAGGCCGGGGATTACGTCGAGCGGGGAGAGCGCGTCGGGTTGATCAAGTTCGGCTCCCGCACCGACGTCTTCCTGGATCCGGCGGCAGAAATTACCGTGAAAGTGGGCGATCACGTCCGCGGCGGTGCGAGCATTCTGGCTTTCCTGCCAGTCGCAGCCGCGGTCGTCGGCCAGCGAAGGCGCGGGAAGCCAGGCGCCGGTAAGGAATACCGATAAGGAAACTGGATGGAGAGACGTCCCCAGCATCCGATGCGCCGCAGCGACGACCAGTCCGGGCGGCGGCTGCGCAAGGGCCTGTACATTCTGCCTTCCCTGTTTACGGCGGCCAATGTCCTGCTGGGGTATTACGCCATTCTGCAGGTAATCCACGGAGCCGTGGCTTATGCCATTGCCCGCGCGACCTCGAGCCCGGTCGTCGAACCCTGGTATTTCGATAACGCCGCCAAAGCCATCGGGTTCGCAGTTCTGTTCGACGGACTCGACGGCCGGATCGCCCGCATGACCAACACCACCAGCGACTTCGGCCGGGAGCTCGATTCGCTGGCGGACGTGATCACCTTCGGGATCGCGCCCGCTCTTCTGGCCTGGGCCTGGGGTTTTCATCAGGTGTCGGCCGAGATTTCCCGCCCCGACATGGCGGCGCTCCTGCCGCGCCTCGGGGCCTTTGCCAGCTTCCTTTTTCTCATTGCCGGCGCCAGCCGCCTTGCCCGTTTCAACATCTCCGTAAATCCCCAGCCTTCAAACCCTGGACGCCCGGGACGGAAATATTTCGTAGGCATGCCGATTCCGGCCGGCGCCGGCGTGGTCGCCGCCGTGGTGCACTACACGAAAGGCGACCCCCTGCTGTGGTGGGGCTCGGCGGTCACCTGGCTGATTATCGTGGTGCTCGCCGCCTATCTCATGGTCAGCACCTGGCGCTTTTACAGCTTCAAGGACATTGATCTGCGGGCGCGCCAGCCGTTCCGGCTGATTGTGATTTTTGGTCTTCTGATCGCGGGAATTTTCCTGTTCTCCGGCCCGGTCCTGTTCGTGATCGCCTTGACCTACATGTTCTCGGGAATCTTCTGGCGCCTGCATTGGACGCTCCGCCGGAGGGACGACGAACCGCCACCGACCTATACCCAGGCTTCACCGGTTTCATGAACAACTCGAATCTCAAATCCGCAGGCGCGGCCCGTCGAGACGCGGGGTCGGGTTTTTACCGCGTAGCCATTGTCGGCGCCGGATCGCTGAAGGGGAAAGAGGTCGCCGAAGTTCTCGAGCAGCGCAATTTTCCTTCTTCCGACGTCAAGCTGCTCGATGACGACGAGACGCTCGGCCAGCTCGAAGCCGTGAAAGACGAGGTCACCTTCATCCAGAGCATACGTTCGGAGCAGTTCGAACACGTGGATTTCACTTTTTTTGCCTCCGATCCTGACTGCACCCGCAGGAACTGGAAGCAGGCGGCCCGGAACGGCAGCTCGATCGTCGACCTTTCCTATGCGCTGGAGGACGAGCCCGGCGCCGTCGTTCGCGCGCCCTGGGTCGAACGTCAGCGGGGAAAGGCCCCGCCTCCGGAACTCCAGCCCGTGCCTGCCGTGGTCGCCCATCCCGTCGCCATCGAACTGGCGTTGCTGGTGCTGCGCATTTCAAAAGCGGCCCAGATTGAGCGCGCCGTGGCCACGGTGTTTGAACCGGCCTCCGAACGCGGCCAGAAGGGAATGGACGAACTGCACGAGCAGACCGTGCACCTGCTCTCGTTTCAGCCGGTGCCCAAGGATGTCTTCGGCGTGCAGGTGGCCTTCAACATGGTTTCCCGCTACGGGCAAAGCAGCCCCGGCCAGCTGTCGTCGGTGGTTGAGCGTATCCTCGGCCACTACCGGACCATTACCTCCGGCGACGTCCTGGTTCCCTCGGTTGAGGTTCTGCAGGCGCCGGTCTTTCACGGGCATGCGCTCTCCATGAATGTGCGGCTCCGGCAAGCGGCCGACCTGGACGAGCTTCTAAACGCCCTCGCAGGCGAGCATGTTTCCCTGATCCGGGCGCCGGAAGAGGCGCCGAACAATGTCAATGCGGCCGGACAAGGCGACATCCTGGTCAGCCTGACTCCCGACCGCTCCGATCCTTCCAGCCTGTGGATCTGGGCGGTATTGGACAATCTGCGGGTGGCCGCTTCGACTGCGGTTGAAGTTGCCGAAGGCATGGCCGCTCTCCGGCCGAAGGGAAAAATTCAGTGATCCGGCCTGCGTCGCTGGCGCTCGTGTTTTTGTGCATGGGATGCGGCTACCACACCGCCGGAGGCGCCAACCGCCTGCCCTCGAATATCCGCATCCTGGCCGTGCCCGCTTTTCTAAACCAGACCCAGACCTACAAAATCGAGCAGGCTCTGACCGCCGCCGTAGTCGAGGAACTGAACACCCGCACCCGCTATCGCGTGGTCTCGGACCCGCGTTCGGCCGACGCCAGTTTGCGAGGCACCGTGCTCTCGGCCGCCGCCACCCCGCTGACCTACGATACAGCCACGGGCCGCGCCTCGACCGTGCTGGTCGTCGTGAGCATGGAGGTCGAGCTCAGCGACCAGAAGGGAAGGGTTTTCTACCAGAACCCTTCCTATGTCTTTCGCGAGCAGTATCAGGTGTCGCAGCAGTTAAGCACGTTCTTCGAGGAAGACTCGCCGGCCTTCAAGCGCCTTTCCGGAGAATTTGCACGGACGCTGGTTTCGAATATTCTGGAAGGGTTCTAGTGCGCCCCTTCGCCCAGGCCGAACGCTTTGTCTCCGAAGTGGAAGGTGGAAGGCTGCGGCCGGTTTATGTTTTCGTCGGCGACGAAGCCTTCTTCCGCAACCAGTGCCGCCAGGCAATCCTCGACCATCTCGTTCCCCCCGCTCTGCGCGAATTCAGTCTCTTCGAACTCGACCTTGCGGAAACCAGTCTGTCCGACGTCCTCGACCGCGCCCGTACGCCTTCCTTGATGGCCCCGTTTCAGGTCTTCTTCGTGCGCGGGGTAAAGCATCTGTTCGGCCGGGGGGCGAACGAAGACCGGCTCAAGCCCATCGAGGAATATGCCTCCCGCCCGAATCCGGACGCGGTCGTCATCTTCGTTGCCGATCACCTCACGATTCCCGCCGACCCGAGGCGCATCGATCTCCTCGACAAGGAGCGTTTCGAGCGCATTCGCGAGACGCTCGGCCGGTATTCGGCGATCGTCGAACTTGGCCGGGTGGAGGAGAGCGAGGCCGCGCGCTGGATCGATGAGTACGCGGGCGCTCGCCAGGTGAAGATCGATGCCGGCGCTCGTCGCGAGCTGGTCGACGCGCTCGGCGGCGACATGATGATGATTGCAAGTGAGCTCGAAAAGCTCATTCTCTATGCGGGAGAGAAGGGACGAATCACGCCGGGCGACGTCGAGACCATGGTGCTCGCCGCCAAAGAGCGTTCGCTTTATCAGCTTACCGACCGGATCTCTTCCCGCGATCCGGCCCGCGCTCTCGAAGTCCTCGACGCCCTCTTATCAACCGCCGACGGCGAGGACGCTTCCATCGGGCATCTGTTTATGCTGGCCAAGACCTTTCGCCAGATGCTGGTGATCCACGAGCGCAACGTTCGCGATCAACGCATGCTCTGGGCTGCGCTGTGGCCGGGGTTCCGCGTGCCCCCGTTTGCCGCCGACGACATCATCCGCCAGGCCCGCCGCTACAAATCGAGGCGGGAACTGGTCGAAGCCATCCGCCTGGTGGCGAAGGCGGACCTGGCGCTGCGTTCGAGCCCGCCTTCCAAGCGCCTGGTGCTTGAAAAACTCGTGCTCGATCTGTGTAAGGAACCTAAGAGAGAACCGGAGTGGATGCAGAAAGAGCTGGGGGTAGAGGGTTAGGAAGTCGAGAGCGAAGAGAACCATCGGCGCGAGTATGCGGGATCAAAGCCGCGCCGGATTGCACCGGCTTCCCTGATAGCACAGAGTCCCCAACCCTATACGGCAAAGCTTACGAACTCGACCCTCGCGCCGGTGGTAAGTCTGCTTCGCGCCGGTCTCAACGGCGGCTTCGACAGACGGCGGCGGTTGGAGACATTCCGGTGACAAGAAAGAGACAATTGCTGCTTCCGAGGCCCCCCTAGTTCCACCGGTGAAACTCCCTAGTTGAAAATGTGTCACTTACGCCTTACTCTACAGTGCACGAGGATCAGGGCCGTCCGTGTCCTTCCCGTGTTTGCAGGAGCTGCCGGTTTCTCAACTGGCAACCAAGGAGATCGGCAAATGGAAAATAAGCCGGCAACGCAAAATATCCAAGACACGTTTCTGAATACAGCGCGCAAAGAGCGCAGCGGTATCACCATTTATCTGATGAGCGGGGTTAAGCTGACCGGTCGTATTCGCTCATTCGACAAGTATTCAGTCGTGCTCGAAACCAATAACCAAGAGCAGCTGATTTTCAAGCACGCAATTTCAACCGTCGCCGTGGGCAAGGGCCACAGCTTCGCCGAGAAGCCGCGCGTGGTTCCGGCTCCGTCGGCGGGTGAACCCGAGCCGGCTCCGGCTGCATCCGGCACCGAGGGTTAACGCGGTTTGAGTTTGCGCGGTTCTGAATCGCGAAGTTCAAGATCCGGCTACTCCCCGAGCCGAGCTCTGCCCCCGGGAATGCGCAAGGAGCGCGCCTTTCTGGTGGGAGTCGAGTATCGCACCCGTAAACGCCCGGGCGCGACGGGCACGCCCGGCGTACGGCAGGCGGCCCGCGACGCAAGCACCGCGGGCGGCGTCACGCGGGGCTCTGCCGAGCCGCAGTTCAGCGCCGAAGAGTCGCTCGGCGAGCTGCGTGAGCTGGCCACGAGCGCGGGAGCGGAAATCGCCGGCGAGGTCCTGCAGCACCGCGACCGGCCCGATCCTCGAACTCTCGTCGGAGGCGGCAAGCTCGAGGAGATCCGAGGCGCGGCGGCATCGCTCGCGGCCGACCTGGTTCTCTTCGATCACGACCTGACGGCGTCCCAACAGCGCAATATAGAAGATGTGGTTCATGCGCGGGTGATCGACCGCACTCAGCTGATCCTGGACATTTTTGCCACCCACGCCCGCACCCGGGAGGGCCAGCTGCAGGTCGAGCTGGCGCAGCTCGAATACCTGCTTCCCCGGCTGAGCGGACGGGGTCGACAAATGTCGCAGCTCGGCGGCGGGATCGGCACGCGAGGCCCGGGGGAAACGCAGCTCGAAACCGACCGGCGGAAAATTTTCCGGCGCATCCGCCATGTTCAGCAGCAGCTCGAAAATGTGCGCCGCATTCGCGCCCAGCAGCGGCAGCGGCGCGAATCGGTTCCGGTTCCGACGGTTGCGCTTGTCGGCTACACCAATGCCGGCAAATCGACCCTGTTCAACGCCCTCGCGGGCGCCGCGGTTCTCGAGTCGCCGCGCATGTTTGCCACCCTCGACCCGACTCTGCGCGCGGTGACGCTGCCCTCCCGGCGGAAGATTCTCGTCTCCGATACCGTCGGGTTCATTCGCAATCTTCCGCACACGCTGGTTTCCTCTTTTCGGGCAACTCTTGAAGAGGTCGAGCGGGCGGCGCTGATTCTCGACGTCTCCGATTCGAGCAGCCCGCTTTCGGCCGAACAGGACGCCGAAGTCGACCGGGTTCTCGACGAGCTGGGCGCCGGGGCGAAGCCCCGCCTGCAGGTGAAGAACAAGATCGATCTCCTGCCGCCCACGCATCGCGAAAGCCTGCGCGACGACGCGCGTGTGGTGCACGTCTCGGGCGCCAGGGGAATCGGCTTGTCCACGCTTCTCGACCGCATCGATCAGATGCTCGAAGAAGACACCCCAAGCCGCGTTCGTCTGCTTGTGCCGCAGAAAGAAGGCAAGGCTCTCGCCATGCTCGCCGCCGGCTCGCGAATTTATTCTCGCGCCTACAAGGACGGATCGGTGGAACTGGAAGCCGATTTGCCGCAATCGCTGGCGCGGCGAATGAAACAGTGGGTCTTAAACTGACACCGGCGCCCTGCGAACCAATAAGAAGGGAAGGGTCCTTGCATTAAATGGGCCAGCAACCAAGAAGCGGTGACCTTTCTTGGCTACCGGCCCATTCGATCCTGAACTGGATCGGAGGTGATAACCCTATGCTAGACCTGCCGGACAGGATGTCAAGATTAATTCAGAGCTCGAACGACCCGATGGGGCCGCGCCTCCGGTTCACCGCCTGCGGCTGATCCTGCGGCTTTGCCGCCGAGCCGGAAAACTTCACCCGTTCCTGCCGACCTAATACCTACCTGATTGGGGTTCAATCACTTAACGGCTCGCGAGATTCGGGATCGAAGCGCGTCGTGCCCGTCTCAACGAGAGTTCCCGGACGCGAATCTGAAGGCCGTCCAGCGAAGCTCGACAGCGAATCCGGCAGCACAGAATCCCGGTCGTCGTAAGCCGGTAATCGTAATGAGGTCCGCGGCGGCTTGACGCCTGAGTGGCGGCTGGACGCGTATTACAGAAGTATTACAGGCGCCTGCTCGGGCGCGCTGATAGTTTAACAATAGAAGCACCCGCCATCGTCATCCAAGGGAGAACCGGTTTGCAGATCCAAGCCCCTGAATTCACTCGTCGCGACGACCAGATCAATTGGGTCACCGCTGGAGTTATGGCGTTCTTCCATCTGGGCGCCGTCGCCGCGTTCTGGTTCTTTACCTGGAAGGCTCTCCTGGTCTCGATTTTCTTATGGTGGGTCTCGGGCAGCCTCGGCATTGGCATGGGCTACCACCGCCTGCTCACGCATCGCGGCTACAAGACCCCGAAGTGGGTCGAATATTTCCTGACCACTTGCGGAACTCTGGCGCTCGAAGGCGGGCCGATCTTCTGGGTTGCGACCCATCGCATCCACCATCAGTTTTCCGATAAGGAAGGCGACCCGCACACGCCGCTCGACGGCAAATGGTGGGCGCACATGGGATGGATCCTCATGGGCAAGAGCCTTCATCAGGACACCCAGACGCTTTCCCGCTACGTTCCCGATCTGGCGAAATCACGGTTCCACGTCTGGATTACAAAGTACCACTACCTTTCCGTCATCGTGGCGGCGGTGGTTCTCTATGCCATCGGCGGACTGCCGTTTCTTCTGTGGGGAGTGTTCCTGCGGACGGTTGTCGGCCTGCACTGCACCTGGCTGGTGAATTCCGCCACCCATACCTGGGGCTCGCGCCGTTTCTCCACCCGCGATCAGTCGACCAACAACTGGCTGGTCGCCATGATCACCTTTGGCGAAGGCTGGCACAACAATCATCATGCGCACCCCGTCTCGGCGCGGCATGGGCTGAAGTGGTATGAGTTTGACTTGAACTGGTACGGAATCTGGATCCTCAAAAAGCTTGGCCTGGCGCGGCACGTCTACCGCGTGAAACTCTCCGAGTTGCGGGAACAAGAACGGGCCAAGCCGGTTCCCGTCCGGCTGGATGCCCAGGCAGGCGCCGACTAGCAGCCGAGCCTCCCTCCGCCGCGCGCGTTCTTACGCGGCTCGATCGCTCCCGAACGCCCGTACCGCCTCTTCTTCCGTGTCATAGACGTCGAAGACGGTGAGGAGTTTCGTCACCTGCAGCAGGTCGCCCACTCTTTCGGTCAGATTTGCCAGCTTGATCGAGGCGCCGGCATTCTGCGCCGTCGTGTAGAGGGAGACCAGTGTTCCCAGGCCGCCGCTATCGATGTAGGTCACTTGCGCGAGGTTCACCACGATCCGGCTGCCTTCCTCGATCAAGGCTTTGACCGCATCCCGCAGTTCCGAACTTTCCTCGCCAAAGACAATCCGGCCGGCGCACTCTACCACCAGGATTCCATCTTCGACCGTCCGCGTATTCACAATCAGCTGCATCGAAAGACTCCTCGATTATGACAAGGAAGGTTATCGTCAGGGCGGCCTTTCAGGCAAGCGCTAACGAGCAGCGCCGGTGAACCGCGCTTGTGAATGGCCGTATGTGGACATCTGCGCTAGAAGCGCATGCGAGGCTGGAAGCGCATGCGAGGCCGGTTGCATCGCGCCCGAGAGGCGGATGCGACGTTCACAGCCGGTGGGGTCCCGGGTCATCACGTATAATCGGCTCATCCTGCATTTCCCATGAGCTATCAGGTTCTTGCCCGGAAATACCGCCCCCAGAAATTTTCCGAAGTGATCGGGCAGGAACATGTCACCCGGACGCTCAAAAACGCCATCGAGCGGGGAAGGATCGCGCAGGGCTACATCTTCAGCGGCCATCGCGGAATTGGAAAGACGACGGTCGCCCGCATTCTGGCTATGGCCCTGAATTGCCGTTCCTCGGAGAAGCCGGCGACCGAGCCCTGCGGAGTGTGCGAGTCGTGCGTGGAGATTCGCGCCGGCAATTCCGTGGACGTCATCGAAATCGATGCGGCGACCAATCGCGGCATCGATGAGATCCGCGAACTGCGTGAAGCCGCGCGATATCGTCCGGCGCGAGACCGGTTCAAGGTCTATATCCTCGATGAAGCCCATCAGATCACAGATGCCGCCTTCAACGCCCTGCTGAAAACGCTCGAAGAGCCGCCAGGCCACGTGGTTTTCATGCTGGCGACCACCCAGCCCGCCGACATTCCCCAGACCATCCGCTCACGCTGCCAGCATTTCGGTTTCCGCGCCGTCGAGTTCGACGAGATCGCCTCGCAGCTGAGCGAGCTGTGCGCGCGGGAGAACATCCCCGCCGAGGAGGGCGCACTGGCTCTGCTGGCCGAGGCGGGCGATGGATCCATGCGGGATGCGCTTTCGATCCTTGACCAGGCGATCGCGTCCGCTGAGCAGGGGGTGTCGGAGGCATCGGTGCGGCGCCTGGTGGGAGCTGCGCCCTCGAGCTCGCTCGAACAGATCATGCAGGCGGTGGCGCGGGGTTCGAGCCAGGAGCTGCTCGAGCAGGCCGATCGTCTGTTCATCGAAGGTCAGAATCCCGCGCACCTGGCGCGGCAACTGGTGCGGTTTTTGCGCAATGCCACGGTCGCGAAAGTCGCCGGCGCCGACTCCCGGCTGCTTCAGGTCTCTCCCGACGAGCGCGCCCGGGTGGCCCGGGTGGCGGAACTCTTCAGTGAGGAAGATCTGGCGCGCCACCTCGAAATCATGTTGCGGACCCACGGCGAACTCGGATATCGCGGGGAGCAGCGCTTTCGTTTTGAGCTGGGACTTCTCAAGCTGGCCCACGCCCAGAGGCTTCTACCGCTCGAAGACCTCTTGAGCAGCCTGGAGGCGAAGCGGGGCGCGTCCCGAGCGAAGCCTCCCCGGCCCCCGGAGCCGAACCGGCCGGAACCGGGCCGGTCGGAGCCCTCCACGGCCTCGCCTCCGACGGTTTCGCCCTTTGCCGCCGATTCGATCCGGAAGGGAACGCCCCGTTCGGAGCTTTCGAAACAGGCCGGCCATACCGCGGCAGGCCCCGCGCCGCCGCTGGACGCGGCTCCGGTCGCGAGAGGAGGGGCGGCGCCGGCGGTTGCCGCGCAGCCGGCCCCGGAACCGGTTCCCGGTCCGGGCATCGAAGAAATTCGCGCCGCCGTCCTCGCCGCGCTGGCGCAATCGGGAAAGAACCACCTCGCCTCCATGCTCGAGGCGGGGGAGTGGGCGCTCGAAGCAAACGAGCTCAGGATCGCGGTCGAGGCGTCCTCATCGCTCCTCCAGATGTCGGTCGATGGGGATGCGTCAAAAAGGATCGCCGCGAGCGCCGGCCGGGTTCTCGGCCGTGCCGTCAAACTCAAGATCGTGCCGGGTGAGAACCCGGGGGCTTCCCAGATGAAGCCTGCGCCGTCTTTCGCAAATGGAACCAGCCGCGCGCGGGCCGAACAGGAGCCGGTCGTTCGCCGCATGAAGGAGAAGTTCGGGGCGGAAATCAGAACCGTAATCGACTATCGAAACAGATAGGCAGGCACTCTATGGGTGGATTCGATCTTCAGGAATTGATGTCGCAGGCAAAGCGGCAGTACGAAACTCTGCAGAAGAAGATGCAGGAGACCGTCGTCGAGGGCTCGGCCGGCGGCGGCACGGTGACGGTGAAGATGGACGGCCGCAAGCAGGTGCTCAGCGTGAAAATCGACCCCGAGGCGGTCAAATCCGGAGATGTCGAAATGCTCCAGGACCTGGTCGCAGCCGCCATCAATGGGGCCGGCCAGAAAGTCGACGAAAGCATGCAATCGGCGATGGGGGGAATGCTCGGAGGCATGGGACTTCCGGGAATCTAGTCCGCGAATGGGACCCGGGACTTGCCCGGGCGGCTCCACTCCAGCACAAAACCGTACGACGAAACCTCATGTCTCGCTTCGCTGAACCGATGGCTCGCTTGATTGACGAGCTGAAAAGACTTCCCGGCGTGGGGGCGAAATCTGCCCAGCGGCTGGCGTTTCATATTCTGCGCTCCCCGGACGAGGACGCGGCCCGGCTGGCGGCGGCAATTCGGGAGGTGAAAGCCAGCCTGCGCCTGTGCTCGGTGTGCAACAACATCACCGACGTCGATCCCTGCGTTTACTGTTCGAGTCCAACCCGCAACCAGCGCCAGATCTGCGTGGTCGAAGAGCCCACAAACATCGCGGCGGTCGAAAAATCCGGGCACTACCAGGGCGTCTATCACGTGCTCCACGGTTCGATTTCGCCGATTCATGGTGTCGGGCCCGAGCAGTTGCGGATCTCGAACCTGCTGAAGCGGGTCGAGGATGGCGGGGCCGACGAGGTGATTCTCGCCACCAACCCCACCGTCGAAGGCGAGGCCACGGCCACCTATCTTTCAGGCCAGCTCCGCCGTGCCGGACTCAAAGTCACGCGGATTGCCACCGGCATTCCTGCCGGCAGCGACATTGAATATGCCGACGAAATTACCATGCTGAAAGCCATCGAAGGCCGCCGCGAGCTGTGATCAAAAGACGCGCCCCACCGTGCCGCATGGAAATCCTCCATCCCGCAGGCTATGATCTACGCCATACCCGCTCGATGGGCGCGCCCCGCGCCGGGCGTTTTCCAGTTGAGCACCCTCCGGTCTTTCGAGCGGAGATGGCACGCCGGAGATCGATGGATCAGGAGCGCTGAGCGCTCAGGGAGAGGATTCATGGTGCGCAAGCTCGCGGTGTTTGCGGTCCTCCTCGCGGCCCTGCACGGAATGGCGCGCGCCCAGGCGACGCGCCGCGTCACATTTCGCTACGGCTTTACCGTGAACGATGTTCCAGCCGGGGAGAAGGTCCGGGTCTGGTTTCCCGCCCCGCGCTCCGATGAGTTGCAGCAGGTGCGTATCGTCTCGGCGCGAGGCGATCTTCCCCTCAAGAAAACCCGCGAGCCTCTCTACGGAAACGAAACGTACTTTGCGGAGGCGGCGAAGGCCAAAGGCGGCAAGCTGCACTTCGAGGTGGAGTACGAGGTTCTCCGCTACGAGCATCTCACCCTCGGCCGGTTCCGCCCCCGGCTTCAAGACGCCGCGCTCGACAAGAAACAACTCCGGCTTTTCCTCGGTCCGGACAGGCTGGTCCCGATCACCGGCAAACCCGCGCAGCTCGCGGCGCAGGCGGCCGCCCAAGCGAGTTCCGAGCTCGCCAGGGCGCGGGCGATCTACGATTTCGTTATCGCCAACCTGCAGTACGACTCGACGGATACGGCATCGGACGGCGGCGACGCGCTGAACGCCTGGGACCGAAAGAAGGGCAACTGCGCCGATCTCCATTCGTTGTTCATCGCCATGGTCCGGTCGCAGGGCATTCCCGCACGTTTTGAAATCGGTTTTTCCCTGCCCGCGGACAAAGACTCCGGGGAAATTACCGGCTATCACTGCTGGGCCGAGTTCTTCAATCCCCAAAACGGATGGGTCCCGGTGGACATCTCCGAGGCCTCAAGGCATCCGGAAAAGAAGGACTACTTTTTCGGGGCGCAGGACCCCAACCGCATCCAGTTTTCTCTCGGCAGAGACTTGAAGTTGAATCCGCCGCAGGCGGGCGAGCCGTTGAATTACTTCATCTATCCCCATGTCGAAATTGGGGAAAAACCGTACTCGAAGGTGACGAATGAGTTTTCCTTCGCCGACGCAGGAAATGCGCCGAATCCCGTGTCGAAGAACTGACCCGCCGGGCCCCGCCGGACACGGACGGCGCGCGGCCGGAGTTCCGTACCTCCAAGTTCCCGGCCTCGAACCTGCGGCCCGGGCTGACGGCCTCCCGGGCTGGCGCTACACTGTTTGTTGAATGCCCACCTTCGCCGCGGTCGATATCGGCTCGAATTCCGTGCGCCTGAAGATCTCCCGCCTGGTCGCGCACCACCTGGTCGAAATCCACGAAGACCGCGAAGTGACCCGCCTGGGAGAATCGGTCTTCCGCAGCGGCCTGCTCTCGCCCGAGGCGATCGCGCTGACGGTAAAAGTGTTACGGCGCTTTCACCGCGCGGTGCAGCGCGCCGGAGCCGACGCCGTGCGGGTAGTCGCCACGAGCGCCCTGCGCGATGCGAGAAACGCGCAGGCCTTTCTCGAGTGGGTGCGCTCGGCCACCGGCTGGCGCGTCGAAATCATCTCCGGTCTCGAAGAGGCGCGCCTGATCCATCTCGGACTGACCTCCAACCTGCGGGTGAACGCCTCGCCGGTGCTGATGATCGACCTCGGAGGCGGCAGCTGCGAGTTGACGGTCTCGACCCGGGGACACATTCTCGAAACCGTGAGCCTGCCTCTCGGGGCCGTGCGCCTGACCAACGACTTCCTGCATCATGACCCGCCGAGGAAGCATGAGCTGCGGCAGTTGCAGGGCCTGATCGGCCGCGAAGCCGGCCGGGTGGCCAAGCGAATCGCCGGCGCGCGGCCGAGAATCGTAATCGCGACCTCGGGCACGGCCGAAGCCCTGGCCTCGGTTTGCCAGGCGATGTATCGCACCAAGAGCCAGCAGCCGATGACCGTCACGCGTCTGCAGATGCGGCGCATGTCCAAGGTGCTCGCCCGTTTGTCGCTGGAAGAAAGAAGGAAGGTCCCCGGCATCGGCGTGCGCCGGGCGGAAATCATCATCGCCGGAGCGGCGGTTTACGCCGAATTGCTGGACCGTTACCGCCTCGCGTGCTTTCGTTTTTCTCCGCTCGGACTCCGCGATGGACTGCTCGCGCAAATGGCCGCCGACTACGACCACGCCACGCGTTCGGGAAGACAGATCGAGTCCGAGCGCCGGGATTCGATCCTGGCCGCGGTCCAGCACTATCGCGTGGACCGCGAACACGCCGATCGCGTGCGCGAGTCGGCGCTGCGGCTGTTTTCCGATCTGCGCGCCCTTCACCGCCTGCCCGTGGAATACCGGGAGTGGCTGGGAGCGGCGGCGATGCTGTGCGAGGTAGGCGACTATATCAATCGCACCGGACGGCATCGCCATGCCTACTACATCATTTCTCACTCGGAAATTCTGGGCTATACGCCGCAGCAGCGAAAAATCATCGCCGCCATTGCCCGCTATCTCGGCAAGTCGCGCCCGTCGTCGGAAGACCCGCCCATCAAGGCCCTTCCGGCGGCCGACCAGAAACAGATCGCCAAAGCCGCCCTGCTGCTCCGACTCGCCTGGGGACTCAACCTGGGGCGGAGCGGGGCGCTCAAAACCGTGAAAGTAAAGGTGGACGACGCTTCGGTCGGCCTGACCCTGGTCCCCAAACGGCCCTTGAGCGTGGATCTGGAGCTGTGGGCGGTGGAACGGGAGCGCGACTACTTCCGCGAGGTCTTGGGCGTGGACCTCGCCGCGGCCGTCACCGCCGCCTTGTGAAGTTCGCGGGCGATCTTCGGCGTGAGGAACCAGTTCAGCATGGCCGCATGGCGGACGGTCTCGACTCTGGCCACGGCCCCTTTCTTGAAGTCCACCATCGCCTGGCAGCCGGATTTTGAAATCATGCGCGCCAGGAACTCCGTAATGCTCGGGTTATGTCCTACCGCCATGATGGCTTCGTATCGCGCGTACTTCTCGAGCACCCGCCGGAATTCGGCAAACGAGCCCTCGGGGCGGAGCGCGGATTCGAGCTGCAGCTTGCCTTCGTAGCCCAGTTCGTTGCCGACGAGCGATGCGGTCTGGGTGGCGCGCTTGAGCGGGCTCGAAAGGATGACGTCGGGCTGCGCGTCGAGCGCCGCCAGCGCGCGGCCCACCAGACCGCACTGGTCGATTCCGTCGGCATCGAGCGGGCGCTTCTCGTCCTTCTTGGGATTGTTCAAGGGTTGTCCGGCGTTGGCATGCCTGACGAGGTAGATGATCATGGAGTTTTCGTGGCCTTTCGCGGGCGATTCCGGGACGGCTTCTCATCCGGCGCGGGAGGGAGGGGCGAGGCCTGTTTTCCCTCGGCCGCCGCCAGCAGAAACTCCTGAGCGTTGAAGCCGGGGAGCGGAGGCTTCCGTTTCCCGGTCGCTTTCCAGGCCCGGATATAGGAGCCGTCGCGGCGCAGGATGCGCGCCTTCACGGTGTCGGCAAGATAAGCCGCGAGAATTTCGTGTTTGAGCCGCCCGCGCAGCAGGGGGTCTTTGACGGGGAACATCACTTCCACCCGTTCATACAGGTTGCGCGGCATCCAATCGGCGCTGGCAAGATAGATGGACTCCTGGCCGCCATTGGCGAAGTAGTAAATGCGGCTGTGTTCGAGGAAGCGTCCCACGATGCTGCGGACGCGGATGCGGTCGCTGATGCCGCGAATCCCGGGGCGCAGGGCGCAGACGCCGCGCACGATCAGGTCGATTTCCACTCCCGCCTGCGAAGCGCGATAGAGGGCGGCGATGACGTTCTTGTCGAGCAGCGCGTTCATTTTGGCGATGATGCGCGCCGGCCGGCCCTGCCGCGCGTGGTCCGTCTCCCGCGCGATCAGGTCCAGACAATGCTCGGCGAGGTTGACCGGAGAAACCGCGAGCGGCGCATAGCTCGAATGTTCCGAGTAGGCGGTGAGAAACGAAAACACGTCGTGCGCGGCGCTCGTCAACTCCGGGTCCGAGGTGAGCAGGCTCATGTCGGTGTAGATGCGCGCCGTCGTGGCGTTGTAGTTGCCCGTGCCGAGATGGGCGTACATGCGCGAAACCCCGTCCGGGTCCCTGCGAACGAGCAGCGATAGTTTGCAGTGCGTCTTCAACCCCACCAGGCCGTGAAACACCTGGACTCCCGCATCTTCGAGATCGCGCGCCCAGCGGATGTTCGAGGCCTCGTCGAAGCGTGCCTTCAATTCGACCACGGCGGTCGCTTCTTTCTTGGCCCCCGCCGCGATGAGCGCCCGCACAATGGCTGAATTTTCGCTGGTGCGATAGAGCGTCTGCTTGATCGACAGCACATTCGGGTCTTCGGCTGCGCTTTCGATGAACGAAACCACGGCATCGTAGGAATCGAAGGGATGGTGGAGCAGGATGTCGTGCTGGCGGAGCTCTTCGAACAGGTCCTGCGACTTCGCGGTGAGACGAAGTTCCCGCGGAACAAAGGGCTTGTACTTCAGGTCGGGGCGATCGGTTTGCTCGTAAATATTGAACAGGCGGGGCAGGTTCACCGGGCCATCGACGGGGAAGACCTGCCACGGCTCGAGCCCGAAGTTGGTGCGCAGCCGTTCGCTGATTTCCGGATCCGCGTCGGCTTCGATTTCCAGCCGCACCGCATCGCCCTTGCGCCGGTTGTGCAGCTCCGTCCGCACCGACTCGAGAACGTTCCTCGATTCCTCTTCCGCCAGGTAAAGGTTGCTGTTGCGGGTCACGCGAAACGCGGCCGAGGAGACGATGTCGTAGCCGGTGTACATCCGGGCGGCATGGAAGGCAACCAGATCGGCGAGAAAGATGAAGTCGATGGTTCCGTCCGAGGGCAGCCGCACCAGACGCGGCAGCGCCCGGGGCACGGTCACCACCCCCGTGTAGGTCAGGGAGGAGCGGCGGCGGCGGCGCAGCAAGAAGGCCACGCACAGGGCCTTGTTGATGACGCGCGGGAAGGGGTGCGCAGGATCGACGGTGACCGGCGTCAGCAGCAGGTCCAGTTCGCGCTCGCAATAGTCCTCGACGAAAGCGCGGGCATTTTCCTCCAGATCGTCCATTCCCAGTACGCGAATGCCCTTGTGTGAAAGCTGAGGGCGCAGTTCCTTGTTCCAGCACTGGTACTGCTCGTCGATGAACGCGTGCACCTCTTCGGAAATGGCGTCCCGCTCCTCGAGCAGCGTCATGCCGTCCGGTCCGGCTTCGGTGTAGCCGTCTTCGATCTGCTGCAGCAGCCCCGCAATCCGCACCTCAAAGAATTCGTCGAGATTGCTGCCGCTGATCGCAAGAAACTTGAGCCGTTCAAGCAGAGGGTTGTTTTCGTCCTGCGCCTCTTCGAGCACACGGCGGTTGAACTGCAGCCACGAAAGCTCGCGGTTGATGTAAAACTGCGGGTTGTCGACGGAGGCGCGTGCCACGGCTGGCATGGAGGAAGATCGAGCAGCCGCCCGGGGGAAGTCCCTCAGGCGCTGCGTCCTCGATCAGTATAAAACAGTCATCCTTTGCTGAATCCTACCCGGGGGTTCCTGTGAGACGTTCCTTCTGTTTCGGTCTCCCCAAGGTCCGCAATTTTCCGCCCGGGCGCGCGCTCGATCGCCCTTTCCGGTTTTGTTCGACAACCTGAACCCCGGATGGGCCGCGCCGGACGGTGAAGACCTTTTCCGTTTCTTGGGGCACCGGGGAGACCCCGCGGGAACGACGGCGGGCCATCCCTTCGGAGAAACGCCGCCAGGGCGAGCCGAGCGAGTTCCAAACCAGGTCCCCGGGCTTCGCAGGCGAATGGAGCGGGAGTGGAGTTGAGCCTGAGACTCTCTCAGGGGGCTAGCGGCCGGAATCCAGGCGGGCAATTTCCTCCGCGAAGAGGGGGTTCGCCGGAAACTGCGCCTCGAGCGATGCCAGCAGCTGGCGCGCGTGTTGCTTGTCATGCTCGCGGACATACGCAATGGAGAGAAGAATGTTCGCAAACGGCGCCAGATAGTGGCCGCGGTCGGCGACCAGCTTGAGCTCCTGCATTCCCTGCTGTTTGTCGCCCGCGACCCCGCTGATGCGCACCAGCCAGCGCAGGGGCGCCGCCATGCTGCCGATAATGTACTTGCTGATGCCTCCGGCGATATGAGCGTCGTAACACTCGGGATCGACCGCCAGGGTCTCTCCCGCCCACACCGTCGATTCTTTGGTATAGCGAAGCGAAACCACATTCCGCTTCTCAACCAGGGACGCGTAATCGGCTTCGAGGCCGTTGGTGAGCGTCATGGCAAACAGGGCATCCTTGTCGTGCGCGTTCTTTGCCAGGCGGGCGCGGGCGGCCGTCTGGGCCTGCCCGATTTCTCGATCGAACCGCGCCCGCACTGCGGGATCGGGCGTCAGCTTCGGGCGGTTCTCGAACTTCTTGTCATCTTCAAAGAATTGCGATTCGAGCACGCCCAGCCGGTGAAACTCGGAAAACAGCAACCCGGCGGCGTTGAAAGTGGGACCCAGCGGGTCGTCGGGGTGGGTCTGCTCCCAGCCGGTAAAGATGGTGTTCGCGCGGTCGAAGTCGAGGTTATAAAGGAGCTGAAAGCCGCGATCGAGCGCGGGCAGAGTAACCCTGGGGGGAGTCGCACCCGCCGCGAGCGGCGACAATGCGAGCGCGAGCGCCAAGGTCGTGACTGGTATTTGCACCTGCATTCCGCGTAAGCCCGAATAAGTATAGATGCGCCGGCCGCCCGCGCCTCTGTCAACTTATGTAAAAGGCTTGCAAGCTTTCTCCCTGAGTTAACACGACAGGCAGCCCGGGTTGCGCAGGTCGGCCGAGCCGGGGGGCGGAAGTGAGGCGAAGCGAGGAAGCGAGGGCCGAGGTTTGACCGGCCAGCGGTCCTCTGCTAAGGTCAATCGTTTTCGTTTTGCGGACCGTGCGGGCGGCGGGGCGGATCCTGGCGGGAAAGGGCTTGCCCCGGAGAAAACTCATGCGGCGGGCGATACCCCGGCGCACGTTCCACGAGCAAACAGAATCGAGCTGATCCGATGGCCCTCAAATTCCGCGGAGTCGACTTCATCGAATTCGATGCTCTGCTCAATGATGAAGAGCGTCTCGTCCGCGACACCGCGCGCAGATTCATCGAAGACAATCTCATTCCCATCATCGAAGAATGCAACCGGGCGGGGCGCTTTCCCCGTGAGTTGGTCAAACCCATGGCCGATCTTGGCTTCTTCGGAGCCAGCCTGAAGGGCTTCGGATGCGCCGGCATGTCGAATGTCGAGTATGGCCTGGTGATGCAGGAACTCGAGCGCGGCGACTCCGGCCTGCGCTCGTTCGCGAGCGTGCAATCGGCCCTGGTCATGTATCCCATCTACGCCTTCGGCAGCGACGAGCAGAAAAACACCTGGCTGCCGGCCCTGCAGAAAGGCGAAAAGCTCGGCTGCTTCGGGCTGACGGAGCCGGATTTCGGCTCGAACCCCTCCGGCATGAGAACCCGCGCGCGTAAGTCCGGAGATGAGTACGTGCTCAACGGCGAGAAGATGTGGATTACCTCGGGCTCGATCGCCGATGTCGCCGTGGTCTGGGCAAAGGTCGAAGACGAGGACAATAAAATTCGCGGATTCCTGGTCGAAACCGACCGCGCCGGCTTCCGCGCCGAGGATATTCACGGCAAATGGTCGCTGCGGGCGTCGGTCACGTCTTCGTTGTCGCTTCAGGATGTGCGCGTGCCGGCCTCGAACCTGCTGCCGAAATCGGGCGGCCTGAAGTCCCCTTTGATGTGTCTGAATCAGGCACGCTACGGGATCGCCTGGGGAGCGGTGGGCGCGGCCATGGCCTGCTACGACTGCGCCCTGCAGTATGCGCTTTTCCGCAAGCAGTTCCACGACCAGCCCATCGCCTCCCGCCAACTGGTGCAGGAAAAACTGGCATGGATGATCACCGAGATCACCAAAGCGCAGTTGCTGGCGCTCCAGGTCGGACGGCTCAAGGACAGGGAGAAGGCCGGGCACCAGCACATTTCGATGGCCAAGCGCAACAACGTCTGGATGGCGCTCGAATGCGCCCGCATGGCGCGCGACATCCTCGGGGCAAACGGCGTCGCCGACGAATACCCCGTCTTCCGCCACATGGCCAACCTCGAATCGGTCAAGACCTACGAGGGCACGCACGACATCCATGCGCTGATCATCGGACAGAGTGTGACAGGCATCGAGGCGTTTTAGTCGAGCTCGGGATTTTCCCTTTCCGGTTGCCAGGGCCCGACGGCGATTCGGGCCCGCACGCTGGAACGAGGCGGCGCCGGATGTTTGGGATGGGGCTCGCCTGGAAAGCCTTCGGCGCCGCTCCCACCGGGGACAATCCGTGTCCGGCTGCCAGGGGTCCGGCCTGCAATCTGGTGTGCGCCCGGGAAACGCCTTCAAGCTTCCGCCCCTGTCCGTTGAGGCCGTATTGTGCTGAAGGCACATACGTTAGATCAAGAAAAGCACGAACCAGCCCGGAACCCGGCTCAACCTCGCGAATTGTTTCCGTTCCACTCTCGCGATTCCTGAACGACGAGCGGAACGACGCGCTCCGGTTTCCATCGCCTGCCCGGGCGGCTAAGGCATCCTGCCAAACCGGTTTTTTAAGGCTTTTAAGGTCACTCGGTGGTACATGGCCGCAATTTTTTTCCTTGAGCGATGTCCAGCTCTCGTATATAGGATTCGACACCGGTCGTTGGGGCGCGCTGAAATAACAATTTTCTTCCAGAGAAGAGGCCAATCACCATGAGCATGAGAGCGTGTTTCGCCTTCTCCGCAGTGTGCGCGGCATTGGCGTTCACCAATGTTGCCTTTGCGGCTGAAGGACCCTTCGGCGGAACTCCTGCCTCGATTCCAGGCACAGTTCAGGCCGAGAACTACGATACTGGAGGGCAGGGAGTTGCCTACAACGTAACTTCAGTCAATGGGACGGCGAACAGCTACCGTTCCGACGGCGTGGATCTCGAAGCAACCACGGATACGGGCGGGGGCGATGACCTGGGTTGGGCCGCTACCGGTCAGTGGTTCAAGTACACGGTAAACGCGGCTTCGGCCGGAACCTACGCGGTAACCTTCCGCGTAGCCGCCCTTAACGCCGTAACCGACGCATTCCACATTTCGAATGCGTCGGGCACGAACTTGACCGGCAACATCAACGTGCCGGCGACAGGCGCCTGGCAGGCCTGGACCAACGTGACCGCCATGGTCGCGCTGCCGGCCGGCCAGCAGACCCTGACGTTTAACCAGGACAACCCGGGCTGGAATTTGAACTTCTTCACCGTTGCCGGCACCGGAGGCCCCTTCGGCGGAACTGCCGCCGCAATTCCCGGCACCGTGCAGGCCGAGAACTATGACCTGGGCGGCCAGGGCGTCGGCTACAACGTAACTTCAGTCAATGGCACGGCGAACAGCTACCGTCCCGACGGCGTGGATCTCGAAGCGACCACGGACTCGGGCGGCGGCGATAACCTGGGTTGGACTGCGGCAGGACAGTGGTTCAAGTACACGGTGAACGCGGCTTCGGCCGGAACCTACACGATCACCTTCCGCGTGGCCGCCCTTAACGCGGTGACCAATGCATTCCACATTTCGAATGCGTCGGGGGCGAATTTGTCGGGCAACGTCGACGTGCCGGCGACAGGCGCCTGGCAAGCCTGGACCAACGTGACGGCGACGGTCGCGCTGCCGGCGGGCCAGCAGACGCTAACCATGAACCAGGACAATCCCGGATGGAACGTCAACTTCTTGACGTTTGGATCGGGATCGGGCGGATCGGGCGGAACCGGCGAGGGGCCCTTCGGCGGGACTGCGGCCGGGGTTCCGGGCACAGTGCAGGCCGAGAACTACGACGTGGGCGGCCAGGACGTTGCCTACAACGTAACTTCGGTCAATGGCAGTGGGAACAGCTACCGTTCCGACGGCGTGGATCTCGAAACAACCACGGATACCGGCGCCGGCCTTGATTTGGGTTGGACCGCTACAGGCCAGTGGTTCAAGTACACGGTGAATGTGGCCTCGGCCGGAACCTATACCGTAACCTTCCGGGTGGCCGCGCCTGGAGCAGTCAGCGATGCGTTTCATCTCTCCAGTTCCTCCGGGAGCAACTTGAGCGGACCGGTTGCGGTTCCGGCAACCGGCGGATACCAGGCGTGGACCAACGTGACGGCCACCGTGACGCTTCCCGCTGGACAGCAGGTGTTGACTCTCGACCAGGATGCTGCCGGCTGGAACCTCAACTTCATGACCTTCACCTCCGGCAGCAGCGGCGGTGGCGGTGGCGGCGGCGGGACCGGATCCTGCGCAGGCGTCGCCAACATCACAGTCGGTGGAACAACCTATGTGCCGCAGTGGTGCCAGGAATTCACCGGCGGTGCGGGTTCTCCTGATACCACAGTGTGGAAGTTCGACCTCGGAAACAATGGCGGCTGGGGCAATGGCGAAGCCGAAGTGTACTGCGGACCTCCGGGTTACCCGGGGAACCCGTCCCAGTGCCCGACGACTTTCTCTACCTCGACCGCTCCCGTCTACATCGATGGGAACGGCCACCTGGTGATCCAGCCGCGAAACGTCAACGGGACCTGGATCTCGGGCCGCATGAACACCGAAGGCATCCAGAACTTCCAGTACGGCATTCTGGAGGCGAGCATCCAGCTCCCCAATACGACCAACGCCGGCTTGTGGCCTGCGTTCTGGACATTGGGCAGCAGTATCGCAACCGGCACGCCGTGGCCGACCTGCGGCGAGGCCGACATCATGGAGAACTGGTCTCCGCAGGTACTGAACGGGGCCGGTCCGTCGGGGAACAACTCCACGATCCATACCACGAAGACGGGTGGGTCCGGAGTTGGACAGCGTTTCACTTTCCCGAGCGGACAGGCAGCCGACACCGCCCAGCATGTCTACGGGACGATCTGGGCGGCAAACTCGATGCAGTTCTTCGTCGACAACCCCGCTGCGCCGTTCTTCACGGCAACTCCCAGCAGCCTTCCGTCGGGAGACACGTGGCCGTTCAACGCGCCCATCTTCACGATCCTGAACGTGGCTGTGGGCGGAACCCTTGGAGGATCGATCAGCGGCCTGACGAACCCGGGGCCGATGATTGTTGACTACGTTCGCTACTACACGCCTCAGTAAAACGCGGCCTGCCGGCTGACGGTGGACGGGATGTCCACCGTCAGCCAGAGTATCCAGGGTTATCGTGAAACCAAACCCTGAAACCAAAACTCAAATCCTGAAACCAAAACTAAAAGATCTCCGGCAACGATCCGCGCCGCGGATCGTTTGCCATTTTTTGAGCATGCGGCAGACCAGGCGGCCCGGGACTGTGCTCTGTCCTTCCGTGCTCATCATCGTGCTCGTCCTTCATCCTTCATCCTTCATCCTTCATCTGCTCATCCCGTCAGCGGACTCCCCGGCCAACCCGGCAATGCGCATCCCGGATTCCGTGTCTCGGGTCCGAAGCCTCTGCTAACCTGTAGGGTGCCATTCCTGTCTCATGCCTGCCTGCGAGTTGCCGACGATATTACTCAACTGGTGGGGCAGACTCCGATGCTCAAGCTGAAGCGGATGGTCCCGCGCGAAGCTGCCGATGTCTTTGCAAAACTTGAGTATTTGAATCCCGGCGGCAGCGTGAAGGACCGGGCGGCAATTGGCCTGATTGGCTGCGCCGAGCAGGATGGCAGGCTCAGGACGGGCGGGGAAATTGTAGAGGCCACTGCGGGAAACACCGGAATCGGGCTGGCGCTCATCGGGGTCAACCGGGGATACCGGGTCCGGCTCTATGTGCCCGAAGGTTTCTCGGAGGAAAAGGTCGCGCTCATGCAGGCACTGGGCGCGACCGTGATCCGTACGCCGGATGCCGAAGGTATGAAAGGCGCGATCGAGCGCGCCGAAGAGTACGCCGGGAAAACAGAGGGCTCGTTCATGGCGGACCAGTTCGCCAATCCCGCGAATCCCGAATACCATTACCAGACCACTGCGGAAGAAATTTTCGACCAGATGGAAGGCCGGCTGGATGCGATGGTGATCGGTTCGGGCACCGCAGGCACATTTACCGGCGTAGCTCGCTATCTGAAGGAGAAGCTGCCGGAGATTTTTACGGTTGCGGTCGAGACCGAAGGCTCGGTGCTCGGAGGCGGCCCGCCCGGCCCCCACAAGGTCGAGGGAATCGGCGCGAGTTTTGTCCCCAAAAACTTCGACCGGTCCATCTGCGACGAGATCCTGATGGTAAAGGACGCGGACGCATTTGAAACCGTGAATGTTCTGGCTCGGAAGGAAGGCGTGCTCTCGGGCTCGAGCGGGGGCGCCAATGTTTTTGCCGCCATCGAAGTCGCCCGCAGGCTCGGGGCCCGAAGGCGCGTGGTCACCATCGTTCCCGATTCGGCGGAACGATATCTGTCCAAGAAGATCTTCGAGGGTGGAATCTAGGGGGGAATATGGGCCGGAATGGGAAGCGGGCGTTCTCGCCCGTCGAGGCGCGGGTGAAAAATGACCGCAGTCTGCGCCCCGCGGCCGGCGGCCCGCCTTCTCGCAACCGCCGAACCGTCACGAACCGGCGGGCGCCGGGCTTTTCCACCCGCGCCATCCACGACGGACAAGAGCCCGATCCTGCGACCGGCGCGGTGACCGTTCCGATTTACGCAACCTCGACCTATGTCCAGAAGGAACTGGGCAAAGACATCCGCTACGACTACGCCCGTGCCGCCAATCCCACGCGCGACCGGCTGGAGACCAATCTGGCATCGCTCGAAGGCGGGATTTCCGCCCGCGTCTTTGCGAGCGGCATGGCTGCCATCAACGCGCTCTGCACCCTGTACGGCAGGGGAGACCACGTCGTCTGCGGCCACAATCTTTATGGCGGGGTTCCGCGGCTGTTTGATCGCATCCTCTCCGGCTACGGCATTGAATTTACCTACGTCGATGCTTCGCAGCCGGCCAGCGTCGAGCGCGCCCTGAAGCGGAACACTCGTATGATTTATGTCGAGACCCCCACCAATCCCCTGATGGCGCTCACCGACATTGGCCGGGTCGCGGAGATCTCCAGGGCGAAGAGGGTCGAATTAGTGGTCGACAACACCTTCCTGTCGCCATTTTTCCAGCGGCCCATTGCGCTCGGCGCGGACATGGTCGTGCACTCGACCACGAAATTTCTTAATGGCCACAGCGACGGTCTCGGCGGCGTCGTAGTCTGCACGCGCCAGGACCAGGCCGAGAGGCTGGCGTTCGTGCAGAAGGCGGCGGGAGCGATCCTGTCCCCCTTCGAGTGCTGGCTGATTCTGCGCGGCACCAAGACGCTCGCCGTCCGCATGCTGCAGCACGATGCCAACGGGCGCAGGGTTGCCGAATTTCTCGCCGGCCACCGGAAGGTCAAAAAAGTCTTCTACCCCGGGCTGAAAGACCACCCTCAGCATGCGCTCGCCAAGCGCCAGATGTCCGGGTTCGGCTCGATGATCACCTTTGAAACCGGCTCGCTCGCCCATGCCGCGAAAATGCTGAAGCGCGTGCGGGTGTGCTCTTTAGGAGAATCTCTCGGAGGGGTCGAAACCTTGATCTCGCATCCTGCCACCATGACCCACGCCGGGCTCGGTGTGGAGGGCAGGGCCCGAATCGGCATCACCGATGGAATGGTGCGCATCTCGGTCGGCATCGAGGACGTCGGCGACATCCTCGCCGATTTAGATCAGGCGCTCGCCTGACTTTTCTGATACCCGATCCCGCCAATCGAAGCTTCCTTCGGCCGGGCAATCGTCCTCGCTGGACGGCGCGGGCGGCGCCCTTCGGTCATCGCAGCGTTTTTGAATTCCAATGTAGATTGTTCTTCCAGGATTTCGACCGGGTCAACCGAGGGACCCGGCGATCCAGTTCAAATACGCGTCGCTCCCGCCCGCGATTGAAATCACAACCACCTCCGGCAGATCGTAGGAATGGAGTTCGCGCACTGCGGCCTCGACTTCGCTCGCCCGCGTCTTCGCGGTCTTGATCAGGAGCAGGTATTCGTCGGCGGCTTCGACCTTCGCCTCCCAGCGATAGATCGAGCGGATGCCGGGAACGATGTTGACGCAGGCCGCGAGCTTGCGCTCGACGAGCGCCTCGGCAATCTTGTGGGCCTCGGATGCGTTGGGCGCGGTTGTAAGCATGAGCACTGCATCAGCCATAGAATTGCCTTCCCGCCTTCGATGCTGCGGCATGGGATGGAATGCGGCCCGGCGCTTCGATAAAGTCTCGATCCGCCGAGGATCCCGCCCATCAAGTTTGGCACATCCGAATGGCGCTCGGTCATGGCCGAAGACTTTACCCATTGTCGCCATCATGATTCCGGCGGCGGACAGCCGGAAAAAAGCGACCGGGGCAGTCATTCAGGGAGCTTTTTTGCCAAAGTAGGTTCCTTCTGTGCAGCGCGCGAGAACTTCCGCTTGACCGCGGAGGTCAAGCGGAAGTTTACTGAAGGGTTACGCGTGCGGACACCTGGACGGTCGGCGCGTGAGCGAGTGATGCGTCAGGACGGGCTCAAGCTGCTCTTCGCAGAGGGTTCCCGGGTCCGTCTCTCGAGTCTATTCCGAAGCGCCCGGGAGTTGGAGAAACTCCAGGCCGCCGCCAAACCGCCGCCAAGCCGCCGCCAAGCCATGGATATTCGAATAAAACTTCCCAAAATCCGCATTCTCCAGGCGCCGGGAACGTGGCTGCGAATGCGAACTCTTGGCCATGGCGCCCGACGGGCGGGAGCCTGGGCGGGCAAGGCGAGCCGGCGGCTGGGACCCATGCTTGAGACCCTGTATGCAATCCGGCGCAGGCTGGCGACCGGCGCCGTCGCCATTCTCGCCGTCTGGCTTTTCGTGCATGCCCTGTCTGGGGCCAACGGCTTTGCGGCTTACCGCGCCAAGCGCGCGGAATACCGGAGTCTCGAAACAGAGATCGATCGACTGGCGAAAGAGAATGACGAGTACACCAAGCAGGTGAACGAGCTCAAGACCGATCCCCGGCGAATCGAAAAAGAGGCGCGCGAGCAGTTTCACTACGCCCGACCCGGGGAAGTGATCTACGTGGCTCCCGAACCGGCGGCTCCGGAGCGGCCCCAAAACCGCTCCGCCAGAAGATAACGACTTAACATTCCGGAGCTCCGGATGTGGTATATTCGCCCGGATCGCGGTTTCTCGTTCCGAACATCTCGGGTCGAACATCTCTCGAGCCGAACGGCGTGGCCGCCTAATTGCTGAATCAAGGAGACATTTTCCATGAAACGACTCTTGCTTCTCTTGACAGCCCTCTCGATGACCTTCATGTATGTCGGCGTGTCCTTTGCCGATGACGCGACCACGGTCAAGGGCTATGTTACCGATTCGAAATGCGGTGTGAAAGGCGCCAACGCGAAGGCGTCCGATTGCTCGAAGAAGTGCCTTAAAGCGGGCACTGCCAAGATGGTGGTCGTAACCGATGAAAGCCAGAAAATTCTTACGGTCGAAAATCCCGATGCGCTGACCGATCATATCGGCCATCACGTAGCCGTAACCGGGAAAGTCACGGGCGATTCGATTCACGTCGATAACGTCAGCATGTTGTGATCGGTCGACCCTTGTCGGTGGTTTCGTGAAAGGCGGCGCAGAGCCGCCTTTTCCTTCCTCTGTGGGTCTTTGCTTTCAGTGCTTTCTGCGCGCGCGCCCGCTCGTGGATCTGGCCCGCCTTTAAGCTGACCGCTTCCCCCGCAACGGGCCCGCTTTCAGACAGCACCATCGGCAATTTGACAGGGCAAAACGCCGCGAGCGTCCGCCATCAGCTTCCGCGGGCGAGCGCCGCAGCCGTTCGATCCGTGACGCTTGCGCCTACTGTTTAAGCTTCGGCCGGGCGCAGGCATCCACGATCTTAGTCGGGTCAATCGCCTCCGAGTCAACCTGCTCTTCGAGAATGCGTCCGTCTTTGCCGATCAGAAAATTGACCCGGCGGGCGGCCTTGTATTTGTCGACAAAGACGCCGTACTTGCGGGTGGTCTCGCCGCCCCAGTCGCTGAGCAGCGGGAACGTCACTCCGATGGAATCGGCAAAAGCGCGGTTGGCGAACGGGCTATCCATGCTCACACCCAGGACCTGGGTGTCTGCAGCTTCCAGCTTCTGCAAATTCTGCTGGAAGTTTTTCATCTGCTTCGTTCAACCGCCCGTGAAGGCGAACACATAGAATGCCAGCACGAGTTGCTTGCCGCGGTAATCGGCAAGCGTCACCGTCTTCAGGTCGTGCCCGTCGAAGTACTGCATTTTGAAATCGGGTGCCGGGTCTCCCACTTTAGGCATGGTGCCGGACTCCTGATTGTCGCCACGGGAAAACGATGGCGAAAGAAGTGCGCCCAGTAAGGCCAGCGCGAATAGCGGTCGTTTCATAGTGATTGCCATGCGCTCCTCGTCAGAGAGTCTAGCTCCACAATCGGGCAAGGTCAATGAAGTGTCTCCATCGACAATTTGTTTACATTCGGGTTTTTCGTCTCTCCTCTCCGGCGCTCCAGGAAGGGAGGAGGGTTGCGAGCATCCGGCAGGAGCCGCTCGCCGGGGGCCGGGCTTCATCGCGACTCGGATCCGCCTGCGGCATTTCGCGACCTGCGCAGCCGGACCCCCTCAGGGGCTCGGCGTTCGGTGTTCCGAGGCTGAATTCTTCAAGCTCGGACGGCCGGGGGTTGCGCGGGGAGCGCGGCGGAGGGACGCCGTTCGGCGACAAGGATAACCCGGACAGAGGTTTTCGGCTCTTACTTTCTATCGGCCTTTATATGGGCATTGCCGTTTGGCCATTGCCGTTTGGCCATTGCCTTGCGCCGAAGAAAGCATTAACTTCAGCGTTGCCATTATGAGCCTGGAGACGGTCCTCGACATTTTTTCCCTGCTGGCCGACCGCGGAAATGCGCCCTGCATGCTGCGGCGGACGCAAAACGGCTGGGAGCCGATATCGGCGGAGGAGTTCGCCCGGAAAGTTTACGCCGTGAGTCGCGCGTTGGACTCCTGGGGCCTGGCGCGCGGCGATCGCGTGGCGATACTCAGCGAGAACCGGCACGAGTGGGTGGCCGCCGATTTTGCCTGCATGCTGTCGGGCTTTGTCGTTGTCCCCGTCTACACCACGCTGACCGCGGACCAGACCGCCCACCTCCTGCGGGATTCCGGCGCGCGCGCGATCTTTCTGTCGACGGCGAAGCACCTTGAAACGGTCCTGTCCATCGCCGAAGCCACGGACCTTCGAAAAATCGTGGTCATGGACGACGTGCATCATCCCCGGGCAATCAGGATGTCCGATCTTGCGGGGCCGGGCGAGGCTCTTGCGGACCCCAGGCCACGCCCCGATATCGGGCCCGGCGACCTGGCCACCATCATCTACACTTCCGGGACCACCGGCGTTCCCAAGGGCGTGATGCTCACGCACGGCAACCTGGCGGCCAACATCGACTACTCGCTTCGGGACTTCGGTTTCAGCCCGGGCATGCTGGCGGTTTCCTTCCTTCCCCTGTCGCATGTGACGGCGCGGTCGGTCGATCTGGGGCTTTTGTCCTGCGGAGTGGTGCTCGCTCACCTCCCGCAGATCGACCAGCTGCCGCGAGCGCTGGCCGAAGTGCGTCCGCACATCCTGCTGAGCGTGCCCCGGGTCTACGAAAAGGTCCATGCGCAAGCGGAGTTGAAAGCGGCGAAGTCCCCAAAAAGGCAGATTTACCGCTGGGCCCTGGGCGTCGGACGCGCGCACCGCGAACGGATTCTGGCCGGCCGAACGCCCACCTCCGCCTTCTGGAAACTGGCGAACCGGCTTGTCTACTCGAAGGTGCGGGCCGGGATCGGCGGGCGAGTGGAATGCTTCATTTCTGGCGGCGCGCCGCTCGGGCGCGAGCTGGCGGAGTGGTACGCCGACATCGGCATCCGCATTTTCGAGGGATACGGTTTGACCGAGACTTCCCCGGTCATCGCCGTGAACAGCCCGGCCGCGCACCGGCTGGGAAGCGTCGGCAAACCGCTCGGCAATGTGGAGGTGCGCATCGCCGACGACGGGGAAATCCTGGTGCGGGGGCCTTCGGTGTTTCACGCCTACTGGAACAAGCCCGAAGAGACTCGCGACGCGTTTCTGGACGGCTGGTTCAGAACCGGCGATATCGGCCAGCTGGACGAAGAAGGTTTTCTGTATGTCGTCGACCGCAAGAAGGACCTGATCAAGACCTCGGGGGGAAAGTTCATTGCACCGCAGCCCATCGAGAGTTCCTTCAAGCATGACTCGTGGGTGGCCGAGGCCGTGGTTGTCGGGGACAAACGCCGGTTTCCGGCCGTGCTGATCGTCCCCGACTTCGCAGCCGTTGAAGCCTGGGCGCGGAAGGAAAACCTGCCGTTCCGGTCGCGCGAGGAGCTCCTCGCGCTCGCAGAGGTCCAGGCCCGTTTTGCCGCGATTGTCGAGAGCGTAAATCGCGATCTCGCGCGATTTGAGAAGCTGAAAAAGTTCCGGGTGCTCGCAGGCGAGCTGTCCTCGGCCGACGGCACGCTCACCGCAAGCTTGAAGCTGCGCCGCCGGGCAATCGAAGAGCGCTTCCGAAGCGTGATCGAGGAGATGTATGTGGAAGCCGAGGCCGCGTCTCCGGTGTGACGGCGCAAACTGCCCGCCGGCGCCCTTCGATTTACAATTGGGGGCATGCGTGATCCACTGGTAATCGCCGGGCGCGAATTCCGGTCGCGCCTGATCGTTGGAACCGGCAAGTACAAGTCCTTCGCAGAAACCGCACGCGCCATCGAAGCGAGCGGGGCCGAAATCGTCACCGTCGCCGTGCGGCGCGTGAACCTGGACCGCAGCAAGGAGTCGTTGCTCGATGCGATCGATCCCAGGAAATATTTTCTTCTGCCGAATACCGCGGGTTGCTCGACGGCGGAGGAGGCCCTTCGCGCGGCCCGGCTCGGGCGCGAGGTGGGCATCTCCGACTGGGTCAAGCTCGAAGTCATCGGCGACCAGGCGACGCTCTATCCCGATGTTCAAGCGACACTTGAAGCCACCCGCCAGCTGGTAAAGGAAGGCTTTACGGTCCTGCCCTATACCTCCGACGACCCGGTATTTGCCAAACGACTGCTCGATGCCGGGGCCGCCACCATCATGCCGCTCGGCGCGCCCATTGGAAGCGGGCTGGGAATTCAGAACCGGGCCAATCTCCAGATTTTGCGGGAGCTCGTCACCGCGGTGCCGCTCGTGGTCGATGCCGGCGTGGGAACGGCCTCCGACGCCGCCATTGCCATGGAACTCGGCGCGGACGCGGTGCTGATGAATACCGGGATCGCAAACGCCCAGGACCCCCTGCTCATGGCCGAAGCCATGATGCATGCGGTCGTTGCCGGGCGCCAGGCCTACCTTGCCGGAAGAATGGAGAAAAAGCTCTACGCGACCGCCAGTTCTCCGCTGGAAGGCGTGGTCGGTTAGCTCGACGATTCACGCCTCTGCGGGCGTCGATTCCTTCCGGGATTTTTCCGGCTCCGCGAGCTTTGAGTCCCGGCCGACCCCGAGCGCGTCGGCCACCCGGTTAATGTAGTTGAACCAGGCGGCAATCAGCGTGATCTGCAGGATTCCGCGATCGTCAAATCCCGCCGCGCGCAGCTGCGCGTGATCTTCGGGAGAGCACCGGGTCGCGTCCCGGGTCATTTTGACCACGTAGTCGAGCATGGCGCGGTCCTGGCCGGAAATCGGGGCCTGCGTGTAGTCCGCGCGCAGCGCCGCCACCAGCTCTTCATCCAGGCTCACCCGGCGCAGAAACTCTGCGTGCGATTCGATTCAATAAAAACACCGGTTGGTGGCCGAGACCACGGTCGTGATCATCTCGTGCTGGCGCCGCGTGAGCGGGAGCTCGGCCGACATGAGCGCGCCGAAGGTCGAGAAGGCATGATAGAGAGCCTGGGGAATCAGCGTGTGCGAGGCGACGATTCCCGAAATCCCGTCGTCGGTCTTAAACACGGGCGTCGAATATTCCTTCGGGTAAGAGGCCCGCGCGGACTCGAGCGCGCGCTTGAGCTCGTCGCTTGCCTGGCTGAGGGGAACGGTCTTGATCCAGGTCATGGCTGGTTCTCAAGAATACAGAAGTTCTACCCCGGGCCGCACTACTTGAAAGATATTAGTTCGAGAGCTCGAATGCGTTCCCCGGGGCCGATGGCAGACGCATCGAGGGTAAATGAGCGGACTACTGCGGTTCGAGCATCATCCGGTGGGCGGAGGAGTGCTCGACTGACGAGGTCGAAAAGGGAAGCACGAAGGTGTAGCCGCCGTACCATGCCTCCCACTGGTCCATGTAATAGGGGCTCAGAAAGTTGCCCGCATTTCCGGTGACCAGGTTCAGGGTGGATGCGTCCAGGTTCGAAAGATCGGCCGTGAATCTCTCCGAAGGCCCGTAGTCCCGTCCCGCGGCTTTCACCGTGTAGACGCTCCCGGATTGCGGCTGTTCCCCCGGTCCCGTCCACCGGCGGAGAAACGGGACTCTTCCGAGAATGGGATTCTGGATCGTCAGCGAATTTTCCGGGCCCCACCTCCATCGCTTGAGGTCCGCCGGAGCGTTCTTCACCACCGCTTCGACCGAGGCGACCAGCACAGCGTCAAAGCTCGCGTAGCCCGGAGGCAGCCAGCGCCGGGGGCTGTGCAGGAGGACGTTCTCAAGCCAGGTGGTTTCGCCCATCCAGCGGTAGGTCTTCCAACTCAAGGCCGCTTCCGGGCCCCCGGCCGGCGAAGGTCCGAGCTTCGGCTCGAGCAGCAAGCGTACGAACTCGGCCCGCGCCCGGGTCACGACCGCCGGGGCGGAGGAACTCCCGTCCATCTGCCCGCTCCAGTCGCGCAGAAGGTCCGCCGCTTTGCGCGCTCCCGGCGAAGCCTGGCCCGCATGGTCGACCGCATAGACAATTTTGTCGGCGACAAAACGGTCGAGCTCGGAATACACGTCCATCTGGAGCGTGAGCATGTCGGAGGAGGAAAATTTTCTGCCCGAGCCGAGCACCTGGTAAATGCGGTCGGTCCGCCACGGCGCCTCCCATTCCACGCTGATCGAATAGGGGTACCCGTCGGGCGCAATCCGTCCATTGGCGGTCGCGATCATGCCTGACGGCGGATTCAATACGCTGGGCAGCTTTTCAAAAGGAATGTAGCCCGTCCATTCGTGATCGTCGCTCGAGCCGTCGACCGGCAGGCTGCCGTCGCCGGAGGCGCGGACGGGAACTCTGCCCGTGGCCTGGTAGCCGATGTTGCCGTCCACATCCGCGTAGACGATGTTCTGCCCGGGCGCGTCCCACTCGGCGAGCGCCTGGCGAAACTCGCGCCAGTTCCCGGCCGAATCCAGATGAAAGATGGGATTGCGAATGCCGTCGTAGAGCGTCCAGCGCAGTGCGATTTTTCGCGTCTCCCCCGGAGAAAGCTCGTTCACGATCGGACCGTGCCGGGTCCATTCGACATCCAGGACCTGGTCGGGCCTGTCTTTGACGTGGACCACCTCGCGACGGACCTCCGGAGACTTCCAGCCATCCGGTGTCAGATATCGGCCTTCGGAGTTGAAGGTCTCGACGTAGGCATCTTCGACGGTCGGGCCGGTGTTGGTGCAACCCCAGGCAATTCGCCGGTTGTGGCCGACGAGCACGTACGGATAACCCGGAAGCGTGACGCCTGCGACGTCGAAAGCGCCGGAGCGGAGATGGGCTGCATACCAGAGGTTCGGCATCTGATGGCCGAGATGCATGTCGTTGGAGAGGAGCGGCTTTCCGCTGGTCGTGTGCGCGCCGGAAATCACCCAGTTGTTCGATCCGAGCGGGGCCGGCTGATCGCGGAAAAAGTCTTCGAGCCAGGGCGCCCAGGACGGCAAAGCCGGCGCGAGCCTCCAGACTGCGTTCGCCGTTTCGGTGGATGAGCCCGCCGGCGGGCGGCGATCGGGCTGGGGGCGAACCAGGGTGGGCGGGTGGTCCCGCGAGGAGGTATTCACGAAAAGGTCGCCTGTAAGCTCGGGGCCGAGCCTCGCCAGGATCTTCTCGCGTACGAAGGCCGGCTTCGGGCTGGTGCTGAGCGTTTCGACCATCTGATAGGCAATGGCCAGCGAGTCGGCTTCCGTCCAGGGCTTCGGCGAGTAGCGCAGCATGCGGAATTCGAGCGGCAACTGGTCGCGATGCGACTCGATATAGGCGTTCACGCCCCGTCGATAGGCTGCGAACTGCTCGCGGTCTTCGCGGGTTGCGGCTGCGACCCCTTTCTCCGCCATGGCCCTGATTCCCAGGATGCGCTGCTGCCGGTCATGCTTCACGGCGGCATCGCCGGCAATTTCGGCAAGCTCGCCCTTGGCCGCCCGGCGCATCAGGTCCATCTGGAAGAGCCGGTCTTGGGCCGTGACGTAGCCCTGCGCGAAGAAGAGGGTCTCAAGCGTAGGCGCGGCAATGGTCGGGACCCCTTGGCCGTCGCGTGTGACCGAGACCGGCGCCGCAAGACCGGCGACCTGGACGGCGCCATCGATTTCGGGAAGCGCCGAGCGCGCGGCCGCGAGCAGCCACACGAGCAGCCCGGCCGAGAGCATAAGCCCGGCCCCGACGGCGGCCGTCAGAATCCACCCCACGCGCAGACGGGGTTTCGAAGAAATTTGCGGCAAGGAGGTCTCGGCTTTCATGGACAGGAAAACAGATTTTAGGCCGGTGTCCGGAAAATCACAATTTCATGCCTCTTGAAATCCCGCGAGATGAAAAAGGCCGCCGCCTTTGCTCGAGAACGCCGATGCCCTTTATCATCGTAAGCGCGAATGATCTGCCCCTATTGCGATGCTTCGATGCCGGACATCAGCGCCTCGTGCCCTTCCTGCGGCCGTTCTACAAGCTTCGGGCCGCCTGATGGCGATGGCCCCGGTCTCGAAGAGAGGCTGCTGAGCGCCCTTGCCTATGCGGGCGTTCTTCCCGCCATGGTCTTCATCCTCGTGCCCGCCTTTCGCGAGAGGCCGTTCCTGCGTTTTCATTCCTGGCAGTCCATTCTGTTTGCCCTCGCATGCCTCGTCGTGGCGGTTCTGCTCCGTCTCCTGTTTCTGGTGTTTTCGGTCGTGCCCTTCGTCGGCTTCCTCCTGGGGTGGCTGTCGCTCGGAATCGGCTCTTTGGGCATCCTGACGCTTTGGGCGGTTTTGCTGATCCAGGCAGCAAGAGGCCGCAGGTTTGAAGTCCCGCTCATCGGACCCGTGGCGGCGCGAATGGCCTCCTGATCTCAAACAACCGAATCGAGCTCACGTTGATTCTTCGGGACTTAACACGCGCCCCGGATCCGTCGCTTGACAGAACCTCGGGGAGATGTCAATCCTATTTGCTTTGCTTTTTGGTTTGCCGGATCGCTTTGCGGCGAAAGACACCGAAAGAGGGGAACTTTTGAGAGTCAAAGTTTTTTACCACGACCGTTGCTTCGATGGCGCCTCCTCGGCCGCCCTGTTCTCGCGCTTTTACTCCGAACGCATCCGCAACGATGTAGAGTTTGTCTATGCGGGCCTGCTGCACCGCGCGGGCTCGCTTTTCAACGAGGCGGATTTCGACGGGGACGAGAACGCCATTGTCGATTTCAAGTACTAGAGCTCGCCGAAAATTACCTGGTGGTTTGACCATCACCAGAGCGCGTTCCTGACCCCCGAGGACGCGGACCACTTCGAGCAGGACCAGAGCAGCCGCAAGTTCTACGATCCGGATTTCAAGTCCTGCACCAGTTTCATCGCCACCATCGCCGAACAGCGCTTTGGCTTCGATCCAGCCCCGGTTGCGGAACTGGTCGAATGGACCGACATCATCGATGGCGCGCTCTACCCGGACGCGAAAACCGCGGTCGAGATGAAGGACCCGGCGATGCAGCTGACCATGGTCATCGAATCCACGAAGGAGCCCGGATTCATTCCGCAGCTGATTCCGCTGCTCGCCACCCGGACTCTGGCCGAGGCCGTGGCCGCCCCGTTCGTCCGGCCGCTCATCGCGCCTCTCATCGAGCGTCATCAACAGTCGATCCGCGTTCTCGAGGAAAGGATTGAGTCCCGCGACGGAACCCTGTTCTTCGATATTACGGATCAGGACCTCGAAGGCTACAACAAGTTCATTCCCTATTACCTCCATCCGGAGTCGATCTACAGTGTAGGGCTGAGCAAAAGCACCTTTCGGGTGAAAGTTTCCGTCGGGTCAAATCCCTGGGCGTCCAGTCCCCCAACCGTGAACCTGGCGAAAGTTTGTGAACGATACGGCGGAGGCGGCCACGCCCGGGTCGGGGCTGTTTCCTTCGATGTGAACCAGCACGCGCGGGCTCGCGAGGCTGCTCTGGAAATCGTGGAGGAACTCCGCTCGGGCGTCCGCCGCGCGCGCTGATCGGGTATCCTAGAAGGGAAGCTTGTGGCGTTTACCCTGAGTCCGACATCCAAGACCTACGATATTCCGATGCAGTTACGCGTCGAAACCGAGAGTGTCGGTGCGCCCGTCGATTCCCGCGGCCGCATACAGGCCCTGCGGACCATTGCCGCCTTCGAATTTGCCAAAGGGGTGGCGGTGCTGGCTGCTGCCGTCAGCCTGTACTGGGTTGACCCGACCGACGTGGTCGGGGCATTTCTCGATTTTCTCCATATAAGCCCGGACCATCATCTGGCGCAGCTGCTGCTGCGCTCCGCCGACAGCCTCGGCAATGCCAGTCTTTTCTCCGTGATCCTGTTTGCCAGCCTGTATTCCGGTCTGCGTTTCACCGAAGCCTTCGGACTGTGGAGGGCGAGGGCCTGGGCGGAATGGATCGCTTTAATTTCGGGCGCCATCTACCTGCCGTTTGAGGTCTACAAGCTTGTCCATCGAGTGAGTCTTTTTCACGCCAGCGTCTTGCTGATCAACCTTGCCGTGGTAATATTCATGTTTTATCTGCGAATTTATCTCCCCCGCATCGAGAAGGCATCGCTCAGGTCCGCTAGAATAAGTTGAGCTCGGTTCGTTTCCGGCCCGGCCTGAATTTTGCTGACCAGAAGACAATTGCTCTCAGGCGGCGCCGCCGTCGTCGCGGGTACTGCCGTAGTCGCCCTCTACGGGTTTTCGGAGTCGAACCACCCCCAGGTCAAACGAATCGAAATACCCCTGAAGCGCCTGCCCGAGGCCTTTGACGGCTTTACCATCGCGCAACTCAGCGATTTTCACTACGAGCCGGCTTTTTCCGCCGTTCCCATCCGCAAGTCCGTCGAGATGGTGAACTCCCTGCGCCCGGATCTGGTCGTGCTGACCGGCGATTTCGTCACCGTGGGAGCGTTTGAATCGATGTCGCACGCCCGCCGGTATGCGTGGGCCGCGGCCGGCCCCTGCGCCGAAATGCTCCGCCGCCTCGATGCCCGCATGCAGACCTTCGCGATTCTCGGCAACCACGACGCGGACTCGAACCCCGGGATGGTCACGGACCTGGTCGAGTCCCACGGCATTCCCGTCCTCAAAAATCAGTCGGTGCCCATCGAGCGGGGTGCGGCGCGCATCTGGCTGGCCGGCGTCGACGACGTGCTCAAGGGAACGCCCGACATTGATGCTGCCATCGAAAAGGTTCCTCCCGATGAAGCGATCGTCCTGCTGGCGCACGAGCCCGATTTTGCCGACGAAGTCGCATTGACGCCCGTGGATCTGCAACTCTCGGGTCACTCCCACGGCGGCCAGATCTGGATTCCCGGCATCGGCGCCCCCTGGCTCCCGCCGCTCGGCAGGACCTATCCCCGCGGCTTGTACAAGATCGAGCGCCTCACGTTGTACACGAACGCGGGGATCGGCACCATCCACGTGCCCATTCGCATCAACAGCGTTCCGGAAGTGACGCTGGTCACGCTGCGCACGGCGCGCACCTGAAACGGGCGTAGCGGGCCGGGATGAAATTGTGGTCCGCCGAGGACGGCCCGGCGGGCTTCAAACGATCCCCCGATGCCGATCGCCCCGGGGCTGCGGCGGAAAGCAGATTCAGACCCTGGGGTGGTTCCGCCGATCACTGGGGCGCAGGTTGAGGCTTATTCAGCTTCAGAACCGCAGCCGCGTCATTTTTTTCGTGCAGCTCGCTGGTTTTCGCAAATTCGAGCTTTGCCCTCTCCGCCTGGCCCATCGCCATGTAGATGCGTCCCAGGCGGTAGTGGGCATCCGGCTGCGAGGGATCGAGCTCGACCGCGCGCTCGTAGGCCTTGATGGCATCGGGATATTGCTTTTTGTGCCCGCGCACTTCTCCGAGATCGAGGAAGGCAATGCGCAGGTCGTTTCTTTGCTGAATCGATTTCTCGAGAAAGGAGGCGGCGTCCTCGAGGTTGTTGCGCTTTAACTCGATATCGCCGAGATAGGCGAGAGACTGCGCGTGGTTGGGGCTGATCGAAAGCTCCTGCTCGAACGCCGTGGCGGCGTCATCGTATTTGCGGGACTTCCAGTACAAATAGCCGAGCCCGAAGTGGATCTCCGGTTCTTTCGGGGCGAGCTTTCGAGCCTGCTCGAACTCGGCGATCGCTTCATCGGTGCGCCCCAGTCCGTCGAGCGCCTCGCCCGTCAGGATGTGGGCGTCCGCCGAGTCGGGGTCGTGCTCGAGGATCCTGCGGAACTGCTCCTCCGCGCAGGAATATTTTTTGGTTTCAAGGCAGCTCTGCGCCAGGATCCGCCGCAGCTCTCCGTTTTCCGCGTCCGATTGGACCAGGGGCTCGAGAGAGTCGACCGCTTCGGAGAACCGCTTGGCGCCGTAATAGCTCATGCCGAGCAGCGTGCGCGCCTGCAGGCTCGAGGGGTCCTGCTTCAAGGCCGCCCGGAGGGGCGCGATCGCCCGGGCGAACTGGCCGCGCTTGAATTCTGCAAGACCGAGATTGAGGGGGATTCCCGGGAGCGTCGGATCGAGCGCCAGCGCTTTGCGGTAAGCCCCTGCCGCTTCGGGGTACTTTTCCTGTTTGGAGAGAACCACGCCCAGGCTGGCAAAGGCCGCGGCATCGTTCGGGCTCGCGGCCACCACGGACCGCCAGGCTTTTTCGGCTTCGGCAAGCCGTCCTTGTTGTTCGAGCCGGATGGCATCGGCAGGCGCAGGGGACTGGGCGCTCGCAAGCGGACCGGACAAAAGAACCAGGGCGGCAATCGAGGATGCCAGACGCTTTATCGGAGGGGAAAACTTCCTCATTGTGTATAGCTTATACCGGTTCCAACGCTCGCAGGAATCGCAGGCAGGATCGGGCTGAAAAACGAAGCCCCGCTTGACCGCAAGCGGGGCTTCTTCAGTTCTTACAAACGACCGGTTAAAAGATCAGCTTGGCTCCGAGTTGGAAGGTACGCGGGTCCCAAGCGGATGTGACCTTGCCGAACGTCGAGGATCCGAGGTTCGTGCTGACGCCGCCGCCCTGCCCTGGGCCGCCGAATTCGGTGTGGTTCCAGGTGTTAAAGCTCTCGGCGCGGAATTCAAACCGGCTGCCCCGTTCTTGACTGATTACGAATTCCTTGAACAGAGCCAGGTTCCAGTTATCGCGGCCCGGAGCGCGCAAAGCGTCGTGACCCAGGTTGCCCCAGGTGCCTGGCGCAGGCGCGGCGAAGGCCGACGTGTTGAACCATTGCAGGGTCTGCACACTGCCAGGTCCTGACAAGGTGGTCGCACCCTTCGGGTAAGAGATACTGCCTACCAGATCCGGACGGTTGGAGGAGTTCGGAACGATGCTGGTGACGCTTTGCCCGCTTACTCCCAGGTTGATTGGAGCTCCAGTCTGCATGTTGACGATGCCCGACAGTTCCCAGCCTCCGACCGTCGTCTTCAGCAGGTGGTTTGAGCTGTTCTTCAAGAACGGGATGTCGTATACGAAGTTCACAAAGGCAACGTCGGTTCGATCAAAGGCCGACGGCCCCTGGTCGTATTGCCACCCGAGATACGGATTCGATACGTTGTCCAGATCGAAGCTGTTGCCGTTGCCCGTAGTCGAATCAATCGCTCTCGAAAGCGTGTAGGCGCCCTGCAAATACAGGTCCCGGGTAACGTGCCCGTGAATTTCCGCCTGCAGGGAGTTGTAGTGGGAGTTGGCCCCGTCAAAGGCCAGCTTGACCGAGTGATAGCCCTGATAGGCGACCATGCCGTTGTAGGGGATGGTGCTCGTTCCGGCCTGCAGGGCCGCCAGCGAGCCCAACGGGGCGAGATCGGTTTCCTGATAATAGTTCTGGTACCGGTTCTGGTTCCCGACATAGGAAACCGACAGGACCGCATTGCTGCTCAGTTGTTGCTGCACACCGGCGCTGAACTGGTAGCTGGTGGGCGCCTTATACGCCTTGTTGAACCCGGTAATCGAAGCGGGAACAATCGGCACCGTAATGGCTCCGCCGCCGACGACGTTGTGCGGATTGGAAAGCAATACGTTGTTGGTGCTCAGGTTATAGTCCCAGGGAGAATTGGTGGCGGCATCGTACATGTCGTTGCCCTGGATGCGTTCATACATGGTGCCGAACCCGCCGCGGATCACGGTTTTCCCATGTCCGGTCACGTCGTAGGCAAAGCCCACGCGCGGGCCAAACGCATTCCAGGTGTCGCCGACCAGGCCCTTGGGAACTCCATTCTTGTCCTCTAGCCCGATCCCGTTCAGATAGAACTGATAACCGGCGAGATTGGACACCGGGCTGGTGCCGAGCCCGGGGCTGTTGGGCGCAATCTGGCTGTCGTTCGTGTTGGGGGCCCAGATCGGCGCCATGGCCGGATTGTAGAGATTGGGATAGAAATTCGACATGCGATTGTTCGCTTCATACGTGTGCGGAATTCCATCCCAGCGCAAACCCAGATTGAGAGTCAGGCGATGGGTTGCGCGCCAGTTGTCCTGAATATAGGCGGCTGGCGAAATGTTGTTCCAGTAGCCCGCATTCTTGACGGCATATTCTTGATACTGCTGGGCATAGCCGAGAAGGAAGTCTGCAAAGTCGTTCCCGGTGTAGAGCCCGTTGAACTGGAAGCTGCCTTGCGTGGTGGCAAAGTAGTCCTGGACCTTCTTGTAGAGCGCCCAGCTGGCGCCAAACTTGAACTGATGGGACCCTTTGGTCCAGGAGATGTCGTCGCGAACCTGGTAATCATCGGCCGAGTTGTTCCAGGGCACCCAATTGGCGGTATAGTCCGTGCCGGTTGAGCCGCTGAGGTGGATTTCCGGGATCCGGTTGCTCGGATTGACGCCGCCGAAGATGCGATTGTCAAGCTCGGTGAAACCGGACGGGGCCTGGTACACACCCGCTGGAAGGATGTGGATGCGGTTGCCGTTGTAATTGAAGGCGGTTTCGTTGAGCAGGTTGGGATGAATGACGTAGGTTGCGTGCACCACCGCATGGTAGGCCGGGTTGCCGAAGGTGTTGAAGACGCTCGGCACGTTGTCGCCGCTCCACTGCGTGGTTCCATAAGTCTGCAGAGCCTGTTCGGAGATCCAGTGACCGAACACGGAAAACTTGTCGTTGAATTGATGGTCAATGCGGGCAATTTCTTCCTTCAGGTTGGTCGGGGAGTTGTTGCCGCCGATGAACTGATTACCCTGGGTCGGCTTGGGGAAGATCCCGGCCGAAAGAAGCGCCTGCGCATTCGGATCGAGCAGGCCTGTGGGGATCGTGTTGTTGGTAAAGGGAACGGCCGTGGTGACAGCGCCCGTCGAATCGCACGTGCTCAGGGTCTGACCCGCGGAGGCAAATTGCGCCGCCAGAGTCGGGGAAAGCTGACTGGCGCACGGCGTGTGCGGCGTGACCGTAGTGCCTGAGAAATTGCCGCCATAGGTGCTCGCCAGGGGAACTGTCTGCGTCAGGATGCTGCCCTGAATGAGACGGCGCCACTCCATGTTGTAAAAGAAGAACGTCTTGGGGTTCGAACTCTTCGGATGGAGGGTGACCGGACCGCCGACATTGAATCCGAACGTATGGAAGCGCAGCTCGGGTACGTTCGCCGGCGCAGGCGTGAAGTAGGGTCGCGCGTCCAGGGCGTCGTTCCGGCCGAAATACCACGCGCTCGCGTGCAGTTGCCTGGTTCCCGACTTGACTGCCATGCTCATGGTTGCCGCGGATGAAAGCCCGTACTCTGCGCTGTAGTTGGAGGTCATGGTGCGGAACTCGGCGACCGCGTCGACCGATGGCATCACGTCCGAGCCGCCTGCCCCGCCTCGATCGGAAGCCTCGCCGCCATCGATCAGCCAGAGATTGTGTCCTTCACGCAGCCCGTTGAAACTGACGTTCGCATCGCCGCCGGCTGAAAGAGGAAACGCGAAGTCCGCCTGAATGCTCGACGCTCCAGGCATGAGGGATTCGAGCGCGTACAGGCTTCGCCCGTTGGTTGCCAGCTGCGTTACCTGCTGGCCGGTAACTACGCCGCTGATCTCGCCGTTGTCAGCCTGCACCTCGACGGCGTTGGCTTCGACGGTGATCGTCTCCTGGGTGTTGCCAAGCTGCAGAGCGAAGTCGACGCGGCGACGGTCGCCGACCTGGAGAACGATGTCTTTTTGCTCGCCCAGCTTAAAGTTTGCGCCCTTGGCCTGTACGTTGTAGTGGCCGATGTGAAGATCAGGGGCGACGTATTGACCGGTATCGTTGGTTGCAATGTGGGTCACGGTGCCGGTCTCTATATTGGTGATGGTAACCGCCACATTGGGCACGGTAGCGCCGGATGGGTCCGTTACGGTTCCGAGAAGGGTTCCTTCCTGGGCGAATGCCAGTAGAGACCCCAGGAACACGAAGACCAGGAGCACCCCGGATGTTCGCAGAGAAAACTTCATAGCCAAGCCTCCAAATCAGTCCAAAGCTTTGTTTTCGTTCCAAACAAATGCCCTGCTGAGATCTCGTATGTACCTGCTGTTTATGAAACTTGTCAAGCAAAAACGTTTTTTTAACTTTTCGTGCGAAAGGCCGCTTTCTGGATAAAGTATCCCTGGGCAGAGTCCCAGGGTCGCAGGCCTGGGAAAACGTATTCCCCAAATTTGCGCACCGCTTCCGAAAGGTTCCGAAACGTTCCGAGGATTTCAATGCAGAATTTGAACTTCAAAGACGGCGGCGACCGGGACGGAGAGGGAGAGGGCTGGAATCGTTCGCCAGGAACAGAGAAGTCCCCGGAGCCGGGCGCGCCCGGAGAACAAGGGCCACTCGCGTCGAAGCCGCGTCCGCGACCCCGTACGCGACGGCCGCCTGCCGGGTCCGCACCGCGGGCGATCGGGCCCGGCGGCCCGAGCTTTCCCGCAGACGATCGATCAGTCTCCCCAGACCCACCCGCAAACGCAGCGGACAATCTGCGACAAGTGATTCTTCGTCAGAGTTTCCCTGCATCGCGCACAACGCCGCATCCACATGTTCCGCCTCACGCTCCCCTGTGCGTTATCCAACCGGCACGACGAACCACACGATAGCCCAAGCCGCGTGCATCCTCCTCGACCGCAGGCCCCTCAGCCGATCGATCCATCGAGGGACACCCTCTCTGACATTCCAGGCGAGAGCTTCGCGGTCGAGGAACGCCGCCGCTTGGGAAGGCGGGCCCGCCGGAAGTAAGCGTTTTCACGCCTGCCCGGGCCGGCCTCCGAATCGCTCCTGCTCGACGAGCGGACACAGTTTGCTCTGCCCGCAGCGCTTGTGTCGTCTGCGGCGAAAGACCCGGCGACTGCGTCTTGCGTGGGCGGGTCTTCCGTGGGCGAGTCTTCATCGGAGCTTTCGGGCCCCGCCGAGGCGTTGACGGCTAACTCTCGATCGGCCAAAGTTGAAATTGGTTACGATAGAGGGGCTCTCCTCGTGGTGTCAAATATCGGCCGGGAAAATGTCGACCAGGAAGAACGCGCGGTGAACGCGAAATCCCCGCAGCCCGAGGATCCCGCAGACGCTCGCCGCCCGGCGAAACCCGGCGGCGCGGGCCAATTCCGCTGGGTCATCTGCGCCCTGTTGTTTTTCGCCACCACCATCAACTACATGGACCGCCAGGTCATCAGTTACCTGAAGGAGTTCTTTTGCCGCCCAACGGAGGCGGGCGGCTTCGGTTGGACGAACCAGGATTTTTCCTACCTTACCTCTGCTTTTACCGGCTTCTATGCCGGCATGACGGTTTTGGCCGGCTGGTTTATTGACAAGATCGGGACCAAGCTGGGCCTGGCGCTTTCCCTCGTCGTCTGGTCGATTTCCGGGATCGCCAATGCCTTTGCGGGCGGCCTCCTCGAAATGCACATCCTGGTGCGCAGCGCGTTCGCCATCGGCGAGGCGGGAAATTTTCCGGCTTCGATCAAGACCGTCGCCGAATGGTTTCCCAAACGCGAGCGCGCCCTGGCCACGGCCATTTTCAATGCGGGCTCCAACGCCGGCGCCATGGTTGCCGCCCTCATCGTGCCGGCCATCATGGTCCACTTCGGCGATCGAACCGGCTGGCGCATGGCGTTCATCCTCACCGGCGCCGCCGGGTTTCCGTGGCTCTTCTTCTGGTTCTGGCTCTACGATCCGCCCTTTCGGCACCGCAAGGTATCGAAGCTCGAACTCGACTATATTCGCGTCGACGACGAACCTTCGGCCGCACCGGCCGACGATCGCGGCGGCCTGGCCTGGTGGAAGCTGTTTCGCTATCGCCAGCTCTGGTCGTTTTTCGCCGGGAAATTCATGACCGACGGGGTGTGGTGGTTTTACCTGTTCTGGCTGCCCGATTATCTGAACAAGCAATTTCACATGACCCGGGCGCAGGTCGCGCTGCCCACCTTCCTGGTCTACGGCGTCGCCATCGTGGGCAGCATTTACGGCGGCAGTATTCCGAAGAAGCTGATCGAGGGCGGCATGAGCGTCTACCAGGCGCGCATGACGACGATGTTCATCCTCGCCTGTTTGCCGCTCGTGGTGTTGCTGACGCAATTTTTCGGAGACGTGCGGCGCTTCGGCGGCTCCGCCGCGGTGCTGGCGGTGGCGATGATCTCGGTCGGCGCGACCGCGCACCAGGCGTGGTCTGCGAATTTGTTTTCGACCGTTTCCGACATGTTCCCGAAACCCAACATCGCTTCGGTGATCGGCATCGGCACCATGGCCGGGGGCATCGGCGGCGTGCTCCTGCAGTTGCTCGCCGGCAGACTGAACGACCGTTTCCTCGGAGCGCCCGAGGCCGCGTACCGGATCATCTTCGTGGTTTGCGGATTGAGTTACCTCGTCGCCTGGGCGCTGATGAAAATTCTCGTGCCCGAGCATCGTACGATCCCCGTGTCCGGCCCCGGCCGCGCCGCGCGCGGCTAAGCTGCCATCGGTCGAGCAGCGCTGTTTCGCGCATGCGATCGATGGTAGATGGTAGGATCTGAGAGGACTCTGATGCCGTTAAAGATCCGAGAGAAAGCAGACTGCCGCTGGGATCTCGTTGGTCTTGGCGAAGTCATGCTGCGCTTCGATCCCGGGGATTACCGGGTCTGGACTACGCGCAGCTTTGCGGTGTCTGAAGGCGGCGGTGAATACAACGTCGCGCGCGGCCTGCGGCGCTGTTTCGGCCTCCACACGGCGATGGCCACCGCACTGGTCGACAATCCCGTCGGACGCCTGGTCGAAGACCTGCTGCTTCAGGGCGGCGTGGATCAGAGCCTGGTGCGCTGGGTGGATGACGACGGGGTGGGGCGCACGGTGCGCAACGGGCTGAACTTCACCGAGCGCGGATTTGGCGTGCGGGCCGCCCTGGGGTGCTCGGACCGCGGCAATACGGCGACGTCGCAGATGAAGGCCGGCCAGATCGACTGGGAGGAGATTTTCGGCAAGCATGGCGCGCGCTGGTTTCACACCGGAGGAATTTTTTGCGCCCTCTCCGAGACCACTCCCGAGGTCGCGATCGAAGCCGTCAAGGCCGCGCGCAAGCACGGCACGGTTGTCTCCTACGATCTGAATTATCGCGAGTCTCTGTGGAAGGCCATCGGTGGAAAGAAGCGGGCGCAGGAAGTGAACCGCCAGCTGGCGCCCTGGGTCGATGTGATGCTCGGCAATGAAGAAGACTTTTCTGCGGCGCTCGGCTTCCATGTCCCGGGACTCGACGAGCATATTTCGCAGGTCGAAGCCGCTTCGTTCAAGCAAATGATCGAAAAAGCGGTGAAGGAGTTCCCGTTCACGGTGGTCGCAACCACGCTGCGAAAAGCCCTCACTGCGACCCGGAACGACTGGGGAGCGATTTGCTGGGAGGGCGGAAAGTTCTACGAATCGCGCAGCTATGAGAAGCTGGAAATCTTCGATCGCGTAGGTGGGGGCGATTCGTTTGCCTCCGGTCTTATTTACGGTTTTCTGTCCGGAAAAGGCGCGCAATGGGCCCTGGACTGCGGCGCGGCAAACGGCGCCCTGGCCATGACGACGCCCGGCGACACCAACATGGGCACCCGGAAAGAAGTGCTGCGAATTATGCAGGGGGCCGGCGCGAGGATCGCGCGTTGAGAATCGCCTCCGCCGCCGACTTTCCGGAGCCCGGCGGCCGGCGATCGAGCTTAGGCGAGGACGAGGCATTCCATTGAACAAGAAATCGGTTCACGATCGCATTATCGAAGTCGGCATCCTGCCTGTCATCCGCGCTTCCTCCTCCGGCGAGGCTCTCCTTGCCGCCGGCGCCGTGGCCGAAGGCGGCATTCCGGTTGTCGAAATCACCATGACGGTGCCCGGCGCTCTCAACGTGATCCGGGAGCTGGCCAGATCGAATTCGACCTCGGTCCTTATCGGCGCCGGGACCGTGCTCGATCGCGACACGGCCATGCGTTGTGTGGACGCGGGCGCCGAGTTTCTGGTCAGCCCGGCGCTCGATCTTGAAACCATCGAGTTTGCCGGCAAGCAGGACCTGCTCATGATCGCCGGCGCCTTGACGCCCACCGAAATCGTCAAGGCATGGAAGCAGGGAGCGGACTTCGTGAAGGTGTTTCCCTGCGGTCCGGTGGGCGGCGCGAAATATATCAAGTCGCTCAAAGGCCCTCTGCCCCAGATCCCCATGGTGCCAACCGGCGGCGTGAATTTGACGACCGCCGCCGATTTTCTCGAAGCGGGCGCCGAAGCCCTGGGCGTCGGCGGCGAACTGGTCGCACCCGATGCGCTCAAGTCCGGCAGGAGGGAAGTGATCGTCGAGGCCGCGCGCAAATTCGTCTCCGTCGTCCAAGCCACCCGGGGCCGGTTGGCGCCAGCCGCCCGCGCCGTCTGACGCCGGGCCGTCGGGCGTGCCCGGAGGCGTTCGCCCCATTTGACCCCGGAGGGCGAAGGGTGAACAATAAAAACCCTCCATATATCATTCCCAGCGAGGCGTGGCCGATGGCGGCAGAACCTTCAACCCTGATTGAAATCGAGGAGCGCTGCGACTCGATCGAGGAATGCTACGAGTTTATGCTGGCCTACGCGGGAAAGGGTCTGGCGCGCGACGAGGGCAGCCAGATTCGCTATCACCTCGAGCGGGCCGCTCAGGCCATCCCGGAACTCGCCCGGGGTTTCCGCAAGATCGTCGAAACCGCGCAAATCGAGCCGGTCACCCCATACCACGCCTTTTTCGAGGTTCTCGAGCGCGACGCCCGCGACTCGCTGGCGGCCATCGAACTGGTGCTGGCGCAGCCGGCGATCAGTTCGCAGCTGATCGATAATCTGAACGCCTCCATGCACCTGCGCGCGCTGCTCACCGATATTTTCCTGATTGACGGCGCCTTGAGCGACCGGTCCAAAGCCGATCCGGCAGGGAGTTGAGCGGAGGGCCGGGCCCGCTACCGGCGCTTGAGCGCCTCGAGTTCCTCGAGCGAGCGCGGCCAGTCCGATCGCATGAGTCGCGAAAGACTGCGATCGGCGAGAAGCCGGCCGCCGGTCTGGCACGCGGGGCAGTAATTGGTTTCGTTGTCCGCGTAGCGGATTCGCTGGACCTTCCCGCCGCATCGGGGACACGGTTTCCCGTACCGTCCGTGGACGGCCATCTCCTTGCGAAAGGCGGTTACGCGTTCCGGAAAGGCAGTCTCCGCTTCGCTCTCGAGCCGGCCCGTCCAGAGCCGCAGCGTGTCGCGGGTGGCGTCGAACAAGCGCTCCCACTCCTCGGGCCTTAATTTGTGCGTCAGGGCGAGCGGAGACAGCCGTGCGGCATGCAGAATCTCGTCCGAGTAGGCGTTGCCGATGCCGTCGACAATCCGGGCGTCGGTAAGCGCCCGCTTGAGGGTGTGGTTCTCGCCGGTCAGCCGGGCGCGGAAGGAATCGAGGTCGCTTGCGAGGACGTCCATGCCGCCGGGATCGATCGCCTCGAGAGCGCGGTCCCCGCTCAGAAGATAGAGCGATGCGCGGTGCTTCGCGCCGGCTTCGGTGACGATGAGGGAGCCGTTCGGAAAATCCAAGGCGGCCAGGCTCGCCCGTCCCTGGAGCTTCAGGCCCCGCGCGCGCCAATGCAGGCGGCCCGCGATCATCAGGTGCAGCACCAGCCAGAGGCCGCCTTCGACCCCGATGGCAATGCGTTTTCCGACCCGCCGAAGTTCGCCGACCCTCCGGCCTTCGGCCTCTTCGATCCCCGGCTCGGCCGTGCGCAGCAGAAATGGGCTCGCCAGCCGTATCTTGTCGATGGTTCGGCCCGGAATCCGCGCCTCGAGCGCGCGGATGTAGGCGGCGATGTCGGGTAGTTCCGGCATTGGATTGTGATATGTAAGATAGTCGATGGCCGGCGTTCGTATCGATAAATGGTTGTGGGCCGCGCGATTTTTCAAGACGCGCAGCCTGGCCGCTCGCGCCTGCGAACTCGGCAGGGTCGAGGCCGGGAAACAGCCGGCGAAGCCGGCGCGCGAGGTCCGCGTCGGCGATCGGGTTCGCATTCGGACCGAGGGCGGCGAGTTCGAGGTCGAAGTCCTGCATTTGAGCGAAGTGCGCGGTCCGGCGCCCGTCGCGCAGGCGCTTTATCGCGAAACCGAATCGAGCCGCGAATTGCGGTTGAAAATGGTCGAAGAGCGTAAGGCCGGCATTCACTTCACTCCCTCGCCAGCCGCGCGGCCGTCCAAGCGCGACCGGCGGAAGATCCGCGCCCTTCGAGGGGAAGAGTACTGAGCCGCCCCCCCGCGGAAAATTAATTTTCACCCATGTGGCTGGCTGGACAATCGAACTATTGTGAGGCGCGGCTCCCGGTTATTACCTATCATTTTCGTCCTGCAGGTGGTCCTGCTTCTCGTCGGTTATCTCCTTTATAAGACCTGGACGTTCTCGCCCTCGACGGGCGGCGTTGCCGCGCCCGGGTGGCTCCAACTCGTCATTGTTCTTCTATCGCTCGCCTTTGTCCCGGCTTCGGTCCTGGCCCTCCGCTATACGAATGTTCTGGTGCGCGTGTTCTATAAGATCGCGGCGGTCTGGGTCGGCTTGTTGAGTTTTTGTTCGATCGCCATGGCCTCGAGCTGGATCGTCTTCGGGGTTGCGCGTCTGGCGGGTTTCAACCCTGACTTCCATGCCATCGCCGAGGTGTTCTTCGCCCTGGCTGGGGCCGCCGTGATTCTGGGCGTGTTCAATGCCAGTTGGACCCGCACCACGCGCATCACCGTTCAGCTCGAGGACTTGCCGGACGCCTGGCGCGGAAGGAAGGCCGCGCTCATCAGCGACCTGCATCTCGGCCCGGTGCGAAACGGGAGCTTCATGCGCAGGATGGTTCGAAAGATCCTCGGGGAAGAGCCGCATGCGATTTTCATCGCAGGCGATCTGTACGACGGAACCGCGATCGATGCGGCCAAGGCGGCCGAACCGTTGAGAGAACTTGCGGCTCCGCACGGCGTGTACTTCGTCGCCGGAAATCACGATCAGTTCCGGGATGACGGCAAGTATCTCGAGGCGGTCGCTCGCGCCGGTGTGCGCGTGCTCGACAACGAAAAGATTGAAGTCGAGGGACTGCAGATTGTCGGCGTGCCCTACCGCAACGCCTCGCATCCGAAGACCTTCGCCTCCGTGCTCTGCGGTCTGGGTGTGGACCGCGGGCGGCCAAGCATTCTGTTGACGCATGCCCCGGACCACCCGCAAATCGCCGAGGCTGCGGGTATCTCGCTTCAGCTCTCCGGTCACACCCACCTCGGGCAGTTCATCCCCTGGAGCTGGATTGCCAGGCGGGTCTATCGCCAGTTCGTCTACGGCCTGAGCCGAATCGGAAACATGCAGGTGTTCACATCGAGCGGAGCTGGAACCTGGGGGCCGCCGCTCCGGCTGGGCTCAAATCCTGAAATCGTTGTGCTGCAGTTTGAATAATCCCTCTCCGGGCGCGAGCGGACTCGAACCCTCTCCCTGCAGGATCTCAACGCGCCTTTTGATTGAAGCAACGTCTTTGAACAGATATGCAGCCCCTTGCATTCCGGCGGCCTCGCGAAATGTTAACTGGTTTCCTTTCAAGGGAACAAAAGGCCGCCTGTTTTGGTCGCCCATCTGCAGGTGAATAGCTGATCAGAGGTCAAAAGACCCAAGGACTAAAGAACCGCGCCGCATCACTTCTACGCAGTCTTAGAGGCAAGAAAGCCAATGCTGAATGAAGCGAACGCTTCCTTTTGCGCTTCCCGCCTTGCCTGCGCTTCGGTTTCGGACCACAGCCGAGCACTTCGCAGGAAATTCCACTCGGGCGTCGGCTGGCGCTTTATCCCCGTTGAGTTCGTGTGCGTTCGCCTTTGCGGGCGCCAACCATATCTTGCGTAGTAGAGCGCTCTTCACGGACACCGTCGCCGGCGGATTGATCGCGCAGGGCAGCACGAGGCTTTTCCTCGACTCTGACTTCACGCCTGGCCCAGGTGTTTCTCGAGCTTCCAACCTTTCCCAAATCGTCGCGCTGACGCCTTCGCTACCGGTTTCTGGTAGCGTCGGCGCCATGTGCGCCGTGTGTCGGTTCGCGGCGGCGAATCCAGCCGCCCCTGAACCGGAATCGCTTCGACTGTTGGACGCTGGCGCGACAGGCCGCGTAACGATGGTTCGATGGAAAGGCCGAGGGACGGCCCCTCCCGTTCCAGCTTGAACACTTGCCCATTTCCCTGGCTTTGAAGTCCCTGCCCCCCAAAAAGGCAGGGCTTTTTTTTGGCTTCGAGCACGGTCGGTCCCCTCCGTCGGAGGCCGCGCCGTGATGGCGGGGGCGAAGAAAACGTCCGTGTCAGGCTGACAGCGGTCAGCTAGCACGCTTCAGAGACACCAAGAGAGGAAAGCCCTGCCTTCTTCAGGCAGGGCGGAGCAAGCCGCTGACTGGCATCCCGAGTTACGACCGGAGCTTGAACTTGCGTCTGGTTCCCGGCTTTTGCCCACGCTTGGTTTTCATGGGAGTCCATCTTTAGTCCGGGTCATCAGTCCGGTTCATCGCCCGGGAGTGGTCGGTCCGAACGCCTCGCGACGGGCGGGTTGTAGGTGGTTTTGCTTAATGACTTCTCAAAATAGCCCTTTCCCTCAGGTGTTTCTCTTAGCAACATGCCCTAAAGTGTTCTCGTTCATGCAGATTTTCATTGAAGGTAAGTACCCGGCTCCCTAGAATCCACCTTCAACTCTTTACTCGCAACTTCAACAAATCACTGGAGATCATAAATGGCCGCTGGGAAGTCCATGCTCTTGGTGTGTTTTCTTGCAGTTTTTGCTCTGCCGACTTTTGCAGGCGTTTGGGTAACCTCCCCTTCGAAGGGAACGACAACAACTTCCCCGGTTCACTTCGTAGCCGTTGGCCAATCCCCGGCCTGTGCAAAGGGTGTTGCCGCCATGGGCATCTACACCGCACCCTATAAGCTTGCCTATGTGGTCAACGGCGCAAGCCTGAATACAAAGCTCAGCCTGGCCAAAGGGACCTACCAGGTGGTTGTCGAGGAGTGGGACAAGTGCGGATGGGCTGCCACCGCCCCGCTCACCCTGACGGTTGCCGCTTCGACTTCAACGGCCCCGGCTCCAACGGTTCCCTCGAGCGGCGGCAAAGTGTTCTCCAACCTGCAGAAGAGCGGCGGCTGGACCGGTTACGCGCTTCTTCCCCCGAGCTACGGAATCTGCTCGAGCTGCGTCTCGACCGGGGCACGGGCGAAATGGTCCTGGGTTCCCGGGGTCAGCTCGCCCTCGATAGACGGTATCGCGGCGAGAGCCTATTACGGAGGCGGTTCGACCCAGTGGGCCGACATTCTGTGGAACAACCACCTGATTGGTGATTTTTCCTCCCAGGGACTCCCCGATAAAAGCAAGACTCTGGTTTCCACGCTCCACAATTTCACCTATGACGTCTACTTCTGGGTCGGAAACGTCACCAATTCACAGGCCCTCGAGTTTGACATCAACCAGTTTTTCGGCGGCAAGTCCTACATTTGGGGACATGAATGCCGCATCGACGGCGGTCACGAATGGGACACCTGGAGCAATCCGGGCGGGCATTGGGTTCCAAGCGGCATTCCCTGCAATCCGATCAGCAATGCCTGGAACCATCTGACCATCAACGTGCAGCGCACGTCGGACGGTCACCTGTTGTTCCATACCATCACGCTGAATGGGCAAACCGCTACGCTCAACCGATATGACACGCCCACGCCGTCAAGCTGGTACGGTGTGACCGTCAACTACCAACAGGATAGCGACTATTACAAGACCCCATACTCGGTTTACCTCGATAAACTGACGTTTACCGCTCAGTAAGGAAATCGTGCGGGGAAGAAGACAAGGCACGTCCAACCAGGCGTGCCTTGTTTTTTCGTGTGCCGGTGAAATCAACTGCCGAACTCGTCGAGGAAGCGGTCGAGCAACCGCCGAAAGACGGTAGCGGTCGGTTTCCAGTTTCCCCGCATGGCTCTCGCTCCGGCGGCGCCATAGCCGTTGTCGGGCCGGGGACGCAGGTAGACAAACGGGGGAAGCCCATAGCGCAGGGCAATGAAGTTCGCCCAAAGGCGCGCCGTGCGCCCGTTCCC
>Ga0123356_10000127_pt1 | contig 84107 bp, 63 predicted proteins | sample TergutEmb28metaG_2_FD_92546 | JGI IMG/M metagenome (GOLD analysis project Ga0123356, IMG submission 92546) | Embiratermes neotenicus P3 segment gut microbial communities from Petit-Saut dam, French Guiana - Emb289 P3 | ecosystem: Host-associated > Arthropoda: Insects > Digestive system > Gut ...
CGAGGGGGTCGCGAGTGCTGCAGGAGCCCCGCAGGGCCCCGGAGGGTGTTTTTTTGGTTACTTTTTTGTCACACAAAAAAGTGACTCGCCGGTAGGCGAAACCTACTGCCGCCGCGCAGCGGAGACGGCCGGGCCGCAGGCCCAGCACCAATAACCCCGCCCGGGAGGGCAAAACAAAAAACCCCTTTAGTCCCCACGCAATTTTTCTAGCCTTCCTTTGGTGCCGGCCACATGCCCTGGCGGCATACGCTGCAAAATGAAGGCAATGGTGTCTTGCAAAGTCTCATATATGTCGTGAGGACGGTAGTCGAGCAACTGCTGGGCCTTCGTGCTTTCCAACCAAAACCAGTGCTCCCCTATGTCCACTTCCTGCGCATCTAAATCCGGCTCCCTCCCCTTCCAGTCCGCCCACTTGCCCAACATTTTCGCCCCCAAAATGTTCAACGTCTTGGGCAAACGCAGCAGGGGCATGGACACCCCGGAAAGTCTGGAAACACGCTCGAAAAATTCCCTCATGCTGAAGTTCAACCCCACCAAATGCCGCCCATATAACTCTCCCTTCCTCAAGGCGTTGAAGGCAACTTGGGCCACATCCCTTACGTCCGCGACGGAAATGCCGCCGTTGGGCAAAGCCGGAATGTCCCCCTGCAAAAACTTCGCAACCGTCCACGTGGAGGAAAGCCGCTCGTCCCCCGGCCCCATCAGCAAACTGGGGTTGAGCACCACCAGAGGAATTTCATATTTCGGGCACAACTCAAGCGCCAATTTCTCTTCAAAAATTTTGGACAAATAATAGGGCCACCGCCCAACCACATCCAGAGGGTAGGGCGCCTCCTCATTCAACACGCACTCCGTCTTGGAAACCGCAATGGTCCCCGAAGTCGACATTAAAATGAAACGCGGCTTTTTCTTCAGCTTGGAAATGTCGTGCAGCAAGTCGCGCGTGCAGTCGACGTGGAGTTCATACATCTGCCGCGCATCCTTGTCGCGAAAACTGACGCGCCCAGCCAGGTGGTAAATGGCATCCACACCTTCAAGCGCAGCGCGCACCAACTCCCGGTTCTTCAAATCCCCTTGCCTAAACTCCACCCCCTCGGGCAAAGCCTGGGAAGGAATACTCCTGCCTATGAGACGTATTTTGTGCCCATCCGCCAGCAATAACGGCAACAAATGCGCCCCTAAAAAACCGGTGCCTCCTGTAACCAGAATGTTCATCCCAGTGTCTCCGTCTGTTTCTCATCCAAATTCTCTAAGTCCAAAACCTTCCCCTTCGCTAACTGGCGTACCGCCTCCTCCGCAATACGCGCAATCCAACGGTAGGCCTCGGAGCGCACCATGTTGGCAACATGCGCAGACATGGTTTGTATGCGCAAGGCAGGCCCAATGCGCACTTCCAACTCTTTGCTTTTGGGCAAAAGACTGCCCTTGGGCAAGGCGTTGAAGGAGCCGCGTATATATATGGGCAATACGTCGACGTTGGCCATGAGAGACAAATAGCCTACCGTCGGCTTAAATTCGAGAATCTCCCCCGTCTTGGAGCGCGTCCCCTCAGGGAAAATAAGCAGGTTGTAGCCCTGCGTCAGAGACTCTGCCGCATAGCGCAGGGACTCGCGCAAGGCCCCTTGGCGCTCCATCGGAATGAGGTTTGTAAAATTTTCAAAATAAAACCTCTTCACGCTGCGGTTGAAAAAATAGTCGCGCGCCGCCAACGTCACCAAGTGCCCACCATGCTCCCCCAATGCCAACTTCACCAGGCCCATGTCCAAATGGCTGCTGTGGTTGGCAACCACCAAAAAATTTCTGTTTTGGGGAATAAAAGGCTTGCCTTCAACACGAATGTTAAACATGCGCTCATAAAGCGCCTGCTGGCCCAAAGCCAAAAACTTCCGCCCCGCTTTGGAAACCACTTCGGGAATTTGAAAGTCGTTAATGCTGGTTTCTTCCTCTCGTTTGGGCGCAGGCGGTTTGGGAGGCGCTTCTTTCTTGCGCCCGGACTGCAGGGCACGCCCTAAGTCGTCGACGGTTTGAATTTTCGTTAAGTCTAAACCTTGGCTTACCCAACCTGTTTGCTCTAATGCTACGGTTAACTCACTTAACATTAATGAGTCCATCCCCAAATCATCTACCAGCTTGGAAGAAAGCTGTATTTCTTGGGCAGACTTTTGCGAAGTCTGCGCAATCAGTTGCACCAAACTCTCCATGTGCTCATCCAACACCTCCTTCTTGCCTCGACGCCCCCTCAACAAAGTCTGGTTTCGCGCTTCAAGGCGTTTCACAATCTCCAACACCTCCTTGCGCTTCACTTTGCGCGTGGACGTCCTCGGCAAAACACCTTCCCAAAAATAGAGCGCCTTCACACGGCGGTAGAGAGGCAGGGAGCCTGAAATTTTTCTAAAATGCTCCTCCAATTCGCGTATGGCCTCCGCACGCCCCTTCTCGGAAACATCCGGCACGCATAGGCAGGCCACCTTCTCCCCTCCCTCCTCTGAAGGAAAGCCCACAATGGAAAGCTCCTTTATAAAGTCGTGCTTCTCATAAAGCACCTCCAACTCGTCCGGGTAGACATTCTTTCCGTTGGCGTCAATAATGACGTCCTTCTTCCGGCCTACCAAAAAGAGACGGCCGTCGGTGTCCAAATAGCCTAAGTCCCCTGTGTAAAGCCAACCGGCTTTTAGCACCGCGTCGGTTGCCTCCCTGTCCTCAAAATAACCCGCCATAATGTTGGGGCCCTTGGCCAAAACCTCCCCTACCCCGTCGTTGTCCGGGTTTAAAATTTTCAGAGAAATGCCCGGCAATACGCGCCCGACGGAGCCTGGCACCAACTTGTTGTCCGCCTTAAAAATCGTCAACACCGGCGAGGACTCTGTCAGGCCATAGCCTTCGGACATTGAAAAACCAAAACCGTGAAACTTCTCATGCACATCCTTGGGCAAACTGGAGCCGCCGGAAACCAAATAGCGCATGCGCCCACCCAGCTTCTGGTGTATGGGCCAAAACAAAAGCTTTCCTAAGTTAATGTCGCGGTAGTCGCGAAGCTGCCGGTTAAACTCCAAAAGCACATCCATCACCTCCTCCACCACCGCAGGCTTCTGCGCAAGCTCCTGCACTATTTTCCTGTCAAACAATTGCCATACGGCGGGGACGCCTACCATGGCCGTCACCCGTTTGCTGTCCAGCGCTTCGGAAATTTTGTCGCTGGTTAATTCGTCCAAATAATTCACCTCTGCACCACTCACAAAGGGCACCAAAAGGCCCGCGGAAAATTCAAAGCTGTGGTGCAGCGGCAAAACAGACAACAACCCCTCCCCCGCCCTTAACTCAAAAATACCCGCCAGCTTGGCCGCAAGCCAGGTGAAATTCTCATGCGTCAACATGACGCCCTTGGGCATCCCCGTCGTGCCTGAAGTAAACAACAACGAGGCCACGTCGCTTCCACTCAGCTTGGGCCTTTGCACGGCCACATCGGCGCCTTCCATGCCTTCGGCCAGGCTGATGCAGCGCACATTTATTTTCGTCAAGGCTTTGAGGAGGGTTGGAAGTCGCTCAAACACTTCTTCGGAAAACAAACAAGCGCCGGCCTTGGAGCGCTCTGCAATGTTGAGAATTTCCTTCAAGGAAAAGTCCGCATCCAAAGGTACGGCCGTTGCCCCGGCCAGGAGAATTCCAAAATAGGAAATGGCCCACTCCGGTCGGTTCTCTGAAAGCAACAATACCTGCGTCTTGGGTGAAATTCCCTCGGAGGCCAGGCGAGAGGCCACACGCCCTGCATAGTGGCGTACTTCTCCAAAAGTAAACCGCGTCTGCTCCCCCTCCTTGCCCAAATAACGAAAAGCCACACGGTGGTGAAAAGCAAAAGCCGAAGCATCCAAAAGCTCCAACAAGTCGCGGTAGGGAGGCATCGCCCTGCGTTTTTTCCGCTCCTCCTCCAGGTTGGGGAATACCCATTTCTCCAGGCCCGGGAGGTGGGTTTCAAGGAAATATTTGCGCCAATTCAGCTTCTCAGGACTCCAAAAAACCTTGTTCCTGTCTTGGAGGCTCAGCGAAGCAAACAACTCCCGCGTGTTGTCGCAGCGGAACAAATAGCGGTGTTGCCAAATGAAGGGCAGAAAAATGTCGACAATGTTCTGCACCGCTTCGGCTTGGTCCCCTATGTCCTCAAGCCCACTTTGCGCCCTCTCTATCCAGGACAATACCTTCGGCATCCCCCAATTCGGCTTCACCTCTTCCAACCAGGTTTTGGCTTTCTCACTCGCTTGTATGAAAAAAGGCGCGGAGCTTAGGTTGAAGGACTGGAGGCCTACCGTCCGAGGCTCTATGCGCGCTTTCAAACGGTTCATCCACTCATTGCCGGACTTACGCTCGCGAAAATGTTTGCGCCGGTAGAGGCCTACCAACTCGACGGCGCGTGAAGCGAAACAAGGGCTGGAATCCCCGGAGGCCACATGGAAAATACGCCGGGCCGGTGTGGCAATGGCTTGGGCTGTGGCCGCAACCACTGCGCTGGCTACCAAGTCTACGGGAATCATATCCAAAATGGTTTGTGTTCCCGCGGGGACGCTGCGGTGGCCTTTCAACAACACAAAACACAGGGGCGCAGAAGTGGTGAAGCCTTCGTTCCACCCGGGGAAAGGAAAACGCAAAGCGCTTTCCACAATGGAAGGACGCAAAATCGCAAAATGCAAGTCGGAAGCCTGGGCTATAACTTGTTCCCCCAGGGACTTGGTATAGGTATAGGTGTTGGGCCACCCCCAAAACTTCGCCCGCTCCATCCCTACTTCTGTTAGCTGGAGAGAAACCCAAAGCCGACGCTCGCGGTTAATGGCCATGCGCAGCGTGCGCTCGTCATGAAAGTCCTTGCCCTCTTTCTCCAAGCGCTTTTGGGCGCGCTCCTGAAATTGGGTGCTCAACGCCTTGTCTTCCGCCGTCTCCCGCACGCGCGCAATGGCCTTGGCGCAATCCTTCAACTCCTGCTCCAAAGAAAACTCCGCCTCCTTGAGTTCCTCCTTCTTGGGGAAATAGCCCACAATGGGCTCATCCTCAAAAACCAGGCCGGAGCGCTCCCCTGCGACAAATGCCGTGGAAACATGTATCAGCGGTATTTTTAAATGCTGACAAAAGGCGACGGCATTCTGTACACCCTTAACGTTAGCGTCTAAACCTACTTGTAGGGAGGGGTTAAAACTTACCAGGCCGGCACAGTTGATGAATGCCGATAACTCCCCCTGTAACCCCTCCGCTTGCGCCTCCCCCATACCCAGCCAGGCGTCTGTAATGTCCCCCTCTATTACCTCACACTTCTTCTCAATCAATTGCAGCGCCCCCCCCTCGCCATATTTCTCGCGCAGGGGGCTGAAGGGCTCGCTGGGCACCACACGCTCTATAAACCGACGCCGCGCATCGTTCAGCGAGCCTTTGCGCACCAACACATAAACCTTGTTCAGCTGCTCCCCATATTTGTCCAACAACAGGGACAAAACCACTTTGCCTAAAAAGCCCGTCACCCCCGTCAGCAACAAATTCTTGGACGCAAATACTTGGCCCATGTGGAGTTGGGGCAAGGGGGGCTTGGGTGAAGAAACTTCGGCTGCTTCCATCTGCAAAAACTCCTTCTCGCCGGGCAAACTTAGGGCTCCTCAAACAAAGCTTCCACAAATTCTGCGGGCGAAAACGGCCTCAAGTCCTGGGCCCTCTCCCCTATGCCTATAAAACCTACCGGTAATTTTAACTCGTCACAAATGCCGATAACCACCCCACCCTTCGCCGTCCCGTCCAATTTCGTCAGCACTATCTGCGTTACGGCTACCGCTTCGGAAAATTGCTTCGCCTGGGCAATGGCATTTTGCCCCATCGTCGCATCCAATACCAACAATACCTGGTGGGGGGCCCCGGCTTGGGCTTTGCCCAATACCCGGTGAATTTTGCGCAACTCCTCCATCAACGGCTGCTTCGTATGCAAACGCCCCGCCGTGTCTACCACCACCAGCTGCGCGGCCTCCTCCCTCGCCTTCTTCACCCCCTCAAAGGCTACCGAGGCGGGGTCCCCCTCCTCCTTGCCTTGTACCAAGAGGGCCCCCGTACGCCCAGCCCAAACCTCCAACTGCTCCGTCGCCGCCGCACGGAAAGTGTCTGCGGCCGCTAATACCACCTTCCTCCCCTGCGCCTTGGCCTGCGCCGCCAGCTTGCCTATGCTCGTCGTCTTTCCGGAGCCGTTGACGCCTACCACCATCCATACCTCGGGGCCCTCCAGGGGGGGGGCAGAGGGGGCAGGGGGGAGGTTTAATATCGCCGCAATCTCCGCCTTCAACAAATGCCGTATGGCCTCCAAATCCGCCAACTCCTTCTTCTTCGCCTTGGCCTCTATGCCGGCCAAGAGGCGCGAAGCCGTATGCACCCCTATGTCTGCTGAAAATAAAAGCTCCTCTAACTCTCCCAAAAGGGCGGCGTCTATGCTGCGCGGCGTACCCCCAAACAGCCCCCCTAGCCTGGCTAAAAACCCCTCCTTGCGGGTTTTCATAAGGCCCTCCGACAACGTCTTCCCCGCCTCCCTGGCTGCCTTCTCCCTCTCCTCCTCCTCTTGCCTCTGCTTGGCCAAGCGCGCCTCCTCCTCCCGCCGCAAAGCCTCCTCCGCCTCTTGCCGTTGCTTCTCCGCCTTGGCCTGGGCCTCGGCCTCCTTCTTCTGGCGGTAGGCCAAACGCTTGGCCTCCTCCTCCTGCTCCTTCAGGGCCCGCGCTTGGGCCTCAAAAGCTTCGCGGGCCTCTTTTTCCTTCTGCGCCTTGGCCTGGGCCTCCAGTTGCTGGCGCTCGGCCCGGAGAAGCTCCGCCTGGCTGGGCGCTTCGTCGGCTGCGCGTTTTTCCTTTTGCGGCAAGGTGGGGGGGGCTATGCGCTGGGCCACCGTCGCGGAGCGCTCTTCGAGGGCAAGCTGTTGGCGAAGCCGGGTACGCCGCCGCTTCCAGAGAAAGGCAAGCAGCAACAACAGCAACAGCCCTACCCCGGCGGCCACCCCTGCCCACCCCAACCCTAAGGCCTGTAAAGCGTCCGAAAATGTTTCCATAGCTAGGGGGCATACCCAAAAGAAGGGGGTTTGGGAATTTTTGCTTTATAGGGGGAGTGTCAAAAACTTCTGCGCCAGCTTATAAAAGAAAATAACCACCACAAGCCCCACCCCTAAAAATACCCAGGCCATGGGGCCTGTCAGAAAAAACCTCGCCGGTTTGCGCGCGTCTGCCCGAGGCGTGGGCCACGCCGAGGGGGGGGTGTGCGCAAAAACCGCCTCCACATGGCCGTCGGCATAGTCCCTCAGGCGCGCATATTGCGCCAAAAACGAGGCCTCGTCCTTTTCCGTCACCTTTTTCAACTGCTGCGCGTCTATCAACTCCAGGTTTTGGCTTTGCGCAAAACCCAGCAACACCTCAAAGGCCTTGAGGGCTTTTTCCGTATCTCCGCCCAGGGACAAGCCCAGGGCATGGAAACAACGCTCGCCTTCCTTCACGCGGCGTATCCAACAATCCATGGAGGGCGCCAAAGGCCAAAGCCAGTGGCCGTCTGTTTGGGGAAGGGCGCCTTGGGCGCAAAGCTGTGCCTCTGTTTCTTCAAGGCCATAGGCGCCGTCTTGTTTCTGCAGAAAAAATTCATAACGCATAGGCGTAGCGGACCCTAACCCCTGGGGGGCCCCCTTGGAATCAACCTCAGGGGGTTTCCATGAAAAAGCGGTGGGAGTCCATTTCTCCCTTGGCGCTGGTTTGCTGCTTGGGCTCGGTGCCCTTCACAAAATACATTTCGGTGGCGTCGCGCGGCGCTGTCCCTGAGGAGGCCAAGAGGCCGTTGCTTTTGTCAATGCGTACACGTAGGAGGTTAGCGTCAGGGGGGGGCATAAACTCGGACTGGGGGTAGCCCTCTAGGGCCCCCTTCATATAGGCCAACCATAGGGGTAAAGCCGCCCTACCCCCGGTTTCATAGCGCCCTAGGGGGTGCTCATTCTTGTCATAGCCTACCCATACCACCGTCACCAAGTCCTGCGTAAACCCGGCAAACCATGCATCAAAAGAGTCATTCGTCGTGCCCGTCTTCCCGGCGGCGGGTTTTTTGAGGGCCTGGGCCGCAGCGCCCGTACCTTCGCGTACAACGGAGCGCAGGAGGTCCGTCGTCAAAAAAGCCGTCTCCTTGGAAAGCACCCGCTCGCCCTCCTCAAACAAGGCGGCATAGCCTGCCGCCATGCGGTCTGTCAGCGGGGCCCAAACATCGTCATAGGCGGTATGGTCTTCCAGCGTCCTGCCAAAACGGTCTTCAATTTTGCGCACCATCCACGAAGGTGTTTTGAGGCCGCCTCTGTTGAAAACGGCATAGGCATTGGCCAACTCTATGGGCTTGACGCAGGAGCTGCCGAGGGCTGCTGAAAAGTCAGAGTTCAAGGGCGTCGTAAACCCAAAACGCGCATGCCACTCTTCCATGGACTTGACGCCCACCGCAATGAAGGTTTTCACCGCGGGAATATTCATAGAGAGGGTAATGGCCGTGCGCAACGTCACATCCCCCACAAAATTTTGGCCATAGTTGGCCGGCTTCCAACGTGTCTCGTTTTCGGTGTCGTCATAGACAATGGGGCTGTCGACAAGCACCGTCGCCTGCGTCCATTTGAGTTGCTCCATGGCCGCGGAGTAGACAAAGGGTTTGAAGGAGCTGCCCGGTTGGCGGCAGGCTTGGAAGGCGCGGTTAAACTCGTTGGCATCAAAGTCATAGCCGCCCACCATCGCCACCACATAGCGGCGGTGGGGGTCCAGGGAAACCAGGGCCGTCTGCAACTCGGGCTCCTGCTCCAATTTCAGCCAGGCCTTCGTGCCCTCCGCCGCCCTTTCAAATTCCTCCGGGGGCGCTTTGTCAAACAGCGTTTTGGCTTCCACCACACGCACCACCACCACATCGTCCAAACGTAGGGCGGCGCCCACCTTGGAAATAAGGGCATTGGGGTAATATTGGTCAGGGTTAAGCTTACGCGCCCAGCGCATGCCGGCTAAGGGTAACAAACCCTCCTCCTCCCCTATTTTAATTTTGGCCCACTGCCCATTGCCCCCAAGGGCTACGACGCGGCCTATATAAAGCGCATTCTCCTTGAGGGGCTTGCCCGCCAAAACCTTCTTCACCTGCTCGTCCAACTCGTTTTGGGCCTGCGCACCCTCCACACGTTTGAGGGGGCCGCGGTAGCCTTGGCGCTTGTCCACGGAAAGCAATTCCTGCAACACCGCCTCCTGGGCCATGCGCTGCTTCTCCGCATCCATCGCCGTAAACACTTTGAGGCCCCCCCTCAGCAGGGCCGGGTTGCCCCAACGTTCCACCACATAGCGGCGTACTTCCTCGGTGTAGTAGGGGGCAAATTCGTGGAAGACGTCTTCTACGCCATATACCTCTATGGGCGCCCCCTCCGCCTCCTCCCTCTCCGCCTCCCCTATCATCCCCTCTTCAAACATACGCCTCAACACATAGCCCCGGCGACGCTTCGCATCCTCCGGGTTTCTGAAGGGGGAATATTTGGAGGGCGCTTGCGGCAGCCCCGCCAAAAGCGCCATCTGCGCCAAGGAGAGTTCCGCTACACCTTTGCGAAAATAATTCTCCGCGGCGGACTGTATGCCATAGCTGTGGTGCCCCAAATAAACATTGTTCAAATAGAGGTAGAGTATCTCTTCCTTGCTGAGCGCCGCCTCCAGGCGAAAAGCCAACATGGCTTCGCGGAGTTTGCGCCCCAAAGTCTTGGCGGTCGCGGTTTTGTAGCCCTCGGCCTGAATCATAATGGCTTTGGCCGTCTGCTGCGTCAGCGTGGAGCCGCCTTGCATGGAGCCGGAGCCCAAGGCTTTGGCAAGCACCGTCTTATAGGCCGCACGGGCCGTACCCAACAAGTCCACACCAAAATGATCGAAAAACTGGCTGTCCTCAGAGGCGACAAATGCCTGCACCAGACGCTTGGGAATGCGCTCATAGGGAATCACTTTGCGGCGCTCTGCATAAAACTCCCCTACCAATACCCCCTCTGCGCTGAATATTTCCGTTAAAACAGGGGGGTGGTAGTCGGCCACACTGGGGACTTCGGCCAACCCAGGCGAAAACTCAATATAAATGACAGCTGCTGCCGCCACCACCACCGTCACAGCCGTCAATAACAAAAATATAAACATCCTCCAAAGCCAGCCAAGCCAGGAGCGGCGCGGCATTTGGAATACACGTCTCATAAAAGTCGATGGCGTCTTCTTTTTCTTCATCGGCTTTCTTCTTTCTTTTCCTTTTGCGCTTTCTTTTCAAGGCCCAAAAGCGCAAGCCCCCCCTCCTGCTTGTGGACACCAAAACCCATGTTCTCCAAAACCATGCCCAACTCCGAGGGCAATGGGGAAAACAGGCGCATCCCTTCCCCGTCCTTCGGGTGTGCAAACTCCAATGCACAGGCATGCAGAAACATGCGGCCAAGCCCCCAATGCTTCTTCGCCAGGCGGTTAAACGCAAAGTCGCCATAGCGGGTGTCGCCCAGCACGGGGCGACTCCAAGAGGAAAAATGCCGACGTATTTGGTGGGTACGCCCTGTTTCCAAAGCCACGGACAACAAGCTGCACCCGCTTTGGCACTCCAATTGCCGCCACAATGTCCGCGCTTCCTGCATACGCCTGCCGTGCTTTAGCTTAGAAGCATAACTCTGCTGACGCTCCGCTAGGGCCACCTCTATCCTCCCCCTTGGGCTTGGCATCTTCCCCTGTACCAGTGCGAGGTAACGTTTGTATACCTTCCCCTCCGTTAATAACTTCGTAAAATGCACCATGGCCGGACGGCGCTTGGCCACCACCAAAACGCCCGAAGTATCCTTGTCCAAACGGTGCGCAGGGCTTGCCGAAAAACCATTGCGAATGGCCTTGGGCCCCAAATAGGCCCGCACAAAATCCACCACCGTCCCATGGGGTATGCCGCTGCCGGGGTGCACAGCCATGCCGGCAGGTTTGTCCAGCACCAAAATCCAATCGTCCTCATGCAAAATGCCCATCGGAATGTGTGTCTTCAGGGGGGCTTGGGGTTTAGGGGAAACCTCGCCCACAGGCGCACTCAAAGCCTCCAAAGGCTTGCGTATGCTCACCACATCCCCCACAGCGAGACGCTGCTCGGGCTTCACCCGCTTGTTGTTGAGACGAAGGTTTTTCGTCCTAACCAGTTTAAACAAGTGCGAGGCGGGGACATTGGGAAATTGCTTCCGAAGGAATTTGTCCAGTCGTATGCCGACATCATCTTCGGAAATGGAAAGTTCAAACATGAATAGAAGCCTGTGCTTTCCATATCGCTTGGCAGCGGCCAAGCCAAGTCTACAACCAAAAAAAATGAGGGGGCCGCTATTTTCGGGTTGGAAAGAATGCGCAAAGCACAGATAAACGCCAGCCTATGTCTCCAACGTCTCAGAGGATTGAAAGCTTGTTGAAGAATGGTTCCAAAAAGTGGAACCAACTGCGCCAGGAAGGAAAAATTGCCGAGGACTATACGGGAGCCACCTTTGTCCAGCTTTTCTCTGCTAACGCCAACTTGGCAGAGCTTTGCTTGGCCGGCTCCGAGTGGGAAGCCTGTGACTTGTCGCGCGTCTCCTTTCGCAATACGGATTTGTCCAACGCCTATTTCCACGGCGGACGCCTGCAGGACTGTGACTTTCGCAACGCCCAACTGGACGGCGCTACCTTTGAAAACCTCAAACTTGTACGCTGTAATTTTTCAGGGGCGAAGGGGTTGAAGGCTTTGGAGTTGCTCGCTGTGGATATGGACGCTGTCGTTGGCCTTGAGGAGCTCGACGAGGAAGAAGACGAGGAGGAGAAGCTCCCCCCCCCTCCCCCTACCCCGGCATTCGCCCAAAACTTTCGCCCTTTTGACACCCTGGAGCAACTTTTTCAAAAAGGGCTGCGCCGTTTGGAGCAAATACCCCTCTGGGTTTTGGATGTGTATGAGTTGGCCCCCCCGCTGCCCTCCCAGGCCCCTACTACCTTAAGTCCCGAAGGACTTTTGCGCGACTTTGCAAAAGCCAAACTCACCGGCCCAAAACCCACCGTGACGGAAACCGGCTTGCAACGCGCTCAAGCCGCCCTCACACAAAACAACGCGGATGTTGCCTGCGCCATCGTCTATCTGCACCGCATGGGCGTTGCATTTTCTTGCAGCGAAACGGTGCTGCGCTCCTTGCACCATGCTTTTCGAGAAACCATTGAGGTGGACGACTTGACGGGTGCTGTGGACCCACGGCTTGTCCATGCACTGCACCTTTCCGGGGCAAAGCAGGAGTTGCTGGGCAGTTTGGACGAATTGCGCATGCGCCTGAGTGCAGCCCAACTCTTCACCGCCTTATTGCAAGCCGAGCTTTCTCCTCACAACCCCCTCTGGAAAGAGGCCGTCGAAAACGACGAAACCGCCACCTCCCTCAGCCAAATGGCCGCAGGAGGCGACTTGGGCTTTCTGGAGGAAGCTTTTCGCATTTTCGCCGGCCTGCCCGAAGAAATTCAACTTCAACGCCTCGCCTATTTGTCGGTTTCCACCCAAATTGTCGAAGGCCTGCTCAGCAAACGCTGAAAGCTTTTCTAGAAGCCGACAGGCCACCCTTACCAACCGGCGCAGAGCTTGGCGTGCTGCACACAGTCTTTTTGGCTCATTTGTTGGCAGGAGCACGCTTCTGCATTTTGGATGCACATTCTCCTTGCTGCACCCAAGCGGGAACGGACAAATAGCTTGTCGCCAGTTTTTGCAAACGCTCCTTGTCTTCAGCCTCTGCTAAAACCTCCAAAACATCCCCTAAACGGCAATAGGCCGTCTCAAAGGTATAGTCTTCTCTTATAACCTGCTCATAGGCTTCTTTGCTTTTGGGCAAATCCCCCGCCTTCTCGTGCGTTATGCCCAACTCTATGTAGGCCTGCACCACATTGGCTTTGTCTTTCCCAAACTCAGAGGCAGCCTCCGTATAGAGGGCAATGGCTTTGGAATAATCCTTCTTGTCCTCGCGAACAATCCGCGCCAACAGCATTTTGGCTTCGGGATTTTTGGTGGTGGAGTTGGCTGTCGCCACTTGCAATACCGAAATGGCATCCTCTGCCTTGCGTTGCGCTAAGAGGATTTTTGCCAACAAAACCGGAATGACGGGGTTGCGCGGCATCAACGACTGGGCTTTGCGAAGCCCTTCTTCTGCTTCCTTGGAGGCGAGCTCCTTGCGCATCCACAGACGCGCCAGCTCTATTTGAAAATAGACACGTGCGGAGGGGGCTACCAAAATGGCCTGGTTTATCTGCTTAATGGCGCCCTCCACATCCCCTTCGGCAGCAAGCCTTTGGGCGCGCACAAGTTGCAACTCCGGGTTTTGGCTGTCTATGCGAGCGGCATCCTCAGCCGCTGCAATTTTCTTCGCATTCTCAGCCCTGTTGGTGCCAATGCCTGTCCTGTTTCCCAACGCTTCTTGAAACTCTGACTTAAAAGAAGACAAATCCGCAGAGACGCGCGCAACCAAAAAGGCATTCAACATATGCGCCATGGCTTCTTGGCGTACTGAAAGCCCCAATTTGCCACCCAACAGCTTGCTTAAGTCTTCAGCGGCAGCAATGTAGGAAAGGCCAGGCTCTGCCTGCTCCAATATCGCCCAACTGCGGCCTATCAGCGAATCCGGATGGGTGCTTTCATATTTGAGAGCACGCCCATAGAGACGCCCGGCCTCTGAAGTGTTGCCTTTCTGGCGAGCAAGCCTGGCCAACATGGCATAAATCCGCGGCTCATCCGGAGCAAAGGTTTGCGCCTTCTCCAAACTTTCGCTGGCCGCATCCAAATCCCCCAAACCCATTTGCAAAGTCCCCAATGTCATCAACAACATCGCCGGCTTCTTGCCTTCGCTTTCGTGTTTTTGAACCAAACCCGCCAGCGTAGCCTCTGCCTGCTGGCCCTTGCCGCGGTAATAGTCTAACAAGGCCTCCGCCATGTAGGTGTAGGCAAATACCTCGCCACTCTGCTTCGCTATGGCCAAATGGCGCTCCGCCTCGCGCAAAGCCTCATCCCCCCCCGCATGCTCCCCCCAGCGTAGGGCTTGGGCATAGGCCAAATAGGCATGCGCAGGGACAGAGCTCTTATCCAACTCAAGCGCCTTGCGAGCTTCATCCGCCGCTTTTTGATAGGCCGTATGGTTGTCACGCCTGAACTGCTCCAGCGCAGAGCGTAAATGGCTGGTTACCTTGAGTTGCTTTTCTTGCTGATTCTGTCCCACCCAATAATAGATTAGCAGCCCGAAAACCCCCCCTATAACAATGACCAAACTCCATAAAGCCACATTCGGGCCCCCCCGCTTCTTCGGCTCCTCTTCCTCCATTTCCATAGGAGGTATCCATTGGGGCCGACGTACAGGAGGGGCAGAGGGGGGCGTCCTGGACGGAGGCGCAGAAGACGTCTGTGGACTGTCCACCTTTTGAGGCGGAGAACTTGGAACTGCCGCCTGCGACCTCGAAGGCGAAGGCGGATTCGAAGGCGAAGGCGGACGTGAAGGAGAAGGCGGACTCGAAGGCGAAAAAGTGGGTTCTGCGACTACCGTAGGCGGAGGTAGGGGCATTGCAATGCCCCAGTTGGACAAAACAGCTTGCGTCTGCATGTCGGTCAAATCCGCTCGCGCAGCAGCCAGCAACTTGGCTGTGCCCTCCTCTGTCTCACCCAACTTCATTTGCAAATGGCCACACAACCTCAAAGCCCCAATGTCGTTGGGCGCCATTTGCAATGCCACTTGGGCTTCCTCTTTCGCTTTGGCTTCCTTCCCCTGGGCCACATAAACTTCGGCAAGCAAGAGGTGGGGCTTGGGGCTGCTTGCGTTGACACGTGCCCCCCTTCTGCACACCACCATGGCTTCCATATAGCGGCCCATCGCGAGATAGGCCTCCGCCAGCGGTTGCCAGGCTTCCGAAGTGGGGTTGGCTGCGAAAGATTGTTCTAATTTTGCAAGTTCTGCTGCTGAGACGGTTTTAGAAGGAGGGGACATTTGAGAGGATGCTTCGGGAAAAGGCCAAATGGTTTATGTTCGAAGTCTGCTAAGCGCTAGTACTCTGGCTTCTTAGCACGTTTCCTGCCACACCCGCAAACGCTTGCTCGCACCTCATTTTGAAATGTTAGCTGGTGTCTCCTTGACAACAACCCAGCCCTCAACTATGCGCAGCGGTGGATGGGGGTGTAGCTCAGTTGGGAGAGCGTCGCGTTCGCAATGCGAAGGTCGTGGGTTCGATCCCCGCCACCTCCACCAAATATTTAGCCCCCCCCTTTGGGTGTCTATTGACGGGCTATAAAAGTTTTATTTTTTTATTTCCTCACCATAAGTTCATCAAATATTCATAGAAACAGGCCAGCATCATGGCGTGCCGCACACATTGGAGGCCAGAGGATGAACTCAGGTATGGAATTGAAACAGAAAACACGCGCGCTGCTTTGGATGCTGTGGACGTTTTTCGGCCTGCTGCCCTTGGGCGCGCCGGCCGCACCCCAATATGGCGAAGCCGCCCTCGTCGCCGAGTGGAGCTATGGCAGCAACCCCACCCCCCCAACCCCTGTCCCCGCAACAGACGGAGAAAATGCCGACAGCGCAACCCTTCGCAATTGGAAAAATGCTGACATGACTTATAGCAGCTCCAGCCTGGCCGTCAGCGGCTGGACAGGAGACGGCGATAAATATTGGCTGCTCTCCTTCTCCTCAAAAAACTTCGAAAACCTCACCCTCTCCCTCTCCCAACGCTCCTCGGGAACCGGGCCCAGGGACTTTCAACTTCAATACTCTGTCGACGGAAACCAATGGAATAACATTGCAAATACCAGCGTCACCTCCAGCAATTTGACAACGACTTTCAACAACCTCCCCTTGCCTGCTGAAATGAATGACTTGGAGCAAGCCTATCTGAGGCTTTTGCTGGTCTCCAACTTGAGTTCCCGCGCCGGTACGGGGGCATATGCGCCGACAGAAAGCATTGCTTCCGGCGGCATCAGCAATATCAACAACATCTCCATCATCGGCAGGTATGTCGGCGAAAGCGGCCCCACCACTGAAAAAACCGCCCCGGTTGCTGCTAACCCCCCTACCGGCGCTGTTGAGCTGAATACCCTGGTTGCCCTCTCCTCTAATACCCAGGATGCCCTTATCAGCTATAGCCTTAACGGTAGCGGTTATGTCCCTTATACCGAACCCTTTGCCCTCCCCTCCCTCCCTGCTGCCGTTAGCGCCTATGCCCATAAGGAAGGCATGGACGACAGCGACATCTCTACCTTTGTATATACCTTGAAAAAAACCGTTGTGCCCTTCGAGGAATATTATCCCTATTTCGGCCAACTCCATGCCCATACCAGCAACTCCGACGGGACCGGCAGCTTTGAACAGGCCTATGCCATGGCCAGAGACTTGGCCGGGCTTGACTTCTTCGCGGTGACGGACCACTCCAACTATTTCGACAACGCCTCCAACCTGGGCCATATGTCCACCGGGGGCGGCATTAACGAGCGTTGGGCAACCGGTTTGGAGGTCGCCGAGGCCTTCAACGCCGACGGCGCCTTCGTCGCCCTTTTGGGCTTCGAAATGACGTGGAGCAACCGGGCCTATGGCCATATGAATACTTTTAATACCCTAGGTTATGTTAGCACCAACAACCCGGTTTATAACGCGGCCGGCGGCGTCGGCCTTCGGGCTTATTATAACCTGTTGGCGCAATACCCTTCCTCCATCAGTATGTTTAACCACCCGGGCACAACGTTTGGCGACTTCAGCAACTTCGCCTATCGTACCGCGGCGGCCGACAAAGCCATCTGCCTCATTGAGGTGGGCAACGGCGAGGGAAGCAACCAACAACTCAACAGAGGCTATTGGCGCTCCGACGAATATTATGACAACGCCTTGGCCAAAGGCTGGCACCTGGCCCCAACCAACAACCAGGACAACCACACCGCCAGCTGGGGCACCTCCAACAAACACCGAGTCGTGGCCCTCGCGAAGGAACTGAACCGCGAAAACATTTATGACGCGCTTTCCAACCGACGTGTCTATGCCAGCGAGGACGATAATTTTAGACTGGACTACACCCTTAACGGCATGCCGATGGGCACCATTTTCGAAGAGACGCCGGACAGCCTCGAATTTTCCATTCGACTGGCGGACCCCGACGAAGGCGTCGGCATGGTTTATATTGTAAGCAAAAACGGCGTCGTTTTGGATTCGAAGTACGTTGCTGAGCAAGCGTATGTTTGGACTTTCACGCTGCCGCCGGAATATGAATTCTATTATGTCAAAGTCGTCCAAGACGATGGGGATAGGATTTTATCCGCCCCTATTTGGATAAGGGACGTAGAAATAGAGGAGGTGGGCATCAGCGGGCTAACGGTTGCTGCCGGCCCCCATTATGTGGGCTCTCCCGTACAAACCACCCTTGAAATTTTTAATAACGCTAACCGTATTCTAACGGTTAACAATATTCGCTATATGCTCGACGAAACGCTTGTGAAAAGCGTTGACAACCCCGGCTATGTCAACGCCGAGTCGGTGCTTTCCTATGCCAACACGGTGATTCCCAGCAGTGAGGGCCAACAGACGCTGAGGGTGGTGGTCACCACCGACAGGGGCGTGTTTGAGAAAAGCGCCACATTCAACGCCTTCGACGCTGCAAACATGCCGGTGGTTGTGGTGGATGCCGCCCACAGCAATGCCTATGTCAACGGCGACTATGCGAACAACATCCGCGCGCTCGGCGCCTCGGCCCTCAACAACGGCATTCAATTGAAGCAGGCCGACGTGTTGGACGCAGACGCGCTCCAAAACGCAAAAGGGCTCGTTATAAATCCACCCCAACGTACCATGGAGTATGTGTTTAGGGAGGAGGAGTTGAGCGCTCTGAGGGCTTATGCCGAAGCGGGCGGCAACTTTATCATTAGCGGCCGGGCGGACTATGGCGACCCCACGAATGACGCTCAAACTTCGAGGATGATAAACAGCGTCCTTGCCGCTATTGGCGCAACCACCCGCATCAACGACGATGAGGTGGTGTGGAACAACAACACCACCTTTCAGTTTGTCACCGACAACTATAACAGGAATCATCCCCTGCTAAAAAATTTGGAGCTGAGCAGGGGCATGCGTTTTTATAGCGGAGCTTCGCTCATTATAAATGCGGACAGAGTGGCCGACGGAACGGTGCTCCCCATGCTCAACGCCCTGGACGGTTGCCTTTCCTTCGACTCGGACGGGCAGAACGACGCGACACCCGCTGGAAGCGGCAGAAACATGTCTCTGCTCGTCAGCGAAAAGTTGCCCGGCGGGGGGACGGCCTATATCAGCGGCTCGGTATTTATGAGCGACTTTGAAAGCGCCTATGACAACCCCCTTCTTGCAGAGGCCATGTTGAAGGCGATGGTGGCTCCCAAGCAGCTCGTTACCCCCATCGCCGAGGTTCGCCGTGCACCTATGAGTGAGCGCTTCACCGTGGAAGCTACGGTTACGACGGCAACTTTCGGTGCGCAGCCCCATTCGTATTTTGCTTATACCATGTATGTTCAAGACGAGACGGGGGGTATTGCCCTATACCCCATTCACAGCGAGCCTTTTGAGGTGGGGCAGAAAGTGCGCGTCACCGGCAGCTTAGGGGTTTATGAGGGCGAGCTTCAGCTGGTGATGGAAGAGGTGTCTAGGGATGTCACCCTCCTCGACGGGACCCTAAACCCTAGGGACCCCCTACCACTTTCTACCGCTGACAGCATGGACGCTGCTTATCAGGGCCTGCTCGTCTCAACGCAGGGTACGGTAACCCGTGTTGTCAGCGCCGACGGGGTTATTGGGGACATTTATCTCCAAGACGAAAGCGGCGTGGAAGCCCATATCCTCATCAACGGATATATCGGCTATTCCGGAGACGGCGCGGAAGTGGAGGACTTTGTCAAAGTCGGCGCAGAAATATCCGTCGTCGGCATCGCCTCCGAAGGACTGGACGGCCTTCGTCTGCGGGTACGCGACCGCAGTGAAATAAGGCTGGGGAAGTCAGAAGCGCCAGGCGGCGAGGAGCCGGGGACTGGGGAGCCGGGCGGCGAAGCGTCAGGCGGTGAAGCGTCGGGGGGTGGGGTGTCGGAGGGTGAGGAGCCGGGGGGTGAGGAGCCGGGGGGTGGGGTGTCCGGCGAAGAGCCCCTCCATGTCAAGAAGCCGCACGCCGGCTGCTCCTCGGCCTCGGGGGCGCCCTTGGCCATGTTGGCCCTTGTTTTCTGGGGCTTGGCTCGAAGGCGCAGAGTGAGGGGCTAAAACCAACCCCCCCTAGGAAGAAAGGCTGTCCCCTTCTGCTATAGCCCCCTCCTCAACAATTGCCTTCACGACGGGACGCTTCGTCGAGCGACAACTGCGGCACCAGGGCTGGTTGCGTAGGGTGTTGTTGGGCATCTTCCTCAGCCCAAACTCCGCCAGCGGCTTCAATTCCTTGCAGCACAAACACGTCAAACGAATGTGGACGGGCGTTCCTTCCATATCAAATAACTCCGTACTTCGGCGCATACGCTTGGGAGGCGGGGGCGCAGAAGCTTCTTCAGGGAAGGGTAGGGGCGTGGGTTTGCTTGAAGTCATAACAGCTCCTTGGAAATTTCAACCACCACTCCCACAGGAGTTTAAAACCCTCGGCTCCCGCGGCGCAAGCAAAGGCTTTTGCTTTTGTCGCCAAAAACGCAAAAGCACCTCCCTCATCTCCCCCTGCAACTTCACCCGACGCATGGGCATCCCCACTGCCAAAGCCTCTAGGCCACCCCCCCCCTGCGCTAGAAAATCCGGCATCGCTACCCAATAAAACGCCCCCTCCTCTATGCCCCGCCTCCGCCCATCCTCCCCCAGCAATTGCGCCCTTACCAGCCTGCGGCCTGAAGGCGCACAGCCTATCTCCAACTCCACCCCCGCTATGTCAAAACCCCAACCCCCCTGCCCAAACGCTAACTGCATCAGCCACTTCAACTCCTTGCCCGAAAAACGCACCAGCGCCACCCGGCTCTCATAGGGCATGCTCTCATAAAACCGCCCCGCCAAAAGTAGCCCCGCCTCTAAGTCCCTATGGAAGGCCCGGCGGCTCATCAACCCTACGTCCGCCTGCGTCGCCAACCACAAACCCTCCGCCCATAGCCCCCCCAGGGCCGAGGCCTCCCCCCCCAGCGAAAGCCGCTCCCCTATTTCTACCCCCAGGGCCTCCTGCCCCTTCTCCTTGGACTGCCGCGCCAAAGGCTCCAACAACGCCTTCAGCCGAGCGTCCACCTTCAGCGCCTTCCCGAAAAACAACGCCGGCTCCGCTGCCTCCCCCGCCTCCCCAGCCCCCTCGCAACTTTGGCTGCTCGGCCACACCCTCTCGCAAATGGCTATCTCCCCCTGCAACTGCGTCCTCTCCCGCAAAAGCCGGCGCTCCGTGGGGCTCCAATAGAGGTGCAACAATGCAAAATGCCGGCCCATACCCCGGGGCTGCAATACCGGTATTCCCTTAAAATAATCCCCCAGCGGCGTGTGCCCACCCCCTAATACCACCACGTCTATTAACCCCTCAGGAAGGGCCTCTAATAAACCCCCTAGCTCCCCCTCCCCCAGCCCACAACCCCCCTCCCCCCACCGGCACCACTCCCCCCCGGCATGCAATACCAATACCACCACGTCCGCCCCCTTCTCCCGAAGGGCTATGGCCCCCTCCTCCGCCGCTAGGGCCATATCCCCAAAATAAAGGCCCTCCAAATGGGAAGCATGGCCAAATCGGACAGCGTTGGGCGCCGTTAGCCCTAAAAAACCTATGTGTAAACCCTGCCTCTCTAGCATGTGCAGCTTGCCCCCCCCCAGCCAGGCGGGACGGCCACCATCGGCCTTTGCGTAAATGTTGGCGGAGCTCCATGGAAATTTCGCGCGGGACAGGCAAGCCTTCAGCGTACCCTGCGCATCCTCCCCCTCGGGCGTCCCGGGAGGGCCCAGGGGGCCATAGGCAAAGTCATGGCTGCCAAGGGCCGCAAAGTCCAAACCCATCAGCGAAAAAACCTCCACCACCGGCTGCCCCTTCTGCTGGGCTACGGCCCACTCCCCCCAAATGCTGTCCCCTGCGTCTACCCATAGCGTACGCTCGGGGAAGGCCTCCCTCAACACGGACAACATGGAAAAAAACGTCAACGCCCCCCCCTGGGGCAAGGCCCCTTCCGCGCCGGGCGTCGTCGCCAACAGTTGCCCATGCCAGTCGCTGGTCGCCGCCAACACCAAATGCAGGGCCTCCGCCGAGGGCAAGCTGCGCTTGGGCACCGTGTCGCGCAAGGACGCTGTCGTGCAGGAAAAACCCAACAGCGCCAACACCGCTGCCAAGGCGTGTTTTCTCATGCCCACAGCTTAGCCTAAGGGTAGGGGAATTTCATTCCGCGCCAAAAACATTTTTTAGCTTCCAAGGGGGGGGTATTTCTCCTGGGGGGTTGTTTTCTGGGCCTTCGGCCGGGGGGGGGGTTAACATTCCCCTATGGGGAGGGAAGGGTTTATGTAAGCCCGCTATAGGTAAAAATAACCCCCCACTGCTGGGGTAAAAAATATTTCTAAAATGAGCCGGGCTTTAGGCCTAAAAATAACCCCCCCTCTTTTTTTTTAGCCGGGAGGCCAGCCCAGGGGGCGGCCGGCCAGGAGGTGGAGGTGGAGGTGGAATACGGTTTGGCCGCCATAGGCGTTGCAGTTGTAGACGAGACGGTAGCCGTCCTCCGCATGGCCCTGTTGGCGCGCAAGCTGCGCGGCTGCCCAGGCCAGTCGCCCGGCCAGCGCACAGTCCGCTTCCGTCAGCGCGTCCGCACTCGCTATGTGGCGTTTGGGAATAAACAGGGCATGCAGGGGCGCTTGAGGGCGCACGTCGGCAAAACCCAATACCTCGTCGTCCTCATAGAGTCTCTTCACGGGCAAGTCGCCACGCGCCGCTTTGCAAAACAAACACTCCAAATGTACGTCTGCCATGGGGCCTCCTTCGGGTTTAGGGGGGGGGGTGTAGTCTACCATAAACCGGCCAATACTTGGGCCATACGTGAGGCGGCTTCTTCGAAGGCGGCTTCTTCGGCCAGGAGGGAAACCACCATAAACCCCCGCACCGGAAAGTCGAAAAAATAACCCGGCCATACCACCACCCCCGCCTCCACCAAAGCCAAAGCCAATGCCTCCTCGTCGGGCGCTATGGGTATACGCAATACCGCTGTCCACCCGGCCTCGCGCGGCCACAACTGCCATGCGGCGCCGGGCGGCACAAGCCTCGCCAGACAAGTGTGGTTGTGGGTGCAGCGCGTCTCCACCCGCGACTGAAAAGCCTCCGCCAAAGGCAACCACGCGGGCAGGGCTTCCTGTACGGGGGTGGACACACACAAATAGGCGTCGGCCAGCCACAGCCAGCGCCGCAGGGCCTCCTGCACCAGCGGCTGGGGGCCCAGCACCCACGTCCAGGCCAGTTTGTGCTGCGGCAAACCCAACCACTTGGAGAGGCCGCCCAACACAAATGTTAGGCACTGCCAGGGGCGCCCTGCCAGGCTGTGTTGCCGGAGGGCGAATACCTGGTCCACCACGAGGGCCAGGCCGTGTTGCACGCAAAAAGTTTCCAGCGCCAACACCTCCTCGGGCAAAAGGCAACAGCCCGTCGGCGCTTGGGGGCTGCTCGCCACAATGGCCTTCGTATGCGGGCCGACCCTCTCCTCCAGCAAGGGTATGTCCCAGCGGAAAGCGCCCTCCTCTAAACGCAGGGGGTAGGCTATGTGGTGTAGGCCTTCAAACCCTACCAGGGGCTCTAACAGGGGGTAGCTGGGTAGCCCTACCAACACCTCCTCGCCACTGTCCCCTAGGAGTTTAAATATCAACCCTAAGGCCTCACTGCTGCCGCTTGTCAAACACAGTTGCTCAAAAAGTTCCGCAAAACCCAAAGCCTTGGCCAGGGCTTTGCGCGCCTGTATCAACCCCTGGGCCTCGGGGGTATAGCGGGGGGAGGGGGGCAATTCCACCAGGGGGCTTAGGCCTACCGAGGTAGGGTTGTTTTCTGTCAACGCCGTCAGCAGGGGTTTCTCGCGTGCGGCTTCCAGGGCCAAAGCCCAAGGGCTGGGCTGCATGGCAAAAGCGGTACGTGAAGAGAAGTGAAAAGGAGGCATGGCATCAGCAAAGCCCAAGCTTTCTTTTGCTGGCAAGCTTGAAATGCACGCGGCGCGGGCGCCCCTTAGCCTGGGTGCCTAAAACCCGGTTTGCACCATAGCGCAGGCCACCTGGCGAATTAACTCCCTGCGTATTTCCCTACGCGCCAAGTCCAGCACCTTGGCAGAAGGCGTTGTTGCCAGTTTGTGTTGGGCACACAGCAGCACCTCCTCTATTCTCTCGGGCGCAATTTGAAACCACTGTCTGCCGCCCCGCGACAAAAACGAGTCCAAACCACCGGCCTCCAACTGCGCCTTCAACAAGCGCCTGGCCTCCCACAACAACGTCAAATCCATCAATTCACCCATGGCGTGCTGGTTGTCACTCGGTTTTGGGGTGAAGTCCAATTTGCAAACATTCATGTCGCACATCTCCAGAGAATTTTTAATGCGAGCGGCTTCGCTTTGCCGAAAAAAAGTCCTTTTCTTGACTTCTCTCAAACGTGCAGGGGGGTTGTTTCTCTTCGGGCCAGGGCCTACATGGACGCTGAACCGGTCTTATCCGCTGCAACACGCGGGTGGAAATGTGGAGGCCAGAAAGCTGGTCTGCCCCCTGTCCAATCCCCCATAGAGGCGTCTGGCTATACGCACTTCAACCTAAAACCGTTCTGGAGGCCAATATGTTCCGCGAGAGGCTTGGCGGTCGCTGAACGTGCTCTCTTTGTGCCGCGTCTTGCGAGAAGCCGGGTATTTGTTATAGCCTTAGCCAGCCCTAGGTTTGGGGGCGCCTATGGAGACAACGGCACCCACAGAAATTCCTGTTTCGCGCCTTTTGGAGTCCGAGGCGCGGGAGTTAAAACTCACTTTGCTTGTCGGCAAAGCCGGCCTTTGGCGTCCCATTGCGGACCCGCGCATTCAAAAGCCGGGGCTGGCGCTAACGGGTTTGGACGAGGTGTTGCACCCCTCCAGGGTACAAGTTTTTGGGAATACCGAGTTGAGTTATTTGAAAACCCTCAGCGTTGCGGAGCAAAACAAGGCGCTTCAAACTTTTTGGGAAACAGAAGTCTCTTGCATTGTCGTTACCAAGGGCATGTCCATTCCGGTTTCTCTTCGCAAAGGCTGCGCCAAGGCACGGTTGCCCCTCTTCAAAACGCCTTTGCAGTCCGCGCAGTTTATTGCCCAAATTCAGACATTCCTTGAGGAAGCGCTCTCGGCAACGGGCAGCGTGCACGGCGTCCTCTTGGACATTTATGGCGTCGGCATCCTTTTGGTGGGTGAAAGCGGCATTGGAAAGAGCGAGTTGGCTTTGGACTTGGTCAGCCTGGGCCACCGCCTCGTCGCAGACGACATGGTTCTCTTGAGGCGGAGGCGTGAGGGCAGCGTCTATGGCCATGTCAGCGAGCGGTTGATGCACCACATTGAAATTCGTGGCCTTGGAATTATTAACATTAAGGACTTATTCGGCGTCTCCTCCGTGCGGCCGCGCAAAAAAATCGACTTGGTCATTGAGTTGAAAGAGTGGGACAACAACGCCCAGTTTGATCGCATCGGCACCGAGGAAAAAACCCGGCGGCTGCTGGACATTGAGCTTCCCAACATTGCTTTGCCTGTGCGTACAGGGCGCAATTTGAGCACCATTATTGAAGTCGCCGCGCGAAACCACCTGCTCAAACTCCAGGGGCACCACTCTGCCAAAGAGTTTGTCAAAAACCTCCGCAAGCGCATTCTCGCCCCCAAACCCCCTCCTCCCGGCATACTCGACAGCAGCGACGAAGAGCCCATTGCCTAGGGCCGCCCTGTTTTAAAAAGAATGGCAATGGAAACTTTAGGGCCGCATTTTTGAATGACGAGCCGAAGGCCGGTTTTTTGCCGAGCTTTTTCGAAGCCAAAGGAGTCTGAATGGAACGCGCAAAGCCTGTTTGGTTCCTCAGCGCAGTGGTATGTCTGCTTTTGGGAATATTTCCATGGAAGGCATGGGCTCAGTCTGCGCCCACTTGCCTTGGCAGCGCAGACACCAACCAGCAAGGGCTTTTTGGTGTACAAGCGTTTGTTGAATTTCGAAATGCACAATTTCTTTCCGCAAGCGAAATTGCTTTTACAAATATAAGACAGGAAGCGGTGGCGCGATCTGTTGTGCTTTCCAAAGAAATTCCTGTGAATTTGGCAGATGATTATACCATTAGCCGCGTGGTATTTGAAAAATCAACATTGAATACGAATTGCAATGCTTGCCCTACTTGCGAGCTTATCGAATTTCAAATTTCGCTGAATTGCAACACATGCGTACGAAATGCAAACGGGACCGTCACTTGTGTTCAAAACAGTCAACCCCAGTGGATAACCCTTGGGTTTAACCCGGCAGACATTCGAAAACGGGTTGAATTAGACACCCTTGGCATGGGTTTTATAGGCTCGCAGCTGTGTTGGAGAGCGAGGCTGACCGCCAAACCCACGGAAAGACCCGATTGCAGGCCGACATTCAAAAACATATATGTTGGATACCAAGCTGTAAAATCAGGGGAATACAGTCGTTCCTCCCCCATGCCTGTCGCCAACATGGCCTTTCTTGCCTCCTACATCACCCCCAGGAGTCAATTTGATTCAGAAGTTTCCTCGCGAGCCGTCACCAACCTTAAAGATTATTCTCGCCGAGGCATGGTGCGGGCCTATGAGCTTTATGACCCTGAATTTCCTGAAAAAACAACGAAAAAACTCCGATGGAGTCTCAAAAGTGGCATTTCGACTCCCGACTTTTTGGACCATGGAGGTGTTCGCTATCACCAAAAAGGACCCTTGCAAACACAGGGCACTTGGGCTCCACTGGAATTGGATGTATTTGATGAATATTTCAGTCTAGAAAAATGTAAGACACCAGAAAATATTCTCCTATATGATTTGAACCGAAGCAATTCGTGTGACAACAAGGACCCGGTTATCCTAAAGAATTGGCTGATAGGTTTGGATGCGGATGGAGCTCTTCGTGCCTATGGCGCCATTCCAACCGCGTTTGACTTGTCAACGCCGGCATTTATCAGCATGCCCGTGGCGCCGCCGCCTTGGGTGCGCATGGCATCTCAAGCAGAAATCAACAATTATAGACTGTGGAATGGGGGGCGAAAAAGTTCAGATAAGGCTTTGCTTTGGTTGGGTTCTACAACAGGCGAGATATATGGCATTGACGCCGGAACTTATTATCCAGACGAACAAGACGGTTGCCTCACCTCCGTTCGACATCATCGAGGTTATTTTCAACCTTTGCCTGGATGCCCCAAAAACACAGATGGCAGCCTCAAAAGGTATACCGGAGAACTTGAATGGTTTCCAGGCGTCGGCAAAGTCAAAACGGTTTATCGCCCATGGACCTTTAGAGCTAACTATATTTATGAATACAACACAAAATATTATGGAACAGAATATCAATCGCGATTTTCCGTTTTGCGCCCTTCCATCAACGCTTCGCTTTCATTTGTTGACGTTGATTTTATGTCACCTCAAATGAAAATGCAGCACGACTTTGAGAACCCTAACTTGCCGTTAACCTGGGAATTGGACCAAGGTTTGGGATATAGGCCCAAAGGGGGGCATTCGCTCATTGCCATCAGCAGTGGGCCCAACCAAAGTCTTTTTCAAACCATATTTTCCGGTAGAGATGAGCGTTTATATTATTTATGGGAATTGGATTTCAAAACAAACAAAAACGTTCAAGAGTTTTTTGACAATGCTTCTCAATATTTCAAACCTGCTTTCAACAGAAACAGTTCAAGACATACACCTTTGACAGGCAGGTTTATGTTCAACAAACCCACCCCATCTCTTGAAGTAGGTATTGCCAAGTGGATGGCGGTTGTGGGCTCTGACTATCACCCAGGCGTGGATGGCGCTGGAAGACTTTTGGCCGGCGCCATTTATTTTATTGATTTATATACAGGCGAATTGATGGATTTATCTTCCTATATTCCCGGACCCAATTGGGTTGGATTGACTTTGTTGGAGCCGGGGGAAGGGGTGGGAGGAGAAATTGTTGGTTTGGATTTGCAAAATCAATCTGTTGAAAGGCCCAAACCAGAGACCGACGGCATCTATGACGTCATTTATATTCCAACAACATTTGGGCGTGTCTATAGACTTAATTTGTTAAAATATGACAACAACAGCAACGACAGGTTTGGAGACCCCTTCAGCAAATGCAAAATCATTGATATTCCTGAAATCCTTGGCAGGGTTTCTAACCTCAACTCTGAAGATTTAAAACGTCAGGGAATCTATAGCAACCTTGCTGTATATAAAGATGGGAAAACCGTCCGCATCTATGTTGGGACTGCGGATAATCCGGATATATATGATAAAGAAATAGACCCCCCGGCGGCAGTTTATTATGTGCTTGCCTTTGAGTTGGATGAGTCGTCCGTCGGAACAGCCGCGTGTACCCCTGCAAAACCTCTTTGGATAAGAGAGCTTCCCCCCGGGGAGAAGGTTTGGGGGGGCATCAGCGTGGCGGCCAAAGAAATTGTCGTCGGCACTGCAACCGGCGGTTCATCCGACATTTGCGGATTGGATTCCAAAACACAAGGAAACCTCTATGTCCTGGCATCCACCACAGGGGAATTGAATCAACCTCCCAAAGCAGGTCAAATTGTTGCGCCTCCCGTTGCCTTTGATGGGCACTATCTTTATGTCGATGCAGAAAACAATTTTGAAATTATTGCTTCAGAAGGTGTTGCTGGTTGGAACAACAATCCCGAAGGCTCCCAAAGCATCCAAACATCGAGCATGAAGTTATTAGAGCAGAGTTTTGAACAAGACATTCGCCAAAAGAAGCCATCCAACACACCCTAAGGGGTTGATGCATATGAAAAAGCAACGCGGGTTTGTTTTATTGTTGGTTTTAGGCGTTGTGCTGGGGCTCACCTTGGCCATTTTGTTTTCCTTGTTAACTGTTCAAAAACAATCCGATATTCAGGGGATGAGCAAAAGAAACAAAATGGCTCAATATGCAGCGGAAGCGGGGTTGAATGAAGGGCGAGAGATTTTGCGTCTTGCAAGTGAACAAGCGGCTTCGCAAGGAAATGCAAATGTATCTGATATATTAGACAGGTTTGCTGTTGTGAGGGATTTTAGTGATTTGGGTGAATGGCATGATTTATTTTGTTATTCTGAACCACCCGCTCAAGAATGTAACCTATGGGCCCCCTTTAATTTCAGCAAAGATACAACCGTTTTGACAGCAGACTTAAACAGCAAATTTGGCAAATTGGATGCAGAAGACTTATGGGGAGGAAGTGTTCGCTATAGAGTTTTTGCCTATGTGGACAGCACGGACATTCTTTCCATGAAAATAACAGATGGTGCACCCATTATATTGCTAGGCTTAGGCGAAGTATTGGGCAATGCAGGACAGTCCTATCGCATCTACAAACGCGGGACTGTCGTATATGAAAGAGACAACACCGTGCCTGTTTTGAGTGGCGGCGCTACCTATAAAGGAGGCGAAGGCAATGCGTTTCTGGCACGATAAACGTCTGGTTTTTTCCCGTCATAGGGACAGCCGTTTTGATAAAGGAATCACCCTTCTTGAAGTCCTCGTGTCTGCTGCTTTGTTAATGTTAGGAATTTTCGTTGCCATGGGGTTGTCAAATGTTGTGAATAAAAATGAAAGAAATTATCATTTGTCATTGACAGCCAACAAGGTGGCGCAACATTTGCTGGAAACCGTGGTTTCCGAAAATTGCCTATTAAATCCAACGACTCAAGTTTGCCAAAACCTAACCGACAGAAGTGGAATTCCCTTTTCTTTGTGGGTGACGCCTGAGGGAGAGATTCAATATACAAACCCGCCAAACGAAGACAACGGCATTGAATTTGAGGCCAGGTTTGACGTCCAAACAACGAATGGTTGTCTCTCGGGAACATCCCTTGTCAATTGTGTGGCAAACCTGGGAACGAACAACAACACGGAAGCCTGGGCTTTGGACAGGAATTTGATTGGGGAGGCGCCTGGAAATCTGCACAATGTACGGATAACAGTTAGTTATGTAGACCCTTTTAACAGAAGTATTCGTTTTACGAGTTATCAAACCAGAATGGTCCCTTAATGAATGATAACTGACTTTATATAATACAGTTATTACACAGGAAATGATTCAAATGAAAATCTCTGTTTCTAAAATATCAACAAAAGGAATGACCCTCATAGAAACACTGATTGGAATCAGCATCGCCATTGGTTTGCTGGCGGCAACACTCTATGTAGGAACAGAGCTGCACAGAAAATCCTCCTGGAAAGAAGATGCCTTGGCTTTGCACAGCACGGGAATGCAAATTCTTCAATCGCTTGAGGAGCGTGTGTTGAATGCAGGGAATGGATTTGGCTCAGGCTTGCTGATAATGGCTGGGGAACAACATCGCTATGCCATTGAAGTATATCCTTGTAGAAATGAGTGTGTGGCTGCACAAAACTATGGGCCCTATAGGAACATGCTGTCAGACAAACGCTCTGATGAAATTCAAATTCTCCGCGTTTCTCCCAATTATGCTCGAAACATTCTCTATGAGATGAAGGATGCACAAAACTCCATCTCCAAATATGCAACGGGAGCAACACCCAACAATGTTGCCACAGAGTTTATATGGGAGCCGAATTGGATATATGCCATTAAAGAAAGAAACAACTCTTGGGGGTGCGCTCTTCGACTGAGCATAGAGACTGAAAACAATCAAAACATTATTTCATGCACAGACTATAATAACTCCAATTTCTGCAGATGTATTGCATTGCAACCTCCGACAAGGCCGATGGGGCAACTTTGGTCTCGAAATATGTTTAGGGATTGGCTGGTAGGCCCTTTGGATGGGTTTAGCGCACGCATAAAATTTACAAATCAGATACCTCGACTTGAAATAACAGACTCTTTTGTAGATGTGGGCTCTGTGGATGGAACAACCCTTGGAAGCGCTTGGTGGACAGACCGGACAAAGGCAAGCCGGGCTGTTTTGAGTTTGAATGCCCAGCTGGGGATTCCAGACCCTGCCAATCCAAACCAATTGCTTTGGTTCCCAGACGCAAGTCGAAATCACCCCTATATTTCCTTGTGCACACGAAGCGGCTTTTATACCGCTGAACTTGCACGTTGTTCTGAAATTGTTCAAAATGTGTTTGGCGGGTTGGACCCTGATTTGGATATTGAAGGTGTTCAAAACGCATTGATGCGCCGCGTTCGCGCGGTTCGTTTGATTTTGGTTGTTCAATCCCCAAGAGTAGATGCCCAAAAAATCAGCTGGGATGGCAGCGCTTTTGAAGTCAACGCCGATGGGACGTTTCAGAATGGAAAACTCACGCGAAGATTTGAAAAAATCATCTGGCCTCCCAATCTTCAGCAATCTTTTGAAAAAGGAAATATTCCAGAGGAAGGCAGCGGTATAGGTGGTGTTCTCTTTCCTCTCAATCCATAAACCAGGTTGTTTCTAATGAGCGACAAAGCAATTTACAGCCAACTTCCTTTTTATAAAACAAAACCCAAAAGACGAGATGGGTTTACGCTTGTTGAGCTGCTGCTTATTCTGACCATTGTCAGCATTCTCATCGGCGTGTCTGTGGCTGTTTGGAATAAAGTCACTTTGCAACAAGAACAGAACCGTTTTGTTTTTGGTTTGCGTTGGCTGATGATGGAGGCTCGCCAAAAAGCCATCACAGAAAACCTGCCGGTTCGAATTGCCATTGAATGGAAAGACAGAGCGAATTATTATGCAAAATCCATTTCATGGCTGCAACTTCCTTGCAACTTTGAAGAAGGCCCTCTGTCCCGGAAAACCTGTCCCACAGAAGCCTGTGTGGGAACCCTCATGGACACCGACTTAACCCGCTGCACGCCCGTTTCAAAAAGCGAAAAACTGAATGCGCCCGCAGGAATTCGAATGCATGGGTTTGTGCCAACGGTTTGCTTCCTTGGAGGCTCTGGATTGCTTTCTCAGGATTGTCAGACACAAAGTTCCAAGCAAGGGGCAGGCATAGAGTCTTATTTTCCCCTCTATATTGACAATAGAGATATTGGCTATAGCCCACGCTATTATTATTATATACACCAATTTACTTCCTATATAGAACTCATCAATTGCAACAACCCTGAAGACGCAAACAACTCCATTTGCTATTAGACTTTTGGGCTTCACGCAACGCGTCGACTTTGGAAATGACACACTCCATGCGAATGCTTTTGGGTTTGCTCCCCTTCTGAGGGTGTATGTTTTTGAGTGTTTTAGGCTCAGGGGGTCTTCAAAAAGTGCATAAGGGCCTGGGGGAAGGCCGGGGTAGGCTCCAGCCTATGTTCTCCACCGTCCACCACCCAAAGCGTCAAATGGCGACGTTGTTGGGGGCACAGCCAGGCCTTCTGCTCTATGGGCCGTCTGAAGAGGAAGGGGGGGTTGCCCAACTCAAGGGGCATACACGCTCCTTCGCTGGCCCAATGTTCCAACATGGAGGCAACGGAGGGGAAGCTGGAGGCTTGGGGGTGAAGTTTTCCGCCCTCCAGCGGCACCAAGGCATCGCTGCTGCCGTGTACATGTAAAACCGAGGGGCCCGAGTTAGAGAGGGCGGGGCATAAGGTGGGTGGGGCGCCTGCCACAGCCACCAGTTTGGAGAAACGTTCCGGGGCCTCACAAGCCAATTGGTAGGCCATAAAGGCGCCATTGGAGAGTCCCACCAGCATAACACGGGTTGTGTCCAGGGGAATGCGTTGGGCAATATCGTCGAGGACGGCCAACACATAGGCGGCGTCGTTGGGGGACTGGCCGTCCTGGTTGCAGCAACTGGCATTGGCATCCCAATAGAGTTGTCCGGCTTTGTTGTGGGTTCCCTTGGGCCAAGCATAGGCAAAGCCCGCTTTGCGCAATTCGGTTTGAATGCGGAAGAAGCGCTCTTGCACCTCGGGCGTGGTGTCATAGGCGTGCAAAAGCACCACCAGCGGAAGCGGCTTGGGGCTGGATTTGTCCGGCATCCAAAGCACATAGGGGCGCTCAGGAAAGTTTTGGGGGGCAAAACTTTGCGAGTTGGTGCAGGCGAGGAAGAAAAGCAAACACAAAATTCCCAGCATTCTCATGGCGCGGTTGGGTCTTTCTGCAGGGGTTGAAGGAATTGGCTTTCAGGGCAAGCTTTCCAATTGTCCCAAAAGGCCTCACGCAAAGCGCGGTGCTCGGCAGAGTCCAACATGGAAAAGCGTTGCAAAGCTCCTTTGACGAAGCGTTCGCAAAATTGTTTTCGCTTTTCATGGGAGAGTTGCCGTTGTTCTTTGGAGAGGGCGCCTTCGGCAATGGCCTTTGCAAGGGCGTCCACAGCTTGCTTGCGTTGCTGTGCGCTGTTGCAAAGCAAAAGGAGGTTGGAGCCGGCGGCAATGGCCTGCACGGCTGCCTTTTCCATGGGCCAATTCAGCATAATGGCGCCCATGCCCATGTCGTCGGCGACAATAAGTCCCTCAAACCCCATTTCCTCCCGCAAAAGCCCTCTCAGCAGGGTGGGGCTCAGGCTTGAAGGCCAAGCGGTATCCATAGCCTGGTAGCGTACATGTGCCGGCATAACAGCGGCCAGTCCTGCCTTGGCATAAGCGGCAAAAGGAATCCATTCGCGGCTCCTCAAAAAAGCTTCGTCGTGGGCAATGGACGGCAGGAAAAAATGGGAGTCCTGTTGTGCGTCGCCCTGTCCGGGGAAGTGTTTGGCGCAGGAGGCGACGCCTTGGCTCTCAAGGCCCCTTGCGAAAGCCAAGCCCAGTTGCGCCACTTGGCCCGCTTGGCTATGGAAGCAGCGGTCTCCAATGGCGGTATTGTCGGGGTTGGTGTCAATGTCCAAGACGGGGGCGAGGTTCCAGTCTATGCCGAGGGCCGAAAGTTCAAACCCCACGAGGGCGCCCGCCTGCTGGGCCAAGTATGGCTCCGTAGGTTTTCCAAGCCTACGCATAGGGGGAAGGTGGGTAATAGGAGGGGTGCGTAGCCTGGCAACGCGGCCGCCTTCCTGGTCTACCGCGAGAATGAGGGGGCGTTGGGCATAGGTTTTGAGCTCGAAAACCAGCTTGGCCACTTGTGCGGGAGACTCCATGTTGCGTCCAAACAAAATGAAGCCCGCCACGCCCTCATCCATTTGTCTGCGCAAGCTGTCTGAAAGTTCCGTCCCATCAAAGCCAAACAAGCACAGTTGCATTGCTTCATGGCGTGCATCCATCTCTTGCATGTGCATTATTTCCCGGGGGTAGAGAAGGCAAAGGCTTTGGCATAGCGGGCGGCGCGCAAAAGCGCCTGTACCATGGGGTGGGGGTTGGCTTTGTTTTGCCCTGCAATGTCATAGGCGACACCGTGGTCCGGCGAAGTGCGCGGCAAGGGCAGGCCCAAAGTCACATTCACGGTATTTTCAAAGTCAAGGGCCTTGGCAACACACAGGCCCTGGTCATGGTACATGGCCAACACCGCGTCAAAAGGCTGCGCGGCAAGGCTTGCAAAAAAACCGTCCGCAGGGAAAGGGCCCTTGCAAAAAAGCCCCAGGCTGGAGGCCTTCTTGAGTGCAGGCAGGAGAATGCGTTGCTCCTCGTCCCCGCGCAAACCACCCTCGCCGGCATGGGGGTTGAGCGCCAACATGGCAAGGCGCGCCGTCCGTCCCAGCAAAGCCGAAAGTGTGGAAGACAGCAATTGAAGTTGGGCCGTCAACCCTTCCACGTTGAGCGCTTGGGGCACTTGGGCAATGGGCAAATGGTTGGTGGCCAAGGCGACACGCAGCTTGGGGCCGTCCATTAACATGAGGACGGAGCACCCGAAAGCCTCCGCCAACCATTCGGTATGCCCCACAAACTCAACGCCCGTGCGCAAAATGGCTTCTTTGGAAACCGGCGCGGTACACAAGGCCTCCAAGCTTTTGGCTTTGGCGGCGGCAATGGCTGCATTCACATAGTCCAGCTGTGCCCTGCCCCCAGCCAAAGAGGGGCAGCCGGGTTTTCTGTCTTCGGGCGGCAGGTGGCTTATGGCATGAAGCTCTATCTCCTTGGGCAGCAGAGACGCCAAGGAAGCATCCCCAAAAACAACGGGCGTCAAAGCCTGCCTCAACTCGGAGTGCAACAAGGCCTTGCTGAGGACTTCCGCAGAAATGCCCGAAGGGTCTCCCGCGCTGATGCCAATGCGAGGCAAGCGGCTCAAAGTTTCTCCTCAATAATGGCTTGGGCGCGGAGCTCTTGGGAATAGTGCCTCGCATAGGTTTCCATCTGCTCCTGTATGAGTTTTTGCCTCAAGCTTTCTTTCACTTCCTCCAAGGAAGCCAAAGGCAAAGCGCGGCGGTCTTCCATTTTAATAATGTGGAAGCCCAAATTCGTCCTGACGGGCTCGGAGACTTGGCCTGTTTCGAGGGCAAAGGCCGCATTCTCAAACTCCGGCATCATCACCCCCCGTTTGAAATAGCCCAAGTCCCCCCCCATGGCAGCAGAGGAGCCCTCGCCATGTTGCTTGGCCAAAGCAGCAAAATCCGCGCCAGGGGCTCTGGCCAGAGAAACCATGTTTTGGGCCTTGGCCAAAGCAGCTTGTGTGGCCTGCGCGTCTGCATTGCTGTCGAGGCGAATGAGTATATGCCTGGCATGAAGCTCCACCTCGCTGCTTTCGGACTTTGCCCACCGCTCATAGGCCGCTTTCACATCCTCATCTGTAACGTTCACTTTGCTTTGCAGTTTGACGCGAATCAACTTCATGCGCCCCAACTGTGCTTTTAACTGTGCACGGTAGGCGACAAGCGTCAAACCTTCACGTGCCAAAAGAGACTCCAGCTGCTCCAAGTTGACGTTGTTTTGGCGTAGAATGTCTTCAACAGCCAGGTTGAGCTCCTCGTTGGTGGTTTCAAGCGCCAGTGCTTTTGTTTGAGCGTCCATCAACTTTTCGTCAATGAGCGACGAGAGAATGAGTTTTTGTGCGGCACGGTATTTCTCCGCGTCCAAAAGGTGGGGCGAAGGAATTTCTTGGCGCAAGCGCTTCTCTAGGGCGGACCAGGGGATAATTTCGCCGTTGACAACGGCGGCGACTCTGTCAACCAACTCGCGGCTGCTTGCAAATGCGGCAAAGCAGAAGAGGAAACAACCCAACAAACCTTTTCTCATGGGGTTTCCTCACTAGCACGTTTGCTTGGCCAAGTGGCAGCCAGCAAAGCATGGTTGATTTCTATATGAGCCTGGCTTTTCAGCTTCTTCAAAAAATCCGCCTTCATTTGAGTGCCGTATTCTGAAATTAACCTGGCTTCAATAGACTTTCGGACTTTGTTAAAGGGGATGCGTTGAGGGCGGAATTTTTTGTGCACCCAAAAGAGGTGCCACCCAAAAGGCGAAGGAATCGCATTGGATACTTCGTTGGCGCGCATGGAAAACAGGGTTTCATCCAAAGGCGAGGGCATGACGTTTTTCCCAAAACGGCCCAGCTTCCCCCCATTTTCGGCTTCGGGGGCAATGGAATATTGCCGCGCCAACTTCTCAAAAGAGCGCCCCGCTCTCAAAAGGCGCAGCAATTTGTTGGCCTCTTGTTGTGTTTTCACCACAATTTGGCTGGCTTCAATCTCTGCAGGAGCAAAGAAAAGCTCCGCGTTGTCTTCATAGAAGCTGCGCAATTCCTCTTCCGTAATGGCAATACGCTCGAAGACTTCTTTGGAGAGCAGCGCCTCAATGGCCATTTGTTCCGCCGTTATTTTTTCTAAATGGGCCATGCGAAAACCCTGAGTGTCCACTTGGGCCTGGGCCATATGCTCCAGAAAACCAGCCATCAGCACTTGAATGTGTTGTTTCACCTGGGCTTCATTCGGAAAAAGTTGTTGTCGCTTGGCTTCTTGGAGCAGAAGGGTTTTGTAGATGAGCTCTTCCAGCAACAGCTCCGGGGAGAGGGAAGGCTTGGCCATCTCCTCTTCTTCACCCCAAACCCCCACTGCCAACTCACGCTCCATGTCTCCAAGCAGCAACACCTCGCCGTTGACTTGGGCAAGCCAATGGGCCGGCAACTTGGGCAACGGCGGAGGGGCGGCAGGCTTGTCACAGGGGCATGCGCCCAGCAACAGGACGGCCAAAAGGGCCTTAGGGAAGTTTTTGAGGTTGAGAGGATCCAACATGGGAGTATGCGCAAAAGCCACGCCTTGAATAGAAATGCACCGCTGCCGAGGAAGCAAGGTATTTTCGTGTTGTCCACCTCAATAAGGAAAATCCTTTTTTTTAGGCTTGCTTTGTAGGCATGGCTCCACCGAGGGTTTGGCCCACGCGCCTTCTGGGGGAGAGGTAGGGCCTCCTTGTGGCATTGAGCACAACTTGTGGCAAAAACCCACACTTTGAAGGCTGTAGCCTTGACAATCTAGAAAAAAGGGAAGAAATCTCTCGGCCGGTATGCACATATTCAATCCAAGTTCAGCCGTCTTCGTTTCCGCAGGAGACTTGGGGTGGCTGACGCAGACATTGTTGGGGGCTACGCTGGGCAGCGTCGAATGGGTGCTCTGGCTTTTGGTGGGCTTGTCCGTTGCCTCCATCGCCGTCATGTTGGAGCGCGGCGCTTTCTATTCCCTGCGCAAGCTGCGCGGCACATCCGAGTTGTTTTCTCTGCTCGCCAACGCCCAATGGGACAAGGCCCGGGCTCTCCTCAAAGGACAAAAAGGACTGGAGGCAAATACGCTCCTCGTCGGGCTTTCCATGGTGGAGGCCAACCCCAAAACGGCCGAAGAAAACATGTCCGCCGCATTGGCCAAAGGCAAAATCGGCTTTGAGCGCTACCTCTCCTTCCTGGGCACCCTGGGCTCCAATGCGCCCTTCATCGGCCTCTTCGGCACCGTGCTGGGCATTATTAAGGCCTTTCATGAGTTGGGCAAACAAAACGTCCAAGGCGCCGACATGCAACAAACCATCATGACAGGCATCTCTGAAGCACTGGTCGCAACCGCCGTGGGCTTGGCCGTGGCCATTCCGGCCGTGGTGGCTTTCAATGCCTTCATGCGCTCTTTGAAAAGCCGCGTCGGGCGTACACAGGCTTTGGCGCACTTGCTGCTGGGCGGCATGGGCCAAAATACCCCGGCTATAAAAAAACCTGAAAAAACTAAAACTACCGAAGGCAATACGGCATGAGCATTCAGCAGGGCGACGGTATGGACGATGAAATTGTGGCCATTAACGTGACGCCTCTGGTGGACGTCGTCTTGGTGCTGCTCATTATTTTTATGGTTACGGCCAGCTTCATTATTAAGGAAACCGTGGAGGTGGATTTGCCCAAAGCGGCCAATACCGGCGAAACCGTTCAGGGCCTCATCTCCATCGTCATCGACAAGGAAGGGAATTTCTTCCTGGACGGTACACAGGTGGATGAGCCCGCTTTGAAACAACACATCCGCAACAGCGTCCTCAAAGACAAAGAAAGCAGAGCCATTGTCTCGGCTGACCAGGCCCTCGCTTATGGCCGAGTTATGCACGTTATTGACATTGTTAAGGGCGAAGGCATCGCTAAATTCGCACTCAACATCCAAAAGGAAGCCTCCGCCGCCTCCGAATAAATGCCATGCAAAGCCCTTTCTCCGAAAACCCCAAAGGACGTTTCTGGGCCTTGGCTTTTGTTCCGCTTTCTGTGGGCATCCACCTCGCCGGACTTTGGCTGCTGGGGCCACACCCCCCTTCCATAACCCCTCACCGGCCTGTGGAAATAGAAATTATTCATACGGCGCCGCCACCTCCCCCGCCTCCAACCCCCCTGGAAAAACCCACGCCTCCCCAACCCCTGCCCCCAACCCCTAAACCTCCCCCGGCCCCTAAACCTCCCCCCGCTAAGCCCCCCCCACAGGCCCTCCCTCCCCCCACCAACTCAGAGCCCCCCAAAACCAACAGCCCTCCCCCCATCGTCGCCGGCCTCTCCCTCTCCTCTACAACGGAGGCGGGCACCTTCTCGGCCCCCGTCGGCAATACCACCTATGGCTCTATGCAGGGGCCCGCATCCAACCCCACAGAAGTGAAACCCTATAGGGCTGAAACCTATGCCCTCCCCTCAGAGGTGGATGAACAGCCTTCCGTCCTCTCGGAATTTAAACTCCCCTACCCGGAAGAGGCCCGTAAGGCCGGCATTGAGGGTACCGTGCGCCTGCGGCTCTGGCTCGACGCCCAGGGAAAAGTCAACCGCGTCAAAGTCCTCCGCAGCGTGGGCTATGGCCTCGATGAGGCCGCTCAAAACGCCATTGTCCAATTTAAATTTAAACCGGCTAAAAAGGGCGGTAAGCCTAGCCCTATTAACATCATTTATGACTTCCACTTCTTCTTGGACTAGGGGGGGGGAGGCTGAAGCAAGTGCCTCAAACACCTCCATGCCCCATGGGAGGGGGGGGAACGAGCCACCACATACGGTTACCATTTATGAGCCATGCCCCATGGGAGGGGGGGAGGGGGTTTATGCCGACAGAAACCCCCTTAGCCCCAGCTCGCTGGCCCCTACCTTTCCACATCTCCACCCGTGTGTCGCAGCAGCTCCATTCAACCTTAAACCCCTCTGGAGGGAGGGGGGGAGTTGAACTCTCTACAGCCGCCCAGGGGGGGCCAAGGGCCTCTTTGCCTCGTTGGACGGGGGGGCTATAAAAAAAATGCGGGGTACTTGCTCTTTTTCATGCATAGGCCACCCCCGCAGACTAGAAATAGAAACAGAAGGAACGCCCCACGTTTCGTGTTTCCAAAGGGCTGAAGGAGGCCTTCCCCCCGACTCCTCGCCCGCCCGGATGCCCTTTGGGTATCCGGGTTTTTTTATAGGCTTCCTTGGGGGTCGCTCGTTACCGCCTTGCACAGCGCACGGGGGCTGTCCACATTCAGCCCGCGGCCGCACGCCAGGCGGTAGGCCAACAGTTGTAAGGGGGCTACGAAAAGCAAGGGCGACAAAAATAGGTCGGCCTCGGGCAGGGTGTGCACCCGCATGCCCTCCCCGGGCTCTAGGGGCTTCTGCGTCAATACCCATAGGGGGCCCCCACTCCTGCGTATTTCCCCTAACGTACCCTTCATTAACTCAAACCCCTCCTGGGGTAGGGAAGGCATTAACATAAGGCTGGGTATGCGGGGTTCTACCAAGGCCATAGGGCCATGCCTAAACTCCCCCCCTGCAAACCCCTCCGCATGTAAATAGGCCGTCTCCTTTAATTTTAACGCCCCCTCTAAGGCAATAGGGTAGGCCGGTCCCTTGCCTATCACCAACAAATGCCCCGCCTCCCGCAGGGCCAAAGCCATTTCCTGTACAAAACCACCCTCCTCCAACACCTGGCGCATTTTGTCGGGAAGCGCGGCAAAGGCTTGCAGGTGCTTTTCCAGCCATTCCCTGGGCAGGCGCCCACGCACCACCCCCAAATGCAAGGCCAACAAAAATACCGCCGCAAATTGCGCTGCAAATACCTTGGTGGAGGCGATGGCTTTCTCCGGCCCCGCCCCCAACAAAAAGGCCGCATGCGCCAGGCGCGTGGCTGTGGAATTCTCTACGTTGCAAATGGCCAAAGTCCTCGCCCCCGCCTCCCGGGCCTTCTGCATGGCTTCCAAACTGTCACGGGTTTCCCCGGACTGGGAGAGGCCTACCGCCAGGCAATGCTCCAACGGCAGCCGCGCGCTCATACGGTATTCATGGGCATATTCCACTTGGCAGGGCAGCCCCGCCAGCGCCTCTATCATCCACTTGCCCGCCAGGCTGGCATGGTAGCTGGTGCCGCAAGCTAAAAATAAAATACGCTCACAGCTGGCCCCCTCCCCGCTGAATAGGCCCCCACCGTCCCCCTCTAATAAACCTTTGCTGCGCTCCACCAATGCCGCCAATACCGCCGGCTGCTCCATTATCTCCTTCAACATGTGGTGCTCAAATAAACTCATAGGGGCCTCCAACTAGGGGGGGGTTAGCCCTATACCCTAGGGCTAGGGCTTGGGCTTCCGCTTCTTCTCTTTCAAACGCCCCGCATAGTCCAGTTTGTTTTGCTGCGGTATGCGGGAAATCGCCAAGGCCCCCTCCGGCACGTCCTGCGTCACCGTGGCGCCTGCCGCTACCCAGGCGTTGTCCCCTATGCATACGGGGGAAACCAACTGCACGTCGGAGCCTATAAATGCCCCCTTCCCTATGCGGCTGCGGTGCTTGGCAAACCCGTCATAGTTGCACGTAATGGTTCCAGCCCCCACATTCGTGGCCTCCCCTATGTCCACGTCCCCCAAATAGCTTAAGTGGTTGGCTTTGGCCCCCTTGGAAAGCACGGCGTTTTTGGTTTCTACGAAGTTGCCTATGTGCACGGCTTCCTCCAGCCGCGTGCCGGGACGCAGCCGCGCGAAGGGGCCCAGCATACACCCCGGGCCCACCACCGCCCCCTCCAATACGCAATAGGGCTTGAGGTGCGTGCCTGCGCCTATATGGCAGTCCGTTATATGGCTGCCTTGGTCTATTTTTATAGCCTCTTCTAATCGGCTATTGCCCCCTATAAATACTTGGGGGCCTAGGGTACACCCCTGGCCTATTTCTACCCCCGCCTCTATCCATGTGCTTTGGGGGCAAAGCAACGTCACCCCCGCCAGCATGTGCCTGTGGAGTATACGCCGGCGCATGCCGTCCGTCGCCTGGGCCAGTTGCACCTTGTCGTTGACCCCCATGGCTTCGGCTTCGGGAATGCAGAGGGTTTCTATCCCCCCCTCCCCCCCACCCCTTGCCGCTGCCGCTACTATGTCGGTTAAATAAAACTCCCCCGTCAAAGGGTTGGGCGAAAGCGCTTCAAGGGCCTTCCAGAGAAAGGCGGACTGTACCACATAGCAGCCAACATTCACTTCGCGCAAGGCACGCTGCGCTTCGGTGGCGTTCTTCTCCTCTATTACCGCAACCGCCCGGCCGTCTTGGCGCCATATGCGGCCATAGCCGTGCGGGTTGTCCAACATGCTGGTGAGAAAACTCAGCAGGGCCCCCTCCTTGCGGTGTAACGCTAACAGCCTCCCTAAACTGCCCTCCTCCAATAAGGCCGTATCCCCTGCCATGAGTAATATGTCCCCTTTAAACTCTGCTAAAACCCCCTTAGCGGCCAGTACGGCGTCGGCTGTGCCGCGCTGCGCTTTTTGCACGGCAAAATGCAAAGGGGCTTTGTCCAAAACGGCGCGCAGGTTTTCTTCTACGCGCTCGCGTTGGTGGCCAACCACGGCAACCAGCGGCGCTGCGCCCAGTTTTTCAGCAAGCGCCAAAGGCCAATAGGCCAGGGGTTTACCCAACAGGGGGTGGAGTACTTTGGGGAGGGGAGCGTGCATGCGCTCTCCTTTGCCTGCACACAAAACAACGGCTGCCAGAGGAGGAAACATAGCCCCATGCTGAGTCTAAATTTGAAAAACTGCCAATAAAAAACTGGGGAGGGGTACGTTTCTGGACGTTTGCACAAGCCCGAAAATGCCTGGGCATCTACGAAAGAGAATTGGGAGGGAAAGGTGGAGGGAATGTGGCCAATCCTCCATTGAAAGTGCTAGGTATAAAAACGGTGGAGCAGATGGATGAAAAAATGCCGGCCCTCTGTGCCGTTGTTCCTGGCCTGGTGCTTGAGGGGCGGTGGCGGCTCGTAGAGCACATCGGCAAGGGCGCCATGGGTGTCGTCTTTCGCGGGGTGGACTTGCAAAAAAAGCGCGGCATCGCCGTCAAATTTCTGGCTGCCAAACACTGTGACAAGCCCAATGTGTTGGCGCGCTTTGAGCGTGAGGCGCGCCTGATGACCACCCTACGCCACCCCAATATTGTCCGCCTCTATGGCGTGGGACGCCACGGCGTACAGCCCTATATCATCATGCCTTTCTTGCGCGGGCTGACGTTGGCGCAAGTGCTCGAATGCCGAAAAGGCAAGCTTTCATGCGAGGAGGCTTTGGCCGTTGTGGGGCAAATGGCCGCGGGACTTTCTTTCATTCACCACCACGGGCTTGTCCACAGGGACATTAAGCCGCAAAACGTCTTCGTCAACCGAAATGGGCGCGTCACCATTTTGGACTTGGGGGTTGCGCGCGACAAGTCGGAGCCTGGGCTTACCAAACCCGGTACACTCGTCGGGACACCCTATTATATGGCGCCGGAGCAAATCAGCGGGAAAACCGAAGTCGACAAACGTAGCGACGTCTATGCCCTGGCCGCAATGACTTTTGAGTTGCTGGTGGGAAGGCCCCCCTTTATTGGGACGGACCCTTTCGAAATCCTCCGCGCCCACAAACACAAACCGCCACCGGATGCTTCGCGCCTGTCTTCCCAAGTCGACTCGGCTGTGGCCCGAGAAATTTCCTGCGGGCTCGCCAAAAACAAAGCGGAGCGCCCCCAAAGCGCTTCAGAGTTTTATGCCAACCTCAAAGTCCTCATCGACTTTCATGCAGAGGTGGACTTGGCCCAAGCCTTCCCCTTCCTCAATGAGTCCCCCAAACGTATTCCCAAAACCAACCTGTCGCAGGAGCATGCAGCTTCAGAAACTTTGGCCCAAAAACCCGCTGCCAACATGGACAAAACCATAGACAAAGTTGCCCATGGAAATACCGGCGAAAAAAACTTTAAAGCCCTAGACAAAAATACCCACGGGTATGCCAACGAAAAAACCTTTAAATCCCTCAACAAAGTCGCCCATGGAAATACCGACGAAAAAACCTTTGGGGGAGAAAAAATACACGCGGCTTCTTTTGAGAATGAAAACACCCCTCTGCCGGAGCCTATGCTCCCCCAAGGCTTCGGGGAGTTAAAGGTGGTCAGCACCTATAAGGGTTCTACCATACCCGCTCAGCTGTGGTTGAATGGTAAACCTCAGGATAATACCCCTATTTCCCTAACCCTCCCCCCGGGGGAATACCTCCTTCGACTGATGCGCCCCCAAGGCCCCCCCGTGGAGCGGCGCATGCACGTCTCCGAGGGACAAAGGCGACTGTTTCGCATTGACTTGCCTTGAGAGCGCCCCTTGTCAACACACCCCTTTCAAAAGACGCATTCGAAACCATGAAGCGCAACCCTTCCGTGCTCGTTGGCTGTCTCTACAAAATAACTCTGTGTGCCGCATTGCTCATCGGAAGCAACTGTACGTGCCAGAAGTCAACACCTTCCGCACAACAAGACAAGCTGGTTGTTTTTGCGGCAGCTTCGCTGCGGGAGGCATTCAACGCCATGGGCGAGCAATTCAGGAGCACCCACCCCAACGTCGAATTGACATTCCATTTTTCCGGGACTCAGGAGCTTCGGACACAAATAGAACACGGCGCATCCGCGGACATATTTGCCTCTGCGGACTTGCGGCAAATGGACAAACTTGCTCAGCAGGGGCATGTCCTGCCTCCCGTTATTTTCACTCAAAACAAGCTGGCTGTTGTGGTGGCCAAAGAATCGGCTCCTCACATTCAAAAGCTGTCGGACTTGCCCTCGGCTTCTCGTATTGCTGTGGGTGTGCCTGAAGTGCCTATTGGCCAATATACGCTTCAACTGCTTGGCCGCATGGGCGCTGAGTTTCAAACACGCATAGAGGCCAAAGTGGTTTCCAGAGAATTCAACGCAAAACAAATTCTTGCCAAAGTGCGTCTGGGCGAAGCACAAGCAGGTTTTGTATATAGGACGGATGCTTTGTCCGCACCGGAGCTGGCTGTGGTGGAAATTCCGGACAAGCTCAACCCGGTGGTAAAATATCCCATGGCCGTCATCCGCAACACCTCCCATTCTCAACTTGCACAGGCATGGGTGGATTTTGTACTTTCAGAGGCCGGCCAAAGCATATTAGAAGACGCTGGGTTTATGCCGCTGGAGACGAAACACCCAATTGGACATTGAAGCGTGCGCCTCAAATTCGAAAATTTCACCCTTCGTGCTGTCGGTTTTTTGTTGGCCGCATTCCTGGTTTTTCCTGTTTTGGCTTTGTTTGTGGCTTCTGCACCGCGGGAGCTTCTCTTGGGCCTCCAACACCCCCTCGTCTGGCCGGCCCTACGACTTAGCCTCCTCACCACCACCACCACCACCCTTGTGGTTGTTTTCTTGGGGACTCCTTTGGCTTGGTCCCTTGCCCAATCCAAACGAAAAGGCATTCAATTCATAGAAACCCTGCTGCAACTTCCTCTTGTCATTCCACCTTCTGTTGCCGGTATCGCCATGTTGCTCGCATTCGGCAACCGTGGCTTGTTGAGCGCTCTTCTGCACCCTGCAGGCAACTCATTGGCTTTCACAACAACGGCCGTCATTATGGCGCAAGTGTTTGTGTCTGCGCCTTTGTTCATCCAATCCGCCAGCAGCGCTTTTCGGAGAATAGACGCAAAGCTTGTGGTGGTTGCGCAAACTTTCGGGGCTTTGCCATGGAGCGTTTTTTTTCGTGTTGCGCTCCCGCTTGCCCTGCCCGGGCTTGCCGCTGGAGCGGCCGTCAGCTGGTCTCGGGCTTTGGGCGAGTTTGGAGCAACGCTCATGTTTGCCGGCAACCTGGAAGGTAAAACCCAAACTTTGCCATTGGCCATTTATACGGCATTCACATCCGACATACGTGCCGCACAAGCCATCTCCATTATTCTCGTCCTTGTCGCTTTTGCGCTTTTGTTGCTGATGCGTGTTTTTATGAAAAAGGCAGAAAGAAAATTCGACGGCATGCCATGAAAAAACAGGGCGGACTGCACATAGACATTTCTGCTCAAATCGGCCCTCTGCTGGTTGAAGTTGCCTTTGGCATAGGGAATGAAACCCTGGTGCTTGCGGGGCCCAATGGGGCTGGAAAAACAACGCTCCTCTTGCTGATTCTCGGCGCGCTTGAGTGCAAAAAAGCCCACATTCAAATGGGTGAAACCCTTGTCGCGGACACTGCGCTGAAAATCCACGTCCCCACAGAGGACAGAAACATCGGCTATGTTCCTCAGGACTATGCTTTGTTTCCACATTTGAGTGTCCGCGAGAATGTGGCGTTTGCGTTGCGTTGCCGTTCTTCTCAAAAGAAATCTCTTGAGATGGAGGCCGCACTTCAAAATTTTGGCCTGTCGGCTTTGGCAGACAAAAAACCGCACATGTTGTCCGGCGGAGAAAAACAACGCGTTGCACTTGCACGGGCTTTGTCTCTCAAACCTCATGCCCTGCTTCTGGATGAACCTCTTTCTGCTCTGGACATTCGTTCTCGAAAATCAACACGCGAATTCCTCCTTGGCACACTAAAAAACCTCTCTGTGCCAAGCATTGTCGTGACGCACGACGCTCTGGAGGCACGTTTGCTTGGACAACGCATCGCTGTTATGGAATCCGGAAAAATAACGCAAATGGGCACATGGGAGGAGCTTGCGAAAAACCCTCAATCCACCTTTGTCGAAGAATTGGTTGGCGCCAACAAAAACCTTCGTGAGGGTTGAGCGGGGATTCTCACAAGCAAAACAATGGCCGCAACCAAAGCAACCGCGCCGGAACCTGCAAAAGCCACCCCCCCACCCAACTTGTCCCAAACCATTCCAAAGGTGGTGCTCGCAAGCAGGGCAGCAAACCCAATCAACATGTTATAGGCGCCAAAAGCTTTCCCTTTGGCTTTGCCGTCGGCAAGCTCCGCAATGAGTGCTTTTTCAGCCCCCTCCATAAGGCCGGAAGACACCCCATAAATAACAGCAAAACCCCAAAGCCATGGCAGCGTCTGCGCAAACCCCATCATCGACCAGGTGAGCGCATAGACAACCCAACCCAAGGCCAAAATATTTCTCTTCCCATAACGGTCAGCAAGGCGTCCGCCCGCCGTTGCCGTGCTTGCTTTCATCAGGTGTATGGCAAACCAAAGCAGGGGAAGCAGCATGGGAGAAGCACCCAACTTCGCCGCCTTCACGAGAATAAATGCGTCCGTGGCATTCGCAAAAGCAAAGAGGGTGATGGGCAAAAGTGCCCGCTTCAAAGGCGCCGGCAATGCAGAGGACACCTGGGCCTTGGCAGAAGGCAAAAGCTGTCTTTGAGGCTCCCTCGTCAACACCAAAACCAACATGGCAAGCACACCCGGCACAGCCGCCCACAAAAACACTGTGCGCATCTGCTGCGCGCTGGCGCTCTCGGCCGTCGTCGCACCCAGCAACCACAACAAAACCATGCTGAGCAAAGTCCCCAGGGCCGCACCCGAATGGTCCATGGCTCGGTGAAAACCATAGGCCCGTGCACGTATGGCAGGCGCCGTGGCATCGGCAATCAACGCATCCCGAGGCGTTGTCCTCACACCCTTGCCAACCCTGTCAAAAACGCGAACCAAAAGCACATGCCAAGGCGCCAAAGCAAAAGCAACCAGGGGGCGGACGGCTGTGGAAACTCCATAGCCAAAGAGGACGAGCGGCTTGAGGCGAGACCGTCTGTCTGCAACAACACCCGTGAAATATTTCAAAACATTTGCCACCAAATCCGCCGCGCCTTCCACCAACCCAATAAACGCATTTGTCGCGCCAAGCGTTGTCAGGAATATGGGCAGCAGAGGGAAAATGGCCTCGCTCGAAACGTCCGTCAGCAAACTGACCCACCCAAGCCCTATAACGGTTGCCGGTAAGCTTCGGTTCTTCTTTAAATGGCTATCTGCCGTCTTTAAGCCCATGGATACCTTTTGCCGCTAAAACCAAAAGCGCTGCAAGCATTCTTAGCAATAAAACCTCCCCAAGGGCTCCCTCCCTTGTGTTCCTATATTTTTCCTCTGAATAGCCCCCTTCTTCTTCTCTGCCTTGAAATCTCCAGACCGGTTTCCGGCTGAGGTGAGTACAACCAGACGCTTCCATGGGTGATTGGACGGGGGTGAGGGGGTTTCTGCTGGCAGAAACCTCCTCACCCCCAGCTCGCAAGCCTCCAAAACTCCACCTGTGTACCGCAACGGCTCACAGCAACATAAAACCACCCTAGAGTGAAGTGAGCGTTTCTATTTGCTTGCGCAGCTCATCGCGAATGTTGCGAAAGGCAGAAAGTTTCTCTTCTTCAGAGCCTCCCATGCTTGCCGGGTTCATCAGTGGCCAAGCAAGCCTGTGCAAAATGTTCGCGGGGACAGAACACTCGTCTTTGGAGCATAACCTTATAAACGTGTCTATGTCCCCCATTGCTATGTCCGCAAACCCTTTGGGTCGCTGGGCAGAAATGTCAACGCCTATCTCTTTCATCACCCGAATCGCCAGTGGATGGACTTGCTTGCCCGGAGTCAACCCCGCACTCCAAATGCGTACAGAAGACGGCAACAACTTGCGCGCCAAACCCTCCGCCATTTGGCTTTGTATGGCGTTTTCAACACAAACAAACAAAATCCCTCGCGGAAGGCGCGGCTCGTTGGCATTTCCAAGACGCCCAAGGTGTCGAATGTCCGTCGCCTTCACCATGAATACCACCATCTCCGCCAAATTCGTGGCATGGTCGCCTATGCGCTCAAGGTATTTCGAGACCGATTGAATCTTCGTCGCCCTATAAATGTTTCGGACATCCTCCATCATATAAGTCAGCATCTCCCGGAAAATTTGCCCATAATAGAAATCCAGAGATTGGTCCTGTTCAATAACTTGCCTCGCCTGCTCCGCATCGCGGCTGACAAAAGCATCCAGAGCGCTGCGCGTCATCCCTTGCGCAATCTCCGCCATGTGCTGCAAATCCACATAGGGCTTGAGGGAAGGCACCATGTTCAACTCAATCACCCGCTCGCAAATGTTGACGCCCAAATCTCCAATGCGCTCAATGTCGGTCACCATCTTCATCACCGTGGTGATGGCGCGCAAGTCGGAGGCAACGGGTTGTCGCTTCGCCAAAACCCTCAAACAGAGCTCGTCAATGTCTATTTCCAGCTTGTTCACCTCGCTGTCCAACTCCATCATCCGGTGCGCCAACTCGCTGTCTCTTTTCAACAAGGCTTGGAGGCCTCCGGCAATCATCTCCTCCACCTTCGCCCCCATGAGAAGCAGTTGCTCGCGGATTTTGCGAAGCTCACCGTCATATTCTTGTGCTGTATGCTTGAATGTCATCATTGCCAACATGCCTCATCCAAATCGGCCCGTAATATAGTCTTCCGTTCTCTGGTTGCCTGGTTTCGTGAAAAGAATGTCGGTGTCATTGAACTCCACCAGCTCACCCATATAAAAAAACGCCGTGTACTGAGACACTCGGGCGGCTTGTTGCATGTTGTGCGTTACAATGACAATGGTGCAAACTTTTCCAATGCTGTGAATGAGTTCCTCAATGCGTGAGGTTGCAATGGGGTCCAAAGCAGAGCATGGCTCATCCATCAACAATATTTCCGGCTTCAACGCCAAGGCCCTCGCAATGCAAAGGCGCTGCTGCTGTCCTCCGGACAAACTCGCTCCGGAACGGTTGAGGATGTCCTTCACCTCACCCCACAAGGCCGCCTGCTCCAACACCTGCTCCACCAACTCATCCGGACGCGAAACCTTCACGCCGTTGAGTTTCAAACCAGCCAGCACATTCTCCCTAATCGACATCGTTGGAAAGGGGTTTGGCCTTTGAAAAACCATCCCGACTCGGCTTCGAATTTTGACCGGGTCTATCTTCCTGTCATAAATATCCACACCATCCAACAACACTCTTCCCGCAACATGTGCCTTGGGCACCACCTCATGCATGCGGTTGAGACACCGGATGAATGTGGATTTTCCACAACCTGAGGGGCCTATAATGGCGGTTACCCTTTTGTCGGCTACAGATAGGGATACGCCCTTAATAATTTCTGTCTTCCCAAACCATGCCCTCAAATCCTTAACCTGCATCTTCCCCAAAGCCCCCACCTCCTCCCCTTGGCTACGCAGTATCCTCTCTTTGCTTAAGGGCGCTTCTTCTTCGGAAATAGCCACGGCTCCTCCCGTGTCCCTAAGCTGAAACATTTGCTTTGCCGTTATCATCGTGCATGACTCCGTGAGCTTGTAAGCAACTTCGCAGCAAGATTTAAAATGAGAACCATCACCACAAGGACCAGCGCAGCCGCCCACGCTTGCTGATGCCATTCTTCATAGGGAGAGCCTGCATACTCATAAATTTGAACGGGCAAAGAGCTGATGCGTTTGTTTAAATGGACGGACCAGAATGGATAGCTTCCCGCCGTAAACAAAAGCGGCGCCGTCTCGCCAAAAGCCCTCGCTATGGCAAGCATGACGCCTGTAGCAATTCCGGACATGCCCGCAGGCAACACCACTCTCAAAATAACACGCCACTTCGCCATCCCCAATGCGAGGCCGGCTTCCCGCAGGGAATTGGGAACCAGTTTTATCAATTCTTCTGTCGTCCGAATAATGGTTGGCAACATCAAAATACCCAGGGCGATGCCGCCTGCAAAAGCAGAAGGGCTGCGCATGGGCAATACAACCAAGGTGTAGACAAAAATGCCGATGAGAATGGAGGGAACTCCGGACATGACGTCCGCACAGAAACGCACCAGCTTCCCAAAAGGATTGGCGCCAAATTCAGAAAGGTAGACGCCTGCAAATACCCCCACTGGAATTCCAAATATGCTCGCTATGGCTAAAAGTACAAAACTTCCTAAAAGTGCATTGCCAATACCCCCACCCAACTCCCCTACGGGTTTTGGAAGCTCTATGAAAAAACTCCAATTTAACCCCCCAACGCCCTTAAGCAAAACATAGGCAAGCAAACTGAACAACGGAATGACCGCAAACAATGTTGCAAGAATGCACCATGAACGCATCACCCCATCAACAAATTTTCGCCGTTGGTAGACTCCCATTTCACAAACTCCGTTCAGCACCCGGTATGCGCCCAACACGCCAAACCAGCAGCTTGGAAGCAATGTTGAGAATCAGCGTGACGGCAAACAGGACAAGCCCCAGCTCTGCCAAAACAGACAGGTAGAGTTCATCAGAAGCCCCAGAATAGTCATTGGCAATCATGCTCGCTATGGTTGCTGCCGGTGCAAACAACGAAGCAGAAATTTCAGCGCGGTTTCCAATCAACATCGTCACAGCCATCGTCTCCCCCAACGCCCGACCAAACCCCAAAACAATGGCTCCAACAATGCCTGAAACCACATTCGGCAACACCGCAACACGTATGGTTTCCCAACGCGTTGCTCCCAAAGCAAGCACCCCTTCGCGATAGCCTTTGGGGACCGAAGCCATCACATCCCTGCTCACAGAAGCAACGGTTGGCAAAATCATAATGGCAAGGACAATGCCTGCGGCAAGCATCCCACGCCCATTCCCTTGAGGCACCCCCTGGAAGAGAGGAAGGAAGCCGAGTGTTTGCGTTAAAATGGGATAGACGGTTTTAAGAAGCCATGGGGCCAATACAAACATGCCCCACAACCCATAGACAATGCTTGGAATGGCAGCCAACAACTCGACAAGAAGACTCAAAGGTTTTGTCAGCCAACCCGGTGCAAGCTCTGAAAGAAAAATGGCTACCCCCAAGGCAATGGGAATCACCAGCAACAAAGCGATGACGGAAGAAACCACTGTTCCAAAAACAAATGGGAATGCACCAAATATTTCCTGGACGGGATTCCAATCTCTTTCCACAAGGAAACCAAAACCAAAACGCTGAATGGACAATGCAGACGCACGTGTCATCTGAATCACCATCGCAGCGAGCAAAAAGACAGCCGAAGCTGCAAACACAGCGCTCATCCACTTGAAAACCCCATCCCCAAAATTCCTGCCGCCCTTGCCGTGGTGCTCGCCGAGTTCCAGCTTCGGCACTTCTTTAGAATGATTAATACGAGTTTGATGCATGTCTTTTTCAGCTCTTCGTCATCAGCAACACCTGTTTGCCTGAGTGCATTTCGCGAAGTTTCGCTTCTATTTTTGTCACGACTTGAATGGGCAGCGGCGCATAGTGGAGAGCTGCACCAAACTTCTGGCCATCATGAACGGCCCACCATAAGAATTTGGCAAGCTCCACGCCTTGAGTTGCGTCAGCCTGCTCTTCATAAACCAGGACATAAGTAAAAGAAGAAATGGGGTAGCTCAGCTCTCCTGGAGCATCCACAATGGACACTCTCAAATCCTCAGGTATTTGGGCAACCACGTTTTCTGCCGCAGCACTTATGCTTTCAAGCGAAGGCTCGACAAACTGCTTCTGGGCATTCTGCACCAAAGCATAGGCAAGTCCTGACTGTTTGGCATATGCCAACTCAATATAGCCAATGCTCCCAGGCGTCATTTTCATCTGCCCAGAAACACCTTCGTTGCCTTTTGCACCCAGGCCAACGGGGAATTTCACACTCTTTCCGGCGCCCACTTTCTCTTTCCAAGAGGCGTTCGTCTTCGAAAGGTATTCTGTAAACACGGCCGTCGTTCCACTGCCATCTGTTCTGTAGACAACAGAAATGGGCTGATTGGGCAATGTCACACCGTCATTCAGCTTAGCAATGGCAGCGTCGTTCCATTTTTGAATCTCCCCAAGAAAAATCTTCGCCATCACCTCGGAAGAAAGCTTCAAACTGGAAACCTCCGCCAGGTTATATGCGACAACCACAGCTCCAAGCGTTGTTGGAATGTGAAGAATTTTTCCCGAAGCTTTGGCAAGCTCCTCATTCGTCATCGGGGCATCGCTTCCACCAAAGTCGATGATTTTCTCCGTAATCTGCCGAATCCCTCCACCTGAACCAATGGATTGGTAGTTGACGCGAATACGTGGGTCCACCTTTTGGTATTCGGCCATCCACTTGGAATAGAGAGGATAGGGGAAGGATGCTCCCGCCCCCTGAATTTCTATGGTCTTTTCATTCTGCGTCAAAATTTTCGAAGTGTCGCTTGTCTTGTCAACCGTCGTGTCCGAGGGTTTGCACCCCATGGAAACCCCAAGCACGGCAACCGCAATGCAACCCACTTTCTGCATCGTCCGCATTGTTTTGTTCCTTTCAAACATGGCTTATTTCAGGCGTGTGACATTTTGATGACAGCCGCAAAAGAGCTTGCGGCCCTCTGTCAAAACGCAACCTGCCCCGCGAGAATAAATTCATTGCTTGGCTTGAGTTCTCTGTATTGCACTCGGCCATAGGCGAGCTGAAACTTCACCTCGTGCTTGCGCAAATAATAGTTGAGTCCCACGTCATATTGCCAGGAGCGGTCTTTTCCCCCTGCAGCCGTCTTCAGCTGAACGTTCGGGTCCATATAGCCGATGCGGAAACAAGGCTGCAAAACATCCAAAAATGTCCAGGCAATGGCGCCATAAAATCCCTGTCCATTCACGGATGGAGCCGAATTCTTCACGTCATGCGCACGAATGTATTCCGCTTGAAACAAGAATGGACCGTTTTCATAGCGCACGTCCACCTCATATCTGTCTTTGGCGTTTGTCTTGCGGGAGCCAAGCGTCATATAGGCAACGCCTGCAATCACAAGTCCCTGGACAGGATAAGCTTCCAGCCTCACGGCAATGTCTTTGGCGTTGTCGACGTCCAAAACATTTTGGCCTGCACCATTGAAAACTCCCGCTGAATAACCAAAGTATTTAAAGTTTTTTGAAAACCTTATTCCCAAATCTCTCTTGTCGCCAAATTCTCTTGAAACCATGGCGCGCTCCGGGAAGAGAATTCTCGAAGAGGAATTGTAGCCTTCCCAACTCACCGGAATTTTAAACTGCCCAAGTGAAATATCGACATAGGGGCTCTTCACCGTAATAAAAAAGTCCTGAAGAATGGAAACAGCGGAGCTGCCAGGCTGCTTCACCGTCACGGACGAACCATCGGCGCCTTTTACGTTTACAGTGGTATCTTTAAATTCCAGCAGTTTTGCTGGGTCTATCATCGCTGCATAACTGATGAGACCAGGGACAATATCCCCTTTGGCATGAAGCTCAGCACGGCGCAGACGAAACGTTGTTGACGTCTCCTCTGCGCGTTGCGCAACAAACCAACCTTGCAATAAAATGCCCGGACGGAAAAAACCTTCTGTGCCGACACCCAATTGTTTGGGGTCTGGTTTGTCCGAAACAGCCACGGGCGCAGGAGTGGGCGTCGGTGGTGGGGTTTCAACCGGCGGTTGAGACGGTGTTTCTGCCTCCTCCGCGGGCAAATTTGCTTCTAGAGTTTCTTCTAAAGTTTGTTCTGAAGTCTCTTCTGAAACTTTTTGCCCACCCTCGTTTTGAGCGCTGGCCATTAGGGCGCCACAGAAAACAAACATCGCCACACTTCGAATCAGGTTCTTCCATTTTTGCATACATTCCTCGCTTTTCTAGCGGGACATGTATGTGCTCTGGCATGTGACAGTAAGGTGACGAGGAAGCAAAGTCTTCGCGGCAAAACTTCAGGCAACACTCTGCGCAACCGGCAAGGTGAAATGAAACGTGGAACCCTTGCCCGGCGTGCTCTCCACGGAAACCCACCCATGCATGGCTTCTACGAGGTGTTTGACAATGGATAAACCAAGCCCTGTGCCTCCCACTTCACGCGAACGCCCAGCATCCACTCTATAGAAGCGCTCAAACAAGCGAGGAAGATGTTGGGCTTCAATACCCTGACCTGCATCCCTCACCGACACGCGCACAAATTCATGCAACACCTCAACCCCAATGTGCACAGGCGTGTCTTCGGCGCCATATTTTATCGCATTGTCCAAAAGGTTGGAGAGCACCTGTTCCAACCTTCTTCTGTCTGCGCGAACAAATGGCGTGCTTTCTGGAATTGCTTTTGAAAAACGCATGCTCTTGGCATCGGCTTGTTTTTGAAACATCGACAGCGTCTGCGAAATGCTGTCTTCCAAATCAACGTCTTCCAGGGCCAGTCTAAATTCTTTGGACTCAATGTGAGAGAAGTCGAGCAAGTCCTCCACGAGTTGATGCAAACGCTCGGTGTTCCGCTCAATAATGCCAATAAACTCATCCGAGAGTTCCGGTTGAACTTCAACAATTCTGCGCAGCGTTTCTGCGGATGAACGCACAGCGGCAATGGGCGTGCGAAGCTCGTGTGAAACGTTTGCAACAAAATCTCGACGCAAGGTTTCAAGACGACGCAAGTCTGTCACATCCACGAAGACAGCCAACATTCCTTGTGGCTCTCCTTTGAATGCGGACGCATGGACCAACAAGCGCCGAGAATGGACCTCAAATTCAGCGGAAACCGGCTCTGTTGAAAACTTGGCCTCGTCCATAATCCGCTTCAATGTCGCGTTGCGGATAAGCTCAAGTTGGGACTTTCCGGTCACATCCACACTCAAGTGGAGCAAATTGCGCAACGCCATGTTTGCAAACACCACGCGCCCATCCTTGCCAAGCAACAAAACACCTTCCTGCATCCCTTCCAAAACCCGGTTCATCAAATCGCGCTCTTTCCTGAGCTCATCCAGCGCATTTTGAAGCTCACTTGCAAGTTGGTTTAACACGCGGCCCAGTTCCGCAAACTCGTCTCTGCCTTCTATGTGCGTGCGCTCAGTCAAATCTCCTGAGGCCATTTTTCTCGCTGAGCTGGTCAATCGTCGGACATTTTTCGACATCCAAAAAGACAAAAAAATCGTCAAAAAAACCGAAACCAGAAAAGCAATTCCTGTGGCGCTCAAAATGGAGTTGCGCAGATTTTTCAGAGCGAGCTCAACTTCCGTCAGCGGTTTTGCAAAACGAATGGCACCCACCACAACACCCTCCCTCTGAAACGGAACTGCCATATAAATCATCCGTTGCTTCAGCGTGCTGCTCCAGCGGACAGAAAAGCCTTGCCCACCCGAAAAAGCTTGCTGTACTTCCGGTCTGTCGGCATGCGCTTGGGCATGCGCAATTTCGCTCATGTCCATTCCAGAGTCGCCGAGAACGGTCCCATCTTTCAGAAGAATGGTTACCCGGCCTTCTCCACGAGCACTCAAATCATCCGCAAGAGCCTTCCACTGGGTCTGTTCATCAAAGCTTGCTTCAAAAGCCGAGGCTTCTTTTTCCAGGAAGTTGAGGCGAACCTGCAAGTCATTTCGAATTCGAGCGGTTAAATCCGCATCCAACACCCGGGACAAATAGGTGTCTGCAACAAGAAACGAAACCACCAACACAGCAACCACAACAAGAAACAACTTGGAACGCATGTCCAACTTCACAAATCATCCTCTTTGGGCAATTCTGCAAAACGATAACCAACGCCGCGGATGGTTTCAATATAGTCCCCCGCCAGCCCAATTTTCTCACGCAAGCGCTTGACGTGCGTATCCACAGTCCTCGTGGTGATGTCCGCCTCTATCCCCCAAACATTATCCAAAAGCGACGTGCGACTTTGTACACGGTTTTTGCGCTCATAAAGCGTTACCAACAGCCTGAATTCAATCGCCGTTAATTCAACCTCCTTCCCATCCACAAAAACCCTGTGCGCCTCCCGCTCTATGCACAGCTTTCCAAACCGAATGGGCAATGGGGCAACACCCTCCCCTCGGGCCCTCCTCAGAATGGCGTCCAGGCGCAACAACAACTCCCGGACACTGAATGGCTTTGTGAGGTAGTCGTCAGCCCCCAATTCAAACCCGAGAATCCTGTCAATCTCCTCACCCTTCGCTGTTAACATCAGAATGGGAATGGATTGAGTCGCAGCATCCTTCTTGAGAATTTTGCAAACTTCCGTTCCCGCAATGTCCGGCAACATCAAATCCAAAATGATAAACTCCGGGGACCTCTCTCGCGCAAGTTGAATTCCTTGGCGACCACGAAGCGCAGAGGAAACTTCGTGGCCCGCTTGGCGCAAATTGAATTCCAGAATTCTTTGCAAATCCGTTTCGTCTTCTATGACCAATATGTGAGCCATCTTAAGTTTTGAGCTATGCTCTCTTTTGTTACGTTTTGATGACACGAGGGTAACAAACGGTCGACAAGCGCCTGCTCCCTCCCCGCCACCGCCCCCCACTTCCCTATGCCCCACGTGGCCTAGGAGCCTTGCTCCAAAGCCGGAAATTCCAGGCCTTCAATTTCTTGCATGGACTTGCCCGCTATCCCTTGCAAGTCCCCATACATTCCAAGCGTCGCCTCAACCACCTTGCCAATTTGCATCTCCCGCTTGGCCCATTGCTTCATCATGGCTTTGCGCTCCTTTTCCAAATCCTCCTGCATCAGAGAAAAGGCTTCCACAATGGCTTCTATGCGTTGACGAAAACCAGAGCCCATGAGGTATTGGTAAACCATTTCTGTCTTCGTCTGTTTCCCTGCAGAAGCTTGTTGGGCCATGCCAACTTGAAGCAATGCATGACGAAGGCTGGTTGCCAATGGAAGCACCACGCGAGGACTCGCAACCCATATGCCTTCTATAAAATCAAATGTGTCCATGCCCTTCGGGAGGACTTGGCTGATGAGCACCGCAACTTCGGCCTTCGCCGCACGCTGGTCTTCGCGTAATTTTGAAAGCCAAGTCTCATGCCAATTCTTCGTGCGCTTCGCTTCCCAAAGAATGAGGCCACAAGCCTGGCCACTTTGAGTGTAGACATATTGCAGCAGGTCCCCACCCCATTCGCCTTTGGGAACAGGTTGAATAGAATCCGTGGGGAACGCGTCTTTGAGACATTTTTCAAGCTCCAACTCTTGGACTTCGCCTTGCAACTGCTGAGAGCCTTGCTCCGCTTTCTGCTTCAGTTCTTCAATTTTCTTCTGCATGGAAACGATGAGTTGCTCCCGCTCCATCGCCTTTAGCCTAAACCCCTCCTCTAATTCTTTTTGAGCTAAAAAACGTACTTTCTCTAACTCCTCCGAAATACGTTTCTCAATGGTCAGCTCGACTTCCCTTTTGGCATCGTCCAGCTCCCTTTGCTTTTTCATGAATTCCGCTTGCGTCTTTTGCGCCTCAGTCAACTTCTCATTCTGCACTTTCAATACCGTCTGCACCTCCACCAACTCCTGCGCCTTCTTCTCAAACTCCGCAGCCCAAACGCGTTTGGCTTTCTCAGACTCTTCAGCCACCAGCTGCGTGCGCTCTTCCTTCAGACGCGAAAGCACCTGCTCCTCTATGCTGTGCTTGGCCTTCGCTATTTGTTTTTCTTTTTCGAGAATGTTTTCTTCACGCAATAAAATATCTTTTTCTTGCTTGGCCAACTTTGCTTCAAATTGCTGCCGCGTGGCAGCAACCAGCGGAGCAGCCAAAGACTCCGTGAGACGAATCTCTGTCTTGCAATTTGGACAAACAAGCTTGGGCTCTGTCATGTTGCTCTCCGGCGATAAAAGCGTTTTTAGCTCAACATGTTCAGGCAGGCCACCCTCACCTGCTCTGCTCCGCCTCAACCAACAGGCGAGCAACATCTTCCGCCGCATGTTTCGCTCGCCAACGCAGGAGGCGGGCGGCCTTCTCCGGGTTTGCGCTGCTTATGGCAATATCCGAAGGACGCATTGCAGCTCTGTTTTGTTGGACATGCTCTTCCCAGTTAAGGCCGCAACATTTGAAGACAGTGGCCGTAAATTCCCTCAAAGAACAGGTGCGGCCGGTGGCGATAATATAATCATCCGCAATTTCGCTCTGCAGCATGGCCCACATGGCTTCCACATATTCAGGCGCCCAACCCCAGTCACGAACAATGTCCATATTGCCAAGAATCAGCGTCTCCCTTGCACCAGCAGCAATACGACATGCGGTGCGTACTATTTTTTGTGTGACGAAGCGTTCTGAACGCAAGGGGGATTCATGACTGAACAGGATTCCGGAGCAAGCAAAGAGGCCATAGGCCTCACGGTAGTTGGCTACCTGCCAGAAAGCGGCGGCTTTGCCCACGGCATAGGGACTAAGAGGATGGAAAGGTGTTGTCTCAGTCGCCGGCTCCAACGTGTTGCCAAAACACTCACTGGAGCCAGCATTGTAATAGCGGATTTTCCCCCCCAGAAAGCGAATGGCCTCAAGCAGCGTCAGGTTGGCTGTGCCTATGCTGGAAAAAGTGTCCACCGGCTGCTCAAAAGAAAGCCCTACCGAGCTTTGCCCGGAGAGGTTGTATATTTCATGCGGCTGCGCCTTGGTAATGGCAACAAGGACGCTGCGGAAATCAGCCGGGTTGGCCGACAAAGTCTGCACAGCATCCTGAATGCCCAATGCACGCAAATTGGCGAATGAAGCGAACTGCGTATCGCGTGACGCACCAAAAACCCTATAGCCCTTGTCCAGCAAAAAACGCGCGAGATAGGCGCCATCCTGACCGGAAACACCGAAAATCAATGCATGCTTGGTTATGCGTGCGTCCTGCATGGTCATTCCTTCGTTTCATGCACGGCAAAACCTGTCTGCAGGCACAGGCTGTCACGCCGAGCGCCAGCAAAATCTTCCTCCACCATTTCACGCACCAAATCAACAAATGGGGTTTGGGGCTGCCAACCCAACTTTTCGCGAGCCTTTGCCGCATCACCAAGCAGGGTTTCCACTTCTGTGGGCCTGAAATAACGAGAATCTACACGCACAATGACCGAACCGGGCCGCAGAGCAGGATTGTTGTTCAACTTGGCAAGAATATTGTTGAAAAAAGCCTTATGGGTTGCACTCTCTTCTCCGGCGGCCTGGCGTTCTATCAAATCAATTAAGGGGCGCTGGTCAAAAACAACCACCCTTCCCACTTCATTCACCCCCTCACCTTCCCAAGCAAGCGTCAAACCCAAGGTAGATGCTGCCAGTTCAATGAATTCACGCACCGAATGCTGTTCTCCCGTGGCGATGACATAATCCTCAGGCTTGTCCTGTTGGAGCATCAGCCACATCATCTCCACATAGTCCTGGGCATGGCCCCAGTCGCGTAGGACGCTCAAATTGCCCATATAAAGACAATCATCCAAACCCAGGACGATGCGCGGAAGGGCACGGGTGATTTTGCGTGTAACAAAGGTTTCGCCCCGCAGGGGGGATTCGTGGTTGAAGAGGATACCGTTACAGGCATATATGCCATAGGCCTCACGGTAGTTAACCGTAACCCAATAGCCATAGAGTTTAGCGCAGGCATAGGGGGAGCGGGGATAGAACGGGGTAGTTTCTTTTTGGGGCACTTCCTGTACAAGGCCATATAGCTCAGAGGTAGAGGCCTGGTAGACACGGGTTTTCTTTTCCAAGCCCAGGAGGCGGACGGCTTCCAAAACGCGCAAAGTGCCAAGGCCATCGACATCGGCCGTGTATTCCGGCAACTCGAAGGAAACCCGCACATGGCTTTGAGCGCCGAGGTTATATATTTCGTCGGGCTGAATTTCCTGCACCAGGCGGATGATATTCGTGCTGTCCGTCAAATCGCCATAATGCAGAAAAAAGCGTTTATCCTTGACATGCGCACCCTGGTAAATGTCGTCTAGGCGCTGGGTATTGAAGAGCGAGGAGCGGCGTTTCATGCCGTGGACCTCATAGCCCTTGGCAAGCAACAACCGCGCCAAATAGGCGCCGTCCTGGCCGGTTATGCCCGTAATCAGTGCTTTTTTCATGTTAGGTATTCCACAAAGAAAGTGTTGAAGTTAGAAAACTCAAGTTGCCTTTAGACCAGAGAGGCTTCAAAAACACGATAAATTTCATTATGTGCAGACTTGTTTTGGGTGAGGGCGGTGTGTCAAATCATGTGGATATATTGACGGAGGTCCCCCAAAACCCGCGGGAGCAACCTCGGCCCGAGAGGCCATATGCTAAGGCAATAAGGGGTGACGGCTTGGGAGCCTTCTGCTAAATGAGCGAGCCTGGACCACACGTATTTCACCCAATAGGAGATAGGAGAACGTGGGGATGTTTGTTCTGTTGAAAAAAAACAATCAAGATCCTACCTTGCCCATTTGTCTAGCTATAGCAGAAAGGCTTGTTCGCAAAAATTTCGGCTCACAAGTTGATGGGTGCGATGCCAAGCAAAAGCTTCGAACAGCTCGCCAGAACGGCTGGCTTGGATATTTGCCATGCATTGAAAAGACGGCTGGATACACCTTGAATCCTCTAGTCGAATCCGGGCGATGTTTCTTTGGGGGCCTTCCACAGAAACACCTCCCGGATATTTCCAACCACTGTGAAAGAGTTCGACATGAGAATAGCCCTACTTAACGATACGGCGGCGGAGGCACATTGGGGCTGCAACGCCGTATCGGATGCACATGCTCGAATGTTGGGCCGCGCAGGACACGAAGTGGCCGAACGTTTCTTTATCGGCTGGAACCACGGCATTTCGAAACCGTGGGAACCTTCCTCCGTCGATCATCTGCTACGCGATGACAGTTTTCGGCAGCGCATAGAGGGTGTTGATGCAGTTGTCCTGAACGGTGAAGGCACCCTACATCACACCAACGGACTCGCGTGGCTGGCCGCACTTGGTGCTGCTCAGCGATTGGGAAAAATCACGTTGTTGGTGAATGCCGTTTATCAGGACAGTGAATCTCATGAAGACGTCATCGCGAAATTGGACGATTTTACTGTGAGAGACATCTATTCGCTCGAATATGCAAAATCGAGAGGGTTGTCGGCAAGACTTGTTCTTGACTCCAGCTACGCTGCATCATTCACAAATGACAAACTCGCCGACCTCTCTGGAAAGGTTGTATTGACAGATTGGCATCCCTTTCGAACGAGCGATGTCGGCGAAACCATCAAAAAACGTGCCTCGGAACACCATGAAAACGTTTTTTTCTTGCCGTTTGCGCGGGCTGATGCGGCCAGGACATGGAGCAAGGGGCCCGCAACATTGTCTACTGCGGCAGTATTTCATACCGCTAGACACCATGGGGTCTGTTTTGCCATAAAAGCGAAAGTCCCTTTTGTCGCTCTTCCTTCAAACACCTGGAAAATTGATGGGTTCTTGAAACAATATGGCCCCAAAATTCCGGTGGTCACTTCGTTTCAGGATTTAAAAGAGGCGGAAGCCTGGGCCATTTCAAACCGAGACTATTATGAAAACCTTTTTCTACGAGTATCTGAAGAAATGCCGCTCGACACCTTTCGTTGCCTTGGGGTGGAGGAGAAGGATGAGATGGGAGAGCAGCGGGAAGTTGAGCGACTTGCCGTTGACCTCAGCAATTATTCCAAAATGAGCCCTTTAATAAATCAAGAACAGGAAACCCAAGCGTTGTCCAAACGATTCATAGACATGCAAATAAAGTCCGGAGATAAGCTGCTTAGCCTGTGCGCACCACACACCAACAAAGACAACAATCCATCTCTGTCTGACAGCGTGAAGATGAATGAAGCAGCCATACAAAAACGCAAAAAACGTTTATTTATCTCAGGCGGACTCTTTTCATTGCTCAACATTTTTACCCTTAGGGAACAATTTCCTGAGGATGCTGAAGATGTTCTTTTATTGCCAAATGAACCGGGAAGTGAGTTGTTTTTTGATAGTCAACTAAAATTGGCGGAAAAAGGAAATTTTGCCAGGATCTTTCCAACCAATTTTCAAATTGATGAGTTAAGGGGGCATATTGATTTTGAAGAAATTGACGAGGTATATACCACCTCAAACGTTCGTGTATATCCAGAAGTTAGAGATAAATTTCGGAATGCGAAGTATTTTTTCCATGAAGCAGGGTTGACGTCATACATAAAATATTACAACGACAAGTCAATAAAAGGGGCATTTTTCCAATTAATGCACGACAAATTTGGCTTCATCAACGACAATGATATCGACATAAAAAAGCTAGATAAAGATATTTTCTTGAAAATTGCTTCTGATATGTCGTGTTGCTATCCAATTCACATACCTTTTTCAAAGACAGACAAAGTAATATTATTTTTGAGTCAATATATTTTGTTTTTAGGCCTTGGTTCTGAACGAGCCGCTTCTCTATATAAAGAAAGCATGCGACGTTTGATCGATCGTGGATATAAACTTATATTTAAGGTTCATCCCCGTCATGCCCTAGAAATTCAAGCCTTATTACGAGATACATTTCCACCATCGCATTTGTATTTTTTAGATAATATCCTCCCTTCAGAAATTTATGACTTTGACGTTGTTGCGGTTGTATCCTTTTCATCCGGCGGTTTGCTTACAATGAGCCACCTATACGACCTCCCCGCATTCCATATCGATTTTGACGCTGATTTTAATCTTGAACTCGAAAAATTCTTCCCGCGAGTTATCAGGGAATATACACCAAGCTTTGAAATTCTTTTGGGAAATGCTGCAGACAAAGCAAAAAATGAATGTCAGAAAATTTTGTGCGAAGTGTTTAATAAGTTCATGTCTGAGAAACCTTTGCTTTCTGATAATAAAAAATTGAAAGAAGGTCTGGATAACATTGTTGATCTTGCAAAGCATCAACTTGTTAAAAACCAGAAAGCGGCAATAACACATCGTCTTACGGAAACAGAACATCGCCTCGCAGAAACAGCACACCGTCTTGCAGAAACAGAACACCGTCTCGCAGAAACAGAACACTGTCTTAACAAAACCAGCGCACAACTCAATGTCGTCTTGACGTCGCGTTCTTGGTATCTGACAAAACCTCTGCGTTTTTTGGGTCGATTGCTACGCAGACTGCTCGGCCGTGGCAACCGAAAAGGTGACACGTGAAGGCGAATATTTCATCGCCTTCGTGCCCTGTTCTGGGTTGTTGTCCAAGCGGACATGGGCGGTTTACGTCAATATTTTCCGAAACTTTTTCTGATTATGCAAGCCTACCAATTCCTCGGCTCAGTCCAACATGAGGGCAGGCCCCTTTTTAACCTTCTGACCCAACAGCTTGAGCAACACGAACTTTCCGCCTTGCTCTCATATAGCCCGGCTTCCAGAAATTCAGACTGCCGAAGGTGCGCCGGTTTTTATCTGCAAAGAGGAGACGTTATCGTCACAATGTCATGCAATCAGCCATTCTCTCCGAATAAATATAACGCTAGGTCTTTCTTGTGTTATGCATCTTATTTAGGAGCATTTAGAATATCTCAGTCTTAATAGGAAATGAGTTATGGAACGCAAAGAGAATGAAGCAGCCATACAAAAACGCAAAAAACGTGTATTTGTCTCAAGTGGGCTCTTTTCATTGCTTAACATTTTCACACTTAGAGAACAATTTCCCGAAGATGCGGACGATGTTCTCCTGATATCGGACGAGCCGGGAAATAACTCTTTCTATAAATATCACAAGGAGTTGGCCATTGGCAGAGGGTTCTCAGAAATCATGCCAACGAATTATGACTTCAGCACCTTGAACAAGCATATTCTATTTGACGAGGTTGATGAAGTTTACACCATATCCCATTATTTTGTTCACCATGCAATCCAAGGAAAGTTCAAGCGGGCAAAGTATTTTTTCATTGAGGAAGGGTTAACCTCATATATTAAGTATTATGATGACCCATCTGTTGCGGGGGCACTTTTCCTGTTGATGCATGATAAATTCGACTTCATAAATGACAAAAACATAAATATAAAAAAGCTAGATAAAAATATTTTTAGAAAAATTGCTTCTGATATATCGCTTCGCTCCCCAATTCATATACCCTTTTCAAAGTCAGATAAAGTAATATTATTTCTGAGTCAATATAATCTCTTTTTGAATTTTGGGTCTGAACGTGCTGTTTCTTTATATAAAGAAAGCATGAGGCGTTTGATTGATCGTGGATATAAACTTATATTTAAGGTTCATCCTCGTCATACAATCGAAATTCAATCTTTATTGAAAGATGTGTTCCCACCATCGCATCTATATTTTTTAGACAATATACTCCCTTCAGAAATTTATGATTTTGACGTTGTTGCGGTTGTATCCTTTTCATCTGGTGGTTTGCTTACAATGAGCCACCTATACAATATCCCAGCATTCCATATTGATTTTAATGCTGATTTTGATCTTGAAATCGAAAAATTCTTCCCACGGGTTATCAAAGAATACACGCCTAATATTAGAGAAATTTTTGAATTAAAAAATGATATAGCAAAAGAAGAATGCAGGTATGCATTGGACCAACAATTCAAAAAATTTCTCAAAAACAAACCGCTACTTTCAGAAAACGCAATGCTGCATGAGGATTTAGATGAAATCATAGAGCATGTCATATATCAAACATCAAAAAACCTTAATAAACCTATAACGATATCAAAAAAACAAGTCAGAAAGCTTTGCGATACCTTGCGTATCTGGGACGTACCAAAATTTAGCCAATTGCATCTTGAAATGACAAATCATTGTGGTTTCAATTGGTCTATATGTCCTCGAAAAAACATGACAAGAAGCCTTGGCATCATGCCGATAGAAGATTTATCTCTTCTGATGGATAAGTTCTCATATATAAATTATGAACTTGATGTTCATTTGCATGGACATGGAGAAACACTTTTGTGTAATGATTTGCCTGAGCGAATAAGGCTGATTACAAGCAGAAAACAGAATTTTACACCTTGCATATTTACAACGCTTAGTTATTCTAAGAGTGAATCTTGGTTTGAATCGCTTGTTGAGAATGGCCTAGGGAAAATTATCGTCTCAACATATGGATATGACAAAGAAACATATAAGACTGCTCACGGCGTAGATCGTTATGATATTATGGTAGATAATTTGAAAGTCCTTGCTTCATTTCAAAAGAAATACCGGTTTAAATTACATGTGCAACTCAATGAGTTTGAGGATAATGAGTTGTTATGCATAACACAGTCTGAACATCAAGAGCTCCGCAATCGATTTCGGAAATACCTTATTTCCATTGAAATTGATGAAAAAAATATCGGCATGCAACCATCACATAAATGCGGAAGCGAGAATTTTCAACTTGCTTCAAATTCGAAGATGCTCCCTTGTTCGGTATGTTGGGGGAATAGGCGCTCGCATATTTTTGTCAGTTGGGATTTAAACGTGTATCCTTGTGTTTATGACTATAATGGCGCAATCTTATGGGGAAATTTGAAAAAAGACAGCTTGGAGGAGATTTATCGTTCCCCATCCAGAATGAGATTTATCGAATCCCTTATGTTTGGAAATAAACCGGAATTATGTAAAGGTGATTGCTATCCAAATGATGGGTATTGCGATGATTATGAATATAAGCTGATAAAGGAATCATATTGAAATGACTGACTATATTGAGCAACACAGAATTTCACATAACAGCTCAATTGACTATGAGGTAGGCTCTTCCAATTATCTTGACGAGTTACGACTTGTCCTTCATGAAATTAAACCGAAAACAGTTCTTGATTTTGGATGCGGAAAAGCAGTTTTGACAAAAGAACTGGCTGCGGAATTTCCGCTTATTGCATTTTATGCATACGATCCTGCCATACCTGGAAGAGACATATTATACCTTGATAGGGCAGATTTGGTCATTTGCACAAATGTATTAGCGCATATCCCAGAAGATTATCTTGAGAAAATTATACAAAAAATATCAAATATATCACAGATTTCTTTCTTTATTTTGCATCATACTCTTGCTCATCTAAGCCTTCCTAATGGCGAAAACGCTCACTGCACTGTAAGGTCGGCTCACTGGTATTATAATTTTTTCAGTAAATATTTTAAATATGTTCAGCCATTGAAAGGACGCAAAGAAGCATTTTCTGCTATCGTTACATTCCCTGTATCGACCGATTTTTTATCCACTTACAATAAAATAACCGCTAATAACCTACACGAGCAAATCTCTTCGCTTGAAGATAACTTGCTCAATTTAGAAAAGCATACAGAATTTAGGCTCAATACTGAACAGCGCTTGATAGAAACAGAACGCCGCTTGACGGAAACAGAAGCTTCCCGGAGCAATCTCGAACACCGTCTGGCGGAAGCCGATGCGCAGCTTCTCTCTGTCTATCGCAGCCGTTCCTGGCGCATTACCCGGCCGCTGCGCGGCATTGCTGGTATGTTGCGCGGAGGCTATGGCCTTTTTAAGCAGGGAGTTAAAGCGCTCCTAAAACCACCATTATTGCTCCTAATTCGCTTGGCACGCCGTCATAGGACCATCAATGCCCTGGCTCTTTCCTGCCTGCGCCGGACGCCCAATTTGAAAAAACGGCTACAGATGCTGGAAATGAAGGGGCATGTCATTGCCACCCATAGCGTCGTGCCACCAGCATCCAACATAACTCGGTCATTTAGCCAACGGAACAGGCACTTCGGGCATAGATGGGCAGAGCTGACAGACATGCTCGACACAAAGGACAGAAGGTAACTATGCGTATCGTTGTCGATTTGCAGAGCATTCAAGGACCAAGCCGGTTTCGAGGAATTGGTCGTTATTCCTTTGAGTTAATTAAAGCGCTCATTGCCGTCGCAGCCGATGATGAAGTGCTCATTTTTCTGAATAACCAATTGCCAGAATATATCAATGAAATCCGATATGATTTCCGCACATTACTTCCCCAAAGCAACATCAAAATATTCGAAAGCCTTCCTGGATGCACTTTGCAGGAAGGACATCCAAACAGAATAAATGCTGCAGAAATTTTACGGGAACAATTTATCATCGATCTTCAGCCGGATGTTGTGTTGATCCCTTCCATTCTGGACACAAGCAGCACACGCTCTTGTATCTGCTCTGTTGGTCGTTTAGCTGACAAAAACTTCCCTGTTGCCGTAGTATTGTATGATCTTATCCCGCTATATGATATTAACCGATACTTGCCAACAGAACTTGACCAGATATCCTACCGGAAACGATTGGAGGGATTGGTCAAGGCGGACTTGCTGCTATGTATTTCAGGATTTACGGAACTAGAGTATCGCAGATTATTCCCCGGCACATATTGTGACAGCACAGTGATTTACGGCGGCGCCACAGACATATTCGCACTGCCAACATCCGAACAATCTGCTGTTCGCACTGCCCTCAGAGATGCATTTGGCATCACTAAGCCATATCTTTTCTTCACTTCAGGTTTCGATTTCCATAAAAACCATGAAGGACTGCTGCGGGCTTTTGCCAAGCTGCCTGCAGCCATACGGAACAAGCATCAGTTGGTCTTTTCTGGCGCAAAAAATGACGGCATTGAAGCACATTTTAAGAGCATTGCCAGGCAATGTTCTCTTCCGGATGATACGTTGATTCTGACCGGGCAGGTGAAAGACAGTGATTTGGTACATTTATATCAAAACTGCCAGCTTTTTATCATGCCCTCATTTTACGAAGGGTTGGGCCTGCCTATTCTTGAAGCCATCGCCTGCGGCGCGCCGGTTATTGGCTCCAATACTGCCAGCATCCCAGAATTGCTGCCCAATGATTCATTGCTTTTTGACCCTCATAATCTCCACTCTATATCCTCTGTCATGGCATCTTTTTTGGGCGATGAAGAACGCCTGCTCAAAGCAAAAGAAAGCTGTCTCAAACATGCCGAACAATTCAGCTGGACTAACAGTGCTCTAAAAACCCTATGCGCCTTACGCTCTGCTGTGAATAAGCATAAGACGCTCCAAAAGAAAACCTTGCGAGAAGACTTTCCCAAAAGCATGCAAAATATTGCCTCTCTCACGTTATCGGCAGAAGAAAAACGAATGACTGCTTTTGCTCAGACAACCAATGAAGCCACCTTGGGCAAGGAATGGACATTGCGTTGCCCACGCAGAACCGGATGGCTCACGACATGGAACATGCGCTGCGGTATTGCCGCCTACTCCAAAAATCTCACGAATTTTATCGTTCCAAAGCCGATCATTCTCGCCCCTAAAGATGTTCCCATCACAAATGATTCGGAGTGTAAAGTCATATCCTGCTGGTCTGAAAAGAAAAAAGAGGCGGGATTACATGAAGCTCTTGAGATAATAAATAAACTCTCTCTTGATGAGATTATGATTCAGTACAGCATTTCATTCTTTTACCCAGAAGAATTTTGCTTTTTTGTTCGTGCCTTACTTGAAAAAGGTGTTTCAGTTTTTGTTACCCTCCATAATACAACCGATGCAAACATCCATTCGGTTATTCCAGTTCTACGTGATGTTGATGGGATTTTCGTCCATTCTTTTTATGATTTTTTGAACCTATTAAAACATGGCATAAAAAAGAATGTGAAATTTCTTCCTCTTGGTGTTTGCTTGTATGAAAACAAAAACATCGCAAAGACTATCGACAAGAAATGCAACTCCATATCAACATATGGGTTTTTTTTGCCGCATAAGGGACTTTTGGAAATGATTGAAGCGGTCTCATTGCTTCATGCCGAAAATTTCCCCATACACTTGAAAATGATAAATGCTGTTTATAGTCGAGAACTGTCCGAACCTTTCATCCGTACTTGTTCAACCAAAATTGCAGAACTTGGTTTGGAACATGCGGTCCAGTTATGCACTGATTTTCTTGAGGACAGCGAGAGTATCTCTCGTTTGCGCGAAACAGATTTAATAGTTTTTCCTTATCAGGATACGGGAGAATCTGCGAGTGCAGCTGTTCGATCTGGCCTTTCAACTGGGAAACCGGTGGCAGTTACACCTCTTAAAATCTTTGATGACGTCAAGGATGTGGTGTTTAGCTTGCCTGGTACAGATCCGCAAAGCCTTGCATCCGGAATCAAGGAAATTTTGACGCAACAGGCCACGAATTCTAAAAAATACGTCGCCTTGCAACGCCGTGCCGAGAAATGGCGAAGCAATCATGATTACGCCAAAGTCGCTGCATATCTCAACCAAGAAATGAGCGCTTTGAGTCTAACGCCGCACCATTTGCCTGCCATTGATTTACACCGACAGTTATTCATGGATGTTTCCCATATCATTGCTCATGACGACCGTACCGGCATACAACGCGTCGTCAGGGGAATATTGGGTTCTCTCTTAAACAAACCTCCATACGGCTGGAAGATACTGCCAGTATACACACGCCCAGGCCTTCCCGGATATTTCCATAGCCTAAAATACGCTGACAGCATATTAGAAAACAGCACGCTTTCTGGCGAACAAGACAGGCCGGTAGTGTTTCATCCAGGTGATATTTTCTTCGGTCTGGATTGGGTTCCTGATATGGTTGAGCACTATACGCCTATCCACGCTGCCATGCGACAACAAGGCGTAACTGTGAAATTTTGCATGTATGACATTTTGCCCTTAACACATCCGGAACGCTTTGAAGAGCACATACAGTTTCTTTTTAAACAATGGTTTGACTACTTGGTACATCACACCGATGGCGTGGCCTGCATTTCTCAAACCACCGCCAATACTGTTAGGGACTGGGTTCACGACCATTATCCTGAATGCCCCAACGTATTCACTGTGAGCGCTTTTTCCATGGGTGCGGATATCGTCAATTCCGCCCCAAGCTTGGGAATACCGTCAGATGCTCCTACTGTACTTCAGAACCTGCAACGGAGGCCGAGTTTTTTACAAGTGGGCAGACTGGAGTCGCGCAAACGTCCAACACAGACTCTGGCGGCATGTGAAAAACTCTGGGGTGATGGGGTGGACATCAATCTTGTGTTTGTGGGCAAACTTGGATGGGATATGGCAGGCTTGGCTACGGCAATAGAGAAGCATCCGGAGAGAAACCATCGCCTTTTTTGGCTTCAGGATATCAGCGACGAATATTTGCAAAAAATATATATTGCATCTTCAGCCCTTATCCAGGCCAGCTTAACAGAGGGGTTCGGCTTGCCGCTCATTGAGGCAGCTCAGTACAAACTTCCCATTATTGCCAGAAACATCCCTATCTTCAAAGAAGTGGCCGGAGAGCATGCATGGTACTTTTCCGGAGAGAGCGCTGAAGCGCTTGCCATTGCTTTAACTCAATGGCTGAACGCTTATAGCAAAAAAGAGCACCCTAAATCTGACAATCTCCCGTGGAAGAGCTGGGATGAAAGCGCAGATCTCCTTTTGAATGCGTTTCATATAAAAAGAAAGTTTGAGCAGACTTAGACACGTCCCTCACTGTAGATGTCGGTGCCAAACGGGAGCTGAAGTGCTTTTATGATGCAATTATGTGAAAACCACATAGTTTCACTAGACCGGTTCAAAGTTGACTTAAGCTACTGTGACACAGGTTTTTCGGCATCTTCCCGCACTTCCTCCTTCGGCCGTCCTCGACGTAGCGAGAGGCTACGCCTGCGGGGGCCTCAGTCCGGGCCATGTGAATCTGCTCGAAAACCTCGTGTCTCGCTGCGCTCAAGTCAACTTTGAACCGGCCTAGACTTGGTAATTGATATTGCAGCAAAGATGTCGAAAAACCAGAAAACATTAAATAATTATGAAAATCAATTGGTTGAAAATGAGCTCAAATAACACATTGCCATCAAATCCATTACCGGAAAATTTGTCTCACCAACCAAGCTGGATAAAATGGACGCTGGCAATATTGGCTGTCATTTTCGCCTTTTTATTGCACCTGCATCATGAAATGGTGCTTTCCCCTTCTTCCGACACGGCTACCCTTATACAGGAAGGGCGGGATGCGCTGATGCAGGCAACGCTTTTCCCAGATTTTTACATGCCCAACGAACTACAAACCATGCCAACGTTTTTCCCGACGATGCTTTATGGGGGTCTATACCTCGTTACGGGTAATTCAGGGATAACCTTATTCCTGGCAGGAGTCATATCGTTCGTCGGACTCTTCATCGCCTTTCTATATCTGCTTAAACCACTCAACGTCGAAACACCCTATGGCCTTTTGGCTTTCTCCTTGCTTTTTCCGTTTCGTGATACTTTTTATTATTGGCAACTTGCGGTCACTGCATTCATGTTCATCGGTCTGTATGTACGGCTAGAAAAAGGACCGTTAAACACTTTCGGCCGCATCTTGCGATGCTTGTTGCCCCTCATCGCTTTTTCTCAAGGTTTCGCCTCGTTGCGCCTTGCTTGCACTTTATATTTGCCGCTGGCTGTCGCTATGTTATTGTCGCAGATGAAGATTTCTCATGTTCGAAACCCTCTGAATCCGCTGAAGTGAATAAACTGGAGAAATCTCAAGGCAGATCCACTGCTATGGTTACTGTCTTTTTTGCTCGGGTGGGCCTCATTTAAAGGCTATCGTACCTATAGTGGATTCCAGCTGGCACATGACGCAAGTGCCGGTTTGAAGTTTGCTAAAATCGGTGATATTCCCTTTCGCTTTCTGGAGAGTGTAAAGCAATCGTTCATCATGCTGCGTGGCCACTCTGAGAGTCTACGATCAACGAATGGAATCTATCTCGCATTACTGCTTATCCTAACAGTGGTTCTTTCTTGGAAATGGATAAGTATGTGTCGCCAAGGAAAAGTTTGGAAGGCAGCCATTGTCCCAGCAGTTTTAAGTTTAGCTGCTGTCCTGGTATTCATGACTGTCACGAAACAACACGCACTCACAGCAAGGTATTTCTACCCTGCCCTGCTGCTCTTCGCTCTTTTAGCAGCATTAGTCATGGAATATGCTGGCCGACAGTATCGTCCGGTCTATGCTCGGCTTTTATTTTGTCTCTTCGGAAGCTTGACTCTGTTGTCCGCTACCCACATCCACTGGAAATCTCTCTTAAGTGATATACTTCATCCGCCATATCGACGACAAGCTACTGAACTTGAGCAACATTTGAAACCTTATGGTCTTACAAGAGGATATGCATCATTTTGGAACGCTTATATAAACACCATGGGAGTCGATGAACGAATTGATATCGCTGGGTGTTATCCAGGCCCCAATTTTCTGGGACCTTTTCGCTGGCTTACCAAACCAGGCAGGTTTTCACCCGCCTTTGCCGATAAAAATGTGTTTTTGTTGCTCACAAACGAAGAAAATCTCTTGACTAACAAGGAAGCCCGGCCGAGTGCCCTGCTCACCAGGGCGAAGAAGCTTGAACCCTTCAAGCAATACCAAATTTATCTCTTTGAGGACAGCAACCCGTTCATTCAGTTTGGCAATGCGTTGACAAATCCTGGAGATAGTTTCCGGTTGACTGCCCTTTATTACGGATTTTTATATTCGGAATCACCTGAGTTCAACGAGGAATCAGCCTGGTTGAGAAAAGGAAGCGGGTGGATATTGCACGGGCCTTATGAACCTATGCCTGCAGGGGTTTATGATTTTGAAATCCGCGCTCATATAGCTGGAGATGAAACCAGCACCTCAGTTAAATTTGATGTGGCGGATAAGCAAGGCGAGCGTATTCATGCGCGTGCAACTTTATCGAGGATGGAAGATATTGTAATCATCCGGAACGTAGTTATCCCAGAAAAGGTGTATGACATCCAGTTCCGCCTTTTAATGGAAGGTCCGAATGTAGAATTTCGCTTTGATTCAATTACCCTTACCAGGAAGAGCTAAGGATTCATCCTAGTTGGCTTATTTTTAGAGAACATAGAAGTATACTGGAAGAAGGTAATACAGTGAAATACATCAGATTCCTCCCAAACACCTTAGTTGAGCTGGGAGAAAAACATACGCTAAGTTTTAGATGAGATTTTAGTGATGATAGTTTACTCATGAGGAAATAAATATGGGAATAAAGCGCTTTATCTAGAACACAATGAAACGAATATTGAACCCTATAGCTAATTATCTAGCTAGGCAGATTAACGAAAAATTGGAAATATCTTCCTATAAACCTGAATTAAACCGCACGTCATTTTCGGAAAACACTGCATGCGATTCATTGAAAATAGATGCACAGTTTCTCCCTGAGCAGGGTGTGGATATAGGCGAAAAAATGTCTTTTTACAATAATTTCCCTGAAAATAGACTGCGAGCTCCTTATGTCTGCTCTTCTCAGTTGTGTAATACAGAATTTTTTGGTCTCCCTCTTTTCCAATATTGGATGAAGCTTCTTAAAATATCGCCCCGTATCGACAGAAAACATTGGGAATATGTGTATATCACTCAAGCACTTTATGAAAATGGGATGTTAACCCCGGGCAAAAGAGGTTTAGGATTTGCGTGCGGCAAAGAACCATTGCCTGCCTTATTTGCCAGTATGGGATGCGAAATACTCGCCACAGATCTTGACATAAATGATGCCAGATCCACCAAATGGGTTGAAAGCAACCAAAATACTATGAATGCGATTGAACACTTAAATGAACGAGACATTTGCCCCCCGGATCGGTTCGCTGAATGTGTAAATTTTCGAAGCATGGATATGAATGAAATTCCTAAGGAACTTTTCGAAAAATTTGACTTCAACTGGTCAAGTTGCGCCGTAGAACATATCGGCGGAATGGAAAAGAGTATGCATTTCCTAACAGAAAACTTAAAGACTCTCAAAAGCGGCGGAATAGCGGTGCATACATTTGAATTCAACCTGTCGTCAAATGACGATACATGCTTTCTCCCTGATAGCTTCATATTCCGTAAATGCGATGTGGAAAATGCCACACAAGCTTTACGCACGGAGGGGCATGAGGTCTATCCCTTAGATTTTAAAGTGGGAACCTATCTTTCTGACAGTTTTATAGACACATACCCGTATATGCGACACAATGCGCATCTCAGGCTTGTGCTAGAAAAATATATCGCCACTTCATTTGGTTTTATTGTGCGTAAAGGCCAATCATCTAGGATGATTTGATTTCTTGCGTTTGCATATAAGGCAATGGCACCAAGAAAGACTATCAGGCAATCAAAACGTCTGGGAGACTTTCAAATTTCTCAGAAATGCCCCGATTGACATGGGAGGGAAACATACGCCAGATGTTGGATAACATATTGGATGTCTCTAATACTTGAGCATGCTATCAACAAGTTTTTTCCTAAATAACCATACATTGCGGCAAAAAAAATGCCGTTTGAACGTGCTGTTTAAGCATGTCACACAAAAGCTCTAAAGTCATTAAGCTATATACTCCTTCAAAATTTCCTTTGCAGCCCCCTGGCGGACAATCTTCCCCCCCTCCAGCCAATAGATGGTGTCGCACTGCTGCAGCGAGCTGAGCCTGTGGGCAATGAATACGCGTGTCATGCCTTGCGGCAGGGCGCTGATGGTACGCTGTATGGCCGCTTCTGTCACATGGTCCAAAGAGCTTGCAGCTTCGTCGAAAATCAGCACGTCAGGGGCGGGATAGAGGGCACGAGCAATGGTTACGCGCTGGGCTTGCCCGCCGGATAGGCCCGCCCCGCTTTCGCCAATTTTGCGGCTCAACCCCTCAAAATTCTCTCCCAAAAAATCCATCTCCGCCTGCAAAGCGGCCTTGCGAAGCCGCTCTTCATCCAAAGGACGACCCCACTCACTAAAAGCCACATTTTCCGCTACAGTCCCAGCCATGAGATAGGGGTTTTGCGGCACATAGCCGATTTTTCGGCGAAAGGCGGCCAAAACAGAAGCTTCCATTTCGCACCCATCTACCCGCATTTGGCCTTTCGTGGGTTGCAACAAGCCTGAAAGAATGTTGATGAGGGTGCTCTTGCCAGCCCCGGATTTTCCTACAAAGCCCACACAGGCCCCTTTGGGAATCTCCAGCGTCACCCCACACAGCGCATCCTCCTTCGCTCCGGGGTAACGATAATGCACGTTCTCTAGACGGATGCTTTCACGCACGGCAAAGTCTGACCATTCCTCTGAAAACGTCTGCTCAGGAACTTTCCCAAGGCTCTCCATATATTCAAGACAGGGTATGCCCATGGGTTTGTGGGCGCGTATGCTCACAATGGCGCCGACCGCTCGGTTCAGCGAGGGCAAAACACGCCAGGCAGTAAGGATGAGCATGGCAATGTCTGTAATAATTTTCGCCTGGTCGGCATTTTTCACAAGTACCAGCCAGGCCAGGTGCAAACCTATCAAAAGAAAGCCCGTACTCTCCAGCGCCCAGGAGGGGATAGGCGGCGTAAAACCGAGAAAAGCCTGCGGTCGTATACCCTTGGTCATAGCCTGGGCAATGGCGCGCAAAAACATCGGTTGCTGCTGATAAATGAGTATTTCACGTATGCCACGCACAGCGGCCATGGAAGCGCGCGACTCTTCGGTATGCGCTTTGGCAGAACCATCGGATGCGCGGTCAATACCTTTGCGTATGCTGCCATAAAGACTTATCGCGACAATGGCCATAGCGCAAACCACAAGCAGCGTCAGCCCCGGAGCATAGAAAAACAGTCCCAGGAAAAGCAATCCGGAGACAATAAAATTGCTGTAGGCCACAAGGCTTTGCAGCAGCAGTTGTCCTAAAGATTGGCGCCAGGACAGCTTGGTAAGGGTGTCAGCGCTTGACGAGGAAAGATGCCAGTCATAGGGCATATAAACAAAACGCCGCATGATTTCGCTGCCCACATAATTGGCCGCTTTGTTGCCGAGCAGACTGGTTTTCCAGGTAACGATGGCTGAAGTGATGTTTTTGGCTACAACCAGGACAATAGGTAAAAGAACAGCGTATAGCATGATATAACGCATATCCGCAAAAAACGGCACAAGACGGGGAACACGTCTCAGCAAGGCCGCCACATATCGCGAATCCAATATCTGCTCTGGTGCATGAATCACCCCCGCAAAAAAGGACAGACTGACGATGCTGCCAAGCTCAAGCAATCCTAAAATCACCATCAGAACAAACAAAACAACAACATTCCTTTTCAAGGCCTTCGGAAGAATGCCCCATATGCGAAAAAAGCTGGAAAAGAATAGTCGAAAAATGTTCACGTCCACTCACTCACAGGGCACTTGGGCAACATGCCGGTTTGTCGTCAGCTAAAGAAATGAGGTTTCGGCGAATATTCCGCAAAATCCCCGCCGCTGCCTCTATGTCCGGTTCGGCCCAACGGGCATGGGGGATATTTCCAAAAAATGCGTCATTCACGGGAACCAGGGTATAGGGCACGGTAAAAACACGCTCTCCTTCCATAAAATCCATATTCCCCGACCAGCCTGTGGCCACTACATATAAGCCACGCAACATGGCCTCGCGGATGGTTAACCCATATCCTTCTGAACGGTGCAAAGAAAGATATATGTCATGCGCTAAAAACAAACGCTCCAAGGCGGCTTCATCCATCCACTCGGCCATAAGACGGATGTGCGGATGCCCAGCAGCCAGCGCTTGCAACTCCCGCCAGGCGGCCATATTGGCCTCGGCTTGAATGATTTTGAGGGTCAACTCCGCTTCTCCAGGCCTAAAGGCGGCCACAAAAGCCGCAATGGCAGCTTGGGGGTTTTTGCGGGAAATAAGCGAGGTCATGTCAAAAATGAAAAGACAGCGCACCCTGCCGTCAAGACAGAAGGATTGTTTTACAAGCTTTGGTTGAGAAACAACATAAGGGCACACCGTCACTGTTTTTTGGGTGTTTCGGGTAATGGCGGTACGAATGAAGGTGCTGGGCGTCTCAACAGCGTCCACAAAGCGCAGGGCGAATTTCCATAGGGAGGGGATGTCTTCAAGCTCCCATAGCCAATGGGCAATTATATGTTTATTTTGGAAAAATTTCCTCCCCAGTTTGCATAAAAGCCATAAAAATTGCGGTGGGTTTAGGTGAATAACCACACAACCTGTGCCCTCCTCCCCCTTTAGCTCCGCTAGGTTATGAAAAGTACCTTCCGCCGCCGGCTTCTTTAGACTTTGCAACATCTCCCTGCTGACATCTACACAAAAACAAGGGCGATTTTCCTGGCGCAGCTGCTCAACATAAAGCTCCGCTGAGCGCGAAAGCCCTCCCCCTGCTTGAAAATTACCCATAACATAGAGAGGGCTATCCGCCGTCGCCTGTACAGGCCGACGACGGCCCATACGCAACAGGCACAAAACCTTGAGAGGAAACTCCCGTACGGCAAACGGCAAAGCGTGCCATGCTTTTTTAATTTGAGTCCGCACCCAACTGCCAGAAGAAGCGGCCTCCTTCACAGAGACACCTTCAAAATACAAAAACCGGCAGAGCGGAAATTCCCCAAAAGAAACCGACGGCTTGGCCCTCTCATACACGCAGCCAACACACGCTTATTCACAGGCACAAAGCGACTCCTGAAAAGAAAATACCCGAAAAGGGCAAGGCATCTTCCCGACGGGGTTGATGCCTTGCCTTCTCCCACCCTATTGGAAGGGTGTCAAGTTCAGCCGGCCACTTCATCATGACATACCGCCAGTAGAAAAATTCCCCCCCCCGCAAAGACTTAACCTCACTTAGGGGCTGTCTTTGGGTTTAAATACCCTGCCATAGACTAAATTGCCTTCTGGATTTAAATATTGAACGCTTAGCTGAGGCGCTTTCATGCCGTTTTGTTTCAAGTCGTTCACAAGAGCTTGCGCAACCGGCGCCTGGGCTTCAATGCGTTGGGTAATATCCAATATGGAGCCAATATCCTCAGCATTTTTATATTTATAGGCAATGACAACAGATTTGTTTTGGGAGGATACTTCCAATTCCATGGTGTCGTCGACAAAAATATTCATGGATTCAGCAATGGAACCCTTGGACTGGCTGACGAATTCCTCTATGCGGACTTCATCCGAATGAGTATATTTCAAATAAAATTTAAAATAAAAAATAGCAGATAGGCCAAATATAACGAGAAATATATTCCTAAGAATAACTTTTGTGCTTTTCATAAAATACTCTTCATAACGGCTTTTAGCTAAACGCTTATTGTAACATTAAGCCAGGTTTTATGGCTATTCACAAATGTAAATTTAGGATTCTTCATTTAAGGCTTCAACAGAAGCAATAAATCTATCAAATTTCTTCCCGGAAAAATAAAGCCGATATTTCTTCTTCTTCTGGCTCCCTTTATGAATGGCCAGAAGATATCTGGAAGTCATAGGAGGGATACCAAAACTAATCATTTCATATATATGAGATGAGAAGAAATATTCCGAGCGAGGCAATGTCATATAGACTTTTTTCCCCCTTGAAAAAGTGACGCCGTCTTGCGTAATGCGTACTGTTTTGTTGTTTCTCATGAAAAACAAACACCCAACAGCGAGTGTTGCGCCATAGCTCAGCAACCACATGGGGGCCAGGGGATTCTCCTGAAGGAGTTTAAAAGGGTCTACCTCCATGAGTCGCAGCATGACTCCGAGGACAATCAGCATTGTTATTCCCATAGAGGCGATAGAATACCTGATGAGAACTCCCATATTCGTCTTGTAGAGCATGTCCATGTTGCGGTTTCCTTCCCTTGCCGTAAATAACTCCCTCAAACCTTAGGCCCCTCCACCACGGTGTCGCCTCTTATCAGACAGGGGACTACCAAAACAGAATAAAAGAAGAAAGCTGCCTTTCAATCCCCCCTCAATGGCTTAGAGTTTGACCCCCCGCCCTCGTTGTGCCCTAAAAAGAAACCCGGCCTTTGAATATTTTTCCCCCTTCGTCGTCTCTGGCTTGAATGCTCCTGCCTTTGTCGTTGCCCTTCTTCTTGAAACCACTGAAAACAATAGAGAAACCTTTTGAAACCATCGGGTTTTCTTCCACCCCCCCCCTCGCCCCCTTCGACAAAAAAACAACCATGCTTGAAAAATACTTCCTTGTTTTCTTTTTGTGTTCCTTTGCAGCGCGTGCAGAAAACAAAGAAGCCCTTTCCCCCGCGCCCGACGCCTCTTCAAGCCAGGTGGAAGCTCAAGAGCTTTCCCTAGAGGAAATTCTCGCTTATGCGGAGCAACACTCCCCCGCACTCCTCCTCGCCCAAAGCGCACGCCTGCGTGCAGAGGCCTCCTATGTTGCGGCTTCGCCCCTCCTGCCATCCAATCCAGAGTTGACGCTGGCCGCAGGCCCTCTCTTTGGGCGAGCCGGCACGGGACTTGGCCTCAACGCCTCTCTCATGCAACAAATATACATTGCCGGCGAGCGCGGGCTGCACATGGCCAACGCCAACCAAAACCTCCAACTCGCCCAAGCCGAAATTCAACAAGCACACTGGGAAGTCTCTTGCGACATTCGAGAAGCGTTCTATGCAGCCTTGCTTGCAGACGAGCACCTCAAACTCGCCGAGCGCATCCTCAGCTTCCATTCGGAAGTCCTGCGCGTCGTTGAGCGACAAATTTCTATAGGCGAAACCTCCCCCCTCTCCCTCCGCATCGCCCAAGCCGAAGTCGCTCAAGCCCAACAGACGCTGGTCGCCGCACAACAAGTCTCCCTGTCCGCCCGCATCCAACTGGCACAATTGTCCGGTTGGCCGGCGGATACCCCTCCTCAACCTGTGGGCATAACCATCTCCCCGCTAACCCTCCCTAGACAAGAGCAACTCGTAGAAATGGCCCACCAAAACCTCCCCCTCCTTCAAGTGGCCCTCGCTAAACTCCAAGAGGCAACCTCCCGCCTCGCCCTCTCTAAACGAAATGCTTGGCCACGCCCCTCCTTGGGTATCCAATACCAATATGAGGGACAACAACCCCATAGCCCCAGCAGCAGCATCCTCATGGGCGCCCTCTCGCTCCCCATCCCCAGTTTCCAAACCAACCAAGGAGAAAAAGCACGCTCCCAAGCAGAGCTTGCCATCAGCCAAAGAGAGCTTCAGGCAAAATATCAACTGCTCTATGGGAAAATCGCTCAACTGCGCAGCGAAGTCCTCGCTGCCATGGAGCGCAGCCGCGCATATGGCGCCGACATCCTCCCGCGCTTTGAAGAAAACCTGCACCTGCTGCGCAGAGCGTTTGAGCTTGGAGAAATCGACATCCTCTCCCTCTCCGCAGGCGTTAAACGTTTTCTCGAAATCCGAAACGACGCTCTCAATGCCCAACGCGACTATCTCTTCGCCCTCATCAACCTTGAGAGAAATGTCGGCATCAGCATCTCCCAGCCCAATAGGCTTCAACCATGAAATATTTCCTCTGTACCTGCTCTGCTTTATTTTTCCTGCTCAATGCTTGTAAGCAAAATGTCCCTGACGCTAGCCCTCTGCATGCTGCGGATGCCCATCCCCACCTCGGCGAAATCTACCTGCCCCCCAGCGTTGCTGAGCGCGTCGGCATTCGCGTCGGAGTCGCCCAGTTGCGCTCATTGAGCGGCGGCATGGCCATTCCTGCTGAAACCCAATTGCGCCCCAACAGCACAGCGCATGTCTGGCCCTTGGTTTCAGGACGCTTAACCAAAGTCACCGTCTCCATCGGAGAGTCTGTCCAACAAGGACAACTCCTCGGAATTGTCGCCTCAACAGACGTCTCCGCCGCACGCTCCCGGCTCAACCAGCTGCGCGCTCGACTCTCCGCAGCTGAAGCCGCCCTCCGACGTCAACAACAACTCTCCGCAGAGGGAATTGGCGCCCACCGCTCGCTCATCGAAGCCCAAACACATGTTGAAGAGCTTAAAGCCGAAGCCGATGGCTTGCGCAGCCAATTGTCTGTCTTCGGCTCCGGAAGCGGAGGAGAGCTTTCTTTGCTTTCTCCCATCGACGGCGTCATCAGCAGCATCCACGCAACGGTCGGAGAAATTGCATCGCCGGAGCAAATTGTCTTTACCATTACCAACCAAAGCCAAATATGGGTTCGCGGAAATGTCCCGGAGCTTGAAATTAACCGCATCCTCCTCAACTCTGCTGTCCTCGTTCGCTTCCACGCCTTCCCTGAAACCACTTTCAAAGGCGCCATCAGCTATATTGAACCTTCCCTGGATATCAAAACACGCTCCCTCCCTATTTGGATTTTGCTGGAAAACCCAGAACCCAAACTTCGAAGCGGCCTCTTCGGGAACATAGAGCTTCTGGGCGGACACCCCAATGAGCGCGTCCTGTCGGTGCCTATGGAGGCCATTGCAAATATGGATGGCCAGCCCATCGTCTTCACCTATGAAGAAAGCTCTAACCTCTTTAGGCCAAAACCTGTCACCCTCGGCAGAAGGGCAGGCAACTTCTTTGAGGTGCGTTCAGGCCTTCAGGAAAATATCCCTATCGCCTTAAGCGGTACCTTTACTTTAAAAAGTATCCTTAAATATAAAGAGTTGATGGACGTCATCCCCAACTGAGGACTTCACATGAAAAAACTTGTCGAAGCCTGTCTTAGATGGCGCCTTCTCGTCTTTGCCTTCGTCGTCCTCATCGTCTTCGTCGGCGTACGCAGCGCTTTAAACCTCCCCATTGACGCTGTGCCTGATATTACCAACGTCCAAGTCCAAGTGCTTACCCAGGCCGCGTCCCTCGGGCCTGTGGATGTGGAGCGCAGCATTACCTTCCCTATTGAATCCTCTATGAGCGGATTGCCCGGCGTCACCAACATCCGCAGCATCTCCCGCTTCGGTTTGTCCGCTATTACGGTTGTTTTCGAAGAGAACATGGACCTTCTGCGCGCAAGGCAACTCATTTCTGAGCGCCTCACGCAAGTCAGAGACATGTTGCCTCCAGGCATTTCTCCAGAATTGGGGCCGCTCAGCAGCGGACTGGGAGAAATATTCCAGTTTGAAGTCCGCAGCCGCCAAATGTGTAAGGTAAATGACACCCCTGAAACCCCCTGCCATACCCCTATGGAGCTGCGCTCCCTTCTGGATTGGTTCATCGCCTATGAGTTGCGCTCCGTCCCCGGCGTCGTCGAAGTCAATTCCTTTGGCGGAGAATTGAAAACCTATGAAGTGGAAGTTTTGCCTGAACGTTTGAGAGCCTTGGACCTCTCTCTCAACAACCTCTTCGAGGCACTCGAAAAAAACAATGCAACCGCAGGCGGCGGATATTTGATTCGTTCGGGCGAGCAGCTGCTCGTCCGCGGCGAAGGCCGCATCCAACACCTCGACGAAATCGGCGACGTCCTCATCGAAACACGGGACGATGGTGTCCCCGTGCGCGTGAGAGACGTTGCTCGCGTCCGAATAGCCCCCCTCATCCGCCATGGCGCTGTTACACGGGACGCCAGAGGAGAAGCTGTTACCGGTATTGTGATGATGCTTGTAGGCGCTAACGGTAGAAAAGTAGTCGAAGACGTTAAAACAAAAGTAGCTGAAATATCCCCCTCCCTCCCAGAGGGGGTCTATATCGACACTTTCTATGACCGTGCGGAACTTGTGGATAGGACCATTAAAACCGTTGCGGAAAACCTGACGCTCGGGGCCTTGTTCGTTATTGCCGTCCTCCTGTTCCTCCTGGGGAGCATACGCGGAGGACTCATCGTCGCTTCCGCCATCCCCTTCGCCATGCTCGTCGCTGTCTCCGCTATGCATATGCTCGGGCTGAGCGGAAACCTGATGAGCCTTGGCGCCATTGACTTTGGAATCGTCGTTGATGGAACCATTATCGTCGTCGAAAACGCTGTCGTCCACCTCGCCGCTGCTGCTCGCGGCAGACAAAAACCCATGAGTTATAAAGAAGCCTCTGAGGTGGTTTTGGGCTCTACCTTGGATGTGCAAAAAGCCGCTCTCTTCGGGGGGGCTATTATTATCCTCGTCTATGTCCCTATCCTTACGCTGGAGGGCATTGAAGGTAAAATGTTTAAGCCCATGGCGCTTGTCGTCATTTTCGCACTCATGGGCGCATTCGTCGCCGCATTGACTTTCGTTCCCGCACTCGTCGCAACCTTCCTTCGGAAAAATACCCAGGAGAAAGAGTTGCCCATCGTCAAAATGCTTCACCGCGTCTATCCACGCATGCTCTCCCCTCTCATGCGGCACCCCAAAAGAGTGATGCTGGTTTCTTTGCTTCTGTTGCTGGCAACAGGCTTCGTCGCCTCTCGAATGGGTGCAGAGTTTATTCCCAACCTCGACGAGGGCGCTATTGCTGTGCAAATCACCCGCCTGCCCAGCGTCTCCCTGGAAGAAAGCATTCTGGGCTCCACCCGCTTTGAAAAAGTGATTCGCGAATTCCCTGAAGTCACCACCGTCGTCTCCAAAACAGGCCGCCCCGAAATCGCAACGGACCCTATGGGTGTCGAATTATCGGACGTTATCATTATGCTAAAACCACCCTCAGAGTGGATAACGGCTAAATCTAAAGAAACCCTTATTCATAAAATGTCCCAACGCCTCTCTGAAGCCCTTCCCGGCCTCGGCTTCTCCTTCTCTCAGCCCATTCAACTGAGAATGTCCGAGCTTATTAATAACTCCCGCTCGGATGTGGCGATTACCATTTTCGGGGATGATTTGGCCACGCTGGAACGGCTCAGCCTCCAAGTCCAAAACGTCCTCCGCAACGTGCCTGGCGCAACGGACATCCGAGGAGAACAACTGACCGGCTTGTCAACACTGGAGGTGACTGTGGACAGAGCCTCCGCTTCCCGCTATGGCGTCTCTGTACGCGATGCCTTGGACGCCATTGAAGCTCTCGGAGGTAGAAAAGTCGGCGAGGTTTATGAAGGCGAGAGGCGCTTTACACTCCAAGTCCGCGTCCCCTATTCCTTGAGGAATGACTTTGACCAAATTCGCTCGCTCCCCGTGAGTGGAAGCAATGGCCCCCTGGTCCCCCTGGCCCAAATCGCCAGCATTCAGGTGGTGGACTCGCCTGCCAGCATCAGCAGAGAGCAAGTCCGACGCAGAACCAATGTCGAAGTTAATGTACGTCAAGTCGCCCTCTCCTCCTTTGTCGCTAACGCCCAAGAAGCTGTCGCTAACCAAATCCAACTCCCCCCGGGCTATACCATGCGCTGGGGCGGCCAATTCGAAAACTTAAGCGCAGCCTATGAGCGCTTGGTGGTTGCCGTTCCCCTCGCGCTCGGCCTTATCCTCGTCCTGCTTTATATGGCTTTTGGCTCCCTTAAGTCCGCTACACTCATCTATCTGAATGTGCCTTTTGCCGCCGTCGGCGGCGTGTTCCTCCTCGCCATGCGCCAAATGCATTTCTCCATCAGCGCGGCCGTTGGCTTCATCGCCCTCTTCGGTATTTCTGTCCTCAACGGCGTCGTCCTTATTACCACCGTCAACAAACTGAAGAAGGCAGGCAAAACCCCTCAACAAGCCGCCTTTGAAGGCGCTATCTCCCGCCTCCGCCCCGTCGTTATGACGGCCAGCGTCGCCGCTCTGGGCTTCATTCCCATGGCGCTTTCCACAAACTCCGGGGCCGAAGTCCAAAGGCCGCTGGCTACCGTCGTTATCGGCGGGCTTGTCAGCGCTACCTTCTTAACCCTGTTTGTACTCCCTACCCTCTATGCCTTCTTCTATCGTAAAACACCCCCTCCCCCTCAAGCCCCCCCCTGCAGCTGAGTATTTTAAAAATAACTCCTTTGCAGGAAGCCATTAAAAAGCACTTCCTTTCAAGAGGTGTTTGGGTGAAAAATATCTCTTTTTGCCTTGCAGGCAGCTGCCGAAAAGCATTTTTTTTCGAGTGTTGTTTTCGTGAAAAAAATTTCTTTTTTTGCAAGAGGGGGGGGGTTTTGCCCTCACGGGGGTTGTTTTCTTGGGCCTGCGGCCCGGCCGTTTTTAAAAACAATTCTTCTGCCCTCCCGGGCGGGGTTGTTGTTGCTGGGCCTGCGGCCCGGGCTTCTTCCGCTGCGCGGCCGCTGCAGGTTTCGCCTACCGGCGAGTCACTTTTTTGTGTGACAAAAAAGTAACCAAAAAAACACCC